>OLLN01000434.1_pt1 | contig 14550 bp, 12 predicted proteins | sample 1604281 | NCBI WGS metagenome assembly OLLN01 (sample SAMEA104055716, study PRJEB20765) | soil metagenome | biome: Arctic tundra; feature: Polygonal ground; material: soil | place: USA | collected 2011-09 | depth 0-0.5 m | reverse complement strand
GGCTTCAACGACCTCTGACTGCAACCCGTCTCCCGCGGCAATACGCGAGTAGATGAGCGTGTGTCCGCTGACTGGCTTATTTTCGTAGCAGAGGCGCAGAGGTCGCAGAGCTACCGGTTCAACTCAGTGATCTCAGTGTCTCTGTGGTGATGCTTTCCTTCGCTCCCCATCTTTTTCCCCACCTTCGTATTTTTTCTCCCTCTCCCTGCCACTACCACCCGTAAGCAGCACATAAAAAGGAGAAAGAAAAATGAAGAAGACACTGGCAGTTGGTTTTGTAGTGGCGATGTTCGGGATCGTCTCCACGGCCTCGGCGGCAAGTTCGAGCGGCACGCTCACTGTGACCGGTACGGTGGAGAGCTCGATCAGCCTGACGATCGAATCCGCAGGCGGCACGACTTCGGGCACAGGCACCGCGGCAGCAAGCTCAGACCTCGGCAATATCAGCAAGTTCGGCTCGGCGCCGACCGGCTTCACGCTCGCACGTGGCGCCAGCAATTGGACACTTTCATCGACCGTCGGGTTACAGGTCGTCAAAGCGAATCTCACCAGCACCGACTACACGCTCACCGCGCAGCTCGGAAGCGCTCCAGCCTCCGGCGTTGCCTGGAAGCTCAACGGAAGCACGCTGAGCGACTCGGCCGCAACGACGCTGACCTCGACCGGCACCTACGCGTCCACCGGTAGCTACTCGTGGGACATCGTGATCGCCGACAGCGCCGCAGCCGCCGCAATCGACAACACGATCAACTTCACCGCTGCCTCCAACTAACACCCGACAAACATCAGAAGGCCGGTGCCGGAGAACCTCTACTGCACCGGCCCTTGGACTATTTATGAAACGTCTCGGCGCACTGGCAATCACTCTTCTCGTCCTGCTCGCAAGCACGCGGCCGGCACGAGCGGAGAAGCGCCGCGCGACGGCGCCGCCGGCCGACGACTCGGTGGCGATTGCATTCGTCGACGTCGATTCGAGTGACGCATCGATAACCGCCGCCGGCTCCGAGGCGTGGATCGATCTGAAAACGGTGACGCACGCCGGCATGGCCGGAGAGCGGATGACCAGGATGCGGCGCCGGATAGGAATCCGGCTCCTGCGCGCGAACGGGCTTGCGTTCGGAACGGCGACGATCAGCGTCCGGCTCGAGTCATGGGATGGCCGGGCAACGTTTCGCATCGACGGCAAGCAACTCAGCAGCACGCCGTTGATCATCGCCATTCACGCGGCGATCGGACCGGTCGCGGTCTACACACTCGACATCGACGTTCCGGTCTCGGCGGCCGAGGGCGCACTGGCGGCCTCGATCCGCTGGGAAGCACTCGTGGAGTAATGATGAACATCAGAACATCGTGGTGGATGGGGCTTCTGACGCTGCTGGTGCCGGTGCTTCTGAGCGCCGGTCAAGGAGCGCTCTCGGTGGCGCCCGCAGTCGTGATGCTGCGCGGGGCCGCAGGCCAGAGCACGACACAAGTGCTCACGATCATGAACTCCACGTCCCAGCCGTTTCCGTTCGAGATGGTGGCCAGGGATGTGGTGGTCCGCAACGGAGCACGCTCGTTCGTCGATGCAGGCAAGGTTGCAGGCAGCGTGGCCGCGACTGCGGTCTTCTCGACGAGAGCGGCAACGGTGTTGCCCGGCGAGAAAATGAGAGTGAGCGTGACGCTGACGGTTCCGGCAAATCCAACCGTTCGCGCCGTGGTGACGATGTTTCACGGAACGTCGAAGATGAACAGCCACGGCATGCACGTCGTGGCGTCGCTCGGCACGCTGCTGACGTTCGCCCTGACGGATCAGGTCAGCGCAAACGCATCGCCGCTCGAAGTGAAAGCGCCCACCGCGAGCACGAACCTCACTCTTGCACAGCGGCTCGCGAACGACGGCAATGAACCGTTGTTCGCCAAAGGCATGCTGGCCATCCTCAACGGAGCCGGCATGCTGGTCGCGAAGAGCGCGCTACCGGGGCGTCGTCTGCTGCCCGGGGAGACTACGGATGTTCGCGCGGAGTATCCGGGCGAGTTACTCCGAGGCCACTATCGCGCATTCATCACCTACGACCTTCAGAACGGAAAGACGATCACGTCGTCCGGACAGTTCGACGTCCCATGAAACGAGCCGCGCTGGGACTGACGCTTCTGCTGTTCGCACTTTCCGCGAGTGCGGAAAGCTTCACCGTGCGCGTGCAGGAAACAGCCACGATCGAGATTCCCGGCGTCACGGCTGCGTATGCGATCGATCCCTCCATCGCCGACGTCACCGTATCGTCAGGTGGACGCGTTACCGTCACGGGACGCAGTGCCGGCACGACGCAGTTGATCGGAGTCACGGCAAATGGAACGCGCGCGTTCCTCATCACCGTTGCGGCGCGTGTGTCTGCACAGGTTCCGCATGCTGTCGCCTCGCATCAGCCCATCGCGCGCGTGGAGTCCCGCTACGCCAGTGATTCCGGCCAGATGCAGAATTCGTTCGACGCATTCACGAACGACGGCGAGCGGCAGTCACAGCTCCACCTCGTCACCCTTCACCGCTTCCGCAATTCGTTCGGCCAGTCGACCGACGCCATTCCCTCGGTCTTCTACCGCATCGACTCACCGCGCCGCTCGATCACGTTCCTCGACGAGATCGTCGACACCTCGCCGGTCACCATCCACTCCACCCAAGTCCGAGGATTTCATTATCTCGACCGGTCGCTGGAGATCCATGCCGGATACGCGGCCACGAGCATGTACGACGATCTGTTCCTTCCCTCCCGCCGGCGCTGGCTCGCCTCGGCCGCGTACGGCATCGGCTTCGGCAACGTGCGGCTCATCCCGTCGCTCTACGTCTTCTTGTCGGAGCCATCGGGAACCGCCGCGCGAAAGGGCGTCATCGGCTCGCTCGCGGTCGAAAAGAGAATCGGCGAGACGCTCTTTGCCCGAGGTGAGATTGCGATGAGCCGCTCACCGGCCGGCTCCGCAGAGATCCGCTACAACGACGACGCGAATGTCCTTCGCGGACGCGCGTCATACAAACCTGCGGACTTTCCGACGCTGGCACTATCCGATGTCCCGGGCACGCACGCCGAGGGGGACTGGACGCACCGCGCGACACGGAATCTGCAGCTCGACAGCTACGGCTCGTACGACCAACTGACCACGACGTCGCTACGGCAGACGATCGGCATCGCAAACATCGCAGCGCGGTACCAGTTGTCGCGGTCCTTCGCCATGCTGACCGGCCTGGACACGACCTTCGTCCGGCAGCCATCCGAATCGTTTCGCACGATCGGGATTCCGGTCGCTCTGCTCTTCGACACGAAGAACTTCGGAGCCGCCACCTCCTATCGTCTCCTCAACACCTCGAATTCGAACCGGCGCGGCGATGCTCTCCGCTTCAGCGTCCGCGCCGGAACCGCCCTGTTCCGCGTCAACGCGTGGGCAGAACGGCAACGGCAGGCGCCGACGCTCGATCTCATTTTCCGGGAAGAGCCCGGGCTCGAGCTCGCGCTTCTCCGTCTCGGCATCTCGGTGACCTCGCCGGAAGACCTGGCCCGCGTCCTTCAGGACAACGCCGTCCTCATCAACCTCGGGTTCATCGAAGGCGTCACGGTCAATCTCACACCGCTTCGCCGCCAGGCGGGGATTGACGTCGCGGTCGACTCGCCAGACATGCGCAACCAGTTGCGGCTGCACGCGGTCACCGATCGTGCCGAGGGAGTGGGCGCGGTCCGGAGCTCAACGATCGCAACGCTGACCTACTCTCGCCGTCTGTTCGAAGCGACGGACATCTTCGGCTCGTACTCGAAATGGCGAACGGGATTGCTCTCGCGGCAAGCCGATGGCTCGGCGTACCAGGTGGGGATCCGCCAGCGCATCGACGGAATGCCCGACTTCTTGAAGCGGAGAGGAACAATTCAGGGGATGGTTTACCTCGACCCGAACATGCGCGGGGCGCGGGTCGACGGAGCGTCACCGGTCGCCGGTGTCGCGGTCACACTCGACGGAGCGCGATCCACGCGAACCGACGAGAAGGGGCACTACGCATTCCGCGACGTGCCGCCCGGCATCCATCATGTTGCGGCAGAAGTCTCGGCGTCGAAGCCGGCGTACTTCACGACTCCATCGCGCGTCGAGGTGGAACCGTCAACCACCGCCGACTTCGGTCTGGTCTGGTCCTCCGCACGCGTCAACGGCCACGTCATCAGCGACGCCACCCTCGGCATCGCCGGAGTGGCCGTGTCGGCCAAAGCGCCCGACGGCAAAGAACTGACCGCCACAACGGACTCCGACGGAGCGTTTGCCCTAGCAGTTCCGGCCGGGAAATACACGATCGCATTGGCTCCCGCGACGCTGCCGTCCGGCTACATCAGCAACGGAGGCACGACGCATGAAGTCGATCTGAAGCCCGATCACCCGCAGCAGTTGGCGTTCGAAGTGCGCGCGCTCCGCAGCATCAGCGGAACCGCCGCCGGCGCCACAGAAGTAAAGATCGAGCCCCTCGGCCGCACCGCGCTGGTCGATGCCTCAGGCAACTTCGTCTTCCGCTCGCTACCCACGGGAGCGTTCACGATCACCGCCGGCAAGGTCACACGCACCGTCACGCTACCGGTCGAACCCGCAACGTTGACCGTGACGTTGGATAGCGCACCGGCCGCCAACGGCGTTTCCGCGGCAAAAAGCGTCCCCGCAGCCAACAGAGTGCCGACAGCCCCAGTCATCGCCGCCACGCAGCCGACGCCAGAACTCGCCGTCCAGCCGAGTCTCGAAAACCGCGATCATCGATTCCGCGTCCAGGCCGGCGCGTACCGCGTCGCCGAGAACGTGACCATCGCCCGCCGCCAGTTAGAACGCCTCGGATACCAAGCGAGCGTCACAACCTCCGGAACCCTCCAACTCGTATCCGCCGGCCCCTTCTCATCCCGAGCCGAAGCCGATCGTGCCGCCGAGCGTATGAGCAAGTCCGGCCTGGAAGCGATCATCGTCTCCGACCGGCGCGATCATGCGGAACGTCGGCGTTGATCCACCATTCGGACGAAGCAGCGCCACGCACGATCGGGGGGAGTTGGTTGGCCGTTGACCGACGGACAGTAAGGAAAGGTTCCGGAACGGCCGCGGAATGATCCCGCGCAACAGTGCTTTATCATTCCTCGAATACACTGTCGCCCGAAGGTACGGACGATCATGGGTGCTCAAAACATCGAACTACGCGATCAACCCGCCTACACCCTCGCCGAGGCCGCGCGCTATCTGAAGCTGCCCACGGCAACCCTACGATCGTGGACGATCGGCCGGAACTATCCGACGGCCGCGCGGACGGCACGTTTCAAACCGCTGATCCACGCAGCGAACGATGCTCCGACGCAGCTCTCGTTCTACAACCTGATCGAAGCGCACGTTCTGCGCTCGCTACGCGTCGATCACGGTGTTGGTATCAAGGAGATGCGCGACGCCATTCGTTACGCAGAGCACACCCTCCGGATCGAGCGCCTGCTGCTGCACAAAGGATTGTGCGCCCATGCCGGGGAGGTCTTTCTCGACAAGTACGGGGAGCTGCTCAACCTGAGTGCCTCGGGCCAGCTAGCCATGCGCCGGCTGCTTGCCGAGCATCTGAAACGTGTCGAATGGGACGAGCGCTCCTTCCCGATGCGGCTGTATCCGTTCATCTCCGCTGGGGGCGCCTCGGAGAAACCGATCGCCATCGATCCGTCGATCGCGTTCGGAAGGCCGATCGTACTGAGGGCCGGAGTCTCCACCCACGCCATCGCGGAGCGTCTGGACGCCGGAGAAAGCGTCGGCGAGCTGGCTGAGGACTACGGGCTGACCGGCACCGAGATCGAGGAAGCTGCGCTCTACGAACGGGCTGCGTGAGCCGGATCTACTTCACCGATCGCGATCTCAAGGGCTAGGGTTTCAGGTAGCAAGAAACTGCTGGAAAGTTCTCAAGAACCTACGCAAGAAAGGAAGTGAGTCGGTTACAAAATGTAACCGACTGAAGTGGGCATCTCGTCCAACCGCCCTTCGCCGCCTACGAGACCATCCGGCAGTTGCGGTGTGAGGGCGGTCGAGCTTTCCTCCCGATACCAAGAGAAAGGAACTGGCTGCCTGTCCGATTCTCCACAGATTCCTCTTGCTATCTCGATCGTCCGAGCATCCGTCTCGTGGAAACGAAGCAGGCATACTTCGTTGGGGTGGAGGAGCGAAGGTGTGATCCGATGGCTGCACACGACTAGAAGCAGCAAGCTGTCCCTTGTTCCCTCAACTGTCTATACTTGACCGAGCATGCCAGCAAGCGTTAGGTCCGACGATGAGAGGAAGCGACTAGGGATCTACTACACGCCCCCCCTGCTCGCCCAGACGCTTGTCAGATCCGCGATCACGTCGCCGCTCGATACCGTTCTCGAGCCGAGCTTCGGCGGGTGCAACTTCCTAAAAGCGTCGCACGACCGGCTACTCGCCTTAGGTAGCAAAGACCCACTCCGACAGATTTGTGGTGCCGACATCGACAAACATGCGCTCGATTCGATCGGTAGGACGTTCGGGATGATCGACGTTCAGAAGAGATTCCTGCTGCAGGACTTCCTGTCGACGAAACCGGAGGATTTCTGCATTCCCAAATTTGACGCCGTAGTCGGCAACCCACCGTACATCTCCCATCATTCGATGTCCGCAGAACAGAAAACAACCGCTTGGATGCTCACCTCCAGTTCAACCTGGACCTTGAGAAGAACGGCTAGTTTGTGGGCATACTTCGTCTTGCATAGCTTGACGTTCTGCAAACCAGGCGGGCGAATCGCCTTCATCTTACCACTCGCCTCACTCCTCTCGAACTACTCGGCGGCCGTGCGCGCAACTCTTGAATCTTCGTTTGAAGATATCAGCTTTACAGATGCCGGCGACCGTTTGTTTCAGGATCAGGGTACGAACGAGCGCTCCGTGCTTCTGATCGGGAAGGGATTCGGACAGGCGAAGCGGACTTCGACGTGTGGTGCGAAGAGCCTTGCCTTGTCCGACGCCAACCGGTGGTCCACGCGGCGCACGAAGATCACCGCAAATACGAAGCAAATATTTGACACCTTAGCGTCGAAGGCATTCTCGCTTGGCGCTTGTGCTGATCTTCGAATCGGCACCGTCACGGGAGCGAATAAGTTATTCGTCATCACCTCCGAGGCCGCGAATCAGGCGGCTCTCAGCAATTACGTTTCCCCTGCTTTGGCCAAAGTTCCCAGAGCACACGGCCTTGAATATACAGCCAAGGATCACGCTCTTGCAGTTGCCTCGGGCGATAGATGTTATCTACTCCTTCCGCCGGCCAAACCTCAGCGGCGCCAATCGTCAGCCGTGCGCAAATACTTTTCGACGCTTTCACGCGCCGCGATAGCTGCGAACCGCACCTTTCAGAAACGTCGTTTCTGGTGCGTCATAGAAGACACCGATCCGCCGGACGCATTCTTATCGTACATGCACCACGATTCTCCGACCTTGTTGATTAACACGTTAGGAGCTGTGTGCACCAATAATATTCATCGGCTCTGGTGGAAGACGTCGCTCACCCATCATCAACGCATGCTAGTGACCATCTCCTTTCTGACCACATTCACGCAACTCTCAGCCGAGCTCGAGGGGCGAACATACGGTGGTGGAGTTCTAAAGCATGAACTTGGAGAGGCTCGCAATATTCGCGTGCTGATCCCATCCTCCGTGACAAAGAGCGAGTTACAAGCGGCGTACACTGCTATTGATGTCCACCTGCAGCACGGTCGTCGTGACTCCGCGAGGGCGGCCGCTGACGAATTGTTGCTTTCGCATACATTACGTAATAAAGCGATTTCAGCCAAAGAAGCAACTTTAGCGCTCTCTGCAGCTCTGCATGCCATCCGGAAGGGCAGGACCGCGCGCGAATGAGCAAGGATCGCGAGCGCGCAATTCGAGAGGAGCTACGGCTCGCCCTGAAGGCAAACCCGGTTGATACCGACAAAATCGTTCAGCTTGCCCTGCAACTGTCGGCTCTCGACCCCAATTATGCAAGGTTCAGCGTCGACGCGGGTCATATAAGCCGGCTCGGCCTTGAACTGGTTGCTAAACAACAAACTGCCGTTGCGGAACTTGTCAAGAACGCTTACGACGCAGATGCCTCCGAGGTGAGGGTCACGTTTACTCTCGCCGAAACGCCCGGCGGAAGTGTCGAAATTGAGGACAACGGCTGCGGAATGTCACGCGACGAGTTGGTCGATGGTTTCATGCGACTTTCGACCACTGCGAAGCAGGTGAGTCCCATCTCGCCGAAGTACGGCAGACGACGTGCCGGCCGGAAGGGGATTGGCCGTTTTGCCGCTCAGCGGTTGGGCGAACGGCTGACTCTGGTCACGCAGGAATCCGGCGCATCTGCGGCGTTACGCATCGAAATCGATTGGACGCGATTTAAGAGTGGCCTCGACCTTCAAACCATACGAAACCGAATCGAGCTAGTGTCTCCCCGCGCATCACCCGGAACGACATTAACAATCGATTCACTTCGCGATGGCTGGAGCGAAACCGACATCCGTTCTGCGTATCAGTCTGTGCTAGAGCTTATTCAGCCGTTTCCTCTTACAAAAGGTCAGACGCTGAGGGCAGCGACGACCGACCCAGGGTTTTATGTCACGTTCCTTCGTAACGTGGAGCAAGAGCCCGTTATAGTCGCAGAGCCCTGGACGCAATACTTCCAGTACGCTCTTGCTGAAGTGCGAGGGTCGGTGGATGCTCGAGGAAAAGTGGTCTACCACCTACGCGCTGAGCGGTATGAAATAAACGACTACGTTCGGCCGAAAGAGCGACTTAAGTTGCTCAGCGCTGTTCGGTTTAGGGTTTTCTATTTTATCCCCACTGAAATACCAAAGCAGGTGAGGGCGAGCGTCACGAACCGGCTCCGTGAATCTGGCGGCGTGCGAGTTTACCGAAATGGATTCCGCACGTTGCCATATGGAGAGCACACGCACGACTGGCTCGGACTGGATACGTCATCGCGGCGCCGTAAAATCTTGCCTCCTCATGCCAACCTGAATTTTCTGGGCTTCGTTGAACTTACCGATCCCGCAGGCGAGCGTTTCGAAGAGACGTCGAGTCGTGAAGGACTCGTAGAGAATGCCGCGTATCGTGATCTTCAACGTTTCGTCTCGTCCGGTATTATTCAGCTCGTCCTGCGTGTAGCGGCGGCGCGCGGCAGGAAACCTCAGGCCGGCGCCTCGCGCAGCAAACGTTCCCCGCTCGAGGTAGCCGAAGAGATCATCTCGGAACTGCCGCCCGAGGTGGATGCGACGACCGCAAACCGCATTCGCGAACTCGGGGAAGCCGGCGAGACACTGGACCGCGAACTCCGAATGATGCGTATTCTAGCGACGCTCGGATTGACCTTAGCGGAGTTCACTCACGAGGTAGCTCTCGGCTTTACCGCTCTTTCTGCGGACGTGGCGACGCTTCGCGATGAGATAGCTGGGAACACCGAAGCTTCTCGCGTCTCGGCGCGCCTCGAAAGGGAGGTTGCCTCGCTTCGGTCATACGTCGACTACTTCGAGGAGACGGCGCGCGACAACGTATCCGAGGAGATACGCGTTATCGACTTGGGCGACGTCGTCCGTGAATTTGAGGAACTCCTGACGCCACGAAACGAGCGGCAACTGATCGACATGAGGATCATGTTGAAGCAACATGTTCTCAAAGTGAAACCGATGCACATTTCGGAACTCAGCTCCGTTCTCACTAACCTCTATACCAATGCCGCCAAAGCCATCAAGACGGCGGGTGTGAAGGGTCTCATTGAGATCTCTGCGTGGCGCGAAGGGCAGTGGATTACTCTCGAGTTCTCAGACAACGGTTGCGGGGTCAAGGATGCTCACCGCAGTTTGATCTTCGACGCGTTTTTCACCACGACAAATGACCATGACGTTTATTCGGCTGAGGCTCAGCAGATGCGCGGCATGGGGCTAGGTCTAAAAATCGTGAAGGACATCGTGGAATCTAATGGCGGCTCTGTATCGCTCGTGCAGCCGCGGCCGAGATTCACGACGACCTTCCGCGTCCAATTACCGGAGGCCGTCTGAACATGCCGCCAGCCCAGCCCAAATACATTTGCATTGACGACGAAGGCGGAGATCGGCTCGAGGCGATACTCGACCGACTCCGCAGGCACGGATTGACCGTCACTCTACATCCACCCGCAGCATTCGATGATGAAGTGGCGCTGATCGCCGGCAGCTCCGCCGACGGCCTGCTGCTTGATCTAAGGCTTGACGATGTCCCGGGAGGAACTGGCACTCGGGTCAAGTACCGTGCGGTGGCGCTTGCACAGGAGATCCGAACCCGCATGACGGAGGGCGACGTACGTGCGATGCCCATAGTACTTTGGTCGGTAGAACGTAAGTTTCGCAGATCATTCAATAGCGATACAACAGCCCACGATCTGTTCGATTTGGTTATCTCGAAAACGGAGGTGTCGACCCGTGCTTCATCCGTCGCGCGGCAGCTAATCGCACTCGCGAAGGATTACCCCTCTCTCCCCACGTCGCGCGCACGTACGAGCACATTGTGGTCAAGAGCACTCGGGATTCCGGGAAAGGAGCGAGAAATCCTTGACCCTCGAATAGGTGCAGAGCTGCTAACGAGCCCGCCACCTCATGAATACGCGCGGTACATCCTGCGTGAACTGTTGGAGCGTAGCGGTCCACTCGTTGACGAATCTCTTCTAGCTGTCCGCCTCGGCATCGATACTCTGTCACCTGGCTGGGATCTCGCCAAGGGCCGCCTTGAGTTGGCAGCTTATAGAGGTGTTTTTTGCGGCGGCTGGGAACGGTGGTGGTGGCCACATGTCGAAAACATTCTGCGCGTCCTGTCGCCTGATAAGCCTTTTCGCACGCTTACTGCTACTCAACGCGTAGCGATCCTGCGAGAGCATTGGGGTACTCGCGGATTCAAAGCCCCTATCGCATCTCCCGGTACCGGTACCCGTTACTGGTATGTTTGCGCGGCAACGGGCGCCCCCATCGATCCTGTCGACGCTGTCGCGGTTGAAGGCGGTGACCGGAAGGCGTGGCAAGACCGTACGTATGTGTCAATGGACGCCGTGCTGAGTCGCCGCGCAGCCGCCAAGGGGTTCCGCATACATCCACTTGAACAGCCACGTATCGACGAGATCACGCGAAAGCAATGACTCGGGCCATGAAGCTTGCCATTACCAAAGAACGACGGAGGCATTCGTCGAATCTTCGAGCACTCGGCGAGTCGCTGCTGACGGCTGCCGTGTGCGAAGATATCAGCCCGCTTGAAAGCGCTGCGTACCAGTGCTTGAAGGGCAGTCCTACCACCCCGGCTTGGTCATACGACGTCAGTTTGTTGACGTTTCGGCTTTCGAACCTGGCGGGCATCCGGCCGATGGGCGCAAGCGGGATGATCGCAACGCTTAGCGTGTCGCTGACTGGGCGCATTCGCGATGCCAGCGTCGACGCAGACCCTTTCTCGCAGTTGGCAATCGACCTCGTTCTCAGCGGCACCGAAGCGAAGCATACCGTGAAAGCCGCATGGCACTTCGACCGCCACATCGGCCAGAACGAAACCAGAAGCGACATCCATCCGCTCTACCACGTTCAATATGGAGGGCGCCAAATGAAGCAAGCGGAACTCGGTGAGACATTGTTGTGCGACGCTCCTCGTATCCTCCACCCGCCTATGGATGCTGTCCTCGCCGTGGACTTCGTGACTTCGAATTTCGCGTATCCCGGATGGCTTGCGCTACGTCAGGATCCAGCCTACATGCGACTCATGGCCGCATCGTATCGGCTTTTCTGGCAGCCGTGGTTTTATTGCATGAGTTCGTTTTGGAACGAGCAGGCGCACCTCAGGTGGAATGAACACCGCATGCTCTGCCCAAGTCTTCCGGAACCTAGTATTCCGGCATTTGCCGCCCATACAACGTCTTCGCCTAAGAAACGTAGTAAGCCGAAACGTCGAAAGTGATCGCGACGCTCCTCCTCTTCGCGTTCGGCGCCATGTAGAACTGTTCTCCTCCGTAGCCGCACTAGGTCTGGTCGCCGCCTCGATCAAAGGCCTGACTGTCTATCGTCCTGCGAAGCCGCACCGGCGGATGATCGCTCCCGAGGTGAAACTCCCTCCACCCGTCCGACGCGCCCTTCCCCCTACCTCCTTCTCAACCTCTGCTCCAGTTCCGTGAGAACGTCCATGTCTGCGACGATCTCGCGGACGAGCTGGTCTTGTTCGATCGATCGTTCGAGGAGGTCGGCCAGGACACTGGCAGGGATCCGGGAATCGATGCTGGGCATCGCGCCGGAGCGGAGGCGCGCCCCTGCGCGGCGGAGCTTGGCGTGGCTTTGATGGGGGCGCAGCCAGGGGGAAGACCTCTTTCACCTCCCCGATGCGACGGAGCATGGTCTCGAGGTGCCGTCCGGTTTCGTCCCTGAGAAGTTCGCGGTCTTTCGTTCTCATCGTCATCTCCTCGACGGAGGGGAGAAATGACCGGGCGCGCTTGCACGCGCCCGGTCTCCCTCCCACCCATCACGTTTACGTTTGTGGAGTCTTCGGCGTTACTGGAATCGAGGCCGCGCCCCGGGAGCGGGCGCCGCATGCTTGCGGCGCTTGAAGCTCTTCAGACGCTTGAGCTCCTCCAGGTGAGGCACGAGTACGGCGTTCGCCGGATCGCGCGCCAACTGGGTTCCGATGTTGAACGCCTGCCCGGCGATCAGCGCGATGCGCTGACGGCGGACGAGGTTCGCACCGCGACGCCATTCAGCATCGCCCGCAGCTCACCCTCGGCCACCAACCAGCGAGTCGCTTCTTTCCGACAGACGGCGCACATCGCCGGCCGGCTGGCCGGGACATCCGTTCATCGCTGACGGAGACGTCGCGCCTCCGGAAAGCGTCGTTCGAACGGCTTCGATCTGCGAATAACTACCACTCCGACGCAATCGCCAGTTGCGGAGAGCGCAAGTTACGGTTGTTCAATACGTTACGAGCGCCGAACGGTGAAGGTCTGACCCCGCTGCTTCGCTAAACGGCCAGCACAACCGGTGACATGGCTCGTGTATGCAGTGACACAGATCGTGTAGATGGCGACACGGCTCGCGTACATGGCAACACAGCTCGTGTGCACGCCAACACGGTCCGCGTACGCGCCAACACGGTCCGCGTACGCGTCAACACAGTTCGTGTACACGTCAACACGACTCGTGTACACGTCAACACAGCTCGTGTACATGCCAACACAGCTCGTGTACACATCAACACAGCTCGTGTACACATCAACACAGCTCGTGTACGTGTCAACATGACTCGTGTACGCAGCAACACGGTACGTGTACGCATCAACACAGCTCGTGTACATGTCAACACAGCTCGTGTACATGTCAACACGATTCGCGTACATGTCAACACGGCTCGTGTACGCATCAACACGGCTCGTGTGCGCAGCGACATGGCTCGTGTGCCTAGCGACACAGCGCGTGTACGTGGCGACACAGCTCATGTGCACAGATTGCTCGCCGTAACCTTTCGCTTTCTCGCCCGTCTGAAGCTGTATGAGAACCGACCAGGAGACAAGCACACATCGATCTGCCGCTGACGACCTCCCGGAGGGGGCGCCGCCAATGACGCCCGACGAGGTGGTGGATGGCTTGCGGGCCATACGCGCGCGGATCAGCGAAATGACGCCGCTGACGGCGGCGCAGCGCACAGCGTTGCGCAACCGCATACGCACGTCCAATCCTGTCATTCAGGCCTCGATCAACGCGATCGGGGCCATGGACATTGTCTCGCAGGCCGTCGGCCAGCCCGCCGAGGAGGTACGTCAGCTGGCCGACGAGACCAACCGCTGGACGGCGGTCGAGGATGAGCTCCGGGCGATGCTGAACGGCGTCTCCGGTGCGAACCTCATGCGCCGCCATCGCCTGGCGTTCATCGCCGGGCAGGCGTACAGCATCGGAACGAGGTTGGCGCTCGATCCGGCCAACGCCATCCTCCTGCCGTATGTGGAGGAGGTGAAGCGGCTAAAAAGCTTCAGGCGCCGCAGGAAAACAGCGCAGGCTCCTGCCTCGCAGCCGTCTCCGGCACCACCTGCAGAACCGGCGGAGGAGGGTTCTGCGGAGTCCGAGAGTCCGAAGCCGTAAGTGATGGGTGAGAGGGGCTCGCTAACCCTGATGAGACAAGACTTTCGTGTCGCGGATGGCCGCGGGGCACGCCAGCTGGGCTCGGACGGGGAAGTGCCCCTCATTCCTTGCGTCACAAGGGATGAGGGGCTGCTGGCGTCGATTCCGCCGACGCCGGAATCCGCCAGCAGGATCATTGCCTGCAAGACGCCGGAGGCGTCACGGAGGGTAGCCGGTGGTGCGAGCGAAGCGAGCGACCACCGGTATCCGTTCCGATTCAAAAACCGACCCCGGATGGGGTCGCGGAGCGATCCGCAATTGGGGTTATTACCGGCAATTTGGTTCGCGGGCGCCCGCGCCGGCGTGGCCTAGGAATCCGATGGTGACACCGAGCGCGAAGGGACCGAAATCGTCGAGAGTTCTCCGCGACCCCATCCGGGGTCGAAAT
>OLLN01000129.1_pt1 | contig 14636 bp, 9 predicted proteins | sample 1604281 | NCBI WGS metagenome assembly OLLN01 (sample SAMEA104055716, study PRJEB20765) | soil metagenome | biome: Arctic tundra; feature: Polygonal ground; material: soil | place: USA | collected 2011-09 | depth 0-0.5 m | reverse complement strand
GGCCGTCGCCGCCGGCGCGGGCGCGGAAGGCGCGGGCTCCGGCGCCGGTGCCGGCGCGGGCGTATTGCCACCACAGGAAGCGAGCAACAGCAGGCACACCGCTGCGATCGATCGACGCCTCACGATGCCAGCCGTCTCACGAGCACATAAAGGAACTGCACGCTGTCATAGAACGAATCGATACGCACTCGTTCGTCCCGGCCATGCGCGCGGGCGTCCGCAAGCTCGCCGAAAAGGCCGGAGACGCCGTACGTCGGGATGCCGGCGTTGCGGAGGTAGAGACCATCGCTCGCGCCCGCGGACATGAGCGGCAGTACCGGCGTGCCGGGAAAGAGCTCGTTCGTGACATCGGCGATCGGTTTCATCACAGCCGGCGTGAGCGGCGACGGCGGGCTCGGCTTCGGCTTGTCGATCCAGGTGATCTCGATTCCCGGATCATCGAGGACTTTGACGATCGTGTCCCGAACGGCATCGGCCGATTCGCCGGGAAGGATCCGGCAGTTCACGGTGGCGCGCGCCATCTGCGGTAACGCGTTGTCCGCGTGCCCGCCCTCGAGGCGCGTGGCAACGCACGTCGTGCGCATCTGCGCGTTGTAAGCCGGCGTTGCGGAGAGGCGCTTCGCTGCGGCAGCGTCGCCGGCCGTGACGGCCTTCATATCCGCCGCCGTCTGTCCCTCTTCGATCGACGACATCCGTTCAAAATACGCGCGCGTCACTTCGTTCAACGCCACGGGAAACTCGTAGCTCTCCAGCCGCACCAGACCATTCGCCAATTGATAGATGGCGTTGTCCTTGCGCGGCGCGGAGCTGTGTCCGCCCTTGTTGTGCGTCTCCAGACGAAACGAGACGTAGACCTTCTCGCTGGCGCCGACGCCGTTGTAAAGCCTGCGGCCGCTCTCCAGCCGCCCGGAGCCCCCTTCGTTGAGCGCGAACGCGGCATCAATCAGATCGCGGTGATTCGCAAGAAGCCAGGCCACGCCGTTGTTCGCGCCGCCGGTCTCCTCATCTGACGTAAGAGCCACGATCACGTCGCGGTCGGGCACCCATCCTTCCTGCTTGAAGCGGATGAGCGTGGCGATCCAGATCGCCGCCATGGCCTTGTCGTCGCTCGTCCCGCGGCCGTAGTAATAGCCGTCCTTCTCCGTGAGCACGAACGGATTCATCGACCAGTCCTCGCGCTTCGCTTCGACGACGTCGAGGTGCGCGAGCAGCAGCAACGGCTTCTCCGTTCCACGTCCGTGCAGCCGAGCCACGAGATTGCCCTTGCGCGGATCCGGCCCCAGCACCTGCACATCGCCCGCGGAGAATCCCGCCGCTTTCAACCGCGCCGCCATCGCATTGGCCGCAGTCGTGTTGTTCCCAACCGAGTCGGTGGTGTTGATCTCGATCAGCTCTTTGTAGATGTCGAAGACGAGCTGCTTCGTCTTCGCGTCGAGAGGCGGCGGTGCAGCGACGGACGATGTCGCCACGAGCAGAAATACGACCACGAGCCGTTTCATGGGCGCGGATTGTAGGGCAATGTGGCACAAACACTCTCGTCTGTGCAGGTGCTGATGTGGCACAGACACTCTTGTCTGTGCAACCCTCGAATATCGAGGGGAAGCTTCCGGATCCGCAGATGACGCAGATCGACGCAGATTGGAGAACCCCTCATCTGCGTCTCATCTGCGTCATCTGCGGATAAGCCGTTGCAGATCAGTGGCTGGCGGTTCGTCGCCTCGTTTGGACGGTGATCGTCGCCGTGGCGCTTTGCCCGTTGCCGCAAGCGCTGGTAAGCCGCACCCAGAACGACGTACTCCTCGTCAGCGCAGGCGGGGTGAACGTCTGCGAGATCGCGCCGAAGATTGGCGTCGACGTGTCGCCCGACAATCCCTGGTACCACTGGAACGAGAAGGGCGGCGTAGCACTCGTCTGCACCGTGAGCGTCACGCGCTGCCCTGAAGCGATCGTCTGCGATGCCGGCTGTTGCGTCAGGATCGGCGGGTCGCAAGCGGCCTGCCGGACGTTTGCCCGACTGGTCGCCACCGTGTCTGAGCCGAGATAGGCCGCCGTGACCTGGTGCGATCCTGCCGCGAACGACGTGGCCAATGCGGCACGACCCGATGCGCTCAGCGCGGATGAGCCGAGCGGGAGGCCTCCGTCGTAGAAGCGAACCTCGCCTGCCGGCGTGCCCGACGCCGAGGTCACGGCTGCCGTGAACGTGACGATCTGTCCTGGCGGAGATGGATTGGCGGATGACGTAATCGTCGCCGTGGTGCCGGTGACGGCCGTGCTCACCGGCGTGACAGTCACGTCATTCCCGGCACCACCGGCATAGGAGATGCGAGCCCACATCCCGTTACCGAAAATCGCTCCCTCCGGCAAGCCAAGGAACGTCCCGCCGACCGGACCGGCACCCTGACTGTGGATGAGCGTGAACGCGGAGAATTGGCTGGGGCCGACGACGAGCAGCGCGTTGCCGAGTGCCACGTTGCCGGCGACGTTGCACGCTACCGGAAGGGTCTGGCCGTCCGCGATGACGAACCACGCGGGATCTCCGGCCGCGGGCGCGAAGACAAGACTGCCGGCATACGATGTTCCCGGATATGAGTGAAGAGTGAGCGCGCCGCTGCCGTACACCCTCACACTGGCGATGTTGGCACCGGCCAGTCCGAGCGTCGCGTTCGTTCCATTCGTCTGGTCGTCGCCGCCGAAACCGTGACCTGTGACCTGGACTTCGCCTGCCGTCCCGCTGATCTGGAACAAGCCGGAATCGACCGTTACCGTGCCTAGATAGGTCGAGCTGGCGCTGCTGAAGAGACCATTAGGATTATTCTCGATGATGGCTCCCGTCCCGCTGATCGAGTCGAATTCCGGGCGAACGAAATTCGTGATCGTCAATGTCTTGCCGTTGATGTTCATGGATCCGAGATGGGTGAATTCACCGCCAGGCCCGCTCCAGGTCTGCGACTCCCCGAGCGTGATACTGGAGAACTTCAAGTCGGCGTGGATCAGCGAGACGAGGAAAAAGTTGTGGAGGATGAGTCCACCTGCGCCGAGGACGATTCCGTTCCCGCCGATCCGGTAGCCCGGACCATTGACCGTGATCGAATGGAACATCGTTCCGGAGGCGAGGTCGTTCGTACTAGACCCACCCCCGTTCAGAGGTGGAAGACCAGATCGTCGCCGGCAACGGGTACGCTCCCATCCCAATTCGCCGGATCGCTCCAATGGTCGCTCACAGTGCCAGTCCAGGTGCGCGTCGCCGCCGTGAGCGGCAAGGTCACCAGTACCAACAGCAGGATCGCGCCGAAGGTTGCGCGCGTGAGCCAGATCATCGGTGCTCCTCTCCGAATTGTACGAGGGGTCAGGTCGAAACCGAAACTGACGACAGCTTGCGTCGAGCGGAATGTTCGTAGCGAGGTGTCGTCAGTTTCGGTTTCGACCTGACCCCTCTCACTTCCCAGCCGATCGGCGTCGTGATGGCGTTGTCGTCTGCGATGCCTTCCACGTTCGCAGCAGCGCTCGCAGCGCCTCGGGGGAATTCGTCGGGGCGGGGGCGCCGAGTTGATCGTGGGAGTTGACAGCGTGGCAGGCGCTGCAGACGCGGACTTCGCCTGGCTGGAACGTCAGCCAGTAGCGCTCGCGTACGACCGGCGTTCCCGCGGCGTCCGTCAGTTGCCAGCTCATGGCCCGATGCGCGGGGACGAACGCGGCGATCGATCCGTCGGCGGCGATCTGTACGCTGCCGGCCGGGCCCGGCGTCGGCGCGTTCTTCACCGCGGGGTCGTGCATCACGCGCGCGAGTACGCGGCGTCCATCGCGCGGCGAGGCGGTGCCGCCGAGGCCGCGGAGCTGGTCGGCCTGGAAGAGTTGGAGGTGGGCGATGTCGAACAGCTTGCTGCTGACTGCGACCTTCTGTGTCGAGCTGCCGGCCACGCGAAGGCTGTAGGGTTGCTGTTTGTCCGCACCATCGCGCGCGGTCACATTGCGGCTGACGATCAGCGCGAGATTGCGCGCCTGCAGGTTGGCGCGAAACGCGGCGGGATCGACGTTCTCGTCGCGGAAGATCTTCGCCTCCGGCTCCTCGAGCAGCGTCGTCAGCCGAGCCTGACGCGGCCGCGCACGCACCTCCACCGGACTCAGCTCCCACATCTCGCCCGCCCATGTCACCAGTACGTCGGGATCAAAGTACGAAACACTTCCCTGGATGCCCTGCGTCAGCGCCGGCCCCGGCACGTAGACGCCGCCCTGCGGAGTCATCGTTCTGATGCGGAATGCGTATCGCGACTTCGGCGCAGCGCGCGAGCCGTCGTTGTCGTCCCCGCGCAACTCGTTCGTATGCACCGCCAGGAGCGTGCCGTCGGCAAGAGGCAGGGGATCGCGATAATGCCCCGACGCGTCGGCCGCCGGCGTGGATTGCGCGACGTCACGCGTCGAGCGAGGGGTGATGTAGTTGATGGCAATGTTGTCCGCCGTTCGCGACGGCTCCGCGGCGAATCGGACGATCTGCCCCGAGGCGTGGGTCTGGAACGCCGGCGCGTCGATGCCGTAGTAGACACCCGCCTGCGTCGGGTCCTCGTGCAACTGAAAAAGGCTTTCGACGATGTTCTTGTTTGCCCGATTGACCGCGTCGCCGTTGAACTCGGAGAGTCCGCTGTCATTCATGCTCCGGTCGAAATACCCGAAGAGCTCGTGGCGCCCCACATGATTCACCGTCTCCTCGGATGTCCCATCTTCGTTGATCTCCCACGGGAAGAAGTGGTTGATGCTGTTGCCCTGCAGGTTAGTGCCGGCGAGAAGATCGGTCCGGCTGCTGCGCGGCTCCGGAAAGATCTCCACCCGCTGATCGAGACGCGCCGCGCTCGCCGATTCGTCGGCGAAGTCGAACGTCCCGTACGATCCTCCTCCCGTCGCGTCGGTGTCGGCCTGCTGGTCGCGCTGCAGGTGATCCCATCGCGTGAAGATCACACGGCCGAAGCTGTCGATCGACGGCGTGAAGAGTCCCGATGGCGTGTGGTCGAGCATCCGCAGATCGCCGGCCACGGGATCGAGGCTCCAGAGTCCGGTGACGGTCGGTGCCTCTTCGTACTCATCGAGCTGCGGGTAGAGATGCCGTTCGCCGCTCCGCGGGCGGTCGGAAGTAAAGAGGATGCGGTCGTCCGTGCCGTAGAACGGACTGACGTTGTTGTAGTTCGCCGGCTGATTGGGGATCTTGCGGATGACCGGCGTTTCGTTCTCGCCGAGGCCGGTGATCTCGTAGATCTGCCAGTAGTAGTCCTCCCAGACATACTGCTGCGAAGGCGCGCCGATGACCATACTGAAGAGAGCCTTCGTCCCGCTCCAGTGCACGGACGGCTCGCGCACGGCGATCGCCGCCGCGGACTGCATCCCGCCGTTCCCAAACCCCGCCGCGCGCGTGAGGTTCTTCGTCGTCCCATCGGGATAACGGATCCAGAGATCCCCCCCGCGCGGTGCCTGCGCCACCGAGGCCAGATGGTTGCCAAACGTCGACGCAACGGTGGTGAAGTCGCCCGGAACCGGCACCTGCGTCACGAAGAGAATCGGATTGGCGAGCGTGACGGCGAGCAGGAGGGCTTTCATGCGGATTCAGTCTGCGCGGGCGGAGGGCGGGCGAACGTGCGCCCGGTCACGAACTCACTTGCAAGGTCGCGATTTTTGTGACATGGGTAGGGAAACCCTCCCCGGCCACAACTCCTAGTCACAGAAAGGGGAAGCACTACATGCATCGAATCACTCGATCTCTGCTCGTAATTTCCCTCACTCTCGCCGTCACCGCACCGCTCGGCGCACAAACGAAGACCCGCCTCAATATCGACGATCCGGCCTTCAACGTAAAACTGTACGAGAAGGCGGTTCAGGCGCTGAAGGACCGCGACAAGGATCCCAATCACAAAGACGATCCGAACACGCCGTCGAAAAACGGCTACAAGTATTTTGAGGAGATGCACAACGGCGTCGGCGCGGCGTCGAGCTGCCAGCACCAGAACGAGATCTTCCTGACCTGGCACCGCGCGGTGCTGCTGCAGTACGAGAAAGCGCTGCAGGCAACCTATCCGGGCGAGACCGACAACCTCATGCTCCCCTACTGGAACTGGGGCGCGAAGCCGAGCGGCAAGTACTATCCGGCCGCCTACGAGCAGCCAAGCTCTCCGCTCTACGACAAAAACCGCGATCCGGAAACCCCGGAGAAACCCTACACGAACGAAGAACTGCGCACGATGATGCTCAGGACGACCACGTGGAGAGGCTTCAGCGGCGGCGAGTGCAAAGTCGGAACGTGCAGCGGCCAGCCGTGCGCCGTGTGCACGCCCAAGTTCGGCGCGTTCGAGTCGCCTTACCACAACATGATGCACAACTGGACCGGCGGATGGATGACGGACGACAAGACTGCGGCCAAGGATCCGCTCTTCTGGTCGTTCCACGCCTACATCGATCTGGTCTTCGACTGCTGGCAACGGACGCACAACATCACCGACGTCGGCTGCCCCGACTGTCCGCTCCGCGCCCTGCCCGGCAATCCGACAGCGAAGGACGTGAAAAGCACCGCGGCCCTCGGTTACACCTACGATTTCAAGGACACCGCCTGCGCCGCGCCGGCTCTGACCACCATGCCGAAGGTCCTCGCGCTGGCGAGCCACCAGAAGAAGTCCACTCCCTACGTCGTCGACCTCACCATCCCGCGGCCGTCCTTCGTCACCGCGCACGTGCGGCTGGAAGGTCTGCCGGTTTTCGCCGACTACAACTACAGCGGCCGCGTGTTCATTTACCCCGCCACCGTCACGCTCGCCTCGAGCGACGCGGACTTCCGCAAGAAGTACCAGGTCGATCGTTTCGCGGTCTGGGGCCTCGGCGACACCGAGCACACCCCGCATCACGAAGCAGCGGTCACCGCGGACGTCGACGCATCGACCGAGCTCGATTACCTGGCCAAGAAGCAGCCGGGCACAAAGTGGAAGATCGCAGTTGTCGTCGACAAGCCGTCGGCGCAGTACGAGAGCACGCGCAAGGATGCCTCCGCCGAGGTGCAGCGCGAGATCACGTTCGACCACGTCTCCGTCATCTACGACCGCGACTACGCGAAGGAGCAGCAATGAGCGACCCGATCGATCCGACGAAGCTCGCCTACCGGCAAACGTGTTTCGAGATCCACATCCGGCCGATGATGCGGCTGCTCGATCACGATCACATGCTCTACCTCGCGCCGGAGGGACAGACTATGGATCTCTTCGACTACGACAAGGTCAAGGAGCACGCCGATGCGATTCTGGAGCGGCTGCAATACAACATGCCGACCACTCGCTACGGCGGGCTGTGGCCTGCAGAGTGGATCCTGCTGTTCGAGCGCTGGATCAAGGAGAAGTTCCCGCGGCTCGACAAGTACAAGGGGACGTACAAGGTGGTCATCGATGACAAGGGGATGGTGGTCATGACGGGGACGTTCGCGACGATTCAGAAGCGCGATCGGATCTGGTTCGAGAGGTTCAGTACGAGCGACTCGCCGCGTGAGTATCACGTCTATCGCGAGCCGGGGACGGGAGACCCGAACGTACAGCAGGTGACGATCGACGAGAGGTTCCCGCGAGTGTATGGGACGGTGATCGTGAACGACTCGGACGGAAGGCACGAGCTGGCCATTCCGTAGTTTCTGTCACCCGGTGGGGAACAAGCCGCAAGTTACCCTTCTCCCCGCTTGCGGGGAGAAGGTGCGCGGGCACATTCCGTAGTCGCCCTCGGCCCGCGTATCATTCTTTTCGATCAATCCTGACTTGCTGAGTGTCCGAGGGACTGTGAAAGGATCGACGATCAACCTTTCGCTGAGGAATGGCTTCAACACGTGTATGTACACCCTCGACGGCACGGGCACCGTATCGAGCGGTGTGATCAGGGCAACGCTGACCGGTCCGACTTCCGGCCCATGTTGCGGGTCGGGGATCGACGCTGTGGTGCTCGTCGCGACAAGACGCTAGCGGATTTCCTGCTCCATCAGTGAGCGTGTCGAAACTTCTCTCGCGCCCGTTAAGTTGAGTTTCCAGATTTCACGCCAACGTCATCAGGCGGCTATAGCAAACCGAGTCTCTTCGCGAGCGCGACTTCATCTCCAACCACGCGGTGGGACATGAACTCACTCTTGCCTACCGATGGCAGGCCGGCGCTGCTGATGAACTCCTGGGCTTCGGACCAATCGCCACACAGCAGAATGATCGAGTCTTTCGCGAGGTGGTTCCGAGTTCCGCGTGTCTTGTCGCGCCGGACGCGTCTTGTGGGGTCTTTTTGCGCAGCGACGTCCTCAATCACCTTGCGGCTGATCGGCTGGTCCATCACCTCGCGAAAGAGCGTGATCATCCGATCGTTCCCACTCCGGCCGGACGCGATCCTGTCTGCGACGTCTCGGGGCACCGCCTGCCAGAAGTTCGGTGGGTACGGTTCGTCCTTCAGGAGCCATCGAATGCTCTCTCGCCCCAATTTGTTGATGCTGCACTTTTTATCGCGGTTGCCTGCATTCAGGTATTCACCCTGCGCGATGAAGAAGCCGAAGCAGCAGCGAGCGTTCTTCTCGTCGGCAGAAATGATGATGCATGGTCTGGCAAACGCTTCTGGCGGGATCATCCAAGACGTACCAACGCTGAACTTGATGTCTACTTCAAGCTCGGCGATCTCGCAGTCCAGCACTTTGCCGCGTGCGAGCTTCAGGCGGTGACGGAGCTCAATCTCGACGCAGGTGCCGATGTGCGTCTTCTCGGTTTTCTCAAGCTCCTCGTAGAGTCGCCGCCCGGTCTTCGGAGTCTTGATGACCCCATCGAAGCACTCACGGAGAAGCTCCCCCACCTCCAAGGAGAGTTTTGTTAACCCGCCCGCGGACTTCAGGAGCGCCTTGGAGATTAGGAGAAGTATCTCGTCGTTCTGGTGTTGTTCAGGCATGTCCGGCGCGCGACGCCAAGCTCACTGAACCTGTGTATCGATCGCTGGAGGGAAGCCTACTCTACGATCTGTAGAACTTGGCAGGAGAGATTCCACGCGCTCACGAGGTGGCTGCCTGCTTGCGACCGAAGATACGAATCTGCTCTCCGTCGAGTGGGACTTCATACACGCGCTCGAAAGCGCGACGGATCGCCGCGGCAACCTTCTGAGCGACCGGCGGCGGGAAGGCGTTTCCCACTTGCCGGTATGCGGCCGTCTTCCGACCTGCGATCTGCCAGGAGTCGGGGAATCCCTGAATTCTCGCGACCATGCGGACGGTAAGTTTCGGCATCGCATCGATGGGGAAGTCCCGATCTGGCGCCGCGTCAGAGATTCCGAGGCCGTCGACGCCTAACTGCGCCCACTGAGCCCGGGCTCGCGTCGGCCCAAGATCGGGTCCACCGTGCTTCTTCGACCCGCCGACGACCGTTGGAGCAATTCCATTCGCACGGCGCATCCACTTGGCGACGCCGCGCCAGCCGCCGGCCGCGATCAGGTCAGAGAGAACCTCGCCGACGCTTGAAGCGACGAGCCCATTCGCTTCCGGCCATCGGAAGTAGTCGATGTCGCCGGCTTTCAGCGCAACCACGACGCAGCGTGGTCGAAGTTGGGGAACACCGAAGCTCGATGCGTTGAGAATCCTAAAGTCAGCGATGTAACCAAGTCGCTTGAGCCGGGCAAAGAGGCCGCGGCGATACTCGCGGAACTTCTCTGACGCGAACCCGGGAACATTCTCAAGCATGATCGCACGCGGTTGCATCTCAGCGGCAAGCCGGAGGGCTTCGGGGAAGAGATCGCGCTCGTCATCGCTGCCGAGCTGCTTCCCGGCGATAGAAAACGGGGGACAAGGTACGCCGCCGGCCAGCAGGTCGACCTGACCCCGATACCGCGTACCATCAACCTTACGAACATCTTCCTCGACCACGTTCCACTCCGGCCTATTGAGGCGGAGCGTCTCGCAAGCGTGATGGTCAAGCTCGACGGCCGCGACGCAGTCGAAACCTGCGGCTTCAAGCCCAATGGCCTGTCCACCTGCTCCCGCGCAAATTTCGAATACCGTCGGCATCAAGCTCAGTGTACCGGAAGCTTTCGTGAGCGCAAGACCTTCTACTTCTCGTAGAAAACACGCCGATGGACGTCCACGACAAAGCTACTCGATCGTTCAATATGTCAAGGATTCGGGCGACGAACACGAAGCCTGAAATCATCCTTCGGAAGCTCCTCTGGCTGAGCGGCTTGCGTGGTTACCGTCTCCATTCGAAGATACCTGGCAGGCCAGACATCACATTCGGGAAGAAGCGAGTCGCGGTGTTCGTGGATGGGTGTTTCTGGCATTCATGTCCAGACTGCCCTGACGGTCGCGCACCCAAGTCCAACTTGGAGTACTGGTCCGAGAAGCGACGAACGAACCACGAGCGTGATCTCCGGAACAAATGCAGGCTCGAAGCGGATGGCTGGACGGTAATCCGCTTTTGGGAACACGAAGTGAACAAGGACCCCATTGGATGCGCACTGCGCACCGCACGTGCACTCGGCGTTGAGGTTGTGAGCGACTGACTTGGAGCTTGGCCGAGGGGTCAGGTCTTCGTGCGCACCGCCACGAGACCGATGACCATCAACAGCGCACAGAGTGCCATGAGACCGAGGTGACTGATCGCCGGAATGGACGGCCCGATGCTGGTGCCGATGGCGATCCCGAAGATCGAGGGCGAGCCGGCCGCGGTCATCGTCGTCACAGGTGCGCTGGCCCCGGAGAAGGGCGGATTGTAGACAGTGACCGCGGAGGTGGTGAGGTTCCCGACATAGAGGTTGCCGGAAGCGTCCAGCGCCACTCCTTCAGGGGTGCTTACGCCGGTAGTGATCGAGAACGCCGGCGCGCTCGACCCGGTGATCGGGAGCGTGTAGACGTCGACTTTCCCCGTCCCGGAGACGTCGTCGACGAAGAGCTGCGTCCCGCTGAGGGCGATCTTCCGGTAGAACGTGCCGGAGATCGCCGGCGTGTGGATCGGCGCTCCCGTGTACGGCGGCGCCAGGACGAAGATGCTGCTGCCGGAACCACCGCCGTCGGAGATGTACAGATTCTGCGCGCCGTCGAGCGCCACGCCGATCGCCGACGTCATCCCGGCGGTCGTGATCGCTTGCGATGGCGTGCTGGCATTGCTGAACGGATGGGTGAACTTGTTCACGATGGTGCTGTCCGTCGAGGCGAAAAAGTCGCCCGTGGGGGTGAACACGATCTGGCCGTCATTCGGCCCCGCACCGTTCGCGAACGTCGCGGAGGGTGTGCTCGCCCCCGACAGCGGCGCGGGGAAGAATTTCAGTTGCCCCGTGAAGTCGCCCATGACCAGGTTCCCGCTGCCGTCCTGGGCCATGCAAGTGACGTTGTCCGACGCAATCGTAAAGTTCGGCGTCGAGCTGGCGCTGATCGGCAAGGTGTACTGCTGCGACCCGCCACCCACATTGTCGTTGCCGACCCACAGCACCTGCTGAGCCTGCGCCTCGGGAATCGAGAGACCGCCAAGCCAATCACGACAAGACAAGCGAGTGTCCTGAGTGCGGACAGATGCATCAGCGGATGACGATTCATACGATCTAGTGTAAACGAGCGAAACGCTGAACGGATAAGAATCCGGCTAGATAGGGAACTGATGTTGGGGACGGAGCTCCGCACGAGCTCACCTGTGATCGCGTTCATCATGCGGATGGGTCCACGAAGTGCTTCAGGGCCGCCTCGGCGTCTTCGAGCTCTTCCTTCCGGCGCAGGTAGCCGTGTTTGAAAATCAGGCGACGGGCCTCGGCGAGGTCGTGCTGCAGGGATTGCCACGGGTACTTTGCTTCATCGAAGAAAAGCCGCGCGCGATACAGATGGATGTCGGCCAGGAACAACGGCATCGGCCCGCGCTCGGCGATCTCCCATGCTTCGTCCAGGTCGCTCTGCGTGCTCTCGGCCCCTGTGCGTGGGCCGGTGAGACTGCGCAGCCACGCGCGGGTGAGAAGGCCGCGGGGAATCATGTGCTGCGTGCCGGCGCGGCGGAGGCCGGACACGGCGTGATCCAGCTCCGCCGCTGCAGTCGTGAATCCGAGCTGACTTTCTTCGGACGTGGTCGGAAAGGAGGGTTGCGCCTGCTCACGTTGGCGGTTCCGCGATTCGAGAATGGCCGCGTAGAGCGCGGCGCGGCCCAGCGTGAGGTGGTCGAGGGCGATGGTGAGGAGGGAGGGGTTGCTTTGCTCGGCCCACTTGAGCGTCCTCGCCGCGCGCTCGGAGACAGCGCGGCACTGGGCAAGCCCTTCGTCTTTGTCCCATTCTCCTTCCGCCTTCCCTGTTTCCCGCTCCACCGCCGACAATAGCAGGTCGCAATAGCGGAAGCCCTGAAGCGAATACAGCAGGGGGTAGTCGGACTGGAACTCCGCCTGCATCTGCTCGGCCTCGCGGAAGCGCACCTCCGCAACGTCCCGCCGGCCCGCCTGGTGCAGGGCGTCGGCATGGGTCGTGCGCATGGCCATTCGCAAAAACGCAACACCGCTGCGTTCGGCGTAGGTCTCGGACTGCTCGGCGTCCCCCACCGCCCCGGCCACGTCGCCAAGCGTCAGCTCCAGCTCGCTCAGGTTGCTGGCGTACTTCGCGTCGTTTTCCCAGTCTTGCAGCCTGACGGCACCTTTCAGCCCAGCTCGCATCGGCTCGAGGGCCTCGGTCAGCCGCCCCAGGCCGCGCAGGGTGAAGGCGGCTTCGTTCAGCAGCCACGCCTGGGCGTCTTCCGTGAGCGCGGGCCAGACGCGGCTCCAAGGAGTCTCGAAGAAGCAGGCCACGGCTCCCAGGTTAGAACCGAACGCGCCCAGTTTATTCGCGCTGTAGAACTCGTTCCCTCGCTCGATGCGGGCGTAGTAAACCTTGTTCCACGCCTCCTGTTGCATCCCCGCATAGCAGCCGTGGGCCACGGCCTGGTAGAGCGGTTGGAGGTCTTCGAGCGTGGCCTCGGGCTTGTCTTTCCCGCTGGCGCAGAGGTGCTTGTAGAGCCGCCGGTGTGCCGCCCGCCACGCCTCGGGCTGCGCATCGCGCAGGCGCTGGCCGAAGTACTCGCGCAGGAGAGGATGCGCATCAATGGCCACGAGCGCGCCGGAACCGTACTCCCGCATCACCGTGAGCAGCTTCGCATCTTCCAGCCGCTGGATGGCAAGGTTGCGCTGCGCCTCGCTGATACCAAGGAGCGGCTTGGTCAACCCAGCGATGGCTTTCCCTTTCCACAACGCCGCCAGAGTTCCGGCCGTGGCGGGGCGGTCAAAGAGGCCGAGCAGGCGCAGGAGGGCGAGGGCGCGCCGGCCTTTCGCCTGATCGTCCGGCGTCCTGCCACCGTTGGCGAGCGACTCCACATACGCATCCATAACGTGGAAAGCGTGGCCGCCTTGCTCCTCGGCGTTGGCTTCCGAGAGGCGGATCAGGTCGCGCTTGCGGATGTCCCCGCCGTGGGCGTCGCGCAGGTAGCTGCCGAGGAGATTGAGCGTGAGGGCGTGACCCTTCACGTCCTCGACCAGCTTCTCGAATTCATTCAGCGTGCGCCCATCCGTGCTGGGAATCGTTTTCCTCAGACTGCCCTTGACCCCGAAAGACTGGAGCAGCGCCACGCCGGCCTCGGTGGAAAGGCGCGCCAGTTTTTTTTCCTCGACGGTCTTCCCGGCGTAGGCGCGCAAGTCGGGAATGCTGTAGCGGGTGGTGACGACGCAGAGGCTGCGGCCGTTGGCCGCCAGCCCTTTGAGCAGCGCGGCGATGCCTTGGTCTTTCAGCTCGCCCGGCGTGGGCGAGGTGGGCGCGTATTGCAACGGCTCCAGACCATCCAGGATGAGCAGCGCCCGCCGTTCTCCTACCAGCTGGGCCAGCCGCCGGCCCTTGTCGAACGCGCCAGCCGCGCTGCCCGCCATCGCCGCGTCGCCGAAGAAGTTGAGAGCCTCATTGAGAAAAAGGTCGGAGGAAGCTGCCAATTGCTCTCGCGTCCCCTGGCTGTAAAAGGACCACGCCAGCACGGCCTCGCACCCCGGCCAGTCCTGAAACGCCAGATCCACGGCCCACTTTGCGACCACCGAGGTCTTCCCTTCGCCGCCGAGCGCAACGAAGGTGAGGATGTGGGGACGCTTCGTTTCGCCGCGCACGACCTGGTCCCATGCATCGTTCAGAACCTTTGTTTCTGCCTCGCGCCCGATGAGATTCGACGGCGCGTATTTCATGATGCGGGAGATGTCGGCCCTGACGCCGGAGCTCTGTCCATCGTCATGGGACGAGGCCTCTTCCAGCCTGCCCGGATGGATCTCACGGTAGCGATCGAGGATCAGGCGGGCGATATCTTTCGCCGGACGTTCGGACACGAGGGGGAAAATGTCTGTGTGGTAACTGCCAGGGATCTCGACATGATCGAACCGGAAAGGCATCACCCGATCGAATTCACGTTTGAATATCAGCGCTTCGATGGCGCGCAGTTCGACGCCGGTCCAGTCCTTCTTGACGTAGTCCTCGGAGAAAAACGGCACAATCAAGTCGGATTCCGTCGCGTAAATACTTTGGAGCTTCCGGTCCGAGGTGTAGCCGATGATCAAGCTCTCGTGCCAGTCGTCATAGAAGATACGCGCCTTCCCCTTCTCGCCGCCGAACGCGGGCAGCAAGGCGTTCGCGACCTGCTCGACGTACT
>OLLN01000175.1_pt1 | contig 14812 bp, 12 predicted proteins | sample 1604281 | NCBI WGS metagenome assembly OLLN01 (sample SAMEA104055716, study PRJEB20765) | soil metagenome | biome: Arctic tundra; feature: Polygonal ground; material: soil | place: USA | collected 2011-09 | depth 0-0.5 m | reverse complement strand
CTCATCCGGCCTTCGGCCACCTTCTCCCCCGCTGAAAAGCGCGGGGGCGAAGGGGCTCGATTGAAGAATCCTGCGCACGGAGATCTTGCGTTTGGTCGCGCTCATCCCAACGCCCCCACCAACTCCATTGCGCCCTCGGCCACGAGCGCACGGTGGACGTCATCGACGACCGCATCAGGATCGTTGCCGCTTCGCGTTACGCGGATGGCTCGATCGCCGTCGATCTCGCCGAAGAAGGCGCGGATCGTGATCGAGTGGTTTTCCTGCGTTGCGTGTACGGCGCAGGCGGAGTAGCAGTCGAGCAGGGTGCCGAACTTCTGCAGCACGCCGCGTTCGCATTGCGCGGCAACGGCGGTTGGCGGGTGATCGATCGATGCGGCGATGTCCCGAGTTGAACCCTCGCGCAGCGTTTCGATGGCGACGATTCCCTGGCCGCAGGCGGGGAGCATCTCCTCGGTCGAAAAGTAGGACGTAATCTCGCTCGATCGCCCGAGGCGGGTGAGGCCGGCGCTGGCGAGGATGGCGCCGTCGTAGAGACCAGCGCGCAGCTTGTTGATGCGCGTGTCGACGTTGCCGCGGATGTCTTCGAGGTGCAGGCGAGGATAGAGCGTGCGAATTTGCGAGCGCCGGCGCGGAGCACTCGTTCCGATCACCGCGCCATCCGGCAACGCAGCGATTGGCTTGCCTTCGATGTTCACCCATGCGTCGCGCGGATCGGCACGTTCGAGAAATCCGGCCAGGACGAACTCGTCAGGAATGATCGAGGGAACGTCTTTCAGACTGTGGACGGCCACGTCGATTGCGCCGCGCAGGAGCGCTTCTTCGAGCTCCTTGACCCACAATCCCTTCCCGCCGATTGCTGCCAGCGGCACGTCCTGCCGTTTGTCGGCGGTCGTTTTGAAGACGACGATTTCCGTGCGGTAGCCCCGCTCCGACAGTTCGTTTGCGACCTCATTTGCCTGCCAGAGCGCGAGCTGGCTGCCGCGGGTGCCGATGCGAACGAGCCTGCTCATCGATACGTTCATGGGGGACTCATCGCAATCCAAAAATCTTCCGGATCGTCTTCCGCAACGTCTCGCGCTCGGCCGGCTCTTCAGCTTCTTTGAGCTGCAGGATCGGGTAGTGAAGGATCTTGTTCACCAGCTGTGTGGAAAGCTGTTCGATGGCGGCGCGCTGCTCCGGGCTCATCGGGCCAATCTTGCGGAGGCACTTCTCCAGCTCGGCCGCGCGGATGTCCTCGAGTCGATGCTGCAGCTCGACGATCGTCGGCACGGCATCCTGCGCCACGAGGCGGCGGCGGAACGCATCCACTTCGCGCTCGACAATCTGCTCGGCTTCGCCGGCTTTCTGCATCCGGATCTCGCGATTGGCGTCGGCGACGTTCTGCAGGTCGTCGATATTGTAGAGATACGCGCCGTCGATCGATGAGATGGCCGGCTCGATGTTGCGCGGCACGCAGAGGTCGACGAGGAAGAGGTTGCGCTTTCTGCGCGCGGCCAGCGCGCGCTCGACGTGGCTGCTCTCGATGACGAAATGCGGCGCCGCCGTCGAGGCGATGACGATGTCGCACGTCGCCAGATACGGCTCGATGCCATCGAACTTCACCGCCTGGCCGTGAAAACGCTCGGCCAGCTCGACGGCGCGGTCGTGAGAGCGGTTGGCGACAAAGATCTGTTCTAAACCGAACGACGAGAGGTGCTCCGCCGTCAGCTCGCCGATTTCACCGGCGCCGACGAGCAGAACCTGCAGACCGTGCAGATCGCCGAAGATCTTCTTCGCCAGCTCGACGGCGGCGTACGGCACGGAGACGGCGAGCTCGCCGATGCCTGTGTCCGTGCGAACCCGCTTCGCCACGCGCATCGTCTGATCGAAGACCTGGGAGAGGATCGAATCGAGCGAGCCACACTCGCGGCTGGCCATGAACGCGGCGCGCACCTGCCCGGCGATCTGCGGCTCCCCGACGATCATCGAGTCGAGTCCGGAGGCGACCCGGAAGAGATGCTTGAGCACATCCCCGTGACGAAGGATGTAGATGTGCTTTTCCAGCTCCGCGCGGTCGGTTCCTGCGCGCTGCGTCAGCCAGTTCACGATCGGCTCGATGACGTCTTCGCCGGTAGCGGAGACGATCGCCTCGACGCGATTGCAGGTGGAGAGAACGGCCACGCCGTCGATGCCGTCAACCGCGCGCAACGCTTCGAGCGCCGGCACGATCTGCGACGTCGCCACGCTGAGCCGCTCCCGCACGTCGACCGCTGCGGTTCGATGGTTCACGCCGACAGCGATCAGGGGCATGGCGCCTCCGCGGAGTACGCGCGTAGGACGTCGGGGGTCGGGGGTCGGAGCACGCTTTCTCTCCGACCCCCGACTCCCGACACCCGACACCCCTTACACATGATGTATCCCCAGAATCGCTACGACGATGGCTACGAACGCGCAGGCGCCGATCACTGCAGTGCGGCGGGTGCGGTAGGTGTCGTTCACATACGCCTGCAGCACGACTGCGAAGAGCACCCAGGCCGCGGCGGCGGCGACCTGTTTGACGCGAACATCCATCAGCTCGGCCGATGTTCTATACGACCAGAGGATCCCCGCCAGGATGCCGAGTGTGTAGACGCTGAAACCGATAGCGAGCGCGCGGTAGCTGAGCGTTTTGCAAACGCTGAGGCTGGGAATCCAATCCCACAGTGCGCCGCGCTGCTTCGACTTCAAGGCTCGGTCCTGCGCCCACGCCAGCGCGCCGAAAGCGAGTCCGATCAACAGCCCGGCCACACCGACGGTCGTTAGAAGGATGTGCGTGATGAAGAGACGCGACACGGCAGTCGCGCTCCGCACGAATGGCTCATGCACGACCGCGGAGACGGTCAACAGCATGAGCACGAGCGGATAGACGAAGAATGCGGCGGCATGAACGCGGTAGCGGATGAAGAGCGCCAGCTCGATGGCGAAGAGGACCCAGGCCATGAAGCCGGCCGCCTCGGGCAGGTTCGTCAGCGGCGGATGATGCGTCCGAATGCAAATCGTACTGATCCACACCGTGTGCGCCACGAAGCCCGCGATCATGATGCCGAGGGCGACGTGTTGCGGGCGCTTCTCGCGGGTGAACAGGGTCACGAGTGCCATCACGGTGCCGGCGGCGTAAAGCGCAAGTGCGGCGTAGAGAGTGAAGTTGGGGCTCATGTCAGCTCGGCGTCAGCTTCTTGCAATAGACGACTTTATCGTCCGCGAGACGGTAGAAATCCTTGATCCGGGAGATCTCGTCATAGCCGCTGCGTTCATAGAACCGGACTGTTGGTGCGTAGCTTTCCTTCGAAGACGTTTCGATCAGGAGCATGCGCCCGCGCTGCCGCCGGACCTCATTCTCGACGAAACGCAGCAGGAGTTGACCGATTCCCTGGCCTTGCTGCTTCGGATCGACCGCGATCCAGTAGAGGTCGAAAACACCGTCGGTGTGCGGCGTCGGACCGTAGCAGACATAGCCCTGCACCATTCGTTTCGGACCCGCGGCAGGCTCCTCGAGAACGTGAACGATGTATTCGCTCTGGGCCGGATCGTCGTTGGCTTTGTCGACGAGCTCCATGGCGTCGCGCACTTCGACGTCGGTGAAGCGCGCAGTCGCGATCAGGATCTCCAGGATGCGGCCGCGGTCGCGCAACTCGGCAGGGCGGATTTTCATGAGCGCTATCGTGCGGCGGTCATGGCCATCATAAGCGCGTTCCATTTGGTCTCGGCGATTCACGGCAGGTCTCGTTCCTGACTGCGGACAGTACGAAAACGGAGCAAAACGAGACGTCGGCGCGATCACGACGCAATGTAACGCCGGTCACAAAGCGGCGGTGGCGCGCATCAGCTCACCTTGGCCGGCTTCAATCCAACGGCCGCGTACGCTTCGAAAAGATGCAGAAGGTCGCGCGGTACCCACGCCGTGATCATCATGGCCCGGTCGGTGACGCGCTGCTCATACACCTCGGCGACATCGTGGAGCTTGGCGATTACTCGCGCATCGTTGTGAGGAATCTCGAGCTGGATGACTTCGCCGTTTTCGAGCTCACGCTCCCGGATGATGTCGATGAGCCGGTCGATGTTGCGGCCGGTGAGGGCGGACACGCTGGCGGCATTCTTCCGGCGGAGCTCGAACATGTCGGTGCGATCGGCCTTGTTGTAGACCTCGATCACGCGATCCATGACCACGCCAAGCTCGCGCAGAACTTCCTCGCCGACCGCGCGCTGGTCCTCGAACTGCGGATGGCTCGAGTCGATGACATGCAGAACAAGATCGGCGGCGACCGCTTCTTCCATCGTCGAACGGAACGAGGCGACCAGATGATGCGGCAGCTTGCGGATGAAACCGACGGTGTCGATGACGACTGTCTCGCGCGGCATGTCGAACGCGGCTCGCGCCGATTTGGCGTCGAGCGTCGCGAACAGCTTGTCGGCCGCATCGGCGGAGCCGCTGGTGAGCCGGTTGAAGAGCGTCGACTTCCCCGCATTCGTGTAGCCGACGAGTGCGACGGAGAAGACGGCGTTGCGCGATTTGCGCTGCGTCTCGCGCGTCCGCTCAATTTTCTCCAGCTCTTCCTTCAGCCGGGCGATGCGGTTGCGGATGATGCGGCGGTCGAGCTCGAGCTGCGTTTCGCCGACGCCACGCGTTCCGATGCCGCCGGCCTGCCGCTCGAGATGTGTCCACGCACGCGTCAGGCGCGGCAGCATGTACTCGAGCTGCGCCAGCTCCACCTGGGTGCGTGCCTCGCGGCTGCGCGCGCGGTCGGCGAAGATGTCGAGAATCAGTCCGCTGCGGTCGATGACCTTGACCTCGGTGATCTTCTCGAGGTTGCGCACCTGCGCGGGCGAGAGGTCGTCGTCGAAAACGATGAGCTTCGCACCGCTGGCCTGAACGAGTGCCTTGATCTGTTCGGCTTTGCCGCTGCCGACGTACGTGGCCGGATCGGGCCGTGGCCGCTTGGCGAAGACGCGGTCGACAACGGTGCCCCCGGCTGTCTCGATCAGTTTTTCCAGCTCGGCGAGATGCTCTTCTGCGACGCTGCGGGTCAGGTCAGGAAGGATCAGAGCGACTGCGATTACGTTTTCGGGCACGTTGCGTTGGGAGTGGAATGATACAGGAGTTCTGCAAAGCGATAGTCACGGACGGTGCTCTTCATCGCCAATTGCCTGGTCCGTCAAGCCTCAGCAACGTCGAAAGACATTGATGCCGGGTGTTGTCTCCGGCAAGACGGCGATTTCCGTAGCGACGTGAAGAACCTCGACATCAATGCGGACAAGGAGACAGCGATGTTTCAAGAACTGGACGGCGATGCTTAGAATCCGGACGATCGATGTGCGTAATCACAATTTGGACATCGCTGTTCAAAATCAAGACGTCGGCGACAACCGCTGGACGGCGATGTTAGGAATCTGGACATCTCTGTTGGAAATCTGATCACAACTTTTGATGGCCGAGTCAAATCTTTTGATGGCGGCATCAAATGTTTTGATGACCGAGTCAAATCTTTTGATGACGGGATCAAATGTCTTGATGGCCGAATCAAGAGTTGTGAGTCGAGAGCACTGATTCTGGAAAGTATCGAGGCAAAGTTTGCCGAATGCATCGATCTGCTACATCTGCGTCAATCTGCGGATCAATCAGGTGTGCAGGCATCTCACCACAAATGAAAAAGGCGCCGTTTTCGCGGCGCCTTTTTCGATGCTGGAAGCTGGTTTACTGGTGCTTGTCGAAGAACGTCCACTGCGCGACCGGGAAGCCGGCTTTGAGCTGCTGCGCCTGCATGTAGCCGTCGATCGCGGCGACGATCGCGACCAGTCCGGACACGACGCCGCAGGTGGCGAGGCCGGCGACCCAGGCGATGACCGCCACGATCCCCTTCATCTTCTGTCCGATCATGAAGTAGCCGAGGCAGCCGGCCACGACGAGATTCAGCACGGCGATGAGCACCGGATCCTTCGGTGGGTTCTGCGGATAGACGATGTCGCCTCCGCTCGGAGCCGCAGGTGGCGTGCTGCCGCTCGAAGGCGGCGGTGGTGGAGGTGGTGGTGGAGTGTACGTACCGGAACCGCCAGGTGTGTCCATCGGAATCTCCTTTGACTACATCTTCTCGGCCATGTCAGTGACGACCGGAATGCGGAACCGCTGCCCGCCGGTGCCCTTGACGATACACATCACGCGGACGACGAGGAAGGCGATCCACACGGCGCACTGAATGAGGCCCATTCCACATGAGAGTGCCGCAAATATTCTGCTCAGGATCATGCCGAGGATCACGAAGGCGATCCAGCAGACGATCTCCGCGCCGAGGAGTGCCAGGCCATTCTTGGCGTGCCACTGAACCTCGGGGTCGTCTTTCTTCGTCAGCAACGGAATCAGCGCAAGGATCCAGAGGTACGAGAGGACGATCATGATGGTCCTGTCTCCGCCTGGCGCAGCAGCACCGGGGGGCGGGGGAGGAGGCGGTGTGTAGCTTCCACCCGGAGGGGGCGGAGGCGGCGTGTACGAAGACGGTGTCTCGCTCATAGCTTCTCCTTCAGTGCAAGTTGGTCAGTTCGGGGCGATTCTAACGGCTTTCGGCGAGCGCGGTTAAACGTTTTTCCGCGGCCAGGAGAGGAAACACGCATAGTGCGATCGAGAGTGTGACCGCAGTCACGGCCGGAAGTAGATCGACCGCCATGGATTCGCTCTCGATGCCAAAAAGGCGCCAGAAGAAGTAACGCATGACCGGCTTGGCCATCAGAGTCATGATGCTGCCGACGTAGGCCAGTGCCGCGGCCATGTAGGCGAAGCCGCCCAGCGAGAGGCCCACCTGCAGCGGATTCTCCGCGCCAAAGTCGGGCGAGAGCGAGCCGAGGCCGACTCCCATGCTGACCAGCGTCACGCCTAGCATCGACGCTCCGAACAGCGTGAACGTCCAGACCACGCGGTTGGCATCGAGCAGAACGTCGGCAAACGTGGTGAGGAGCAGCGCGAGCATCGTCAGCGGCGCGGCGTAGACGATCACCTTCACGATGAGCAGCCGCCGGTACGAGACCGGCGCGCTTTGCAGCATCCAGAATGCCTTTCCTTCCGACGAGATCGACGGATAGGCGAAGCGGAGGCAGATAGCGGCGACGACGAAACCGGCCATGCCGAGGTTGGCGTAGGCGACGATCGTGGCGCGGGCGTCGCCGCTCAGCGGGAGCATGCGGATGTTGTAGAGGTAAAGAAACATCAGCGCCAGCATCAGGAAGAGCTGCGACCATTGGGCGACGTCGCGCGTCAGCGTGCGCACTTCCTTCCCGATCATGGCACGCGTCGGTGCCGAAAATGGAGCGAGAAGGATGTCGGCTGCGCGCGTCATCCCGCTTGCGCCGAGGGCTGCAGGTGCCATGCTTTCGCGGGCGCGCACGAACGCCGTGAAGTAGATCCGCCGTGCCACGAATACGAAGATCGCGAAGAGTGCGAGCGCGGTTACGCCGATCTTCGGCGGGAGAACCGACGCCGGCCGTCCTTCCGCCATCGCCACCATGACGCCGGCAAGGGCCGTTCCCGGATAGCGGTCGAGCGATGGCAACTCGACCGAGCGGAGCACGCGCGTGACGTCGTCCGTGTTGATGCTGGCGAACAGGCGCTCCGGACGGCTCATGCGGAAGGCAACGACAGCAACGGTGAGGACGAGGATGGCAATCGTAGCGACGATCTGGCTGACGCGCTGGACCGGAAAGAAGCGCACCAGGACGATGATCATCAGCGCGCCGAGCGTCACCGGAATCGCCAGCAGCAGCGCCAGATTCACGAGCACGATCGGGTAGAGCCGGCCCGGCGTGTTGTAGCGCAGCCCGAAGGCAACGAACATCGGCGCGATGAAGACGTAGACCATCGTCGCACTCTGCGCGAAGGTCTTCCCCCACCGCAGCACGACGATGCGCGTCTTCGACAACGGCGCGGAGTGGAAGGTGTCTAGATCGAGATCGCTGAAGAACGCGCCGATCGCCGCCGTCATCGAAGACGAAAACAGCATGACCACCGCCGTGAGAAACACGAGTCCGAGGAGATTACGCAACAGCCCCAGCGCAAGAAAAGGCGATTCCTGCTCGACCTTCGCCATCGTCGCAAAGAGCCGCCGGAAGAGCGCAAAGTCGCCGTACAGAAACGCGGCAAAGAGCAGCGACACAATCGAGGTACGGGTAATCGTCGCCGCAGTGAACGGGCGGAGTTTGGCAATCGCGATGCGTAGCGGCCAGAGCATGCGGTGGGGAGGTTACGCGGTTTTGCGGTCGCGGGGTGTCGCGGTCTCGCGGGTTAGCCGCACACGTGAACGCTTTGATCAACGCTCGTCTTTGGGGCGGTCTCGCTCAGCAACCGCATCAAGAAGCGTATCGATCGTCAGCCCAGCAAAGAGGTCCTGACGCTCCTTGGTGTAGTCGCCGAGGCCGGGGTCGTACTGCATCATGAACCGCATCGCTCCGGCGGCCCCGAGGCGCTCAGTCAGAGCTTTCCAGCCTTCCATTCGGATCTGATAGGGCGACATCGAGGATGTCATCGCGACTCTCGGCTGACGGTCCTCAGTTACCACGCACCATCATGTCGCGGAGGCTTCGGCGAATGCAAGATGCCGCGAGTAGAAAGCGCATGCTTCACGCAAGCGACAACGTCGACGAATTTCGACCTCCGCCCAGACAGCTCTCGGGCGAGGACGCCCGAGTGCCCGCGGTCGAGACGACCGCACTCCTTACGACGTGAGCGCCTCGCAGCGCTTGAGGAGTGTGGGCGTCTCGCCCGCGGCCATCGGGGCGTCCCGCCTCAGTGGTTGGATCGGCCTGAAACCTCCAATGGTTTGAAACGAGTCCGGATCTGAAACAAGCCTAGTTGTCCGACAAGACGGTCTCTTCCGGCACGTCCGTCAGGCTCTCGAACTCGAGCCGGTAGCCGTCCGGATCGGAGAGAGACGTACACCACATCCCGTTTCCGACGAAGGGACGTGACGCCTGAAGACCGCGCGAGGCGACGTCGCGGTAGATTGCCAGAGCATCGCGACACTGGAAGCAGATCGAAACGCCGACCCCGACTTTGGCCTCAGGCACCCAGGAATCGTGACCTTCCTTGCGAAACTCCTGAAGCATGAGCGCAGCGTCGCCGAGCTCGAGCCAGCACCACTGCAGCTTCCCCTCATCGATCCACTTCTTCGTCATCACGAAGCCGACGCCGTCGACATAGAACCGAAGAGACGCCTCCATGTCCGATACGCGGAAGAAGGGAACGGCCTGCGTAACGTTGGGCTCGGATGGCGTGGTTGGATTCATCTCGATCTCCTGAATCCACGAAAAGTTAGAAGGACGAAGGGATCATCAATTGATGTGTCATCCTGAGACAGCCGTAGCCGCCATTCGTGCTCAATCAATTTGCGCAGCGTGATGCGGCGGCGGAGGACGGCGAAGGATCTCAAAATTCGAGGCATATGGCATGTGCGTCGTAATTTGAGATCCTTCGCCGTCCTGCGGCGCCAGGGACGTCTGCGCGAGAATCGTGAGCAGCGCGGGCGCCTCCGGCTGTCTCAGGATGACACTCACATTTCGCTGGTTCAAACCCGAGACTCATTCAACATCCAACGCTCAACACTGAACATTCCGATTTTCTGTCCGTCACCCGACCGTCTCCGGCTCATACGCCAGCGACGGGGCGAGCCAGCGTTCGACCAGCGGCAGCGGCATGTCTTTGCGGGCGTGGTAGTCGGCGACCTGATCGCGGCCGATGCGGCCGACCGAGAAGTACTTCGACTCCGGATGCGCGAAGTAGAGGCCGCTCACCGACGCGGCCGGCGTCATCGCAAAGTTCTCCGTCAGCTCGATGCCTGCGCGTCCGGCGTCGAGCAGCGCGAAGAGTGTCGCCTTCTCCGTGTGGTCGGGCGACGCCGGATATCCGGGCGCGGGGCGGATGCCGCGGTACTTTTCGGCGATCAGATCCTCACTCGATAAGTCTTCGTTCGGTGCGTACCACTCCGCGCGCGTCTCTTTGTGCAGCATCTCGGCGAGCGCCTCGGCCAGACGATCCGCGAGCGCCTTGGTCATGATGGCGTTGTAGTCGTCGTGGTCCTTTTCGAAACGTTCCACGACCTCGGCCACTCCGATTCCGGCCGTGACCGCGAAGCCGCCGATGTAATCGATAATGCTGCTCTCTTTCGGCGCGATGAAATCGGCCAGCGCGTAGTTGCGGCCGGTGTTCGTCTCCTGCTGCTGCCGCAGCGTGTGGAAGCGTGCGATGACATCGCTGCGCGACTCGTCGTCGTACACCTCGATGTCGTCGCCGACGGAATTGGCGGGCCAGAAACCGTAGACGGCTCGGGCGTGAATCAAGCGGTTGTCGATGATCTCGCGGAGCAGCTTGCGGCCGTCGTCGTAGAGCTCTTTCGCGCGCGGCTCGTCGAGGATTTGCGGAAAACGCCCGCGAAGCTCCCAAGCGGAAAGGAACGGATTCCAATCGACGAACGGCTCGATGCGCTCGAGCGGCACGTCGTCGAGAACGCGTACGCCGAGGAATGGTGGTCGATCGGGTGAGAAGGAAAGCGCTGGCTTGCGACGACGGGCCGCTTCGATCGACAGGATCTTGATCTCGCTCTGCCGTTTGGCCTGCGCCTCGCGGAGGTGCTCGTATTCGGTGTGACGCTCGCGCACGAATTCGTCGCGGCGGTCGGAAAGAAGCGTGCTGACTACGCCCACGGCGCGCGAGGCATCGAGCACGTGGACCGTCGCGTGCGAATAGCGTGGCGCGATTTTCACCGCCGTGTGCAGTTTCGACGTCGTCGCGCCGCCGATCAGCATTGGCAGCGTGAAGTTGCGCCGCTCCATCTCCCGCGCCACGTGCACCATCTCGTCGAGCGACGGTGTGATGAGGCCGGAGAGGCCGATGATGTCGACCTTCTCCGCGATGGCGGTGTCGAGGATCTTGTCGGCGGAAACCATGACGCCGAGGTCGATGACCTCGTAGTTGTTGCAGCCGAGGACGACGCCGACGATGTTCTTGCCGATGTCGTGAACATCGCCCTTCACCGTCGCCATCAGCACCTTGCCGCGCTGCGAGAGGTCGCCCGCTTTCGCCTTCTCCGCTTCCATGAACGGGAGCAGATAGGCCACCGCCTTCTTCATCACGCGCGCGCTTTTCACGACTTGGGGAAGAAACATCTTGCCCGCACCGAAGAGGTTGCCGACGATATTCATACCGTCCATCAGCGGCCCTTCGATGATCGAGAGCGCGCTCGGATAGGTTTGCCGCGCTTCCTCGAGGTCTTCGTCGAGATGCTCGATGATTCCTTTGACCAGCGAGTGGGAGAGCCTTTCTTCGACGCTGCCGCTGCGCCAGGCCTCTTCCTCTTTCGCCGTTGCCGGCCCCTGTTTGACGTTGTCGGCATACGCGAGCAGGCGCTCCGTCGAATCGGGACGACGGTTGAGGAGCACGTCTTCCACCAGCGCAAGCAGCTCGGGAGGAATCTCTTCGTAAATTGCGAGCTGCCCGGCGTTGACGATTCCCATCGTCAGGCCCGCTTTGATGGCGTGATAGAGAAACGCCGCGTGCATCGCCTCGCGCACGGCCTTGTTGCCGCGGAATGAGAACGAGACGTTGCTGATGCCGCCGGAGAAACTGGCGAGCGGGAAGCGCTCGTGCAGTTGCCGGACCGCCTCGATGAAGCCGACACCGTAGTTGTTGTGCTCCTCGATTCCGGTGGCCACCGTGAGGACGTTGGGATCGAAGATGATGTCGGTCGGATCGAAGCCGGCATCATCGACGAGGATCCGATAGGCGCGCGAGCAGATCGCGACTTTGCGCTCGATCGAGTCGGCCTGCCCCTGCTCGTCGAACGCCATCACGATCACGGCGGCGCCGAAACGGCGGATGATGCGAGCCTGCTCGCGGAACTTATCCTCTCCTTCTTTGAGAGAGATCGAATTGACGACCGACTTGCCCTGCGTACATTTGAGGCCGGCCTCGAGCACCGTCCATTTCGACGAGTCGATCATGATCGGGACGCGGGCGATGTCGGGTTCCGAGGCAACGAGGTGGAGAAACTCAGTCATCACCTTCTCGGACTCGAGCAGTCCTTCGTCCATGTTGACATCGAGGATGTTGGCGCCGCCGTCGATCTGCTGTTTTGCGATCGCCAGCGCCGGCTCGAGATCGCCCGCCTTCACGATCTGCGCGAACTTCGGCGAGCCAGTGACGTTCGTGCGCTCGCCGACCATGATGAACTGCGACCCTTCGCCGCCGTCGTTGCGCACCGTGAGCGCTTCGAGTCCGCTGAGGCGCAGGTGCTTTTCGATCTGCGGCGGCACGCGCGGCGGAAACATCTTCACCGCGTCGACGATGGCGCGAATGAAGTCGGGCGTCGTTCCGCAGCAGCCGCCGACGATGTTGATCCAGTTGTTGCCGGCGTATTCGTGCAGCAGCGCCGCCATCTCCTCGGGGGTCTGATCGTATTCACCGAGCGCGTTCGGCAGCCCGGCGTTCGGGTAACAACTGATGTAGACCGGCGCGATGGCGGCCAGCTCTTCGATGTGTGGCCGCATCTCGGCGGCCCCGAGCGCGCAGTTGATGCCGGCGGCGAGAAGGTTGGCGTGCGAGATCGAGTTCCAGCACGCTTCGACCGTCTGCCCGGACAACGTGCGGCCTGATGCGTCAGTGATCGTGATCGAAGCGATGATCGGAAGGCGGACGCCGGTGTCCGCGAAGTACTTCTCGATCGCGAAGAGCGCCGCCTTGATGTTGAGCGTGTCGAAGGTCGTCTCCGGCATCAGGATGTCGGCGCCGCCGTCGACGAGACCGCGGGTCTGTTCGTAGTAGGCGTCGACCAACTCATCGAACGTGACCCCGCGAAATGCAGGATTGTTCACATCGGGCGAAAGCGAGGCCGTGCGGTTCGTTGGGCCGAGGGAGCCGGCCACGAAGCGGGGACGATCGGGGGTGGCGTACGCATCGCACGCCTTGCGCGCCAGTTCAGCAGCGGCCTTGTTGATCTCGTAGGAGTACTCGACGAGGTCGTAATCCGCGAGCGAGATCGCCTGCGCGTTGAACGTATTGGTCTCGATGATGTCGGCGCCGGCCTCGAGGTATTGCCTGTGGATCGATTCGACGACGTCGGGGCGCGTCAGGCAGAGGATGTCGTTGGCTCCTCGGAGATCGCGCGGATGTGCAGCAAACTGCACACCGCGGAAGGCCGCTTCGTCGAGCTGGTAACGCTGGATCATCGTCCCCATCGCGCCATCCAGCACGAGGATGCGGCGATCGAGCAGCTCACGAAGTTCAGCAGTACGGTCCGGTTGCGCCATCGATTCTCCCGAAAACAAAAAGCCCCGCGGAAATTGCGGGGCTGAAAATCGGCGTCGGAACGCGGACCACTGCCGGCTCTTTAGCTTTTTTTAACCTGGTTGCAAGCAGCCCCGCAAATCAGTCCAGGAAGTTCGAGGGTACGGCACGCGACGGAGGGTTGTCAAACCGCGCACAAGGACTCAGTGTCGGATCCGGGGTCGTCGAAGCGGGCTGCAAAGTCGTCGTCGGATCTCGTCTCAAGCGCGCCGGAATGCACTGGTCCACCGCCGGCGCAAATGCCATCATTGCGCTCCGCTGCTGCAAACTCAGCGGACGGTTCGAGGACTTCTGGGAAGCACGATCCAACCGTATGAGGCATGCCGCCGCCTGACTCGCCTCACAAATCTGACGTGCACCCGTTCTCCAATTGCATAGTTGCGGATTTTGAATCACGTACACTTCCGCCGCCATGAAGAACCGTACCCCTGCCGATCTCGTCGTCGTCCCCGAGGTTGAGGCCATCATCGAGGATCGCCTGCTGGCGCTTCCGCGGGCCTCCGTCGATCGCGACCAGCTCCAGCATCATCTCCGCGAAGCGCTCAAGCTTCTCCATGTCGATATGGAGGACGAGAACATCCGGGACACCCCGCGCCGCTGGGCTGATTCGCTGGTGACGATGACGAGCGGCTACGACTACACCGACCTGAAGAAACTGACGACGCTCTTCCGCAAAGCCTGCTCCTCGGCGGACGAGCAGTGTCAGAACCTGGTGGTGATTGGCGGGACGTACAAGACGCTTTGCGCCCACCACATCCTGCCGTTCTTCGGACATTTCATCGTCGGCTACATTCCGGAGGCGATGATCATCGGCGCGTCGAAGATCCCGCGCATCGTGGAGGTTCACATGCGCCGGCTGCAGTCGCAGGAGCATCTGGCGCACGACGTGGCCGACACGATCGAGCGGATCCTCGAGCCGCGCGGTATCGCCGTCTGGATGGGCGGCGTTCATCTGTGCATGGTCATGCGCGGCGTAGAGCAGGAGTCGTCGTTCATGGAGACCAACGTCCTGCGTGGCGAGTTCCGCGACGACGAACGAACGCGCCTGGAGTTCATGTCGATCGTGAGTCGAAGAGGGCAGCGGGTGTAGCTAGAGCGTGTCCGGCTGCCAATCAAATCTACGTTCGTGAACGGTGGCGTCAGACGGCAGAACCTCGACCAGGAGCGAAGGGAACAGCCTGGCGTGCCGACTCCACCAAACTTGAACGAAGATCGATGACGTCGACATCGAGCCATCAAGGAATGAGGATGTCGACATCCAGGATGCCGATTTCGAATAAAACAATGCCCCCGATGCCATCCATGATGCAAATTTCGCTTAAAAAATGTCATCGATGACTAAGAATGCGGATCATGAGCCGGGCTGCCGCGCTCGCATTTCAGTCGCTGCAGGACAATCGATTTGCGGGCGAGTGGTCTGAGCCTCAGTTCCAACCGGAAGCGGTTCAGTTCTTCCGTGATGACCCACGGATCGGG
>OLLN01000182.1_pt1 | contig 14952 bp, 10 predicted proteins | sample 1604281 | NCBI WGS metagenome assembly OLLN01 (sample SAMEA104055716, study PRJEB20765) | soil metagenome | biome: Arctic tundra; feature: Polygonal ground; material: soil | place: USA | collected 2011-09 | depth 0-0.5 m | reverse complement strand
TACACCGTCAGCAAGAAGCTCGTCAAGATGCCGCAGCACGCCGATCTGCTGCCGCACGTAGCCCTCATGCGGAAGGCGAACCATCGGGGACACAGCCGCAAAACACAGCCGCCTGTGCCTGCGCCAACTCCGAAAGCGGAGGAGGCACCGTAACCTTTGTCCACGCCGGTCGTCTAAAGAAATAACCCTGGTACTGCCGGGCGCGCCATCGAGGCGCGCCCGGCATTTGGAGGATTCGATGATCAAAGAGAAACTCCCCGTGGCAGGCCTCCTCAACATCCTCGCGAGGATCCGAAGAGAGCGGCTAGCGCAGGGCATCGCTCCCGCCAGCGTCCCTTCCGAAGATACGGCCTTCACGGACTCATTCCTCCCCGGCGACGAAGAGTCCATGGAGCTATTCGAGCTTCAGACGCTGCTCGATGCACTGGAATCATTCCCCGGCGAGCCGGTGACATTCGAAACAATCCGTGATGCGGCACTGGCCGAAGTGCTGGAGCTCTACTACGTCGCGGAGAAAAGTGTCAGGGAACGGGGACCTGGGCACGAGCTCCTGATCCCATTCGTGGAGGAGACGCGGGCGGTCTACCGCCAGGATTTCGGGACAGAGATTCCGGAGAAGGATTGAATCGCCCTTCTTCTTCGCGTTCTTCGCGACTTCGCGTGATCCCTGTGGTCACGCGAAGACGCTCACGCGAAGGCGCGAAGACGCGAAGGACGGAGGAAGCTACACGCAAGCGAGAACCTCGACGAACTTTCGAGCGCCGCTCGGACATCGAGCGCCTTCTCCCGCACGCTTCTTGTGGGGGAGAATGTGGCCGAAGGCCGGATGATGCTGATGCCTCTCCTGCCCGAAGTGGTTGTCTCCGACATTCGCGTGCCAGGGTTGTGGGCCTCGTCACGGCGTTCGCTGGACGAGGCTGTTCCTTAGGCGCCCTGCGTTAGAACCAAAAGCTGGTTCACGCGGAGACGCGGAGATGCGGAGCCGTTCTCTTCGCGTCCTCCGCGTCTCCGTGTGACAAGCCTTCCCTACAACTACCGTAAGACTTGGTATTCTCTATCGGTCATGAAAGGAACGATGTCGTCCAAGCGCAAGGGATCGGGCAGCGATCACCCGGTGGACCGTGTTTTTGGCCGGCTGCGTCTCGGCAAACCGGTTGATGAGATCGTTGACCAGATGCGAGGTCCCCGCCCCGCGCGCCGCACGAAAAAGGCTGCGGCACGGCGGTGAAGCTCGAAGAGGTAGCCACTACTGGTTCACGACACATATCCCGCTGTGTGGTCGCTGCAATGCGTGGCGTCATCCTGAGCCGCCGAAGGACGGTCGAAGGATCTCAAATTTCGTTGATCGTGTTTACCTAGCGCGAGCGATCCTCGTCAATGACGTTCGCTCGCGCTGATCTAACGAGATCTTCGTAGTTTGAGATCCTTCGACCGTCCTACGCCGCCGTTGCTTGCCGCGGCGAGCGCAGCGAATCTTGCGGCTGCGGCGGCTCAGGATGACACGGTTTGTTTGAGCAACCAGGGGCTCGCACGTCCTGTGAACGATCAGGACGCGTCGTTCAAGGCACATCTTCCATACCTATCGGTATTGACAAGCTGCGCCTTCCGGCTTATCTTCCATACCGATAAGTATGGTACGAACGATTGGAGGCTCTCATGTCACGCCGCATTCTCATCACTGCGCTTCTCGGGTTGGTCTTGTTGCTCGGATGCAGTTTCGCGCGTCAGGTGCATCGGCGCAGCAACCTGATGTCGTATCTCTATCCAAAGGCGACGGAGGCGCCGCAGCCGTCGACGCAGGGGGTGCGGCTGCGGCTGCCGTTGCGCGTGGGCATTGCGTTTGTGCCATCCGAGGCGCCGTCCGGGCCGTATGGGGGAGCGAGCGCGGCACTGCCGGGGACCGTGGAGAAGAGCCTGCTGAACGTCTTGCGTGATGCGTTCAAATCGCGGGATTGGGTGAAGGAGGTCGTGGTCATTCCGTCGACCTACCTGACGCCGGGAGGCGGGTTCGCGAATCTCGATCAGGTCTCGCAGATGTTCGGCGTCGACGTCATCGCGCTCGTCTCCATCGATCAGTTCCAGTCGAGCGATCCTTATCCGATCTCGTTTCTCTATCTCTCCATCGTCGGCGCGTATGTGCTGCCACTCGATCACAACGACACGCGCACGCTGATCGACACGGCGGTCTTCTATGTGCCAGCGCGACGCTTCCTCCTTCGCGCTCCCGGACAGAGCCGGATCACGGGACACTCGACGGCGGTGGACGTTGCCGATTCGATGCGGGAGCGCTCGTACAGGGGACTGTCGATGGCGATGACCGACCTGTCCGTGAACCTCTCGAAGGAGGTCGACGCGTTCAAGCAGGACATCATCAGCGGCGAGCGAAACGACGTCGACGTCATCAACAAGCAGGGAACGTCGATCCGGACCAGCGGCAGCATTGGCTGGCTCTGGGCGCTGTCACTTCTGCTCGTCGTGGCGATGAGGAGATTGTGGTCGTGAGCGCGGAACTGTTTGCGCTCACGCCAGCCGCGGCGCACGGCGAGGTTTGGCGCCTCTGGACCGGACACCTCGTGCATTACGACTTCCGGCACTTCCTGACGAATGCAATCGCCATCGCTGTCCCGATCGTACTCATCGATCGCCGCAGCCGCCGTTCGATCCTCCTCTCGATGACGCTTCTCGCGCCGATGATCAGCGTGGCACTTCTCGCAGGTGCGCATTTCGATGAGTACCGCGGCGCATCGGCTCTCGCTCTCGCGGTTTGGGTGGCGTCAGCGCTTACTCTTCTGTGGGAGCAGCCGGCAAGCGACCGCCACACCGGCGCCGCCCTGATCGCTCTCGCATTCGGCAAGCTTGCCTTCGAAACGGCGGGGGCCGGCCATCTCTGGACGGAGGTCGCGCCATTACCGCTCGCCCATCTTGCCGGCGCGGTCGCAGGCGTAGTCGCCTTCATCGGAGTCATACTGATTCCCGCACTCCACTTCCCACTCCCAACACCCCACCCCCTTGATCCAACAGCCCGTACCCATCAGTATTGAGACATGACGAAACGAGCGCACACACGCCTTGGCGTTCCCACCCGCACGGCAGAGGATTGGGAAGAAGCGGCGCTGGACGTCATCGCCGCTCGCGGCATCGCCGCTGTCTCGATTCCGGAACTGGCGCGTACGCTCGACGTTACCAAGGGCAGCTTCTATTGGCATTTCGCCGGCCTTGACGATCTTGTCCGCCGCGCGGTCATGCGATGGGACCGGCTCGATAAAGAGACCCTCGACCAGATCCGGACGGTCGAGGATCCGGTCGCGCGGCTGCGGACGCTCTTTGCTGAAGCGATGGCGGCGCAGAGGGCGCAATCGCTTTATCTGGCGCTGGCTGTGGCGCCGTCGCCGGATATCGGTGCGGCATTGCGAAAGGTGTCCAGCCGGCGGCTGAAACTGCTCGCATCCACGTATCAGGAACTTGGAATGACGGAACCTGCCGCGCAGCAGCAGGCACTGCTCGCGTACAGCGCGTACATCGGCGGCGTGCACTTGCGCAGTAATGACGCGCCATGGCTTCGGGAAACGCGAGACGTGCATGCGTATGTCGAGCACGCATCGACGGCACTGATTGCGCCGGCGAGGAAACGCAAAGCGAACCGGTGAGTCGGGTCACACGACAACGTGACGGATTCGCCTATGTAAACGTCTGCATTGCTGATAGCATGCGCTCCCAACAACTTGACGAGTAAGGGGAGTACGTATGTTCGACCGCAAAGCGGCGTCGCTGTGTGCATTGTTTCTGCTTTTCCCCGGCTACGCAGCATTCGCGCAAAAGCGCATCACTGACCTCAGTGGACACGAGGTCCGCGTGGGTCCGGCGGCAAAGCCCGTGCGATCCTCAGCGGCAAAGGCGCTGGCGCTTCATCCGCGCGCCACTTCGATCGTCACCGTGAACGCGGGACCGGACATCGACGCCGCGAACAACGACTACCGCCGCATCCAGAACGCCTTGAACGCCGCGGCGGCCGGCGACACGATCATCCTCAACGGCACATTCGACTTCACGCAGCCGGCCGCCGCCGCGGCATGGGCGCTCGGCAATGACGGCATCGCCTCCACCGCCGATGACTACGAGGTCATTGCGCCCGGCGTAAACAACGTCACACTGACCGCCAGCTCGCTGGGGAGCGCCACGATTCAGGGGCCGACCGATCTGGCCGCGGTCAACCTCGAGGCGTTCCTGGTCTTCGATGCTTCGATTTCGGGCGCCAGCCAGGGTTGGACGATCTCGAACCTGCGCATCCTCGATTTCGACCTCTCCATCGGTATGTTCGCGGTCGGCACGACCAACTACAACAACACCACCATCACGAACAACTTCATCCGCATCCCGAACGACCTCAATGCCACCGTCGCTCCGGCCGATGTGAATCAGAACATCGGCATTAACTTCAGCTTCGGGACGAACCAGACGATCTCGAACAACAGCTTTCAAGTCCCGGGCGATGGCGTCAGCGACACCGGCGCCGGGAAATTCTCCTCCAGCGTGGTCATGCAGTCGAACACCAGCGGCGGCGCCGTCTACAACGGCCTGAACATCACCGGCAACGTCACGCACATCCTGAATGCGCAGTCGGCAAATCCGCAGAACACGCTGGGAATCTGGGAGAACGGCCAAGCCCACAGCAGCAACATCACCGTCTCCAACAACAGTTTCATCAACGATGCCGCCGGCAATAGTCCGTCACTGAACCTCGAGCGCGCCTTCCGCGTGACCTCCCACTCCAGCGCGACCACGACGGTCACGTACAGCGGCAATACCGCCAGCGGCGCGAACATCGGGTACCAGTGGATCGCCGGATCGAACTTCACGGGGAATCTGGCCGTGAGGTTGATTGATGACACGATCACGAACTGCGACACCGGCGTGCTCGTGCAGTCGAACGGGATCGCCCACATCGAGACCAACGTGATCACCGGCAGCGGCGCAGGCGGCGGGGTGCACGTCGTCACTGGCATGCTGGCTCCCTTCGGCGCGAATCCGAACGCGATCGACCACAGCTTCGTTTCCGGAGGCTCGGGCGATGGTGTGCTGTTCGACGCCACCGCGACCGTTCCCACCATTCCTCCACTCACCATCATCATCGACAACAATCTGGGCAACAACACAGGATTCGGGTTGAAGAATCTGACGGCGAATTCAGTCACCGCCCTGACCAACTATTGGGGCAGCAACATCGCGGCGAACGTAGCCGCCGAGGTGAGCGGCCCGGCCACCTTCGATCCGTGGCTCGCCAGCGGAACCGACATCAGCGCAAGCATCGGCTTCCAGCCCTTCATCTACGCCACGACCACGACCGCCGCGAACCTGACCACGCTCGCCGGCACCGCGGCCGCTGATACCGGTTCGATGCTCAACACGAGCCCGATTACGATGACCATGGACGGCGACACGGGATTCGTTCCCGTCGCGGAGCTTCTCAAGGTCGACATCCAGCTCGGGGGCAGCGACGACGTCTTCACGCTTGGCCAGACCGGTATACCGACCACCCTTGACGGCGGCGCCGGCAACGACACATTGGTCGGCACGAACGTCGCGCAGACGTGGAACATCACCGGCGCGAACAGTGGCGACATCCCCAGCGCGACGAGTGCGTTCCAGAATGTCGAATCGCTTCGCGGCGGCACCGCCGCCGACTCCTTCGTCTTCGGCGCGGCTGGCAGCATCGCCCAGAAGCTCGACGGCAACCTCGGCATCGACACGCTCGACAACACCGCCATCCCCGCCCACTCAGTCACTCCGACCGGTCCCGGCACGCTCGATGGATTCATGGGCACCGCAACCGGCGTGGGAACGACATTCGACAACATCAACATCATCGCCGCGCCTGCCGATATGGCTGTCACCAAGAGCGGCCCAGCGACGGCAAGTGCCGGCACCGTGATCTCCTACACGATCACCGTCACGAACAATGGCCCGAACCCGGCCATCAACGCCACGCTGACCGACACGATCCCCGCGGGGACGACCTTCTCATCGCTCGTGGCACCGGGCGGCTGGAGCTGCGTAACGCCGGCAGTCAACGGAACCGGAACGGTCACCTGCTCGATGGGATCGATGGCCGCCGGGTCGGCAGGCATCACGTTGAACGTGAATGCTCCGGCCTCGCCTACCTCCGTCAGCAACACCGCCAACGTCTCATCGTCATCGACCGACAACACGCCCGGCAACAACAGCCAGACGGCGAACACGAACGTCATCTTCACCGCCGATCTGGCGATCACGAAGACCGCGACGCCAACTGCCCCGCAAGGGACGAACGTGACGTACAACGTCAGCGTCACGAACAACGGTCCGAATCCGGCGACGACCGTCTCGCTGACCGACACGCTCCCGCCGAACACGACCTTCGTCTCCAACACGCAGAACACGGGTCCGGCGTTTATTTGCGGGAATCCCAGCGTCGGTTCGGGCGGAACGATCACCTGTACCAACGCAAGCCTGGCGTCAGGCGCTTCGGCAACGTTCACCTTCGTGGTCCTGGTCTCGGGCACAGCGCCCCTCGGCACACTGAGCAACACAGCGAACGTCACCACGACGTCGACCGATCCGACGACGCCGAACACGTCCACCGCCTCGACGACGATCACGGCCGGCAACACCGATCTCTCCATCACGAAGACTCCGAATCAAGGACCGCCGTACGGAACAGGCGGCGCTCTGACGTACACGATCTCCGTCGCCAACGCCGGACCGTCGTCCGCGTCAAACGTCACCGTCACCGACGTCCTGCCGGCCGGAACGACGTTCGTGTCGGCGACGCCAAGTCAGGGAAGCTGCAGCGGTACGACCACCGTCACCTGCAACTTCGGCACACTCAACGCCGCCGGCTCCGCGACAATCGCTCTGAGCCTGACGCTCCCCTCGACACCGGGAGTCGTGTCAAACACGGCGTCCGTGAACACGACGAGTCCTGAAGCCAACACGACAAACAACTCGATCACATCATCGATCACGACGGTCCCGGCATCGAGCATCCCGGCCACATCGCCGATGGTGCTTCTGCTTCTGGGTGTCGCGCTGGCGATGGCCGGCTTCGTCGTACAACGCATGAGGTAGGCACAGACACTGAGGGGCGCAGAGTCGCAACGTTGACTCTGTGCCCCCTGCATCTCTGTGGTGAGGGTTTCGTCTCCCCTATACTCCGCGGCCACAGGAGACGTTCCATGCACGTGATTCGTCGAATCCGCGTTAGCCTTCTCGCCGCCACAGTACTGACGATGTCCAACATTGCGTTTGCAGAGCCCGTGATCGCACCGACGCCGCCGGCGACGGCGAAGAAGCCTCACGTCACGAAGATCCATGGCGACACGCTGGTCGACAACTACTTCTGGTTGCGCGAGAAGAGCAACCCAGACGTCATCGCGCACCTCGAGGCGGAGAACGCCTACACAGCGGCGATGACGGCGGACACGCAGCCGCTGCAACAGAAACTCTACAACGAGATGCTCGGCCACGTGAAGCAGACCGACGTCAACGTTCCCTATCTCCTCGGCGGGTACTACTACTACTCGCGCACCGAGGAGGGGAAGCAGTACCCGATCTACGCGAGAAAAAAGGGGAGCCTCGATGCGCCCGAGGAGATCACGCTCGATCTCAACGAACTGGCCAAGGGTCTGAAGTTTCTATCGCTCGGCTCGTATAGGGTCAGCGATGACGGCAATCTTCTCGCCTACTCCACCGACACCACGGGCTATCGCCAGTACACGCTCGTCATCAAGGATCTCCGGACCGGAACGCTCCTTCCTGAGAAGATCGAGCGCGTCGACACCGTCATGTGGGCGACGGACAACAAGACGATCTTCTACGTGACCGAAGACGCGGTCACCAAGCGCTCCGACAGCTTCTACCGCCACGTCCTCGGCACGCCGGCAAACGATCTCGTCTTCCACGAGCCCGACGAGCTTTACGACATCGGCGCGTTCCGAACGCGCGACAAGGCCTTCATCGTCGTCGAGTCGCAGAGCAAGACGACATCCGAAGCCCGCTACCTTCCCGCGAATAAACCAACGGAAGCGCTGCAGGTCGTCGTTCCGCGCTCCAGCGATCACAAGTACTTCGTCGACCATCGCGGCAGCCTCTTCTACATCCGCACGAATGACCACGCGAAAAACTACCGGCTGGTAGCCGCGCCGGACACCGCTCCGGAAATGAAGAACTGGAAAGAGATCATCCCGGCGCGCGCCGATGTGAAGCTCGACGGTTTCGATCTCTTCAAGGATCACATGGCGGTGTCGGAGCTGAAGGGCGGCTCGCAGACCATCCGCACGGTCGATTTGAAAACCGGTCAATCGACGCCGATCGCCTTTTCGGAGCCTGTGTACTCCGTCTTTCTCGATACGAACCCGGAGTTCGACACATCGACGCTGCGCTACCGCTATCAATCGCTCGTCACGCCAAGCTCCGTTTTCGATTACGACATGGGGACGCACGCCAGCACGCTGCTAAAACGCTTCGAGGTTCCCAACTACGAGGCCTCGCAATTCGCCTCCGAGCGCATCTCCGCCACGGCCGCGGACGGCACGAAGATCCCCGTCTCCCTCGTCTACAAGAAGCCGCTCGTGCGCGACGGGAAACGGCCGATGCTGCTCTACGCATATGGGTCATACGGCTCGCCAACGTGGCCAACGTTCAACTCAAACCGGCTGACCCTTCTCGATCGCGGCGTGATCTACGCTATCGCCCACATTCGAGGCGGCGGCGAGCTCGGCGAACCGTGGCGCGAGGCAGGCAGGATGATGGTGAAGCGCAACACCTTCACCGACTTCACCGACGTCGCCGAAAACCTCGTCAAAACCAAATACACATCCAGCGACCGGCTCGTGATTCAGGGCGGCAGCGCCGGCGGACTGCTCATGGGCGCAGTCGTGAACATGCGTCCGCAGTTGTTCAAGGCAGTCGTCGCGCAAGTCCCCTTCGTCGACGTCATCAACACCATGCTCGACGCCAGCCTCCCTCTGACGACGAGCGAATATCTGGAATGGGGAAATCCGAATATCAAGAAGGAGTACGACTACATCAAGACCTACTCCCCGTACGACAACATCGCCGCGAAGGCCTATCCGGCCATGCTGGTGAAAGTCTCGCTGAACGACAGTCAGGTGCCGTATTGGGAAGGAACCAAGTTCGTGGCCAAGCTCCGCGAGATGAAGACCGACTCGAACCCGCTCCTCCTCAAAGTGAACATGGGAGCGGGGCACGGAGGCTCTTCCGGACGCTACGACGCTCTGCGCGAAACGGCGGCGGACCAGGCGTTCATGCTGAAAGCAATGGGGATCAGCGAGTAGCGGTCATCAGAGGAGTTTCACGCGGAGGCGCGGAGGTGCGGAGAAAACCTCCGTGCTCTCCGCGTCTCCGCGTGAAACCGTCTCCCCCAACAGGCAAGCGAACTACCCTTCGCTCTTCCTCGTCCGGAACTTCGCGCTCAGATAATCGCGATTCATCCTGGCGATGAAATCAGTCGAGATCTCCTTCGGGCAGACGGCTTCGCATTCGCCGTACATCGTGCAACTGCCGAAGTGCTCTTCCATGATCTCGACCATCCGGATGACGCGCTCGTAGCGCTCGGGCTGGCCCTGTGGCAACAGGCCGAGGTGGGAGACTTTGGCGGAGGTGAAGAGCTGCGCGGCGCCGTTCGGGCATTGCGCAACGCATGCGCCGCACTGGATGCATGCGGCGGCGTCCATCGAACGATCCTGTACGGCCTTCGGGATGAGCAGCGTGTTGGCTTCGATCGCGCTGCCGGTGTTGACGGAGATGTAGCCGCCGGCCTGGATGATCATGTCGAGCGGGCTGCGGTCGACCATGAGGTCTTTGATGATGGGAAACGCGCGCGCGCGCCACGGCTCGACACGAATGTTGTCGCCATGACTGAAGTGCCGCATGTGCAACTGGCAGGTAGCTGTGCCGCCGGCCGGGCCGTGAGCGACGCCGTTGATCATCATGCCGCACGAGCCGCAGATACCTTCGCGGCAATCGTGCTCGAAATGGATCGGATGTTCGCCTTTTTCCGTGAGCCGCTCGTTGACGACGTCGAGCATCTCCAGAAATGATGCGTCGGGGCTGATGTCCTTCGCTTCGTAGGTGACGAACTTGCCTTCAGCGGTTCGCGAGGGCTGCCGCCAGACTTCCAGTGTGAGATCCATTTACTTGTAGCTCCTCGTGGCCAGCTTCACTTCCTCATAGACGAGCGGTTCTTTGTGCAGCTCCGGCGCGTCCTTCTCGCCCTTGAACTGCCACGCGCCGACGTAGAGGAACTTCTCGTCATCGCGCTGCGCCTCACCTTCTGCCGTCTGATGTTCGACGCGGAAGTGGCCGCCGGCCGATTCTTCGCGATGAAGGGCATCGATGCACATCAACTCGCCGAGGTCGAAGAAGTCAGCGACGCGGCCGGCACGTTCCAGAGCCTGATTCGGCTCCTCGTTCGTGCCGAGGACGCGGACGTCACGCCAGTACTGCTCGCGCAATGTCCGAATGTCCGCGATGGCAGTTTTCAGGCCATCGGCAGAGCGGGCCATGCCGCAGCGCTCCCACATGATGTTGCCGAGCTCGCGATGGAAGGAGTCGACGCTGCGGCTTCCCTTCGCCGTCACGAGCTTGTTGATGCGCTGTTCGACATCGGCCTGCGTCTGCTTGAACTCCGGCCGGGTGGCGGCGACTTTCTTGCCGAGTTGACCGGCCAGGTAGTCGCCGATCGTCACCGGCAGCACGAAATAACCGTCCGCCAGACCCTGCATCAGCGCGCTGGCACCGAGGCGGTTGGCACCGTGATCGGAGAAGTTTGCTTCGCCGCCGACGTAGAGGCCCGGAATCGTCGACATGAGGTTGTAGTCGACCCACAATCCGCCCATCACGTAATGAGGAGCGGGATAAATGCGCATCGGAAGGGAGTAGGGATCTTCCGCCGTGATGTCGGCATACATTTCGAAGAGATTGCCGTAGCGCTCTTCGATGATTGGGCGCCCGAGGCGTTTGATGGCGTCGGCGAAATCGAGATAAACGCCGCGGCCGCCCGGACCGACTCCCCGCCCTTCGTCGCAGACTTCTTTGGCGCCGCGGGAGGCAATGTCGCGCGGCGCGAGATTGCCGTAGCTCGGATACTTGCGCTCGAGGTAGTAATCGCGCTCGCTCTCCGGAATCTGATCAGGGCGGCGCGTGTCGCCGCCTTTCTTCGGAACCCAGATACGGCCGTCGTTGCGCAGCGACTCCGACATCAGCGTCAACTTCGACTGGAAATCGCCGCTCTGTGGGATGCAGGTGGGATGAATCTGCGTGTAGCAGGGATTGGCAAAGTACGCTCCGCGGCGATACGCGCGCCAGATGGCGGTGGCATTGGACGCCTTGGCGTTCGTCGACAGATAGAAGACGTTGGCGTAGCCGCCGGTGGCGAGAACGACTGCGTCGGCGGCGTACGATCCGATCGTGCCGGTGACGAGGTCACGCGTGATGATGCCTTTGGCCTGGCCGTCGACGAGAACGACATCGAGCATCTCGTGGCGCGGAAACATCTTCACGCGGCCGAGTCCGATCTGACGCTCCAGCGCCTGGAATGCCCCGAGGAGGAGTTGCTGTCCGGTCTGGCCGCGGGCGTAGAACGTTCGCGAGACCTGCACGCCGCCGAACGAACGATTGTCGAGCGTGCCGCCGTATTCGCGGGCGAACGGCACGCCCTGCGCGACCGCCTGATCGATGATGTTGACGCTGAGTTGCGCGAGCCGGTAGACGTTCTCTTCGCGGGAGCGATAGTCGCCGCCTTTGACCGTGTCATAGAAAAGCCGGTAAACGCTGTCGCCATCGTTCTGATAGTTCTTGGCGGCGTTGATGCCGCCCTGCGCGGCGATCGAATGCGCCCTGCGCGGCGAGTCGTGATAGACGAAGCATTGGACGTTGTAGCCGAGCTCGGCCATCGTGGCTGCCGCGGCGGCGCCGGCCAGTCCGGCACCGACAACGATGACGTCGTACTTCCGTTTGTTGGCCGGATTGACGAGCTTGTAGTGGGCTTTGGCGTTCTCCCACTTCTTGTCGATCGGTCCGGGCGGGATCTTGCTGTCGAGAGTCATCGAGTCGTTCCCTGCCTGTGTGGTCGTGCGGATGGTGTCGGGGTCAACGCAGGATTCCTATGAGGACGGCAACCGGAAAGGAGACGTTGCCGGCCGTGACGGCGATCGCGAAGACGGTCGCGAACGCGCGTTTCCAGGGATTGAATCCCGGATGATTGAGCCCCAGCGAATTGAACATGCTCCAGAGGCCGTGGAAGAGGTGCGTACCGAGTGCGAGGTTGGCGATGATGTAGAACGCGCTCACCCACCACACCTGAAAGCCGGTCACGAAGTTGTGGTAGACGTCGCCTTCGATGAAGTCGGGGTGGAACTTGCCGAAGGTCAGATGCCCGATGTGATAGAAAACGAAGAGCAGGATGATGACGCCACCCCAGCGCATCGTCCGCGCCGCGTAGGAGCCCGCGACGTACTCACGCTCCCGATACGCGACCGGCCGCGCCTTGCGATTCATGATCGTCAACTGCGTGGCCGCGACGATGTGCAATACCGCCGCGAGGAGCATGAGCGTGCGCACGATGATGAGAGCCGATTTGTTTGGCAGGAGCGGCGCACCCATCGTGATCAGGAACCGCGCGTATTCGTTGTAGTGCTCGGGGCCCAGGTAGACCTTCAGATTGCCGAGCATGTGCAGGAAGATCCAGCCGAAGAGGAAGATGCCCGTCACCGCCATGACTGCCTTCTTGGCGATGGCTGAGCGGTAGAGGCCGATGATCCAGGGGACGCGCGGTAGATGCTGAACGGTCGGTGTCGCGGGAGCGGCAGCGGTCATGACTGCATCATATCGATGAAGCGCGTCGGGTCAAGGATGCGTGATCACTCGTCGAGGTGATCTGCGGATTTCGCGGGGAGAGATCGGGAAGCAGAGATCAGGAAGCAGAGACAAGAGATCAGAGATCAGAGATCAGGACTCTGGCTTCCCCCTGGTCTCTCGTCTCTGGTCTCTCGTCTCTGATCTCTGCCTTTCTCACTTCCCGTTTGCCAGCCGCTTCCTCACTTCTTCCCGCACGTGCAGCCCCGGAGTCTCAGGGGTCAGCCCCGCGAAGAAATCGCGATACCCGGCGGCAGTCTTCGCGAGAAAGTCGGTCGTCGCTACGCGGTACGTCGCTTGCGGGTCAATCGATGCAGGTCTTGCGACGATCGCTACCGAGTCGCTCCCCTCGGGGGAGCGGCCGTAGGCGAGCAACTTCTCGACGGCATCGCCGCGAAGCGAGTAGACGAGAATCTCGTTGTCGTACGGCAGGGCAGCACGCAATTCCTCGACCGTCACATTGCCGCGTGGAAGAGCCTGACGGAAACTGCTGGCTGTCGACAACGCGACATCCGCCTTTGCGGCATCGCGCATGACTGCTACCGATTTCGCGGCAAGCGCCTCGACGCTCAGCGGCACGGCCAGCGATCCGATGCTGACGAAGAGCGGCGCGTATTGCGGATCGCGCTCCAGATCGCGTTGCATCTTCGCCACGCGCATCGCAATCTGCTTATCCTCGGGCATGTGCGCATCGACCGGAACGAGCTCGCCGCGCACGTCCGTCAGCGTCCGTCCCTTGAACGTCAGGACCACCCGGCTGATGTACGTCAGATACTGAAACGGCGAGATGAACCACGTTGTCGTGCCGTCGATGCGCGTCAACGCGCGCTTCAAATGACTGTGGGAACCGAAAATCAGGTCGATTCCGTGCACCGCACGCGCCAGCGCGAAATCGTCGTCGAGATGCTCGTGTCCGATCATGACGACGACGTCGGCATGCTGCGTTTCCCGCAGGCCGCGCACCGCGGCGCGGGCCGCCTCGACCGGTTCTCCGAAATGAAGCGCGGGATCTTTCACCAGGGCACGGAAATCGTTTCCGGCAATGGCAAAGACACCGACGCGGATGCCGCTTACGACAAAAAGATGGGAGCCACTGAATCCGTCTGTATTGGCGCTAATCACCGGGAAATGGACCGAGCCGATGCACGCCTGCATCGCCTCGAATCCGTAGTCAGGCTCGTGGTTGCCTAATGCCATCGCATCGACCACGCCGTCGAACCACGGCCACTCCGCGCAGCGGTACTTATCGGACCACGCCGGCGATCCTTTGTTGATCATGTCGCCGCCGGAAAAGACGAGCGCGCCGCGAAGTTTCTCGCGCCGGAGGTACCCGATCGCTCTGGCGATCCCCCCCTGCCCTTCCCGCCCCTCGGAGTAGAACGGCTGCGCGTGCGAGTGATAGTCGGAAAAATGGAGGAGGGTCACCTGCGTCGTATGCATATCAGCCTGGACCTGAGCGGGCAGGGAAGCGCAAAGGACGAGTAGCGCGAAAAGAAAAGGGCGCCCCGGCAGGCGCCCTTCGCTACGAAATACTGACGGAGCGGTCACTTCTTGAGCGTCACTCTCATTTCATTGATTGCCGCTTCGCGTCCACGATCCTTGGCGATCTTCTGGAACGTAGCGCGGCGGCTTGCCGGAATCTGGCGGATCAGGCCGAGATAACGGCCCTGCAACTGACGCGACGCCAATTGTTGGGCGGTGATGCGGGTACGGCGGCGGCGCTTGACCGGAGTCGGCGGCGCACTTGCAGCGGCAGCGGGGGCCACAGCAGCAGGCGCTGGCTTGCGTCCACTTCCCGGCGGACGGCCAGGACCGCGGCCACTTCCGGGTGGACGCCCGGGCGGACGGCCGGTTCCTGTGGGTCCGGGGCATCGACCAGCGCCGTCTCGTCGCATCGATGCTGTCGGTGCCGCTCATCTGGCACGACCAGACGGTCGGTGTGCTCAACGTCCAGACCGAGCAGCCCCGGGACTTCTCCGGCGCGGACGTGGACCAGCTGCGCGCCGTGGCGGACCTGCTGGCCGGGATCGTGGAGAAAGG
>OLLN01000452.1_pt1 | contig 15114 bp, 16 predicted proteins | sample 1604281 | NCBI WGS metagenome assembly OLLN01 (sample SAMEA104055716, study PRJEB20765) | soil metagenome | biome: Arctic tundra; feature: Polygonal ground; material: soil | place: USA | collected 2011-09 | depth 0-0.5 m | reverse complement strand
GGTAACCCACAGGAAGCCTCCCGGCGAATGCACTCGTGTGCCTGATATCGGATCTGACACTCCGAAACTCCTCGCCATCCAACCCTTCGGGCTCAAAATCCTAGCTTCTACCCATCCCGATGACACCCAACTTCGAATCATCCGCTTCGATTCACGCCAAAATCGCTGTGCGTCGAGTTTTTGCGCACCACAGCCGTTGACACTCATGGACAGACGAGATCGTGATAGACTACTTTTCGCATAGTCGCTGCGGTCGAAGTGGTCGGATCTTGCGGAGAACACAGGCGGTTAGCGGCATCAGGCGGGCGTAGCTCAGTTGGTAGAGTAGGAGCTTCCCAAGCTCTTGGTCGCGGGTTCGAATCCCGTCGCCCGCTCCAATCGATTCAAGCACTTAGCCCGGGATAGACGACTTCGATTTTGACGGAGTCTCTATCGTGGTCTCTATTGCTGCTGTCGCTTCCTGCCGTTTCATCACTTCCCTGATCGTTTCGATCCCTTCAGTTCTCGCGAGCGTCCTCCGTTGCATCGTGATCTTCGAACAGGAGATCACTCATGGAGGACCGGATTTCAGCGCCGCTTGTCGCCCGACTCATCGGCATCAAGACCACGACGCTCGCGAAGTGGCGCTGCCTCGGGAAAGGCCCGAAGGGCTGGATGCACGTCTCGCCGACGCACGTGACCTACCCACGCAGCGAGGTCGAGAGGTTCCTCGCCGAATGTGCGGCGAAGGCGGCGCCATCGCGTGTATGAACCCGGGGGTGGATCGATGACGAGAAAGCAACTCCCAGGCTTCTCGTATGACGCGAAGCGCAGGCGCGCGATCTTCGATGGCTTTGTCCGCGGCACGAAAGGAAAGGTCCGACGCCAGAAGACGATCGAGAACGTGACTCGCGATCAGGCGCTCAAAGCGTGGAAAGCGTTTCGTGACGACCTCGCGACGGGCCGGGCGATCGAAGGGCCGCTCACGCTGGAACAATTCGTGGAGCGCTACTACGGTCTCGTCGCGGCGAGCCACACCGCGGGCACGCGCAAGACTCAAGGGATGATCATCAAGAATCACCTGCTGCGGTACTTTGGTGAGACCGAGCTGACAGCGATCACCACCATCCGCGTAACCGACTTCATGGCAGACATGCGAGCGCGCAACTGCTCGCCGAGCTACATCAACGATGCCGTGCGCGTGCTCAAGATGCTTCTCCGGCAAGCAGTCGAACGTGACGTCATCGCCGAGTATCCAATCAAGAAGAAGACCCCGAAGGAGAAGGAGGTTCCTCTTCGGCTCGAATTGAAAGTTGACGAGCGCGCGAGGTTTTTCGGTGCGTTCGAGGATGAAGCTGCGTTTCGTGGTCACATCGACGCTGGCCGTACTCTTGGCCCGGTGCAGCCGAGTGCGCACTTCCAAGGTGAACGGCGATTTGGTGGCGGCATGCGGGGCGACAGCAAGGCTGCGAGCGCGTACTGGGATCGCTTCCGCGAGCTGCGCGATTTCTTCGTCGTCGCCGTGGAGACCGGCCTTCGTGCCTGGAGCGATCTCCGCGATTTGAAGTGGTCCTCGGTCGACTTCACCATCGGCTTCATTCGTGTGGTGATGCAGAAGACTGGGCGCGAGGCGGAGATCCCAATTTCGGCGGCATGCCGCGATGCGTTACGTCGCTGCCGTGCGAAGGCGATCGGAAGTGTCTACGTGCTTGTCGGCAGCGATGGCCGCAGGTTCTCCGCTAGCCGGGTTCGCCGCGCATTTTCGATCGCAAAGGAGCTTGCCGCCATCACTCGCCGGTTTCGGCCGCACGACCTTCGACACACGTTCGGCTGTCGCCTCGCGAGCAAGTCGGTTGGCTTGCAGATCATCGCGAAGGCTCTTGGTCACACCACGACGCGAATGGCGGAGCGCTACGCACGCCCTTCCGACGAAGCAATGCGTGTTGTCGTCGCAGCACTCGATGCTGACCCACTACTGACGACGCGGTAGAACACGGCCGCGTAAGATGTCGCGCGAAGGGAGACCAAGCGTATGGCCGCGAAGCGATTGGAATATCGGGTCCTTACGGCAGTTGGCGAAGAGCAGCCCGCGGGTAATTCCGTTTTTGACGAGATCGAAACGTCTGTTAACGAGGCATTTCGCGACGGTTGGTCGCCAGTCGGCGGTGTAAGCATCTCGGCAGTTGCCGGCCCTCGTATTGCCGGCTCTCCCAAAGACAATTGGTTTGTTCGCGTCGCTCAAGCGATTGTTCGAGAAATCTCCGAGTGACAGGAAGAAAGTGATCGAAAGGTGGAAGAAGATTCGTCGGTGAGGCGCGGTCCCGCATCGTCGAGCGGGCAAGACTGATCCAAACATCACCCGAACCAGATCGCGGGCGTCCGCTACGGAACGACCGCGAATATCGGTGACGCGGCAAAAAAACTCTGGCCCAGGGCTTCAAGCATAAGGGTCGCTCGCTTCGCCGCCGCGACGGACGGCACCGTAACGTTCTCACTGCCATCGTTGGGAGTCGATGGAAGCAAGACGACGAACGACCCTCCGTCGAGCGATATGGAGACACGAACGTCAGCGCAGGAGAGCGGCGCGGTCGTAGTCCCTGCGACATCCCAAGTCACCGCGACGGTCGACCCACTTTTCCATGTCGTCGTAGCGCTTGGGCTCGTGATGCGGAATGGTCCCGCGGCCAGAACGGTGGCAACGGTCCCGTCGGCGAATGCGAAGCCGCCGCGCTGGTCCCGCGCGAGGACGCGAAACGAGAGTGCGGGACTCTTCATGGGGAGTGCTTCGAAGCTGACACTCGGCGGCACTGCGCCAGCTATGTTGGTGACGTTTGGGAACATCCGGCTTGGCGTGACCGAGAGAGTCGACCGAAACATCGGTCGAAGCTTGCCATCGCTGTCATCGTCAGGCGGCGCGGCGTCACCCAAATCGTACTGTTCGAATGAGTATGTCAGCCTGTCGTTGTCGGGGTCGGAGCCAGTCGCACGCAGCACAAACGGAGTGCGGATGGGCACTAGCACGCGCGCCGCTTCCAGTGCCACGGCCGGAGGGCGATCGCCATTCGGTGCGGTCGTGGCGCAAGCACCGTCTCCGGTGATGTGCGCGATGATCTCGTCGAAACTAACGGCGTGAAAATAGTCACTTGAATTCGTCGTTACGTCTTCTGAGCCACAAATGCCCGCGTAGCCCATGATCGTTGTCCCGCTTCCGGGCTCGTAGGCGGCCGCGGCCCGCCTGTTTCCGGAGCAGTTCGCCGTCGTCGCGTTAAAAGTGTGGTTGCCGCCGAACTGATGACCAACCTCGTGAGCAACGTAGTCGATATAGAAGCTATCCGATGTCGGACTGTCAGAGCCTGTTTCACCGCGCGCCTTACTACCCGGCGTGCAGGTCGATCGGAGGCTCGCAAGACCGCCGCCACCAGTACCGACCACATGTCCGATATCGTACGCGTCCGCACCAAGAACCTTGTCTAGGTTCGCTTCGTTTTCGTCCAGCAGCTTGCTCGGATTATCGTTCGTATACGGATCGTGCGCCCCGTCGGTGTAGATGATGTCGAGTTCCTTGGGTATGAGGACAAACTGAATTGCAAGCTCGCGGCTGTATACCTGGTTGAGCCGCGCGACGAGACGGACGATCTCCGTTAACGCACGACGCTTCGCTTGATCGTCATTATCCTCGGGACGTCGAAAGAAAGTTGTGTACTCACCAGTCGCTGCGATCGCGAGCCGATACGTTCGCGAGGTGCCTCCAAATGATTTCGGCAGCTTGCGTTCGGCGCCTGTCGTCTCGCCGCGGTCCGATGAACCCTCGACGAAGCATCGAAACGGCTTCGGCGCGGCGCTTGGCGCTTTTCGGGCAGCGATGTACAGATCCTTCTCACCTTCCAAGAGCGGAGTAACGAAACTCGTCCCGGTGGTTGGTGAAATGATCATCGCCGACCATCCCTCGGCTGTGCGTTCGATGCTGGCCGTTGTGGTTGGGTCATCGACTGCAACAGCTGCGAACGTTTTCACATCCGGGATTGCCTCTGCGAGTGACGGCGGAAGAACCGACGTGGAGTAGACAGCAAACCGCTGAAATCGTCCGTCCGCTAACGGAACACTGATTTGGCGGCCGTTCTCCACTGGCGCCGTGAGCAACGGGCGCTGGGGCGCGTCCCGAAGCATTGCGTCCATCCGTTCGACATCGAGTGCGTACACATGCTGCGAGCGCGTCTGGGCCACTACCGCCGTCTGGGCCACTACCGCCGTCTGGGCCACCGCGATGTTCGACAACGAACTCACTTCAGCGAATGTGAGTGACACGTCACTCGACGACAGTTCGGTCCACAAGCGATCCGTCGAGATGCGCCGACCTTCGCGCGCGCGGACGGTCGCCGCCTCCGCGGCGGTCGTGACCAGCATAACGACAAGAAATGCAAAAGCGGCGACGCGCATGTGTGTCCTCCATGCAAGTGATCAGAAGCTGTAGCCAAATCCGGCAAAGACAGCGCGAGCGACTCCGCGTTCGAACGGTCGTTTCTTGTCCGTTACCGCACCGATCTGGACGCCACTCGCCGGGGTATCGACGAGCATGCCCGCATAGCCCACATTGATTGTGAGGCCGCGGAAGAGCTTGTAGCCGATGCCGAGTGCCAGACCTGGTTCTGGCGTTGCCACGTATCCAACGAAGAACGCAAAGCGCTCAGCTTGGGAGGGTGTTGCCGTTCCGCTAAGAAACGGCATCGGGTGAATGTACAGTGCCGCGACGCTCACCGAACCACTCAGAGGATCAGCCTTCACTTTCCCGTCGTCCGCGAGCTTCACACGAGCGTCACCCGTCGTGTTGAATAAGCCGCCCGCGATGAGGCCGAGACTGAAACGGTTCAGCGGTGCATTCGTGTAGGCTGTTTCGTTTTGCAGCTTCTTTGGGTCAGCTCCGTCTGCGATCGCGATGAATCGGTCTATGGTTTGCTGCACGGCGGTCGAGCGGAGCGTCGCCGCCTCGTTTGGGGGCTGAACCAACTCATCACGACAAGTGCTCAGCTTTTGCGTGTCGCTGATCGCGCGGCGCACCGCTGCTTTTAATTGATCGCGATCGTCGAGCGGATCGTCCGAGCTTTGGACGTACTGCTGCACCTCCTTGTCCGCTGCGTGCGCGATGGCGACTGCGCATGGCGACAAGATCTGATCGCGCAGTTCGACATCGGGAAACGCGTCGGCAGATGCTTTGAGAATCTTTTTTTGTGCGACATCGCCGAAATCTGCAGTGGCTTTTGCAGTGACAGTCGCGCGTTTCGCTGGGATCGTTACATGGGAAATCGTGAAGTACACAACTTCTGTCGTCTTTGCTCGCGCGGCAAGGTCTACGCCCTTTGCCGCATCCGGATTACGCGCACGTGTCTTCTCGAGGACCTGCTGCGAGGTGATGGCTTTCGCAATATCGCCGAAATTCATGACCTTTGAAGCCGCTATAAATTGAGACTGGAGGGGGTTCTCCACCTCCGTGTAGCTGTACTGAAGGCCAATCGCAGCGTCTTTATCCATCGACAAGAAGACATCGTAGAGCTCCGCGACGCCGGGAACCGTTGCGGCTCCGAGCTCAACGTCGGTCGCACCGCCCGTTCCGAATCGTCTCGCGAATCCGGCTGGATACGTCAGAACACGGACGAGCTGTGGGTCCGCCGCGGTAGGATCTTTCGCCACGAAAATGAATGAGTAGTAGTTGTGCTCGAAGTCAAAGCGGTGAACGACTTCTGGTAGGAGATTCCCTTTCGAATCTAAATACACCGGGTCCTGAAGCATCGTAATGAGATCGGCCCGCAGGCCTGCTGTGTCTCCCGCGAAATACCGCTTCGTGAATGCGTCGAAATTGCCTTTCTCGACGGCGACCGTTCCCCGACCGACGCCATCGATACGAGCTAGTTTCTGGGCAGATGCCGGCCTGATTGTTAGCAACAGCACGAGAACTGTGAGGAAACGCGCTCTTCGGTACATTCGACGACCTCCATTGCGAACTTGAGACGACGGCAGAGCATGCTGACAGACGCGGAGACACCATCCCGCCTATCTATAGGAGGGACACCAGCGGCTTTTTCCCTACCCACTACTTCGCAAATCCATTTCGATCCGCTTCGGCTCATCGTCAGAACGTGCACCTATCGTGGCCTCCGTCATCAAGAACACGGAGGAACGATGAGCAAAGAGGACTTTTCAGAATCTCAATCCGCCGCGCTGCGACTGCGCTGCATTCGGGTGCTCATTCATATCGACGAAGAGAGTCTGCGCATCGTCGATTCGGTCCTGGGCCGCTTGGTGCCTGGCACCACGAAACCGCGGGCGAAGCGCAGCGCGAGTGTCACTGGTGGTGCGACCACAGCCACGAGTGGCGATCCGAAAGGAGGTGTGAAGTGAGTTGCCGAGGTTCGGCGGGCGGAGGCGTCGTGGTGAGTTCCACGAGCGTTCTCGTGGCCGTCGCCGCTGGTCCGAACCTCGGCCCCTTTTCTCTCCATCCACTCTGAGCCCAGGCAGGATCGAAATGCAGATGATCGTGCCGTACATATTCGCCGCGGCCTGCGCTCTCCTTGTTGTTTCTCTTCCGATCACGCGGACATCCATTGGCTCGATGCTGCGCCGCTGCGCGGGTGTCTTGTTTCTGCTCGCGATCACGCCCTCGCTCTTCTTCGGGCTCGTTGGGTTACAGCATGTCAGCGGCGCGTCCACGTCCCCAGGAGTCACAGCAAATCCATTCGGCTGCTTGATTGGCTTCGCTCTGTTGTCGCTTCTCTCGTATGCCTTCCTAGAGATACGGCGCCGGTTCCGCCGGCCGAAGCAGGATGCGTGGAGCGAGTACATCAACGCGCGATCAGCCGGGAAGATCATCGTGAAGGATCGCGACAAACGGCGCGGTATTTCGCCGCTGGCACCGACCGACCCTGATGAGGACGGACCGTGAATCTCCTCGACTTCCTGTTCTTGCGCGAGCGGAAAACGTCATACCAACGCGCGCTGCAGTACGAACGATCGCGAAACGCGAACGCAGCACGGTCGCAGGGCGAGGTCTTCGCTGACGCCGCGCGGCAGCTTGTCGGGAAACCCGCGATTCCGTTCGGCAGCTTGCCGGATGACACTTCGGTGCGCGTCGATCAATCGATCGCACTCGCGAGTGCTCTCGTAATCGGCGCCACCGGAAGTGGCAAGACGAGGTTCGTCCTCAGTCTCATCGTCACGCTACTGCGTCGGCTTTTCCAGTTGCCAGATGAGAACGGCCAAACCGATGCTCCGCTCGATGTCGAGCTTGAGTTAGTTGATCCGAAACAGGAAACGTTCGACATCGCGAGCCAGTTCATCGCCGCGCTGTGGCTTCTTGCCGATGATCCGACGAAGGAACGGATCGCGCGTGCGGTTCGCGTCATTGACTGGTCGCCGGATGCCGTCAGCCCGATCGCGCCCTTCGACAATTCCTCCGCCGACGTCTCGGATGCGTACCTCGCGTTCATTCGGAATGACGTCGCGATCCAAGCGAGCGCGCAAACCTACACGGAGAGTCTGAGGCAGGCCTCCTTCATGCTCTGCCGGCTGCTCGTCGATCGCCGGTTTCCTCCGAACTATCGCTTCGCCGTGAAGTTCTTTGAGGACGCCGCGTACCGCGAGCGCATTCTCCAGGACGTCCGCGACCCCGATGTGCGGGCGTACTTTCATGACGTTGCGCACACGCTTCCACGTCAGACGCGGGAGGCGCTGCTGCGCCGCATTCAGAGCGACATGGCTTTCCCTGAAGTACGCCTGTCGATCGGCATCCCACCCGCGGATCTCGACCGGCTGCTGCCGAAGGATGTTGCGCAGGTGACGCTCGGCAACTACGGCTGCACGATGACGCTGCCACTCGCGAAAGGGAAGGAGCGTGCGAGTTACCGCCTGATCGACGTACTCCTCGCTGCGCCGCGGCGCAATCCGCGTCGGCCAGGACTCACCTTCATCGACGAGTCAGTGATGCTCCTGTCCGGATCGAGCGAGCTGGCGCAACCCCTCACCGAAGGGGCGCGGACGCTCCGATCGGTCGGCATGGGGCTCATCTTCTGCGCGCAGGATTTCGCAAACGCGCTTGCCTCGCCGATGGTGCGGACGTTGATGCTCAACACCCGGTGGTGGGCGATTTTCCAGTCGCGAGAAGAGGAGGAGTGGATCTACCCGCATGCTGTTCCTTCAGCGGACGACCTCGTCCTCTCGGAAGGAGAGCGACACCGTGACTTCCTCCGTCGTTTTCACGGTCTCGAACGTCAACATTTCTACCTGCTTTCAAAGGGCAGTGTTGCGCTGCCACTCCGCGCGCTCGATGTGCCTGAGCCAGCGGCGCTCGTTCGTGGAGGAACGCCAGAGCAGCTCCGCGAGGTCTTTCGGCGCGAGATCGCAGCGCGATCGATCATCCGGTCGAAGGTCGCCGCAGATCTCATCGCGGCGTGGGAGGCACAGATCGTCGATCAGGCGCAGCCGCCCAGGGCCGACACCCCGAAGACACCACGGCACGGCACGCTCGCGGATCTTCTCAAGCAACTTGGAAGCGGGGGCGAATGATCAAGTTCTTCTTTGTCCGGTGGCTCTTCCTTGCTGCTCTGTACGTCTTCGCTTCGCCGGTCTACCTCGTGCGATGGATTCTGAACACCCGAAAAACACTGGACCGCTTTCGCGCCGTGCGCGATGGAGTTTTCCGGTGCCCGCATTGCGCGAATGTGAACTCGATGAATGTGCTCGCGTCCTGCAAGCGATGCGGTACGACCGAGTTCGGCTCGCGGTTGCATTGCTCGAACTGCAAGCAGACCTCGAAGGCGTTCACCTGTGATTTCTGCACGGCGACGATCCGCGTCCTTTAACCCATGTCAACCATCTCGCCAACGAGGAGGAGCGATCCCCGAGCAGCGGCCACGCCAGCGGCCATACCCCTTTACGCCTATGACGACATCGACACGCCAGCGGCGGCACACACCGTCGCTACGCACCCTTCCCCGCCTTGTGTTCCGCGGCATGTCACGCGAAATGTTGCGCCTCATGCGCTATACCTTCCGCGGCCTCGGCACACTCGCCATGCGCATCCTCAGTCATCCGCTCGCGTGGTTTCTCCTGCTGTTCCTGTTCCTCACCCGCTGTTCACCACAGCTGGGTACTCCGTAGATCGCGCCGCCGGCCGCGTCGCTGCTGCCGATCTGCTCTCCCCCTCGTTTGCCGGGTTTGCCCCTCCATTGGTGCCAGGTGCGCGAAGGCGCGGCTGTGCGACTCGCCGCGACGACGTGCGCGAGCGACACACCGATCTTGCCGGACCGCACCTGGTGCCATGGAGCGTGGCGGATTCAACGCCCGTGTTTGACGATCGGCCACGACGTGAGTGCGTCGACAATGCTCGAACGGCTGCGGACTCTGACGCGGTTCGCCGTGGATCTCGCAGCGCGGACGTCCGTCGATCCCCCGCGCCGTGGCTCGCTCGAGTGCACGGACTGCAACACGCTAGACGCGCTGAATGTCCTCGCAACCTGCAAGCGGCGCGGGACGACCGAGTTTGGCTCGCGCCTACATTGCTCGACGCGAAAGCAGACCTCGAAGGCGTTCACCTGTGATTTCTGCACGGCGACGATCAAGGTGCTCTGATCGAACGCGCTTCGATCCATTCGCTGCGCCTGAGAAGAACCGTTCGTATCTTCACGAAAACGATATGACATTGATCTTGAGCACAGGAGATCGCATTGCGTCCGGCGTGGCTAACCCCCACGACCTATGTCCATTGACCCTGATTTCATCTGGATCGTCTCGAAAGAATCCGTACTCGGCCGTCATCTCGCATCGTTCTCGGATGACGACTGGAACAAATTCCGCGAAGACATCACCCTCGTGTGTGGGGTCGACGTCGAAATCGACGAGGAGGACGAGCCCGGCGCCAGCCGCAACAGTGTGTACTTCGACGGCCCGGCGTTCGTGTTCCACATCCGTCAGCGACGGCTCGGCATCATCAACGACATCGAGGATCTCTTGCTTACGATTCGTCCAATCACTCCTCGCCAGACGTAGCGGATCTTCCAGTGCTCTTGTTGTCGTTGCCTCGCCGGTTACGCGCCGCACGAACGCGGCGGCTCGATCACCTCTGCGAATGTCGCGAGACTCGAACCGCCCCACCGGGACTGCCGCGCGTGGCCGGCGACGGCACGCAACTGTTTCAATCATTCCGATCCGTTTCGATCCGCGGCGTCGCGTGGCGGCTACGCTGATCGTCATGACTTCATCATCCCCAATCAAGAAAACGAGCTTGAGCAAGAGGAGGCAGGCACTCGGTGCAGCGACAACGATCGCGTCCGATCTCTTTTTTTCATTTCCTTTTCTCTTTATGACTACTCGCACACGCCAAATCCCCAGCATCACGTCGGACGGCACCAACATTCCTGCCGATGCCTTTGATCCTATCGGCCAGATGGTCGTCGACGACTTCGACGGCAACCTTCTGGTACTGCGCCATGAAGGTGGTCTCAGGTTCGGCGACGATGGACCAGAAATCGTGCCTCCGCACTTTCACCTCGAGTTGCAGGCCGACGACGGCCTCATCGACGACGTGATCAACGCGGTCAATCCGATGATCGAAGAACTCCTCACAAAATCCCGTATCAAGATTCCAGTCGCGAGCTAACGGATGCTGCCTGCCTCCTCACACGCTCAAGGTGTCTTGCTCTCGCCGGCCTGTTGCCGCGCGCGCACGAACCGCGCTCTTCCGCCGTCGTCACCGACGCGGCGTCAGGCGCGGGCCATCGGAACCGCGCGGCAACGCCGGCGGGGCGAGCACATTCCCCCCGTCTACGATCTCTCCTGGCTCCGTGCCAGGCGCTGCCCCCACTCGTCGCCGCCGTCTTCCATAACCCATGCTTCCATGCTTACAGCAACAGCTGCTCCCCTTCGCGAGACGGTCAGCCTCGACCTGCTCGTCCCCATCGGTAACAACGATGTTGTCCCGTTTTCCGAGGCACAGTTTGAGGCCTTCGAGCGCCGTGTCGTCGCCCTGACCGGCGGCATCACGCGGCGCGCGGACGTCGAAGGCATCTGGCTCAACCCCTTTGGAGAATTCCAGCGGGAACGTTCGCGGTCGTACACGACGACCGTTCCGTCACGTGACGCCGTCGCGGTCATGACGGAGCTCGATGTGCTCATTCGATCTTCCTTCGAGCAGTTCAATTCCTATATTCAGGCGGTACCCACCCTGGCGACGGTGTTTTGAGAATGGGGCGACGCATGACCACAGAGCGGGAGAGGGTGAGCTGCGCGCCGCTTCGTCTGAACGGCACGCGCGCTTCCTCATGCATGAATGCAGAGGTCAGCGTGCGCGACCAGCGGGATGACGAAGCGGCCGCGGTCTCATCGCGACATGCATGATCCGAGAGCGGCGCAGAAGCTCTCGGCGCGCGACATCGCAGTCCTCGTCTTCGTCGCGATGGGCCGCGAGGTGGCGCAGTACCAGATCCACGCCCTCGTCTTCGCCGGCAAGTCCGAGGTCGTCGTGTCGCGCTGCGTTCGTCGCTTGCTGGGTCTGGGTCTCATCGCGGTGTATCGCTGGCACAAGGTCGGGATCAACCGGATACGGCTCACGACGCAAGGCGCGGAGTACCTGCTTGAACATCACCTTGCGCCTGCCGCAGAGATCCACGTCGCGCAGCGGCCTGTCCCTGACAAGGATGTCGCCCACTCGCTGTGGATCGTCGACCTCCTGGTCCTGTTTCGGCTGTTCGCACCGGAAGCCCACGCGCTGCCATGCTGGCAGATTCGACGAAAACTGGGAGCGAGCGGCGGGGTGAATGTGCCGGACGTTCTCGCGCTTCCTCGGGCCGGTGGAGTGCTCGTCGCGGTGGAGGTCGATCGCGCAACCGAGCGGCTCCGCGTCCTCGTGGACAAACTGAAGGCGCTCGACGGAACACTCGCGACTCTCGCGGCGGATGCGGAGGCAACCGTCCTGGTTCTGACCATTGGCGATCGGCGGGTGCAAGCGATCGAAAAGGCCGTTGAAGGGGCCTCGTTTCGTGCGCATGTTGTGGTTGCCGCCCTGCCGAGTGAGCCTGGCCGGCCGGGACTCGCCAGTCTGGCGGGGACGGTGTTCAAGCGGACCGTATAGACATCCTGTGCAGACGAGTTTCAACCGATCTTGTTGGCAGGCGCTAAGTTACATCCGTTACGAGGGGGGTCCTTGTCGGAGATCGAAGACGAAGACATGCATGAAGAGTTTGATTCCAATCCATCGTTCACAGGTACCCGACGCATTCATGCCAGATCAGCCGGTTCTCAATCTTGAGCAAAAGGAGGGATTCACAGTCACCTGTTGTCTGAGCCGCCATTACCTAACCCCAATCCACATGAGAAGCGTCAACAAAGTCATTCTTGTCGGGCACGTCGCCCTCGACCCCGAGTCGAGCGAGACCAAGACCGGCACCCGCGTCACCTTCCCAATTGCCACCCATCGCGAGTACACCTCGGACGGCGAGAGAAAAGAAGTCACCGACTATCACCGTGTCGTTGCATTTGGCAAACTCGGCGAGATCTGCGCCAAGTACCTCAGCAAGGGCCAGGGCGTGTATGTCGAGGGCACACTGCTCAACCGCGCCTACGAGAAGGAAGGCGAGCGAAAGTACATAACCGAGATCCGTGCGGATGAAGTGAACATGCTGACCTGGAAAAAGAAGGGCGGCATCGAAAAAGTCAGCCTCGACTCGATTCCGGTCGACTAGGGCTGCACCTTCACGACACACACATGAATCTCACATCAAGGTCTTTCTAGCAATCAGACGGCAAAGACGTAGCAGGTGACGCATCTTTCCCCAATGCTCAGGTTCTCCACCTCGGTGGCATGCTGCCGCGCGCGAACAGTCCGTGATTCCGTGCGATTCAATCGCACCAGTTCTCGGGACCACTGGAATCGCGCGGCAGCAGCCCCGAGTCTGGCGAAGAGTGGACTCCCGACGTGTTCAGGAGCTTTCTCGATCCGTATTCATCTCTGGCAAACTGCTTTGAATGAAGGGGCGCTCCTCGCTTTCAGGAAGTTGATCCGAGCAAACCGAGCTGACGAGGTCTTCGAGGAAGCGATGAAGGTGCTAGGCGTGGCGATGCGCCCCCTAGTCTGCGTAACTCCGATCTTCGAACCGACAGACTTTTCGTTGCGGCGATTCCAAGCTCATATGCACTCCTCGCAGTTTCGAGGAGCGTAGTAGGCCGGACGCTCCAACGATCCTCACGCCAAAGAAGCGCAGCCAGACGTCTCGACGAGTTACATCGCGCCCGCTGCGCGAGGTGCGGCACAGAACTGTTCCAACCAATCCCGGACCGCAAAGGTCGCGCGAACATCGTCTTCGTTGTAGGTGAGCACCCGTGAGCGAGCATCAAGGCGCTGTTCCGGGTCTGTCCAGTAGGACGTCCACCATGTGATGCTTTGCGCTCCGCCGGGGTTTGGGTCACGCCAGTGAAAATCGACGTAGTCGGCGATCGTCTTCAGGCCATTGCCGTCGGTCGGGAAGATCACGGAGTCCACGACGATCCGGCGCAGATCGATGATGGATGCTTCGAACCGATCGAGGGCGGCAGACCCGCCGTAGGTCGTCCGAAGACGTCTGAGAACGCCCCGTTCGTGGGGTGAGTAGATGTAGGTGACGTAGGTGCCGCGTGCTTCCAGTTCGACAAGCTTCGCGAGGAAGCGCCCCCAGACCTCCGCTTCCGTCTCCGGATGCGCCGCGCAGATCGGCTCGAATGTCCCGAAGTCGCTCTCCGTGAATCCCGGCGCGCCGCGCTTACGCGCCGTCATGGGTCGAATGAGCAATCCATGCAGGTACACGTCGCCGCCCGTGAGGTTCTCAACGTCGTAGGAGATCTCAAAGTCGGCACGAGGAGGAGTCCACGATGCACGTTTCGCAGGCCTGCCGGTTCTCATCGCCCGTGCGCGCAGTGGCCAGAGGCGCGCGCCCTTTCCAAGCCCCTTGATTGCGGCGATATGGCCGGGATCCGACTCCGACATATCGGCTACCGTCCGAATCCCGATCGCCCAGAGCTTGTCGCGCTTCGGTTCACCGATATCCGGCAGCGTCGTCAGGTCATCCATGGCAACCAGCTCTTTCCAGCACTTGTCCCTCCAGGCGCACTGGACACAAACCGTTTTCCACCCTGGGCGCGTCGCGCTCCTCTCGCGCTCGATCAAGTCCAGCGTCACCCGTGCCTGGGTGTATGCCTCGGCGTGTGCCGTGAGATCGACCTCTTGCCAGACACCATGCCGGTCAACAATCCACCCGCGCTCGGGCCGCCATCCCTGCGCATACTCCAGCAGTTCCGCATAGGCGAGCAGCTGCATGGCGTACTCGGTCTTCACGACCGCGCTTTTCGTCGACTTCGTCGCCCGTCCATTCTTGACGTCGACGGGTTCGTAGCCGAAGGAACCGAAGGTGGAGGCTCGATCGACACGTTTCAGCAGGTCTGGCTCACCGGTGAGATCGTCGTGCGTGAGTACCCCGTGATAGATCAACGGTGCGCCAGCGGCCATCGCCTCCTCCGTGCATGCGACACGATCAGCAAGCGAACGGTCTGAGGGTACAACCGCGACATCGAGTGCCTCAACCACGCGCTTCTCATGCGCGATCCCCTCCTCGCGAAGGCGGAGCGCTTCGGCGGACGGTGGGAGCTTCTCCGCCTGTGGACCCGAGCGATCGAGGAAGACCCGATGAGCGCAGCGCGCGATGTTCGCAATGTCAGTCGCAGTGAGCAGAGGGCGGAGAGGTATCTCGCCCACATGGAAGCATGAGCCGCCACTCACGCGCAATCAGATACCGCGAGGCGCTTCGCCCAGCTCGGCTCCTACACTCCACGCAGCCGTGCGGCGAGCACACCTGCGAGCGCGACGCCGGCCCCGAGCAGCACATCAACAAGTGCCCCATTAACTCCGCTCGGAGCGTGGGTGCAGCGACGATCGCCACCCGATGCTGCGCCCACGTACTGTTCAGCGCATGCGCAGCGCGTTGTCCGTTGTCGCCCGCGAGATTCGTCGGGTCGAGTCCATCGGGACCAGACTAGACCAAAAATAAGCGAGAAATGGGGATGAGACTCGGAAGGTCCATTGTTTCAGTAGTTTGCAAACAGACTGAACAATACAGCGAGGAC
>OLLN01000432.1_pt1 | contig 15137 bp, 15 predicted proteins | sample 1604281 | NCBI WGS metagenome assembly OLLN01 (sample SAMEA104055716, study PRJEB20765) | soil metagenome | biome: Arctic tundra; feature: Polygonal ground; material: soil | place: USA | collected 2011-09 | depth 0-0.5 m | reverse complement strand
ATCTCGTCACCAAGATGGAGAGCCTCGTCCCCGACTTCGAGCCGCACGACAAGCGGGAGATCGCACGTGTGGCGGCGGGCGCCAAGTTCGCCCACGAGCTGATCGCGCCGACGGTCAACCTCGTGACGTCGGTCCCCTCGGTACCGCAGGATCTGTTTAACGTCGCCCGAGCGCAGGAGGCGCTGCAGTTCCGCGACCTGCTCCGCCCCATCGCACAGCGGCTGGCCGCGTTCGCCCAGGGGCTGGAATTCACCATCGACACGAAACTCTACGGCTCCGGAGAGGACGCCCTGCAGTCGTACCACTGGGTCAAACGCGCCGTCAAAGGTCCAAACGGCGCCGTCCTGCAGCCCTACGTCGATGAGATGCGCCGCGTGGTGAAGCGCGCCATCAACCGCTCGAAGAAGCCGAAAAGTGAGCCCCGGCCCCCGTCGCCGGTGCCGCAGGGTAGTAAGACCTTCATGGCCATCATGCCGCAACGGCCGGCCGAGGACTCCGCTGCCGACGCCGATGACGGCGCCGAGCTGCCGGAGAGCTACTACAAGGCCGCCGAGGACGAGGAGGAGCGAATAGCCGTTGTCTGGCACCGCCCCCGAGTACTCTCGGGGGCGGTGCACTTTGATACGAGACCGCGCGTCATCCCCGCAACCGGTCCGCAACCTCGTTCACCACCTCGGCGCTCCCACAGATGTAGAGGTGATCGTCCGCGTGAACTCGCGACTCGGCGGTAACGGGGAGAAACGCTCCGGCGCGCTCGATCGCGAGCACCGAGCAGCCGCGCTGGCGTGAGGCCATGTCCCGCAGCGTGCGATCCGAAGCGCTTCGAATCTTCACGCGCACCACGCGCCGGTGCTCGTCACGCGAGCGGGCAACGCGCCCGAGGAGGCGCGCGGAAAGCATCTCGCCGGATATGTCGCTGATGGAGAGCGCGAAGTCGGCGCCGGCGCGGTACATGTTGTCGATGTTGCGCGAGTGATTCACCCGCGCGATCACCGGCACGTCGACGGCGGCATCACGCGCGATCACGGTTGCAAACAGAGTGGCATCGTCGCTGTTGAGCGCCAGGACGACGGCACGGCATTCGCGAAGACCTGCCCGCTCGAGCACGGACGGGTCGAGGACATTGCCAACCACGTCGACACCCGCTCGCTGCTCGCGCTCCACGACACGCACTTCCTCGCCGGCATCGCTGAGAAGCTCGTGGACCTTGTGCCCGACCTCTCCAAATCCGGCGATCAGAAACGGCCCCGTGTTTCGCAGAAAAGGAAAGCCTGCCATTGCCGCAGCGCGCTCGAGTGATGCAGCGTCGCCCACGACCTCGATGATCGATCCGGGCTCGAGCCGCATCGCCGCATCGCATCGCGCGTCCAGCCGGTTGCGCATCCACTGCCCGGCCACGACGGCGCCGGTCACCGAGCCGAAGTTGGATTCGCCGAGGGTGCGGCCGGCGAGAGGACTGGCCGCGGCGATGCGCAGCTCGCGCCGTTGCAGATGTTCGAGCGCCTCCGCGCCCGGAAGGCGAGGGCTGATCCGCTCACTGGCATGCGCGGCAAGCGCGGCAGCCACGATGTGCCGCGGCGTATACGCAGCCGTGGCTCCGGCCAGCTCCATCGGCTTGCGGTGAGCCGGCTCTTCGACGAACGCAAAGATCTCGCCGCGGAACCCCATCTGCCTCGCCCGCAACGTAATGGCGGCGTTCTCCTCGTCGCGGCCATTGGCGACGAGCGCCCGCGCCTCACTCAACCGGCAGATGTCGAGCGCATCCTCCTCGGCCCGGCTGAAAACGACGGCCTGGCCCCGCTCGAGCACGGCTCGCGCCGTGGCCTCATCCGTCTCGACGACGATGGAAGCGACGCTGTGCGACGCCAGCCGCTGAAGCAGCGTCTCCACCGCCGGCCCATAGCGATAGACCACGACGTGATTGTTCATCTTCGGCGCAACCCGCGGAACGCGCCGCTCGAATCGCTCCTCCAGGAACGGCACCAGAAAAATCGGCACGACGAGGAAGACGAGGAAGACTCCCGCAAACTGCACGACCACGACGAGCATGACCATCGCCGGATGGTTCCAGTGGCTGTCCGCGCCGTAGCCGGTCGTGCTGAGCGTCTCCGCCGCCCATTCGAAGCTGTCCCAGAAGGTGCGATGCTGCCCCTCGAGCCGCGCCATGCCGAGCTGATAAAGAAGCGCACAGACGACGAGAAACAGGACGAGACCAGCCGCGAGACCGATGAGTCGTCGCGTGGAGCGGTGCATGGTTCAATTGTAGTGGTTTACGTAGGTCGGACTCTCCAGTCCGACTTTAACGTTCAGCGGAACTGCCATCTCCAGTCGGACTACGTAAACCATGTCAGCCCTCCTCTGCACCGTACGCGATTGTCACGAGCCGCTCGCGCGGGACGAGCGCGGACTGGCTTGTCCGCGCGGGCATTCCTTTGACATCGCGCGCAGCGGCTATGTGAATCTCCTCCAGCCGAACGACAAGCGCTCGAAGAAGCCGGGCGACACGGTGGCCGCCGTCGCGGCGAGACGGCGGCTTCATGACCGCGGCGTCACCGCACCGTTGCTCGAGGCGATCGGCGCGCTCGCCGGCATCGATCGCGAAGACGTCGTTCTCGATGTCGGCTGCGGCGACGGCTACTACCTCGGAAGGCTTGCTCTCAAGACTGGATGCGAAGCTCACGGCATCGACATCTCCGTGCCCGCCGTCGATGCCGCAGCACGCCGTTTCGCCGAGTGCGAATGGGTCGTCGGCAACGCGGACCGGTTTCTGCCGTACGCGGACAAGACTTTCTCGCGCGTCCTGTCGATCACCGCACGAATGAATGTATCCGAGCTCCGTCGCGTCGTTCGCGATGACGGACTGCTGCTCGTCGCGATTCCAGCGCCGGATGATCTCGTCGAACTGCGCGGAGCCGGGCGCGACCGCGTGTCGCGAACCCTTGCCGAGTTTGGAACGGCGTTCACGCTCATCGAGCAGCGGCGTGCATCGACCGTTGCCGATCTCGACCGAGACGCCGTTCATGACGTGCTCCTCTCAATCTATCGCCCGCGCAGCATCGAGCAGGTGAGACCGGCGCGTGTCACGTTCAGTCTCGATCTTCTGCTCTTCGCGCCGCGCTGAGCGCTACAATCCGCCGCCCGATGGCCGCTCCCTACTTTTCAGTCGTCATCCCGACGTACAAACGGCTGCCGATGCTGTTGCGCGTGCTCGATGCTCTCGAAGGGCAGCAGGCCGCTCCGGAATTCGAAGTCATCGTGATCGACGACGGATCGGGAGATGACACGGCCGCGGTCCTGCAGGCGCGTCACGCGCAACGCTATGCCCTCACCTTCCAATCACAGACGAACTCCGGTCCAGGGAGAGCCCGCAATCACGGCGTCGAAATGGCCACCGGCCGTTACGTCCTCTTCATCGGCGACGACACTGTTCCCGAGCCGCGCTTCCTCGCGCAGCATGCCCGATCGCACGGCGATGCCGCCGATGATCCCCGCCTCGCTTGTCTCGGCTACACCGGTTGGCCGGCCGGCGAGCGCGTCACCGCCTTCATGGATTACATCAACGACTTCGGTTTGCAGTTCGGCTACAAGCTCATTCGCGACGGCGAGATCGTCCCGTTCAACTTTTTCTACACGTCGAACATCTCGATCGACCGGCAATTGCTCGGCCTCGAGCCCTTCGACACGACCTTCCCCTCGGCGGCGTGGGAAGACATCGAGCTGGCTTTCCGCCTGGACGCACTCGGCATGAAGATTCGCTACAACGCGCAAGCGGTCACACGTCACTACCATCCGATGACGGTCGATTCGTTCGCGCGCCGGCAGTACACGGTTGGCCGTTCCGGCGCGATCTTCTACCGCAAGCATCCCGAGCTGGCCGGCTTCCTCGGCGTCCACGAACTGGAAACGCGAACGCTCGCCAACGACCGCCATCTTGCCCATCTCCGCCGCCGCGCCCGCCTCGGCGAACGATTCCGCCTGCTGGCCACGAACCGCGTGTTCGAGAAGTTGATGCGCGAGCATTACCTGCGCGGCCTGCGGGACGGTCTTGCCGCCGCGTCGCCAGCTTCGAGCAACGAAACCTCGGGATAGAGTTCGCAAAACAATGTTCATCACGTTCGAAGGCATTGAAGGCTCCGGCAAGTCGACGCAGCTCCGGCGCGTCGCGGAGCGCATTCCGGACGCGGTGGTGACGAAGGAGCCGGGAGGAACGCCGCTTGCCGACCGCATTCGCGCGGTGCTTCTCGACAGCAGCTCGCAGATGGATCCGGTGGCTGAGGTGCTGCTCTTTGCGGCATCGCGACGGGAGAACACGCTCAAGGTCATCCGCCCCGCGCTCGACCGCGGTGGCATCGTTTTGTGCGATCGATTCACCGACGCGACGCTGGCGTATCAAGGTTTCGGACGCCTGTTGAATCTCGATCAGTTGCGCGCGCTGAACGCGTGGGCCACCAACTCGCTGGTCCCTGACCTCACGCTTCTTTTCGATTTGCCCGAACAGACCGGCCTCGCCCGCGCCCGTTCGCGCAACGCTGATGCGTCGCAGGACGAAGGTCGATTCGAAGCCGAGGATCTTCGTTTTCATCAACGGGTACGCGAGGGATATCTCACGCTCGCCGCCGCGGAGCCCTCGCGTTTTGCATTGATCGATGCAGTGGGCGATGTCGACGATGTTTACGCGCGCGTGGAAGCCGTGCTGGCTGCGCGATTGCCGAGGTACTTCCCGTGAGTGAGGCGGCGCGGCTGCTGCTGGAGACTGCGCAGCGTGGCGAGTTGCATCACGCCATCCTCTGCTACGGACCGTCAGCGCAGGCGCTGCGAGATGTGTCGGTCGGAATCGCGAAGACGCTCAACTGCCTGAACGGTACGCAGGGCGACGATTGCACGGCGTGCCAGCGGATCGAGCGGAGGATCCATCCGGACGTTCACTTCATCGAGGTCGCCGGCGAGCGGAAGATGATCAGCGTCGAGCAGATTCGCGAGATCGTGGCCGCCGCCTCGCTCCGTCCGTTCGAGGGGCGCAACAAGATCTTCATCATCGATCCGGCGCACGCAATCAGCGTCGGTGGCTCGAACTCGCTCCTCAAAACGCTGGAGGAGCCGGCCCGCGACACGACCTTCATCCTGCTCACGCGGTCGCCCGATCTCCTGCTACCGACGATCCGTTCGCGCTGCCAGATGATCTTCGTCGGCGGCGAGCCAGAAGAGAACGACGCCCTCGCTGCGTCGATTGCCGCGGGCCTGATGCGCTTTTCCGACAATCGCGACAGTGCCGCTCTTCTCGGCCTGGCCTCGCTCATCGCCTCGCAGGACGAGGTGAGCGATGCCGTGGCATTACTCGGAAAGGTCCTCTGCGACGCTGTGGCCGGCCGGCTGCCGCTATCGATCAAGCGCGAGCGGCTGCTCGCCGCTGCCGACGCCACGACCGCCGCGATCCGCTGGCTCAACGTCAACGCCGACGCGCGGATGCTGGTCGAGCAGGCGCTGGCCGAGCTGGTGGTTTGACCGGGACGAGCAAGAGCAACCCACGTAACCGTTTACAAAAAGAACCGGCCCCGTTTTTGGACGGGGCCGGGGGAAATCTACTGGATGTGAGTGGGTGCGAACGCTCGGAGGAGAGATGTTGCTGGATCGGTAAGATTCAAAGAAGAATTCAAGCGGTAAAACGAGAGGCGGGCGGTTGAAACGGAAAGCTAATCCGCCCCCACGTCATCCAGTAAACTTGTCAAAGTTCAAACGGCGAAATTGATTATCGCACGACCTTGTGAAAAATTTCTCAATGTAACAGCAACGTGACAACCCTCGTAGTTGCTGAGACATAACCAACACTTTCGGAACGGTAATTATTATAGTACAGAACGACCGTTCGGTCAATTATACGTGGCTGGGCCGTTCCAGGTTTCGGTCGCCGCCACTCCCTCACGCCAATCGCGTGCCAGCGTTGCTCGGATACACTCGCCGCATGTCCCGCAAGAAACGTGTCGTCGGCACAGCCGGCCATATCGATCACGGCAAGACGGCTCTCGTGCTTGCCCTGACCGGTACCGACACCGATCGCCTTCCCGAAGAAAAGCGCCGCGGCATCACCATCGACCTCGGATTCGCAAGCTGGTTCACTGACGACTACCAGATCGGATTCATCGACGTTCCCGGTCACGAGCGCTTCGTCAAGAACATGCTGGCCGGCATCGGCGGCATCGACAGCGCACTGCTCGTCGTCGCAGCCGACGAATCGATCAAACCGCAGACACGCGAGCACTTCGCCATCTGCCGGCTGCTCGACATCAAGACCGGCGTCATCGCGATCACGAAGCGCGATCTGGTCGAGGACGACATCCTCGACCTGGTGCGGATGGAGATCGAGGAGATGGTGGCCGGAAGCTTCCTCGCTGGAAAGCCGATCGTCCCGGTGAGCAGCGTGACCCGCGAGGGCCTCGATGATCTGCGGCACGCGATCGTTGCTTCCGTCGCCGAGGTTGAGGATCGCGATGCGTCGACGAGGGTGTTCCGGTTGCCCATCGATCGTGTGTTCACGATGAAAGGTTTCGGCTCGGTGATCACCGGCACCACGTTCGCCGGGCGTCTTCACGTCGACAGCGATGTCGAAGTGCTGCCGGGAGGCAAACGCAGCCGCGCCCGCAACATTCAGGTGCACGGCGAATCGCGGGATTCAGCGTCGGCGGGCGAGCGGACCTCGGTCAACCTTCCCGACATCGAGCTTCAGGATCTTCATCGCGGCCAGCAACTCGTCGCTCCCGGCGCGCTCCGCACTTCGCAAGTCATCACCGCGCGCCTCGATCTTTTGCCATCGTCCTTCGGCGGTGCCAAACCGCTGAAGGACCAAACACGCATACGTTTTCACCACCTTTCTGCTGAATTGCTGGGAAGCATCCGCTTCGTCGATGGGACGACGGAGCTCAAGCCTGGCGGCAGCGCCTACGTCCAGATCCGCCTCGAATCGCCGGTCGTCGCCGTTGCCGGAGACCGGTTCGTCATCCGCCGCTATTCACCGGCGATCACGATCGGTGGCGGCGTGATTCTCGACACGCATCTGTCCAAGCTGAGCCGCAACACGCGCACCGGTCTGCTCGACGTGCTGGCTGCCGGAACGCTGCAGGAGCGCGTCGAGCTGATGGCGAAGCTCGAAGGGCTGCGCGGCCTTTCGATTCATGAGGTGCAGGCTCGCACGGGGATTCGCGTCGAGACGCTGACCAAAGAGCTGAAGAACGTTCCTCATCTCGCCGACAGCGGGGAGCGGCGCTGGATTCATCAGGACGTCATCACCGACTTTCGCCGGCGAGCGATGGACTTTCTTCGGAAGTACTTCGAAGAGAACCGGATGGCGCTCAACGTGCCGAAAAGCGAGTTCGTGCAGAAGCTGCTCCCTCGCGGCGCCGATGCCGCGATGATCAACTTCCTGCTGCAGGACTTGGCGCGCGAAAAAATCGTAGCCGTCGCCGGCGACGCCCTCGACATCCCCGGTCGCTCCAAGACCCTCGGCGGCGCGGAAGGCGAGCTGGCGCGAATGATCGAGGGACGCTTCGCGGAAGCCGGTCTGGCGCCGCCGCCGGTCTCGGAGCTGATCAACGAGCGGACGCAGAAAGCACGCGTGATCGAAGGCGTGATCGGCTTCCTGGTCAAGCAGGGAAACCTCGTCCGCCTCGCCGAGGGAATTTACGTTCATCGCGACGCGCTCGCCGCGGCGCGCGAGCGCATCAGCACGCGCGCCGGCGACACGATCGACGTCGGCCAGTTTAAAGAGTTCTTCGGCCTCTCACGCAAGATAGCAATCCCGTTGCTGGAGTGGATGGACCGCGAGGGGGTGACGAAGAGGATCGGGGATGTGAGGAAGGTGCTGTGACCGGACCTACGGGTGCAGCCATGGCGCGAAAATCGCGTTGATGAGGGTGTCGTCGACATAGAAGCTGGTCGCCCTGAGCCTTGCGAGCATGGCCGGAACATCGATCAGGCCCTGTTCCGCTCCAGCACGAAGTACTCCCAGCGTCCCAGTCACGCGCAAGCTCCGCCGCGCCGCTTCCGCGCGGCCGGCAGCATCGTCGATCAAGAGCAGATCCGCCTGGATTGCTCCGGCGAGCGCAATCGCCGCGCGCTCACCCAGGTCCAAGTCGTCCGTAATGGAGTCGATCTGTGCCTGCGGGACCGCAGTAATCGCCACCCATTCCGGCGGGTGAGCGAACCAATTGCTCACAATCGTCGGAGCGCCTTTGGCGCGCAACTCATCGACGACGGCTTGAGGAATGGCTACTTGCTCATAGAAGCGGTGAAGCAAATCGATCTCACCGAGAAGGATGAGGTAGTGCGGCGGGCCGCTATCGGCAACGACGATCATCGACTCGGCAGGATACCGAGCTGTCGATGCGCCGATAGATCCGCCTCAAGATCCGCCGCCGTGTACCGAAGCGGCACCTGATGCTCTTTGAGCAGAGCATGCACCTGGAATCTGGTCTCGAATCCCAGCAGGCGCCGAATCTGGCTCTCGGTCAGCGCGCCCGTGCGATAGGCTTCAACAGCGATCGCTTCCAAAGAGCGCCGCGGGACGTTGTCCCATTGCCCTTCAAGAGCGACAGAAATGTCCTCGGGTAGTTCGATTGTGACTGACATCGCGATGCATTTTACGCCCACAAATCTTTTGGAGTGGTTGCGTCACGAAGCGGATCGGAGATACGCGAAAAACGTTGTAACCAGAGCGTTCTCGGCGTGATCTTCAACCGGCGCGCGGCGCGACGCACTTGCGTCATCAGATCCGCGTCCAATGTGATCCGCACTCGTTTCGATTTCGAACGCATCGCTCTTTCGACCTGAACGCAGCTCTCAGTCTCGCGAATCGAGAAAACGGCGGAGCGCGCCCGGCTTCTTCGCAAGCTTCTTCAACGCGACTTTCGGCTCACTGGCGGGAACGGAGACGATTCCCCTCCGGCGAAGCTCATCGATGCGATTCGCGATCGAGGTATATGGACGGTCGGTCGGCGACAACTCGTGGGGGGGGTTGGACATGATGCAAAGTCTAGACTGAACTGAATGGACGCATACATCAACCAGAGGTAGGGAGTCTCACTAGCGCTGGCTACCATCTGACTCACTGATGGCCTTCGTAGGTCTTGGTGGCGCCACTTCCTTGTAACTTCCATTCACCGTCAGCCACGAGGCCGTAACCCCGCTCTGCTCGATCTTCATCACGATGTTGTCGACGACAAGCTTCTTCTTTTCGTACGGCAACTCGGCGTGATCGGACATGGGAAAACCTTTGATCTCGATCAGCGCTTCGTCCGCTTGATGCATCACGCCGGCGAGTGGCGACGACACCGGATCGCTGGCTTGCATGATGGCGAAGAGGCCTTGCGGAATGAGGGGGTGGGAGGCGATCCAGAGCTCGCGTTGGTAGGCGCCGATGCGGATCATCGACTGCTTCGCCACCACGCCTTGAAGCGTTTTCTGCGCGTCTCCGACGACGAATTGCGCGCGCGGCATTCCTTCCGGTACCGGCTGCGAAAGGGAAGCTCGATGCGCGGCTTCGACGTCCGCGAAGGAAGCCTTCCGATAGGTTTTGGACAGGTCATCGACGAACGTCACGCTCTTTTCTTTGAAATCGAAAAGGCGCCATTCGTCGACTTCATCGCTGCTGCGAGCAAGGTCGTTGGCGATGACGATCGTGTGCGTCCACGTTTTCGGCGACGGCGGCATCGTCGTCTGGATCGTGACGACGGTAGCGCGGATCTTCGGCTCGCTTACGGCCGGCCGGGATGGCTTCTCCGACGGGCGATTGCAAGCGGCCAGGAAAACGATCAGCGCGGCGAGCCATTTTCTTCCGGCGAGCCCCATCACTCCTTCGCGTCGAACCAGCTCCGTCCGTAGTGCGCGTCGACTTTGAGCGGCACGGCGAGCGGGAAGATGTTCTCCATCGTCTCTTTCACGATTCCCGCCACGTCGGCGGCGCGCGTCTCCGGAACCTCGATCACGATCTCGTCGTGAACCGTCAGGAGCATTTGCGCCGCGCTCTCCAGCCGCTCATCCAACGCGATCATCGCCAGCTTCAGGATGTCCGCGGCCGTTCCCTGGATCGGCGCATTCGTGGCCATCCGTTCGGCGTTGCCGCGCACCGTGAACGACTTGTTGTGGATCTCGGGAATGTAGCGGACGCGCCCGAACAGCGTCGTCACCTTCCCACTGCGCCGCGCTTCCTCCAGCGTCCGGTCCAGGTACTCCTGAATCTTCGGATAGCGCCCGAAGTAGGCATCGATGAAATCCTTCGCCTGACTGGTGGGTATGTTGAGCTCATTCGACAGGCGAAAGGCCGACATGCCGTAGAGCACGCCGAAGTTGATCGTCTTCGCGGCGCGGCGCTGATCGTGCGTGAGTTGATCCTCCGGCACGTTGAACATCTTGGACGCCGTGGCGCGATGGATGTCTGCGCCGCGTTGAAACGTCTCGATCAGGTCAGGATCCTGCGATATGTGCGCGAGGATGCGCAGCTCGACCTGCGAGTAGTCGGCCGCGAGCAGCACGTTCCCTTCCTCGGCGATGAACGCCTTTCGGATCTCGCGTCCCAACTCGGTGCGGATCGGGATGTTCTGAAGATTCGGATCCGACGATGACAAGCGCCCTGTTGCCGCAACGGCCTGGTTGAACGACGTGTGCACGCGGCCGTCCGCGGCGACGAGTTGGGGAAGCGCATCGATGTACGTCGACTTGAGCTTATGCAGTTCGCGATGCGACAGGATCAGGCGTGGCACCGCGAAGCCGTGGCTCGCTAACTCCTGCAGCACATCCACCGACGTCGAGAAAGCTTTTGTTCCCTTCGTTTTCTTCGAGACCGGGTACTGCAGCTTCTCGAACAGAATCTGACCGAGTTGCTGCGGCGAGTTGATGTTGAACTCCATCCCCGCCTCAGCGTAGATCTCTGTCTCGAGTTTTGCGAGCTGCTGCGCCATGTTGTTGGAGGATTCCCGCAGCAGACCGGTATCGATCTTGATGCCGCGGGCTTCCATTCGCTGTAGAACCGGGATGAGCGGCATCTCGATGCGGTCGTAGATATCGGCGAGAGCGGGCTCGCGGCCCAGCTCTGGCGCAAGCATCTCTTTCAGCGCCATCGCCACATCCGATTTCTCGCCGAGGTATTGCTGGTAGGACGAAAGGGGAGTGGAACCGATCTCATGATCGAGCGCGAAAAGTGGAGCGGTCTCGATAACGTCTTTGCGCGATTCGACATCCCGCTTCAGCCGGTCGCGGGCGACGTTGCCCAGGGCGTGACTGGGCAGGCCGGGATTGATGACGTACGACATGATCATCGTGTCGGCGATGCGGGCCGGGAGCGGCCAGTGGTTCGCGGCCAGACGGCGCAACTGAAGCTTGATGTCGTGCGCGACGAAGAGGCGGTCGGAGCGAAGCATTTCCTGCAACGCCTCGCGAAGTCCGGCAGTGCCGCCGGCGGAGCTTCCGATCGGGACGATCAGCGATTCCGCCTGCTTCGTCGACAGCGACGACGCCAGCAGATCATCGTGACCATCGGCCGTGACCGACTCGAACCAGACGGCCACTTCGGTGGCGCCTGCGATGAAGTCGCGCACCTCGCCGGCACTCGCAGCGATGCGGTACTCGCGATCGACCGGCGGCGCCTGCGGCAGAAACTCCTGCATCAGCGAGGCGAACTCGAGACGCGAGAAGACGTCGTGCAGCTTGGCGCGGTCGGGTTCCTGGCGCTTGAGCTTCTCGAAGTCGATGTCGTCAACCGGCAGGTCGCACTTGATGCGGGCGAGCTCGCGCGACATGAATGCTTTGTCGCGGCTCTCCTCGAGCTTCTTGCGTTGCGCCGGTTTGAGTTTGTCGAGATTCTCGTAAACGCCTTCGAGCGAGCCGTACTCCGTGATCAGCGCTTTCGCGCCTTTCTCGCCGATGCCGGGAACGCCCGGGATGTTGTCGATGGCGTCGCCCCAGATGGCCATGACGTCGACGACTTTCTCGGGCGGCAACCCAAATGCGCCGGCGACTCCATTCGCGTCGTAAAGGACTTCGCGGCCCGTGTGAAAGAGCTTGATGCCGTCGCCGACGAGCTGGAAGAAATCTTTGTCCGAGGTAGCGAGAACGACGTCATAACCGCGGTCGCGCGCGACGCAGGCAAGCGTGCCGAGAAGATCGTCCGCTTCCCAGTCCTGAACACCGATCACGGGGATGCCGAAGCCCTCGAGCACTTCGTTGACGAGCGGCAACTGGATGGCAAGATCGTCAGGCATCGGCCGGCGGTCTTTCTTGTAGTCGGCAAAGGCCTCGTGGCGTGTTTTCGCGCCGCTGATGTCGAACGCGACGGCGATACAGTCAGGCTCGAAGTCCTTCAGCAGCTTCTTGAGCGTCTGCGTGAAGCCGTAAACAGCGTTTGTGGCCAGACCTGCGGAGTTCGTCAGGTTGCGGATGGCAAAGTAGGCGCGGTAGACGTTGTTGGAACCGTCGACGAGGAAGAGGGTTGGGCGTTTCGGCAGCATCAGAGCGCGATTCTATGACGGCGGGATCGGCTCCCCCATCACCTGATCGCGGGCGGCTTCAACGGCGGCCAGAATCTCCTGGTAAAGATGAAAGGCCAGATCGCTACCGATCGGTTCCGCCGCGCCGCGATTCACCACCTCGGCGATCTGCGCGGAGAGGTACGACGCCAATGGCAAGCGTTCGCCTGACTGATGAAGCTGGCGGAAGCCGAAGATCAGCTCTTCCCGCAACGTCTCGCGGAACGATCCGTTGGCAACGTCGTTCTCGAGATTCTCGTAGTCGACATTCATCGCAGGAACGACTCCATCAATTTGTCGTCGGCTCCGTACGCGGCTTTCACGTGTGTGCCGTCGAGTGTCACGCGCGGATCGAGTCCCCGCTTGCGCAGGAAAGCGTCGTAGGCATCGCGGAAGGTTCGCGCGTGTGCAGCATCCTGCCATTGAGTATCGACGAGGACCGTCGTGTCGCATCGCAGATCCTGCACGACGGTGACCCGATCGTCGACCCATCCGGCTCCAGCGTTGCCGACAAGGAAGCGCCAGTGAAATTCGCCGAGATGCTCGACGGTCAGAGCGCCAGGAAGCGATGATTCGTCGTCGAATGCCGGCGGCGAGGCGGCAGACCCGGCCAGGCGCGTGAAGTACTCCGAGGGGTGCAGCACCTCGCGCGTGGACCGCGGCGGATTCTCATCCATGCTGTCGATCATCTTCCAGCCGCCGCGCCGGTAACCTTCGATTACGAGCTTCAACCCTTCCGCATACGGGAACTTCAGCGACTCGGCGAAGTAGCGTGGCGTGCCGGGATCGATCGTGGCATCCGCGGCGTTCATCGACGACGTGAGCAACTCCAACGCCTCGGGACTGTCCATCACGTCGCTGATTTTCTGACCGGCATGATCGAGCACGTAATCGAGCATGACGAACGTTGCTTCGCCTTCCATCAGCGCGTGCAGCGCCAGGCTGCCGTCGGTGTCTTTCTGCAGCGCGAGGTCGCGCGCGCCGGCGTGGAATCGCTGATCCTGGAGGGCGTGTGTCAGCTCATGGATGACAACCGACTGCCGCAGCGTATCGTTATCCAGGAGCCCGCCCGCGGCCGGCGGCATCTGATCGAGTGCGAAATAGGTGTGTGTCAGTGGATCGTAGAAAGCCAGCACCTGTGACTGATAGAGATCGAGCATCGTGCGCACGAGATCGGACGAGCCGGCGTCGACGAGTTGCAGCGCACGCAGGATCAGGGCGTAGTCATCCGGTGAATATGGCAGCGACTTCTCCATCTGAGCGCGCAGCACTTTTGGCAGCTCGGCTCGCGTGATCGTGCGCTGCGTGACGGGATGGTCGAAGGTCAACCCGCGCAATCGCTCGACGGTTTTCATCTCCGTTTCGAGCGAGGCTGCGTGCGCAGTCGCGGAGAGAAGCACGAGTGCGGCAGCAAACGTTGTCAGGCGGCGGAACATGGGGATCGGAACGGCGCGGATCTGCGGGCGATTCCGGACGGAGTAAAGAGCGAAAGGTGAACGTGAACGATTCGATAACCTTTAGCGCTCAACAACTTCCCTCTTCTAACTTCACCCTTCACTCTTCACTCTTCCCCCTTTACAATGCCGCCGGCTCAAAGACTGAATGGAACGTGACGGCGAGCGGATAGAGATCACCATCAGCAGTCGGTTCGAGAACATCGAGCTCGTGCAGGTGATCGCTGAACATCTCTGTGAAAACGCGGGGATGGATGAAGATGGTTCGCACTGGATCGGCATGGCTGTCCGCGAGGCAGTCGCGAACGCGATCAAACACGGCAACAAGCTTGACATCAAAAAGAAGGTGAGCGCCGTCTTCGAGTTGAACGGTCACGATCTGGCCATCACGATCTCGGATGAAGGCACAGGATTTGATCCGACAGCGGTGAGCGATCCGCTGAATCCTCAGAACCTGATGAAAACGAGTGGCCGCGGCATTTTCTACATGCGTACGTTCATGGACCAGATCCGATATTCGTTTCAGGACGGCGGCGGAACGTCGCTGATCATGACCAAGAACCTGGCCAAAGGAACCGGTATGGCCACCGGAAAAGCCTGATATCTTCCGCGTCCGGCGATCTTCGGGCCGCGAACGCAAACAAAGGAGAATGACATGAAAGCCACCACTCGCGACGTAAACGGAATCGAGATCATCAAGCTCGATGGCAAAATCACGATCGGCGCGGGCGACCAGCAGCTTCGCGACGTCATCGCCAATGCCGTTGCCAACGGCAAGAACAAGATCCTGCTCGATCTCTCAGGGGTGACGACGATCGATTCTTCAGGCATCGGCGAGCTCGTCGGCTCGTATACGACCGCCACGAATCGCGGCGGCAAGCTCAAGCTGCTCCATCTGCCCGCCAAATTGAACGAACTGCTGCACGTCACGCAGCTCATCACCGTCTTTGAGGTCTACGAAAACGAGGACGAAGCCGTCAAGAGTTTCTGAGGTTTGGGGGGTGGGTTGTGGGGGGTGGGGAGTGGTAGCCATGAGTACACATTGGCTCCTACTCCCCACTCACCGCATCCCGCACCCGAAGTTCAGGTTCCTGGCTTGTAGCGGCGAGAGAGCGGAAACCGCGCTACTGAGTTGCTACCGCTCCCACACCCCACCCCCAACTCCCCACCCCCC
>OLLN01000234.1_pt1 | contig 15264 bp, 17 predicted proteins | sample 1604281 | NCBI WGS metagenome assembly OLLN01 (sample SAMEA104055716, study PRJEB20765) | soil metagenome | biome: Arctic tundra; feature: Polygonal ground; material: soil | place: USA | collected 2011-09 | depth 0-0.5 m | reverse complement strand
GCGTGACCATCTTTTATCTCATGCGAGAAACCCCTGACTCTCATGCATGAGAGTCAGGGGTTTCTCGCATGAGATAAAAGATGGTCACGCGGAGGCGCGGAGGGCGCGGAGATAAGCCTTCGCTCCCTCCGCGTCTCCGCGTGAAACCCAAAGAAGGAGGTCGACCCTGGACGTTTCTCCCACCACCCCACCCCCCCAAGGAATAACCCTGATACCGCAGGGACTTAAGATCGTTTCGTTGTCTCTACCGAAAAAGGAGTTTCTGCATCATGGCTGAGGTCACGTTGGAAGTTTCCCGTCGCGAACGCTCTGGAAAAGAGTACGCGAAGAAGTTGCGCCAGGACGGCAAGATCCCGGCCGTTGTCTATGGTGGTCACAAAGAACCGGTGGCAATCACCGTCGAGCGCAAGGCTGTCTCAGACCTGATTCAGAAGAGCGATCACGGCATCCGCTCCATCTTCCTCCTCAAGATGTCGGGCACCGATCAGCAGCGCCACGCCATGATCAAGGACATGCAGATGGATCCGATCTCGCGCCGCATGACGCACATCGATTTCGTGCGCGTCGTGATGGACGAAGTGGTCCGCGTGACCGTTCCAGTGAACATCACCGGCGACTCCATCGGCGTGAAAGAGGGCGGCATCCTCGACTGGCAGATCCGCGAGCTTCATGTCGAGTGTCTCCCCAGCGCCATCCCCGACAAGATCGACGTCGACATCACCAACCTCGGCGCACACCAGCAGGCGCGCGTGTCGGATCTTCAGCTTCCCGAGGGCGTCAAGGTCGCCGAAGACCTCCACCGCGTCATCATCGGCGTGACGTCACCGCGCGCCGAGATCGTTGCGGAAGTCGTTGCCGTGGCCGAGCCGGTTGTGGGCGAGCCCGAGGTCATCAAGAAGGGCAAGCCCGAGACCGAGACCAAAGAGTAACTTCGATCGTCATCAATTCGCTTACGATTGCGCCCCGCGGCAACGCGGGGCGTTTTGTTTCCGGGGAGAATCGATGGCGCGGCTCACCAGGCTCACGAAAGATCAGGTCACGGACGAGGTCCGCGAGAAGTTCCGGCAGATCGGCGCAGCGCGCGGCAACGTGCCGAACATGTTCCGCGTCTACGCGCACCGGCCCGAGATTCTGAAAACGATGATGGCGCACATGGACGCCGTCACGAATAGCGGCACGGTCTCCGTCCGCACCAAAGAGCTCGTGGCCACACTCGTGTCGCGGCTCAACCGATGTGAATACTGAAACCGCTCCCACACCGCGCAGGCTGCGCGGCACGGAGCGGACGATGCGCAGATGCAGGCGCTGCTCGATTTCGAGAACGGACCGTTTGACGAAAAGGAAAAGGCCGCGCTGGCGTACGCGAAGCGGCTCACGATCGACGCACATGGTGTCGACGACGCGATGTTCGAACGGTTGCGGCAACACTACGATGAAGGAGAGATCGTCGAGATCTCAGCCATGGCAGGTTTGTTCAATTACTTCAACCGCGTGAACGATGCTCTGCAGATGGAGCCGACCAAGCCGGGAGAAGGACTATGAGATCGCTGATCGCTCTCTCCGCTCTGCTGCTCCAGCCGGAGATCCTCGGCAAGGGCTTGACCGTCGGATTCTCCCGCATCGCGATTTCAAACGAGAACATTCTCGCCGCATGGAGCGGCGACGACGGAATTCAACTCGCCACGATGGACACTCGCATACGATGAACATGATGATGAAACGAACCCTGCAATCGACATTGACCCTGCTCACCACGCTCTGCATCGCCGGCACGCTGGCGTGTGCGAAACACGAGACTCCCGTTACCGGAACCACGCAGTCCGCTGCGAAATCGAAGACACCCGGCGCGAAGTCGGAGACGGGCGCAAGCACTCCAGGCGCCGAACCGGAATCGGCGCGCACCGAAGTCGGCGATCCAATGCCGGCATACGTGGCCGCCTACCTTGACGGCAAGCCGCTCAACCTCGCTGCCGAGAAGGGCAACGTCGTTTTTCTCAACGTCTGGGCAACGTGGTGCGGGCCCTGCCGCTTTGAGACGCCGGAGTTGCAGGCGCTGCAGAATCAGTACGGGGCAATCGGACTGAAGGTGATCGGCGTCAGCGTCGACGAAGGTGACGCGGATGCGGTGAAGACGTTCGTCGCCGAACAGAAGATCACGTACCCGATCGCCGTCGACCCCGAAGGACGCATCGCCACGATGTTGCAGACGACGGTGCTGCCGACGTCGCTGCTCATCGGCCGCGACGGCAAGATCGTCTGGCGGCAGATCGGCGCGGTCATGCCGAACGACGCCAAACTGAAAGCCGCCGTCGAGAAAGCGGTGGCGGCAAAGCGCGGGTAGGCGTCTTCGCGCGCGGAGAACAAGAATGAACCACAGAGACACTGAGGACACAGAGCTGAAACCGTACTCTGCGACCTCTGCGTCTCTGTGGTGATAAAGCTTTACGGTGTCGGCGGCGCGACTTTGCGGCGATCAGGCGTTTCGCGATGAACCAGGCGGCGCTCGCGCTGGCGCTGGATGAATTCGCGCAGGTTTCGGGCCATGTGCGCGACGAGCAGGCTCAGGGGAACGTAGGCGAGGCCGATGGCGACGATGACCGCAAGGGCGACAATGAGAAGGATGATGATCGAGGACATACTCGGATAGGTGAAGTAGCAAACTCCAGGCCGCACTTCTGAGCTGCACTCCCTGAACTATTGCGGTTGCAGCCGAGGTTGGCAGACGCACCGATGGCCGACGTTCCCGATCCGCCGCCGATTCCTCGATCCCTTCAGGCACCGTTGCGCGCGTTGCTACGCGGGGAGGCTGCGCCGTGGCCTGGCGAGGCGGCGGCCGATGACGAGGCAAACTTGTTGGAAGCGCTCGATCAGCACGGCATCGTTCCGCTGGTTTACGCGCGGCTTTCCGCAGCGGGGGAGACATGGCCGGTTCTCGCAGCGCTGCGTGGGATGGCAATTCATGCCTTCGCGGTGGAGACGCTGCGGCTGGTCGATCTTCGAGCCCTTCTCGATGCCTTCGCAGCCCGAGGTATTCGCGTCCTCATCATCAAAGGAACCGGTCTCGCGTACGACGTGTACGACGCGCCGGAGCTGCGCCCCCGAGGGGATACCGACTTGCTGATCGCGGAAGAGGATTGCGAGGCGATGCGTGCGCTGATGCTTCAGCTCGGCTACGAATCGCAGATCACCAGCGGCGACTCGCTGGCGGTGCGGCAGCAATCGTTCCGCCGCGGTGGTCATGTGTACGACGTGCACTGGGATGTGACGAACTCGCCGGTGGTGCGCGACGCGTTGCCGTTCGACGAGCTCCTTCGCCGCGCGATCGGAGTGCCTCGCATCAGCGCGCACGCATTGGCGCCATCGCACGGCGACGCCCTCCTGCTGGCCTGCCTGCATCGCGTCGCGCATCATCACGACAACGAGCGCCTGATCTGGCTCTGCGATATTCACCTTCTGCGCGAGCAGATGTCGCAGGAGGAGCATGCCGCGTTCTGGCGCCTGGCCGCCGAGCGCCACCTCGTCACGATCAGCGAGCGCTCGATCGCGCTGGCCGAGGATTGGTTTGCGCGCGCGTCGCACGACCGGGCCGCCGACTGGCTTCGTGACGACGAGCGTCTTCGCGATGAGCCCTCGGCAGCCTTCCTCGATCGCTCCCGCACCCGCGCCGCAGTGCTCAGCGGTGATCTCAAGGCGCTTGCCTGGCGTGCGCGCATGCGCCGGCTGCGCGAGCTGGCCTTCCCACCGGCGGCGTTCATGCGGCAGAGCTTCCCATCTGTTCCGATCGCGCTACTCCCCGCGCTGTACGTCTGGCGCGGTATGCGGGGCGTGTTGCGGTTGTTCCGGCGCGTCGTCGAGTGAGTTCTTCAACCACAGAGGCACAGATCACAGAGTTGAATGTGTTTGACTCTGTGCTCTCTGCGTCTCTGTGATGGGTTTTGTTGAACGAGCGCCGTTGATGTCGATGGTGACGCCGTTGATGTGCGTTGGTGTCTGCCATCCGGTTCGCGTACTCTGCCGTCAGTCACGATGCTTGCTCCTGACGAGAAACCGATCCCCGCGAGCGGCGAGACACTTTCGACTGCGCAGTCTTCCGTACCGCCCGCGGAGGGAGGGACGCTGTCGGGCAGGATGCGGGAGCCGCTTGGCGGCCCCGTGCTCTTCGCGCTTTTCCTCGCCATCGGCCTGATCGCGTTCGGATACGTCTGGATGACTGTGCTTCACCGGTCCGTGGAGACATTGTCCAGCGCGGATCTCCCAAACCGGGCGCACACAATTCTTTCGCGCTGGCTCAATCACGGATTCTTCGCGTCGTACGGGCTCATCTGGCCAACACCTGACGAGAAGATCATCTATCGCTCGTTTACCGGCGGCTTCATGGTCAGCGGCTTCCTGGCCGAGAAGGTCTGGATTGCGATGACGGGCAAGTACAGTTGGCGGCTGCTGGCGCTGCACAACGAGATCCTGGCGCTGCTGATCTCGACGCTGCTCGCGCTGCTCGCCTACCGCCTGGCCCGCCGGTTTGACGCAGAGCCTCTCCACGCGTTCGTTCTCGGTGTCGCGGTGCAGACGGTCTGGTTCACGTTTCCCGACAACGTGGCGGGTTTCTGGAGAGTGTCGGAGCATGAGTACAGCCTGCTCTTCTCAATCGGGTTTCTGTTGCTCGAAGAGCGCGCCCTCGACGGCCGTCGAAGGCGGCTGCTCACGATACTGCAGGCCCTGGCGATCTTTGCGCTGAGCTACATCGAGTACCTCATCGGCATGATGTTCATCGCGTCCTATATCGCCGCGGTGCTCCTGCTCCGCGAAGAGCGGCCGCCGCTCAAACGCCTCGTTGCGGTCCTTCTCCTTCCATGGGCCTGCGCGTTTACGATCTACGGGATTGAGTTGATCGGCGCCAGAACGGAGAGCAAACGGACGGGCGTGAAAGTCGAGGGCTCGAGTTTTCTGTATCGCAGCGGACTCGACGGCGACTCGATGTTTTACGGCAATCACCTCGACATCGCGTTCGGACGCGACATCGTGCGTACAGGCCGGCCCGGCAATTCTCAGTACCTCTTTCGATGGGAATGGCTTTTCATCGGCGGTGTAGCCTCAGTGCTGGCAACTCTGGCCGCGTTTGTCCGCGGAAAGGTACCGCGCATCGCGGTGGTGACGCTCGCCGCTCTGATCGGTACCTACCTGCTGTACGCAGCGGTCTTCAGCCAGGCGGTGGCGCTCCATCCATATCTCTTTGACGTGCTCCTGGCGACGCCGATGATCCTCGTGCTCTTCGCAATCTTGCCGGCGCTTGTCGAGTCGCGGACGCGCCATACCGGAGCGATCGTGTCGATGGCGCTCTTCGGCGCGGTCTGGTTGTCGATGTTCCAGTTGCGCCTTTACGCGCTTTGTTACCCGCTACCGCAGCCGGCGGCGTCGATCATTGGAACCACGAACCGCCATTGATGCCGTCCATGTGCAGGAAGGGAGAAGGGGCTGTCGACCATCCTCCGGCGGCTCAGGAAGAGAGGTTGATGGGTGCGCGCCACTGGCGTTCGTTCCCTTCGCCGAAGGTGACGATGAGGCCGAGGGCGGCCAGGGAGTCGAGGGCGGCGAGGAGTTGCAGGCGTTTGGCGCCTTTGAACGTGCGGGCGGCGCGGTCGATGGTCCAGGTTTCGGTGCTGGTACCCGAGGCGATGAGATCGCGGACGGCGGCGATCTGCAGCGGCAGCTCTTTCGGCCACGGCATCGCCGCTTTCGGCTTCACCTCGGCTTCCGTAGCTTCGATCGCGACGCCGGCCATCGCGGTCTGCTGCGCGGCTCCGGCGCCGCCGGGATTCTGAAACTCCGGACGCAGCCAGCGCACGATGCCTCTCCGCTCCTCCTCGGCGTGCTCGGCATTCAGCGCCACGAGCCGTTCCAGGATCTGTTCATCGGTCAGATCGTGCGGCCAGCCATAGGCATCGAAGACCGCCGCATCGAGATCGTCGTGAATCTGTTTGAGCACGGAGACGAGTCCCTGCTCGTGGATGATCTTCTCCTTCTCCGTCAGCGCCTCTCCGCTGCGCAGCTTCTCCAACGCGTTGTACATCCCGGTGACGGTCAGCTCGGGATGGAGCGCTTGCTGCCGCTTGCGATGCGCGTCGAGCTTGAAGAGATGATTGCGTCCAAGACGACCGCGCCCGAGGCCGCGGCGCGGTTTCGCACCGAGGGCCGCGCTCGACGACGCCGCGCAACTCGCCCCGGATGTCGTGATCGATGCGCCCGGCGTGCGGAAGATCGCCGGACGCGTTCGACCATCTTCTGCAATGCGCCGGAAGCGATGCTGCGAAGGCATCATGCATCGACCGATGGATTAACGGGATTGCGCCGCTCATCCGACCGGACGAACAGACCTTCACGCGCAGTCTCATGGACTACTACGTTGACGTGTTGCGCCGCCCGGCCGCAGAAACCGTCAAGCTCTGCAAGGGATAACGAACGGCTCGCTGCTCGTCGGCGATGAGGTCTCCGCCCAATCGCGAGGTTGAACATCGGCAACCGATTCCGAGAAGTGTGATTCGTGCGAAAGTGTGGCTACGAAGGTCGGAGCAATTGATGAGCGTGCGGTTAGCGCGTGCGATCAGGGGGTGCCCCATGCTCCGACAGGTACTCCCGCAGCGCCTGATTGACCACGGCTGAATCGTGAAAAATATCGGCGAGATCTGGCTCAAGCAGAACCACGTTCGTTCCTTCCTGGTAACGCTCGTAGTACTTGCCACGAACGCCGCCTCGAAGGTCCATTTCAGGAATGTCGTCCTCTTCCAATTCGCTAGTTTTCTGACTCATAGAATCTTCGTCGTTCCGAGATCCTTCTCGGGGTCCCACTCGAACTTCATGACACGAAACTCACGAAACTATATCAACGCGCTGTTCCATCAGCTCAACTCTACGAAGAGTAGACCTTTCGCTCTCGCGTAAACTCACCTCATGCTCCACGACGCATGGCACATGCTCGCGGTGCCGGGGGAGCTTCCGGACCTTCCTATCGGCAATGACAAGCTGCGAGCGATTCTGGTCCGGCGCGGCATCACGACGTTGGATGACTACAGGCGATTCATCGCGCCGTGTATCGACGACCTGCACGATCCATCAACGATTCATGGGATTGGCGATGCGTGCTCGCGGATCGAGCGGGCTGTAAGGGATCGGGAGACCATCCTCATCTACGGCGACTACGACGTTGACGGCGTCACGTCCATCGTTCTTCTGCAGACGGTTCTTCGTGCCCTCGGCGCCGACGCAGCGCACGTCGTACCTCACAGGCTCGTCGACGGCTATGGACTGAAGACCGCTGTGCTCGACCGTGTGCTCGCTGAACGAGAGGTCCGGCTCGTGATCACGGTGGACTGTGGGATCACCAGCGTCGATCCGGTTCGCGTGGCGATCGAGCGCGGGATCGACGTCATCATCACCGACCATCACCTTCCGCCGGAAATGCTCCCCGAGGCGGCTGCGGTGCTCAATCCGAAACAGGAAGGGTGTGAGTATCCGTTCAAGGAGTTGGCAGGCGTCGGCGTGGCGTTCAAACTCTGCTGCGAGTTGCTGCGGCGGAGCGGTTCGAAGATGTCGATTGCGTCACTGCTGAAGATCGCCGCGATCGGAACGGTGGCCGACGTCGCGCCCCTCATCGGCGAAAACCGCACCATCGCATCCCTCGGCCTTGCAGGTCTGGCAGACCCTCGCAATCCCGGCTTGCGAGCGCTGATCCGTCGCCTGGGGATGCTGGGACGGCCTCTACGAGCGGTAGATATCGGCTTCAAGATCGGCCCGCGCATCAATGCCGCCGGACGCTTGTCGTCCGCCGAGACCGCAATCGATCTCTTCGCCGCGGCAACGGAGGAATCGGCCTGGACGCTGTGCGCGGAGCTCGACCGCCTGAACGCCGAGCGGCAGGAGATCGAGAAGGGAGTGCGGGCGGAGGCGGAAGAAGAGGTTGCTGAGTTGCTGGGTTGCTCGGTGACTGGGGAAGAGGTTGACGGGAGGGCAGAACTTGTTGCCGCGCAGCCGCCAAGCAACTTAGAAACCCAGCAACCCAGCAACCGAACACCCAACCAACCGCCCCGCATCCTCGTCCTCGCAGGACACAACTGGCACAAAGGCGTCCTCGGGCTGACTGCGGGACGGATTGCGCAGCGTTACCACCGGCCGACGCTGGCCATCGGGATCGAGGGCGATGTGGCGGTTGGATCGGGACGCAGCATTGGAACGATCAATCTGCACGAGCAACTCGAATCGGTTGCGGAGCTGTTCACGCATTTCGGCGGGCACGAGTTCGCGTGCGGATTCTCGTTGCCGGCGTCGAACGTCGATGAGCTGCGGCGGCGGCTGGAGGAGCGGTTCCTGTCGCTCGACGATGCGCTCTTCCTTCGCGAGTCGCAGGTTGATGCCGAGGTGACTCTGGCGGAGATCGATCGGGAGTTTGTCGTCGCGCACGAGATGCTGCAGCCGTTCGGAGCGGGCAATCTTCAGCCGCTGTTCCTCGTGCGCCACGCGTCCGTGATCGCAACACGAGAGTTCGCCGAGGATTGTTGCGAGATCACGATCGACGACGGGACGGGGAGGGGGCTGGCGGTACTGTGGCCGTCCGCGTCAGCGCTCGCGCCTGACCTGGCGCGCGGCGCCACAGTCGATCTGTTGTTCCAGATCGAACCAGATACTTACGCACCGGCCGGGGCGAAGCTGGTGATTGTCGATGCGCGGGCCAGCGAGTAGGCGCGCTCTTTTGTTTCACGCGGAGACGCCGAGAGCGCGGAGTCGATACCTACGCGTCCTCCGCGTCTCCGCGTGAAACTGTCTCCCTGTCGCATCCGACAGTCAAATCGGAATAGCCTTCACTCGTAACGAGTTGCGGGCGACGTGCAGCGCACGATCCGCATTCTTCGCGTCGCACTTCCACTCGTCTTCATCGGCTTTGTGCTCGTCATCGCGCTGAGCTGGACTCGCGGAAAACCGAAGCGGGACAAGGCTGGGACGATTCCGGTGACCTCGACGATCCGTCCGGTCGACAAGCCTGCCATCGTGTCGACGACGTTCGAAGATACGCAGACGATCAACGGGCGACTGGCGTCTCACATCCGCGCCGAGCGTGTCGTCGCGTTTCAGTCGGGCTGGAACACCCTCGAGAACGTGCAGATGACGATCTACCGGCCCACCGGGCTGACGTACGAGCTCGTCTGTCCGCAGGCGCAGTTCAACAGCAACACGAAAGAATCCGACGCAAAGGGCGGCGTGCGCGTCACGTCGAGCGACGGCGTGGAGGTCACCACCGCGGAAATCCACTTCGACGGCGTCCATCTGACCAACCACGTCGCCGTCAATTTCAAGATCGACCGCTGGACGGGGAGTGGTGGCGCGCTGGACATGGACGTGCAGGGCGAGATGCTGCGGCTCTACGAGAAGGTCGATGCCACGATGGCGCCGCAAACGCCCGCCGAGTCGCCACTGAACATCAAAGGTCAGGAAGGTGTCTTCCGCCGCAAGGAAAACTACGCTGACTTCACCAGGGATGTCGTGGCCACGCGCGACAGCGATCGTTTCACCGTCGATCACGTCGTAGGCCGCTTCGGCGCCGATCACAAGGCGCTCATGGCGCTCGAAGGGCAGGGGCATCTGACCATCGTCATGACCGGCGAGACGTTGGCAGGCAAGAGTGGTGACACGGAGGGGCGGAAGACGATCACCGCGGACCGCTTCTTCAGCGAGATCGGCGCGACGGGTGAGATCAGCGCGATGAACTTTGTCGGCGACACCGCGCCGGCGCATGCGGTGATCGAAGGTCCGCCCAACCGCGATCTCGTGGCGCACAGCTTCCGCGTCGGCCTCGCCAACAAGCAGGTCACCGAGATGAAGGCCGACGACAACGTCACGATGAAGGAGACCGCGCCGATCAAGCGTCTGATGACATCGGGGCACCTCGTCGTCTATTTCGATCCCGCCACGCACCGCGCCGCCAGCGCTGCGCTCGACGGCAACGTTCACTACCAGGATCCGAAGAATGATGCGCATTCGGTGCGCGCGAATTACGACATTACGAACGACCACGTCACGCTGACCGGCGAGCCGGGATTCTTCCCCGCGGTCGTCTCGGATGGGCAGACGCTGAAGGCGAAGCTGATCGAGTTCTCGCCGCGCGCGGGCACGGCGCGCGGGACCGGCGAGGTGATTGCGCTGCTCGTATCGAAGCAGGCCAACGGCGCGCCGGCCGCAGTCAGCGCCGACACCACCAGCATCTTTCCGGCGGGCAAGCCGGTCTTCGTGAACTCCGACACGGTGATGATGCAACAGGCCACGAAGGTCGGGGTCTTCAGCGGCCACGTGCGGGCATGGCAGGAAACGAACACGGTCTTCGCGCAGGAGCTGCAGGTGCAGGGCGCCGGCGATCAGATCACGGCGCGTGGCAACGTGAGGACGCTGCTTTACAACACGAGCACGAAGGCGGCTTCCGAGGCGCGCAAGGTGCCGGTGCAATCGACGAGCGATCTGCTCATCGCACGCAAAGCGGACCGGCGCATCGATCTCAACGGGAGCGTGCAGATCGATGACGGCGAGGGACGGCACTTCAGCTCCGAGCACGCCTCATTCTTCTTCGATGCGGCCAAGAAGATGGATCACATCGACGCGCAGGAGAAGGTCGTTATGGTGGAGAAGGCCACCATGCGGCGTGGCACCGGCGACAAAGCCACGTACAACGTCGCGCAGCGGATGGTCTACCTGATCGGGTCTCCGGCCCTCGTCACCACGCCGACTGGCTCGCTGCCGGGAAAGACGATCTCGATCGACCTGGAGCGAAACAAGGTCGATGTAGTGGAGCCGATGCAGGGAACGTACAAGCCGCAGCCGTGAAGTGCGGCGCCCTGGCGGGCGGCGCGTTGTCGGTGCGCTGGCCCGCGCAAACTCGTGGCGAACCCTTGTCATATCAGAGACGCAGAGGTTGCAGAGCCTCAACTCCGTGTCCTCAGTGTCTCTGTGGTTCATTTTTGTCCGACCGTGGCACGCAGAGCCGCGCTGGAACACGACAACGCGCGAAGCACAACCAACCGACAACCGACAACGCGTGGCGCGCCAGCGCCACGCAATACGCTAACATCCCGTCCCTGAATGTCTGACCGTTCTTCCACTGTGCCCTTCACCACATCGGACCGCGAGCGAACGCCGGACGCGCCGTTGCGTCTGACCGCGGAGCATCTCGTCAAGGTCTACAAACGGCGCCAGGTGGTCAAAGACGTCTCGGTCGAGATCAAGCAGGGAGAGATCGTCGGACTCCTCGGGCCGAATGGTGCGGGGAAGACCACGACCTTCTACATGATCGTCGGCCTGGTCCGTCCGGACGACGGGAAGGTCACGCTCGGCAGTGACGACATCACCTCGCTGCCGATGTATCTGCGGGCGCAGCGCGGGATCAGCTACCTGCCGCAGGAAGCGTCGGTCTTCCGCAAGCTGACCGTCGAAGAGAATCTGCTGGCTGTATTCGAGACGATGGATCTGCCGCTGGCGGAGCGGAAACGGCGCACGCGGATGCTGCTCGAGGAGTTCGGGATCACGCACATCGCCAAGAACCGGGCCTTCTCACTCTCGGGCGGCGAACGGCGGCGGGTCGAGATCGCGAGAAGCCTCGCCATCAACCCGGCATTCATCTTGCTGGATGAGCCGTTTGCAGGAATCGATCCAATTGCGGTATTTGAGATCCAACGAATCGTTTCGCAGCTCCGTGCCCGCGGGATCGGCATTCTCATCACCGATCACAACGTACGCGAGACTCTGAAGATCACTGACCGCGCCTACATCATCAAAGAGGGTGAGATTTTCCGGCAGGGAGTTCCTGAGAGTCTTTCGGCAGACGCGGAGGTCCGGCGAATCTATCTCGGCGAATCTTTCAATCTGAACTAACGAACTAACTCCCAGGGAAAGCGAAGTAACCTGTCGATCCAGCTATGGCACTAGAACAGAAACTCCACCTCAAGCTATCCCAGAAACTGATCATGACGCCGTCGCTGCAGCAGGCGATCAAGCTGCTGCAGTTGTCGAAACTCGAGCTCCAGGAAGTGCTCAACCAGGAACTGCTGGAAAACCCGCTGCTGGAGGAATCCGCGGACGAAGCGAAGCAGGAAGAAGCGGAGGTCGAAGCGCAGGAGAAAACGCAGACTGAGGAAGAAGCGAAAGCCGCGGAGCCCGCGCCGGAAAAGGAGAAAGACTCCTTCGACGAAATCGATTACGACGCCTACTTCCAGGACTACATCGAGTACGGATACAACCCGCGGATGGGGGAGGACCACGAGGACTTCCCCATTGAGAACACCCTCACGCGTCCTCCGAACCTCACCGATCACCTGGCGTGGCAGCTCGGCATGAGCGATGCCTCGCCGGCGGTCAAGGACATCGGCGCATTCATCATCGGCAACATCGACGAGGATGGCTACCTCCGCGCCACCAGCGAGGAGATTGCCACTGCCGGCCCGTACGATCCGGCCGGCGTCGAGAAGGCGATCGCAGTGATTCAGTCGTTTGATCCGATCGGCGTCGGAGCGCGCGATCTCCGCGAGTGCCTGCTGCTGCAGCTCCAGTTTCTCGAGGTCGACAACAGCATGGTCGAGTCGATCGTCCGCGACCACTGGGACATGTTCATGCAGCGCCACTTCGTGCAGATCGCCAAGGCTCTCGGCATCGACATGAAGACGCTGGAGGGCGTCGTCGAGATCATCAAACACCTCGACCCGAAGCCTGGGCGCAAGTACTCGAACGAGCGCGCCATCTACGTCGAGCCTGACGTCTACATCCAGAAGGTTGGAGACGATTACGTCATCGTCCTCAACGAAGACGGCATGCCGAAACTGCGCATCAACGGCAGTTATCGCTCGATGCTGAACTCGATGGATTCCAAGTCGGACGGCGAGACCGTCAACTACATCAAAGACAAGATCCGCTCGGCCGTCTGGCTGATCAAGTCGCTCGACCAGCGGCAGCGCACGATTTACAAAGTGGCCGAGTCGATCGTTAAGCACCAGCGCGAGTTCCTGGAGAAGGGCATCGACTACCTGCGCCCGCTCGTCCTGCGCGACGTGGCCGACGACATCCAGATGCACGAGTCGACCGTCTCCCGCGTCGTGTCGAACAAGTACATGCACACGCCGCGCGGACTGTTCCTCATGAAGTACTTCTTCCACAGCGGCATCGACTCGGATACCGGCGAAGACATCTCCAGCCTCACGGTCAAGAAGAAGATTCAGGGCTTCATCGACGGCGAGGATCCCAGAAAACCGCTGTCGGACTCGAAGATCATGAAAATCCTGAACGATGAAGGCATCAATATTGCCCGTCGTACCGTTGCCAAGTACCGCGATGAGCTGAACATCCCCTCATCGACGGACCGCAAGCAGATTTTCTGACGTGACTCAGAAGTGACAGGGAGGCCTGAATGCCAGCAGTTACCCCCGAGATCGTGGGGCGCAACTTTGAAGTCACACCCGACATCCGCGCGCTGATCGAATCGAAGCTCGGCCGTGTCGAAGACCGGCTGTTCCAGGACGTCAGCAGCGTGCGCGTGATGCTGCACGTCGAAAAGTTCCGATACACGTGCGAGATCCTCGTCGTCGCCAAGGACCACGACGCCAAAGCCGTGCAGGAGTCGGAGACATCGATGGCCGATGCCATCAACGCCGCCGTCGACCACATCAAGCAACAGGCGCAGAAGAACCGCGAGAAGATCCGGGACCACCACCGCGGCGAGCCGGAACCGGTTCCCGAGGGGAGCGGCCGTGTTTCGTAGCGGCCACGCTCCCGCGGGGATACGATAGCGCTCATGGCCACGACAATTGCCGGACGGCATTACACAGTCACCGAGGACATCCGCACTCTGATCACGACGAAGGTCGGAAAGATCGTCGAGAAGCTATTCAACGATGTCATCGACGTGCGCGTCGTTCTGCAGGTCGAGAAGTACCGGAACATCTGCGAGATTCTCATCAAAGGAAAAGATCACGATGTGAAGTCGGTGCAGGAATCCGGCGAATCGATGCAGGACGCGATCAACCAAGCGCTCGATCACGTCAAACGCCAGGCGCAGAAGAACCGGAGAACGATCCGCGATCATCACCGCAAGGACGGCGGCATCAACAAGGCCGTGGCCGGCCGGGTAACCGAGTGGGCGGTGCAGGTGCTCGAGCCAGGCAAACTGCGCAAAGCGGGCAAGGCGCGGCTTCCCCGGATCATCAAGACGAACAGCATCGCCATCCTGCCGATGACGATCGAGGATGCCGCGGAGTCGCTGGACGGATCGAAGAACGAGTTCATCGTTTTTCGTGATCTCGACAACGACCGGATCTCCGTCATGTACAAGCGGCGCGACAACAACCTCGGACTCATCGCGCCGGAAGTCTGATCCGGAGCCCGCAAACTGCGATTTCGTGTCGAAAACTTAACCAGCGGGTGCCTCCTCCTCTTTGCATGGGTTTGATGTGTTGCGGGCGTAGCTGTATCCTTGCCGCAATTGGCCACAGGAGGCTCGCGATGAAAACACGTCTGCTGTTCGCAGCAGGAATTCTTCTTTTTTCAGCATCTTTACTTGCTGACGGATTAGTGAAGTTCAAGGGCTGGGACAATTCGCCCCAGGGATATTTCATGACCAGGGCCGAGCGTCAGCAGTGGGTTGCCGTCCGGACCGACGACGAGGCACAGACATTCGTCGATCACTTCCTGGCGATCCGCGCACCGGGCTTTGCCGCTGACGTGGCCTCGCGCGCCGACCAGGCGGACAAGCATCTCACGATCGACAAGACGAAGCTCCCGGCGTCGAAGACACTTCGCGGAAAGGCGATCATTTTGCTCGGTCCCCCTTCCGCATTCGACGCGAGCGACATCGCTGATACCAGCTCAGTCCATCACGACAACCCGATGATGGCCAACGCACTCAGCGGCGGCAGCGCTTCCGAAAACGGAGCCGACGATCGCAGCGCCGGCGCTGATGGCGCCCACGAGGGCTCTTCGACGATGGGCGGGAGCTCGGTGAATCGGCACTATCACTTCACTTTCGCGTCGACGCCGTCCGGACCGCTCGACGTGACGATCCTGGCCGATGTAAACACGGGAAAAGACCGCGCCAAAGGCGGCGATGCGAAGAAACTCGACACCGCGTTCGAAGCCGCAGCACAGGCTTCGATCAAATCAAAGTAGCTGCGGGACCAATCCAGCGGGGATCCGATGAGATCGAGACATCTATTGCTTGCTGCAGGAATTCTTCTTTTTTCAGCATCT
>OLLN01000069.1_pt1 | contig 15427 bp, 16 predicted proteins | sample 1604281 | NCBI WGS metagenome assembly OLLN01 (sample SAMEA104055716, study PRJEB20765) | soil metagenome | biome: Arctic tundra; feature: Polygonal ground; material: soil | place: USA | collected 2011-09 | depth 0-0.5 m | reverse complement strand
ACGCCCCCTCATCCGGCCTTCGGCCACCTTCTCCCCCACAAAAAGCGTGGGGGAGAAGGCGCTCGATTGGAAAGGTTGCGATAAGCGTGTGAGAAATGCGGGCTAATCCTGGGCTAATCCCAGAAGCTCCGAATCATCACGCCGGAGAAACCATCGGCCACTGCAGCGCCATCGCGAACCCCGGGATCACCGCCGCCAGTTCCTCGGCATGTGCCGAAGCGACGTCTTCCAGCTCCCGCGTCAGCACATCGTCGACCGACGAGCCTTCCTGCCGAGCCAGAGCCCGCAGCATCTCCCGCTGATACCACGGCACCCGCGCCCGCAGCTCCACGAGCCGGATCGCCGCAGGCAACACGGACGGAGCGTCGTCCCCGAGCGCAGCTTCGATCACTGACTGCTCCCACACCCGCATTGCCGCCGCGATCATCTCCGCCCTGCCGATCCGCACCCCCATCCGAGTCGAACCCGCTACAATCCCCCCATCCTCGATCTCCCGCAGGAGCTCTTTGAGCGTCATCCCAAGCCGGTCCGCCGCCGTCAGGAGCGCAAAAGAAGGCCGGGGAGAGAGGAAGATGTGACGGATACGGGAGCGGGTGGTTTCGTCCATGATGATCTCCGTTTGGAATTACTAAATATAGTAAACAGCTTTGCACTTTGTCAAGCGGGAGTTTGTTCGAATTGACCAGCAAGCGCGCCGACTACGCTCAGACCTTCGGCGAACATCTGCGAGAGCTCCGCACGGCGCGTAGCCTGACGCAAGGTCAGCTCGCGGAGCGATGCGGGACCAGCATTTCCGCCATCAGCAACTTTGAAGCGGGCAACAACTCGCCGACCCTCGGCACGCTCGTGCGCCTCGCCGACGCACTTGAATGCAACGTCTCCGAGCTGGTTGGGGTCCTTGACCGCAGGAAGCGGACGCGGAAAGACTGAGGAAACGCTGAGACTGTCGCCCCTACTCTCTGCGAGGAGTGGAACTGCAAGGAGGTTACTTCTCTTCGCCCCAAAACCGCTGCCGAATGATGCTGCCTAGTTCGTCGATCCTGCGGTTCAGGCTGACGTCCAAAAATAGCTGAATTTCTGTTTGTATTCCAAAGACTGGTAGTTGTTGTGTACTAACGTGGGTCTTTACCAGCGTTAGGACGTGATTCAACTCCTTCTCGACCGTTCTCAATGCTCCGAAAATGGCCGGCTGAAAGAAGATCTGTTTTATGCTCAGATAGTTTTCGAAATCTACGCACGCGTCGTTGCAAATCCGGAAGGACCATGCTTGCTCATACACACAGTACAAACGGTCGCGATCAACAATGTCCGCCGAACGCAAGTTTGCCTTCTGCTCTTCCGGGAACGCCGATGCTTCAATTTTTGCTAGAGCATCCGTCTCTTGCATTACTTGAAACGACGGAACCGGGCCGCCCTGTCCTATCCTCTGCTGAGCAACGCCAACGGCTACCATCATGAGTTCAATGGCCCGCTCGATCACGGCAAATTCGCGTTCATTCCGTCGGCTGAGAATATCGCTAAAGCGCGACATCTGCGTCTGCACCTTCGAAAATTGATGGTCCAGAAGATACTTAAAAAGGAATCCTAGCACCGTAACCAAGACTGCTAAACCGCCCAGGTCCCTAAGGAACCCGGAATAAAAGTCGGACATCATGACCCCCTGTCGCGAAAAACACAACTAGTTACTTTACTCCACCCTTGACGATTCGCCCAGACCTTCTACGCTGAAACTACCCCCCCCCATGCCATGCTCTATCTTAAAGCACCAGACCCGGAAGCCTTCCTCCCCTGGAAATCAAATCGAACCAGATGAAGCCGGTCGGAACGGGTGTTATCCCGCCGCAGACCACGGGACTCGTGAAGCCGTTCTATCCGGAGCTGGGGGTGTGACGCGGCTGGCTTCACATCTGGCCGTTTGCATGTGCTCCCGCATAAGCTTAGTATCGTCCTTGATAAATCATGCCCTCGAAAACTCCGCCCCCTTCGCTCTGTTTCCTCTGTCGTAGCGAGCCGCCCATCCGGAACTCCCATGTCATTCCGGAATTTCTTTATACCGCAATTTACAGTGGGCCAAAATCTCAAGCGCTGAAGATGACCGCTTCTACCGGCAAGTCCACCCCCGTTCAGGTCGGCTTCCGTGCACCGATCCTTGGCAAGAATTGCGAAGCTTTCGTCAATGACGAGTATGAACAACCCTTCCGTCGAATGTGGCTCGACGATGGTCGCTCACCAACCGTAGCTTATAGTGGTGGTATCCATCACATTTATGTTCCCGACTATCGGCGCTTCAAGCTTTTTCTACTCTCTGTACTGTTTCGCGCTGGCGTCTGCACTGTTGATCCGTACGCCGTTGTAAACATAGGACCACACGAGAACCCACTGCGTGAGATGCTGGTACATGGCGACGCACGCACTCCAATGGAGTATCCCATTCTTGGGTCCGTTTTATTGATGCCGAACAGCATCATTCCCTGCACCATGACCGGTTGGCTTTTCGAAACGAAACTACGAGGCAATCCGTCGCATGTCTTCGCGTTTGGCGGCTGTCTATGGGAATTTCCACTCACTATCAGTGGCGTGCCCAAACCGTATACTACCTGTGCCCTTGCAGATGATGGTGCGATGAGCCTCCCGCCCAAAGACGTCTCGACTCTCCCTGCTCTGAGTAACGCCCATCAAGTTCATCACAAGAACGCCCAAGCCATCAAAGGGCGTAAGCGCAAGTGACCTTCCTCCCTAAGCCGACAGCGTGAGTTATGCACAGCTTTGCGCATCCGAAGGGGATTCCTCGCCCGCCCGCCGCCCCGCCCTCTCGGAATGACAGCTTGAAGGACCAGCCCGTCGGCGCCACTGCGACGCGACGCTATCGCGATGACCGCCATTCCTTGCGCAAGATCACAAGTTCAATCGAGCGAATGACGTGGCTTCCTACGCGGCCAATTCCTTTCGCCAACGATCAACTTCCTCGACCGCCTTCTGCGCTTCCTCGGCAGTGATGTGCGGCTTCACCTCGCGGATCTTCGTGGCGCGTCCTTCGACGGATGCGTCGTCGGTGGTGACCGTGAAGAAAAGCGCGGTGGCGACGCGTTCGAGTTGTTTCACTCCGCGGCCGGCAAGATGCTTGACCACGAATTCGACGGCATTCCGATTTGCGGCGATCGTCTTTGCGGTGTGCGTCTCGAGGTTTCCGATCTGATCGCCCGGTTCGAATGTCGCGCCGTACTCCGTTGGCTGTACGGCAATCATGTCGTCGGCCATCATGGAGCCGAGGTGGTGCTGAAGATCGAACGACTACGGGCCGTAGATGTACAACTGAAAATCGAAGCCGAGCGGAACTTTCAGCAACTCCTGCATGACGAAGACGGACTTCTGAACCATCGTCTCGCCGCAGAAGCCGTTTCGGGCACGGCAGTCCTTCACGAGCGTTGCTACAATCGCGGAGCGTTGCAGGTCGTTCATTGTCGTCATATTCCGAGCTCCACTTGTTGCGATCTGAGATTGTTACTCGTTCAATCGTACTGGCTCGTATCCGTCGTGACGCATTTTACGGATACTCCGCGTGAAGTTCTGTCATTCCGAGAGGGCGGGGCGGAGGGTGGGCGAGGAATCCCCCTCCGACGGAGCGAGACTCGTTCTTCGGCTGTTTTTTCGCCGCCCCCGTACCGGCGATGGAGCGGGAGTCGCTCATCGGGAGGGGATTCCTCGCCCGCCCGCCGCCCCGCCCTCTCGGAATGACAGCTTGGGTGGCAGTGCGTCGGTGCCACAGGCGGCGCGGTCGCAATCGCGACGACCTTAACTTCTTGCGCTAGGTCATCTTGGCCGTCAACCTCAATTCGTCTCTTCGAGTCGGACATCTGAAGCGCGCGACTTGCAATGAATCGAATGGATTGGCTGGCGCCCCTTTACTGCCGGTACGCCAATATCGTCAGCCGCCCTGCGGTCCATGTGTCGCCGCGCGGGACGAGTGGCATCCAGTACCAGGTTGGGGCTTCGCCGCCGAGGGCCATGCGGGCGAAGAGGCCGGCGGAGTTGCGGGCGAATGGGTTTGCGATGGGCGGGGAGAGCTCGAGCGTCATCGTGTCGGTGTAGCGGGCGCCGGTCTCCGGTTCGATGGGGCGCCATGCGCAGCCGTGTGTGATCGTGAGCGGGATCTCCACTGCCTCTGCGGCGGCCGCGGTTGCGGCGCGGGCCGGGTCGATTTTGCCGTGGTAGAACTGCGACTCGGCCAAAGTCTGCATCGACTCAGTCGTGATCAGCAAACGCTGCGCTTTCTTGACGACGTTCACGGTCGCCGAGGTTGGGATCCCCTCGTCGCGGAAGTTCGCGCAGAAGGCGTCCAGCACCGCCGCCGGCATGGCGTTCCACTGCGGGAGGCGGGGTGGTGGCGGGGCGGTTGCGGTCGCGCAGGAGAGGAGAAAGAAAAGGATGAGGGATGAAGGATAAAGGGCGAACTTCAGGGAGCGGTTGCCAGCACTTTCATCCTTCATCTTTCCGCCTTCATCCCTTCTCATACCAGCCTCAATTGTGGCGTCAGTCGCGCCTCGAAGAACTCGCGAATCTCGCTTGCTGCTTTTTTCGAGATCAATTCGCGCGGCGATTCTTCGTACCAGTCGGTTGGAAAAAACTGTGTGTAGGGTTGCTGCGTGAAGCGGCGGCAGAGTAGTGCGATCACGCCGATGTCGGTCTCGCTGCGGATCACGCGGCCGGCGGATTGCACCACGCGCGTCATGCCCGGAATCAGGTACGCGAACTCGAAGCCGGAGCCGTACTGCTCGTCGTAGTACTGCTTGAGGAGCTCCTGCTCGAAGCTGACTTGCGGCAGGGCAGGGCCGATGACCATCACGCCCGAGAGCATGTCGCCGCGATAGTCGATCCCTTCCGCGTACATGCCGCCTGAGACTGCGAGGATGAGGTTGCCCTTGCGGGAGCGCTCGCGAAGGATGTCCAGCATGGCGTTGCGCTCGTAGTCGGTCATGTCCGTTCGCTGCACCATCACGTGTTTGCGGATCGGCGGCATGCGGTCGGAGACCTCGCGCAGAAACGCGTAGCTCGGAAAGAGCGCCAGGAAGTTGCCGTCGCCCGCCTCGGCGATCGAGGCCACGTTGTCGGCGATGCGATCGTACGAATCCGCGCGCTTTTTGTACGACGTGTCGACCTCGGAGATGACGACGATCTTGCGATTGCCGCGCGGAAAAGGCGAGGGAAGAGCCAGCTCCGTCGTGCGATCGGTCGGAAATCCGAGGAGCTTGCGATAGAAGTCGAAAGGCTCGAGCGTGGCGGAGAGAGCTACCGTGGCGTGCGCGGAGTCGAAGATTCTGCCGAGGAAGCGTGAGGGATCCTTGCAGAAGATCTTGAGCTTCAGGCCCTCGGGAGTGCGCTCGATGATGTGCGCGAACTCGTCGCCCCTCTCCGTCATCAGATTCGCGACCTTCATCAGGCGGAAGTAGAAATCGATCACAGGATCGCCTTCTTCGACGATGCGGTTGTCGATCTTCCAGCCGATGTAGTGAATGATCAGCCGCTCCCACTCCGTGCGCTGCTCGATGAAAAGCTCGCGGTCAGGCTCGCAGAGCGCCTGCTTCACGCCCGCTTCCTCGTCGATCCCCTCGGCCAGCGTGCGGTAGTGATCGCGCAATTGCTCCAGTAGCTCGTCGGCGCCATCGAGCCAGCAATTGCGGCCGGCGAGGTGATTGCGGATGCGGCCGAACAGCTCTTCGTGCAGCTCCGGCGAGTAATAGCCGCGGCCGCGGTCGACCAGATTGTGCGCTTCGTCGACGACGAGAACGCAGTCGCCGTAATCGTTCTCCTGCTGGTACGACTTCAGGCCGACGTACGGATCGAAGATGTAGTTGTAATCGCAGACGATGACGTCGGCCTGTTCGATCAGCTCCAGCGACACTTCGAACGGGCAGACCTCGTTCGATTTGGCCATCTCGAACGTGATGGCAGGATCGAAGTAGCTCATCGACGTGACGAGATGATTGAGCAGATCGGTGCGCTGCATCTTCTCGGAGTAGCGTGCCGCGTACGGGCAGAAATCTTCGTGGCAGATCATCTCCGTATGCGCGCACATCTTCTGTTTGGCGCGGATGCGCAGCACCCGGAAGGAGCCGTCGTTGAGGAGTTGCAGCGCTTCGACGGCGGCATCCTGCTGCATCGTTTTCGATGTGAGGAAGAAGAGCTTCTTGCCGAGCTTCAGCGCCTGCTTCACGGCCGGATAGAGGACGGCCATCGTCTTGCCGATGCCGGTCGGCGCGGAGATCAGCAACGCCTCGCGCTGATAGAGCGTCCGGTCAACGGACGAGACGATCTCCTGCTGTCCGAGGCGCATCTCGGCGAACGGAAACGTCAGCGTGTCGGCGAAGGCGCGCTTAGCCACTCGCAGCGCCGACGCCGTCTCGATCTCGGTGATCAGCCGTTCCAGCTGCTCGTTCAGCGTGCCGAGAACGACTTCCCGATCAAACTCCGCATCGATCGTCTTTGCATCGCCGGAGATGAGGTCGATGAGCACGAGCTGCGGCGCGAAGACGAAGCCTTCGAAGTCCGGCTGGCCTGAAAGGAAATACGAATACAGCAGCAGTTGCAGCAGATGCCGCTGCAGCTTGTCGGAGCGGTAGAGCGCTTCGAGCTCGAGATCGAAGTGGATCGACTTCACCTCCTCGATCGTGACGCGCTTTTCCGCCTTGTCGACCGAGAGTCCGTCGATGCGGCCGGTGATCGTGACCGACCACGCCCCCAGTTGCGTGCGATGAACGACATGCACCTCGGCGCGGTAGTTCGCATCCTCGCCGGTCCGCTGTTCCGCGCGCTTCGTGTGGATGTCCTGCCCGATCCACATCCGCCGGAACCCGTCCCCACGCTCGACGCCGATGCGCCGGTTGGTCGATTCGTAAACGAGATCGCCGACCGAACAGAGGATCTCCCGCTTCTCATGGTCGACGCGCATTGGGTTATTGATGGTAACCGAATTGCGCGGCCTGGCGGCCGCGCGTTGTCGGTTGTCGGTTGAGTGCGGCTGGCGCCGCGCTGTCGGGGTTCTGTGCGGCAGCGTTAACGTCGAGCAAGGAAGTCGTCGATCGGAATGCTGATCTCGTCAGCGATCCTGCGAATTAGAGTGGGGGAGACATCGCGTCCCGGGTGCACGGGAACCGTCGTCGTGCGTCCGTCGGCATGGCGGAATTGTTTGTGGGAGCCTTTCTGGCGAACTTCGACGAATCCCAGTCGCAGCAGGATGGAGATGATTTCCCGCGCTTTGAGCGGCGGAACGTGAGTCACTCTTCGACGGTAACGAGCTGCGTGCCGATGAACACGGACTCCATGCGCGGCTCGCCGTCCTCCAGCAACATTTCCACGACCTCGCGGAGGTTGTCGTTCAGTTCATCCAACGTTTCGCCCTGGGAATGGGCACCGCGGAAACCGGGAATCCAGCCTACGTAGAGATCTGTCTGCGGATCCTTTTCGACGACGGCCGTGTAGGTTTTCATCGTCCTGATGGTAGCACTACAGGTTCTCGGATCGGACCACGCCCGGTCGGTGTGGTGGTCTCGTTTGACGTGGAAGTTGTAACTGACAGCCAGTCCCTACTTCAGCGGGTCACTTGCCGGTAGCCATCCATTTCGCGAAGTTGCGGAATCAGGTGACCAATACCACGTGTCGCCAGTTTGGGTGTCGATCCGCAGGATGACCGCGATTGGTGTGCCAGTTGGGGAGGCAACGGACCCCGATACGATCTGATATCGACCGCACGGCAGTGTCGCCTTTGGCGGTTCCTGCGGCGGGCGTCTCTCGCAGCTCGCGAACGCGACGATCATTCCAATGATGGTGATGCGGCATAGTACTTTCACGCCCGTGATTCTCCGCTGTGCGGGCTTCTTACGCAAACCGACGTCAGACTTCGGCCTTGGCGGCGGGACTGACGGTACTACCCGTGAACGGCTGCCGATCTGCCGTCGCTGGATGGATTTGCCGAGCGAGGAGCGACGGATTTCGGATTTTCACTGATGGTGTAGGCTACCGACATGAGCGACGCCGCTGATTTCGACTCCGGAGCCCAGCAAATTGGTCGCGCAGCCGCTGCGCGCATCGTCCGCGATATGCAGAACGAGCAGGACCATTGGGCCGCCGCGATCCGCGAGACGTGCAATCAGCGAGGGTTCATTCGGCGACGTCTCCACGGAGATCTGCGCAACGCAGCCGATGAGTTCTTTAGCTGTGGCAACGAGGAACTGTCGAAAGCGCTTAACAGGGCCTGCCTTTCCCTTAACTCACTTTCTGTCTGGGCCGGACGGGGATGATGCTGCTGACACGACGCCTGATGCAACCACCACTTCAAATTGGACCACTACCGGACGATGGAGACGTTGGGATCTAGCTGACCGGACCAGATTTCAGCGGAAAGAGCTGCGGGTTCTCGACGGAGCGGACGGACAGATCGACATCCAGCTCCGGCCAGTAGAGGTGATCAGAACTGGGCCACTCAACGTTGGTGATCTTGCGAATCGGGGCGTCGGCAAACCAAGGAAAGTCGCTGCAGGGCACGAAGAGCTCGCGGCCGGCCAGATTGAGCCAAAAACCGTGAAGCGAAACATTCATCACTTCAACTTCCGAAGTGATGTTCCCAAGCGTGTCTGATTTCCTGCTCATGATCTCGGATGATGATAGCGGACGCTAGAAGCGCGCCAAACCGGTTTGCCCTAATCCGTTATCCAACGCGATCAGGCAACTCAGTGATCTCGCCCCTGAACGTGGGCATCACAGCCCGAAACCGATCAGCGAACGCTGGCGGGAGCAAAACTCGAGCGACGTCAGAGAGGCCGAACCTCATGCTTCCCAGCAACCGCCACTCCCTTTCCATGTAGAAGTTATCAGGGTGATCCTCGGCAAGACTGGGGTCAAAGGATTTGATGTAGCCGAAGACGTACGGAAGAAGAGCGACTGGGAACTCGATAGCCTCATATAGGCGTCGCTTGTACAGACCCGGATCACTTTGACCCCGGACGTAGTCTGGGACCGAGCGCTGATATCTATCCCTAAAAAGATCTGTGACGGCCAGGACTCGGTTTTTCAATTCGTTAAAGAACGCTCCTCTGCTGCGCGCCCCCGTCAGTAGGCTAGGCACAGCCGTGTCTTGATAGAAATCGGCAAACCTACCGCTTTCGCCCACCAAGCGAAGAGGCGTGGCGGCAGTCTTTGGAAGATAAAAAACAGGAGCAGCGCCCTGACCGACTGCGAACTCGCGCCTGAATGCAAGCCCGAACCGCTTGTACTTTTCCGTGTGAATTCGGAAAAGATCCACCGGCTCATACGGAATGTCGCAAAAACACACCATGTCTGCGTCCACGAACTCGTTGGTATCCACGGGGGCGTCAGGATTCGCTTCGAAATACGGCTCTGGATAGTAGTTGTGACGCTCCGATTTGCCCGACTTGTCGACGCTTTCTAAGTACGTGATCGGTACTTTCGAGGGGCGAATGAGACTTCGCCCGTCCAGAAGCACGCCCCCATTTAGTATTTGTACAAGAAGCTGAAACCGCTCCTCCTCCGATGGCTGACTCCTGCCGACGAAATGAGTGAGTTCGGTGGACACGTATGCGGGCATGGATCCTTGACGGCCCACCTACAACTTCTCCACCACCGCCCCCAGCACGTACGTCGCGTACCAATCGCGGAGCTCGGCCAGAGGCACGGCGGGCGTGGGTGTGCGGTCGGAAAGGCGGTTGTAGAGATCGCGGACCGTTTCGCGCCGTTCCAGGAGGAGGCCGGAGGTGAGCTCGCCCTTGAGCGCGAACAGGCGGACGAAATCATCGCGGGGGAAGCGGAGCGGCCGGTGGAGCTCGTCCGTGCGCGGGTCCCACTCGCCGATCACGACGTCGTCTTCGGTGCCGTCCGGTTCGTTACGCAGGCAGATCACCAGCTCCGATCCGATAGCCTGCTCGCTCGTCGTCGTGTCGTCGAGTGCGGCGACCGCGGTCAGCGGGCCTTCGAGGTCGCGGTCCTGATGAAACTCCTGGCGGATCACGAGGATGAGCGGGTCCGCGCCGTCGACGGGAGTCGCTTCGACATCGCCCGGCGCGAACGGAACGATCTCGCCTACGTCGATCTCATCGAGTCCCTTCAACGACACCATGCCGACGAGGCGGACGCCGATGTACTCCAGTCCTGTCAGCGACGGCGCGAATCCGATGTACGTCGCCCACGGCGAGCGCAATCGGAACAACTGCTGCCCCTCGGACACCAGATCGTTCGACAGCTCCTGCAGCAGCGAGAAGGAAGCCACGATCCCTTCATTAACGAGGTGGCCGCTGGCATTGACGTAGGCGTAGAACTCGCGGGCATGCTGCGTGTGGTCGATGACGTCAACGCCTTTCGCGAGCGGCGCGAAGAACGCTTGCACCTTCGAAGACTCGTAGCCGTGCGTGAGGAGAAATGAGGCAAACTCCTCGAGCTCCTTGTTCGCCTTGCCGGTCGTCAGGCGCGAAAGCTCGACGATGCCCGGGCCGTAGAACTCCGTGATCCGCTCGTTGCCGCTTCCCTTCATCGGTAGGAGACGGTAGTAGCCGTAGTTGAGCGCGATGCGCAGGCCTTTGTTGAATGCGAAACCTTTGCGGCGGACATCGGCGTAGCAGCGCTGAATCTCAACCGCGGCGCGCACGAGCCGCAGTGCGCGGCGCGTCGTGTAGAAGGCGCCATCGCCGAGGAACTTCTCGAATTGGAGGAGGTGCCGTCCGGCGATCGAATCGAGTTTGCGTTGGAACAGAAGCATCTGCCGGTACGAGCTGATCTCCTCCTTCCGCCCGCCGCGGCGGATATTGCCGAGGGTCTCGGTGAAGTTGGAGATGTCGTAGATCAATCCGAAGCGATGAACCATCGGATCGACGACGCCCGGGCGGCCGAAATCCATCGGCCGCGTCGATCGGGAGTAGAGCGTGGCGCGCTTGTCGGCCGAAACGACCTGGTTGTCCGACCGCACCGTCATCATCGTGATGCCGCGGCGCAATTGGTTGAGGATGGCGAACTCGCGAAGCCGCCGCGCGATGAGCTGGAACTGCTCGCGGTCTTCGCGCGTCACTGCCGCCTGAACCGCATTTTGCTCGAACAGGAAATTCTGGAAGCGCGTGTCGAGCAGGAGCGCGATCGGGATTCCCTGATCCGATGCCGCGCCGAAGAGCGGCAGCGCTGCGCGGAAGGTGCGGTCGCGCTGCAGCAGGTCGAGCGCGATCTCGCGCATCCGCTCGACCGAATCGCGGAAGGCCTGGAAGTCGCGGCGCAGGTAGCCGTTGACGAACGAGCGCAGCTCGCGCAAGTCAGGACCGATGAACTCCTCGGTCAGGATGAGCACGTCGTCGGTGAGCAGCTTGAAGAACTGCAGGCTGCGCTGCTCCTCGCCGTCGAGAATCGACGACGCTTTCGTGGCCAGTTGTGCCATTCCTTCGCGGGTATCGTTCGCCCACTTGGCGTAGATCCGGTACTTGAAGGCATCGCCCTGCGTCTTGCCGGTCGCCGTGTCATAGAGGCTGACGCGCCTCGGGATCGACGACAGTTGCCGCGCCAGATCGAACGAATGGGCGAGCCAGAAGACGGCGTGGTAATCGCTGAGAAGGTTCGACATCAGCGCGTTCTCGGCCATGCGCAGGAGCTGCGTCATGTACACGCCGTTCGCGATCTGCGCCTTCTCCTTCGCCGCGGGCTGCCTGCCGGCCTGCCAGGCAATCTCGTCCGAGAGCCAGCGGTCGAGCTTCGCGTCCAGCTCGCGCAACACCGGCACGTCGGCGACTGGAAAGCCCATCGCCGGCGCTTGCGTCTCGTCCGCCGGGAAGATCTTGTACGGCCTCGGCAGCAATGTCTCCGCGCGCGGGAAAATCTCCTCTATCGTCCGCCCCAACTCGCTGCCGAGGAGGAACGTGGCGGTATCGGACCGCGAGGCGAGGTACGTCTCGAGGGGAGAAGCCATTGGCCGAAGGGAGAATTATGGTCGAAGAGGAGTTAAAAAGGGTGTAGGGTGAAGAGTGAAGGGTGAAGCAAAGCCCGAGGGTGGATGCCGGCATCGCTCTGGTTTTCTTTCACTCTTCACCCTTCACTCTTCACCCTTCAGTTAAACTTCCCCCATGTCCTCCGCCCTCCTCCCGGCTACCTGCGCCCGCTGCAACGGATCGGGCTGGGTTCCGCTGTCCGGCGATTCGTTGCGCGTGGAGCCGTGCGGATGTCAGGGCGATCTGCGGCGGCGGCAGCGCATCGCGGCGTCGAACATCCCGCAGCGTTACTACCCCAAGTGCACGTTCGAAGGGTTCCATGAAAGGAACAACACCATCCTGAGATCGCAGCGCGATCGAGTGCGCGAATTCGCCGATGCTTGGCCGATGACGAACGACATCGGGCGTGGCCTGCTGCTGGTGGGAGGTTGTGGCTCCGGGAAAACGCATCTCGCCGTGGCCGTGCTGATCGAAATCATTCACAGCGGAAAGTCGGGAAGGGTGCTCTTTTGCAACTTTCAGGATCTCATTCAGGAGATCCAGGCCAGCTTCGACGCCGATGCAGCGGTTGGCAAGTCGGAGATCCTCCGGCCGCTGCTCGATGCTGACCTCCTCGTACTCGACGAGCTCGGATCCGTTAGGCCGTCGCAGTTCGTTCAGGACATTCTTTATTATGTTATCAATAGCCGCTATAACACGAAGCGGGCGACGATTTTCACGACCAACTACTTCGACGACGCCAAAGAGGGCGTGCGACTGGTTGACCGCATTGGCCCCCCGATGCGCAGCCGGCTCCACGAGATGACCGACCTGATCTCCATGAGAGGCGTTCCCGATAACCGCATCGACAACAAGCAGAGCTGCAACATCCTTTGAAACGCAACATTACCGACGTTCTCCGCCGCGGGCTCGATACGACCATCGCCAACTGGCCGGTCATCGTATTGCGCATCGCGGAGAGCCTCGTGTTTGCTGCGATTGCCATCGCCGGGATTCTGGCCGCGATCGTGCCGGCAATCGTTGCGGCCGGACTGTCGGCAGACGAGGTCATGAATTCTGCCGATCCCGGCGGCGCGGTCGTCGAGTGGCTCGTCGGTCACCTGATGCTCTTCGTCTGGATCTTCGCGCTCGCCTTCATCGTCCTCGGCGTCATGATCGCGATCCATTCATTCGTGGAAGGCGGGTCGGCGCGGATCTACGCCGACGGCGAGCGCGCCGCTGCGAAACGCACCGGCGCGGCTCGCGACGATCTCCGCGTCTTCACCTTCGACCGCTGGCTGGCCGGCGGCGCCGCATCGTGGTGGCAGATCTTCTGGGTCTACAACCTGGCATGGTCGGTCACACTCATGCTCGTGCTCGTACCGCTGATCATCACGATCATCCTCATGCTGGCCATCTCCGATACCGTCGGACGCGTAGTCGTCGGATGCTCCGGCGTGGCGCTGGCAGTGCTGATCCTGATTCCGACCGGCATCGTCACATCGATCTGGTGCAAGAAGGCGATCACGATCTGCGTCTCGCGCGCAGTCAGCGCCAGAGACGCGTTGCGTCAGGGTTGGCGCGAGTTCCGCGCTGACCTCGGGCGCCATCTTGCCGTCGCCGTTATCGTCTTCGTGATCTCGATGGCCCTGAACTCGCTGATGTCCGGTTTTAGCGTTCCGATGAACATCAGCCAGCACAAGTTCCCGACGATGGCGCTCATGTTTGCGCCGGTCAGAGTCATCGCCGGAGTCATTCAGGGGATGATCGGCGCCGCCATCAGTTCGTTCTTCCTGGCCTGCTTCGTCTCGATGACCGAGGAGCGTTGATGGAGAGGTTTTTCTCGCGGGATGCGAGGAATTTCCGTCCCTCCGCGATCCGTGCCTTCGCGAAACTGATCAACGATCCGAACATCATTTCGTTCGCCGGCGGCGTGCCCAGTCCGGAGACATTTCCGGCCGAGCGGATCGCGGAGATTGCTGGACAGGTGATCCGCGAGAAGCGTTCGGTGGCGCTGCAATACGGTCCCACGCGCGGATTGCCGCGCCTCTGCGATTTCGTTGCTGGCGTCTGCCGCTCGCGCGGGATCGACTGCAGCGTCGACGACGTCCTGCTCACGACCGGCTCGCAGCAGGCGCTCGATCTCATCGCGCACACGCTCCTCGATCCGGGCGATGTCGTGCTGGTCGAGTTGCCGACGTACATCGGCGGCACGTCGTCGTTTCATGCACGGAGCGCCACACTTGTTGGCGTCGAGCAGGACGACAATGGGATCGTCCCGGAGTCGCTGGCCGAGGTTGCGGCGCGGACGAAACCGAAACTGCTGTACACGATTCCGAACTTTCAGAATCCGTCGGGGCGCCTGATGACACAGCAGCGCCGCGCCGAAGTGCTGCGGATCGCCGCGGAGCACGACTTCCTGGTCATCGAAGACGATCCGTACGGCGAGCTGGTGTACGTCCGTGAAGCCGACACGCTGGCGATGAAGTCGCGCGACCACGAAGACCGCGTGATCTACCTCGGCTCCTTCAGCAAGATCCTCGCGCCCGGCCTGCGTTGCGGTTGGATCGTGGCCGGAGCGGAGTTACTGGCGAAGCTCGAGATCGCCAAACAGGCCGCTGATCTCTGCTCTGGCATGCTCGACCAATCGATCGTCGACGAGTTCACGTCGGCGGGAGAGTTGCCGGCGCAGATCGCCCGCGTTCGCGATTTCTATCGCGAGAAACGCGGAACGATGCTGGAAGCGCTTCAGGAACACTTCGGCGCCCGCGCCACATGGACCCCAGCCGACGGTGGCCTCTTCACCTTCGTAACGATGCGCGACGACATCGACACCGCTGCGCTCGTTCCCGAGGCCGTTGCCAGCGGCGTCGCATTCGTCCCCGGCGCCCCATTCTTCGTCGACGGTAGCGGACGGAACACGATGCGCCTGACGTTCGCAAAGGAAAACGACGAGCGGATTCGGGAGGGGATCAGGAGGTTGGCGGGGGTGATGTGGAGTGAGGTGGTGCCTTAAGCGAGTTGGAGAAGGAGAACCGTTTCACGCGAAGACGCGGAGACGCGAAGTGCGCGGTGGTTTTCTTCGCGTCTCCGCGTCTTCGCGTGAATTATTTTGGGCGCTTGACGAAAACGCTGAGCGCAAACAGTCGCTCTATCTCTTCCTCGGTGGCTTCGCCGCGAACGAGCCGTTGCATCTCCGGGGTCCGCGCGGCAGAAACAGCCTTTACGGCGGCACGGATTGCCTTGCGCGGCACGCTTGTGGCGCGTCTCGTCGTGCGGATCGTTCTGAGTTTGGGTGTCATAGTTCGAAAAGTGTACCTCGGAGAACAGTGATGAACCACACGCTACTCCGTCGCTGTCTCTCTTTTTGCAAGGACGCCCAACGATGAAACGGATTGCCATCGCACTGTCACTCCTGATCCTTGCCGCTTGCGCTTCCGCGCCCCCGGCCGCCCAACCCGCCCGCCCGACTCTGCCTC
>OLLN01000394.1_pt1 | contig 15623 bp, 16 predicted proteins | sample 1604281 | NCBI WGS metagenome assembly OLLN01 (sample SAMEA104055716, study PRJEB20765) | soil metagenome | biome: Arctic tundra; feature: Polygonal ground; material: soil | place: USA | collected 2011-09 | depth 0-0.5 m | reverse complement strand
GTCCGTTTTGGACCGGCATCGATCCGTTTTGGACCGGCATCGATCCGTTTTGGACCGGCATCGGTCCGTTTTGGACCGGCATCGATCCGTTTGATTCCGACTTATTACCGCCCTTTCCCGTCTTTGGGCCCACTTTTGGTCGATTCGTGGCTCGATTGCTCCCAACCGTCGCCTTGTAGCGCCGGATTTTGGAAACTTGAGCAATGGCGAGTCGGAGTCCTGCCTAACCCGTACCGCGTGCGCGCCGGATTCTTCGCAACGTCTCGTAGGCGACCGTCGTGGTGGTCACCCAGACCGTCCCGGCGGTGACGCCGGCGAGAACGTCGGAGACCCAGTGCACGCCGAGGTAGACGCGCGAGAGGGCGATGGCAGCGAGCAGCGTGTAGAGGAACGCCATCACCGCCGTTTTCGCGGGCCAGCTCCGAATGGCGCGGAACGCCAAATAGGCCAGAGCACCGAATACCACCGCGGAGCCCATGGCGTGGCCGCTGGGAAACGAGTAGCCGTTCGCGCGGCGCAGCATCTCCGCGACGTCGGGACGGGCGCGGGCGAAATAGCGCTTCAACTCGAGGTTCAGCAGACTGCCCCCGCCTGCCGTGACGAGGAGGTAGATCAGCCAGCGCCAATGCCGGCGGATTGCCAGGATGACGCCGATGACCGCGACGATCAAGGCAACGCTGACCGGCCCGCCGATGATCGTCATGACGGTGAAGAAGGTGGTGGCTCCGGGCGAGCGCTCGGTGACGCTCCAGTCGTGGATCTGCGCGTCGGTCTGTACGAGCGTGCTGCTCTTGGCGCGAACGTTTTCGGCGAGATCGATGAAGCCGTCGCCGGCCCAGGCAGTGAGCAACGCTCCGGCGACGAGAATCGCCGCCACCGGCAGGTAGTTCTTGAAGCGGTCGTGCGTGCTCGAAACGAACTTCGTCGCCCATGCACTGCGCGCCATCAGACGGGCAAGCACCTGTCCCAGATGCCTCACCACTGGGAGCGTGGCATAGACGACCGCCCAGAGAACCAGGAAGACCGCAACAAAGATGACAAACAACATTCAGTGCACCCTGAGCATAGACGATGCCCATCATGGCCCGCACCGGGTCCGGGCCTTCGCGAAATCCTCCGACCCCCTTGGACGTTCCGTCCTGCACTGCCGTACCTGTGTGACGATGCGCGCGGAAGTACTCCGAATGATCCCGACAAACGACTCTCCGGAGCCAGATGACCGCCAGTTGGTCGAACAGGTCCGGCACGGCGACGAGGGCGCATTCGAGACGCTCGTCCGGCGGAAGACTTCCAAGGTCTACGGCCTCTGCTACCGCGTCATCGGCAACAGCGAAGACGCCAAGGACATCTCCCAGCTCGTTTTCATCAAGCTGTGGGAGAACATCGAGAAGTACGACGCCCAGTACGCCTTCGACACCTGGCTGTACCGCATGGTGACGAACGTCGCCATCGACTTCATGCGCAACAAGCACTCGCGCGACAACGCGGTCAACTCGACCCTGCGCCTCGTCAAGACTTCGGTCGATCCGGAGCAGACGGTGACCGTGCAGCGCAAAGAGGTCGAGGCAATCTTCAACGCCGTCTCGGATGTCCTCTCGCCCAAGCAGAAGGCGATCTTCGTCATGAGCGAGATGGAAGATCTCCGCTCTTCCGAGATCGCCAAAATCCTCGGCTGTCAGGAGTCGACAGTCCGCAATCACCTCTTCAACGCCCGCAAGGTCATGCAGCAGCAGTTGAAACGCCGGTTTCCTGAATACGCGCGGCTGTGGGAGCAATCACGATGATGACCTGCCGAAGCTTCCGCGAAAAACTTCAGCCCGGAACCAGCGAGCCGGAGTTGCTCGAGCATCTTCGTCACTGCGATGCCTGCCTCGACTTCGCGATGAGCGTCGATCCTGACCTCTTCTTCCGCTCGATTGGCGGCGAAGAGCTCGTCCCGCCCGGCGGCGTCGATGCCTTCGCCGGCGATGTGATGTCGCAGGTTCGTGTGCGTCAGGCTGAGACCTCGCTGGCACCGCATCGCACGGTTAGCGTGTGGCAGCGGCTTGCCATCGCCGCGACCGTGGCGGTGGGGATCACCGGCGCAACGCTCGCCTATCGTTTCGAGCACCGCCCGGTCACGCATCCGGCGGGTGCCATTGCCGTCGCCGCCAGGCCGCCGGCCGCTCGTTTCGCCCCGACCGCGACGAAATCGTTCGTCGAAACGTATTCATCCCATGACGCGACGATTGTCGAGATGCCGAACGACGGCAGCGACACCAAAGTCGTGATGATCTTCGACGATAAGTTGCCGGCGGATTTATGAACTTCAAGCGTGTTCTTCTGATGATTTCGATGACGCTGGCCCTTTGCGGTGCAGCGCTTGCAGAACCTGTAGGCGAGCCCGCCGCGGCAACGGATGCGAAGGCGGCGCTGTCGGTACGCTCGTTCACCTTCAAGTTCAAGCAGGCTGACAAAGCTGCCGCGGCAATCAAGCCGCTTCTGAGCGCCGAGGGCTCGATGTCGATCCAACCGTCGTCGAATGCGCTCGTCGTCACTGACCACGCTGAGAACATGAAAGCGGTCGCCAAGATGATTGGCGACTTCGACAAGGAGCCGCAGAGTTTTCGCCTTTACGTTCGCATCGTCGGCGCCACGCGCGTCGAAGGAACGCCCAAGATCGCTGATGACCTCAAAGATGTGGCCCGGAAGCTGGCCATGCTTCCGTACAACGCCTACGAGAGCGTTGGTGAGGCGACCGTGCAGGGACGAGAAGGCGACCCGGGCCTCATCGACATGCCCAGCGGCTACCGGGCCGGCTTCCACTTCGGCGAATACGACCCTGCCAGCGACTCGATCGCGGTCAAAGACCTGCAGATTTCCAAACTGACAGGCGCACAAAAGGATCAGTTGACGTCGTTGCTCAAGACCTCGCTGAACCTGACTATCGGCCAGACTTATATTCTCGGCGCATCGAAGGCCCCGCAAAGCCAGCGTGCGTTGATGATCGTCCTCGTCGCTCGACGGTAGAGCGGCGGCAACCTCCTACACACGGGGCGCGGCGGATTCACCCTCCTGCCGCGCCCTTTTTTTGCGGTTGCGGGGGTTCGGGGTCGCGAGGTTGCTAAGCAACCCAGCAACCCCACCCGCGACCTCGCGACGACCCGGAGACCGCAATGCTATCCTTCGCACAGTTCGTCCATCGGAGGATTCCAATGCGCAGATTTGCTTTCATGGCCGCTGTTTGCACGCTGATTGCGCTTCCCCTCGCCGCACAGAACACCGACATCGAATCGCTCTCCGGCCTGCAGTTCAACTTCGGCAATCCCGGAGCCCGATCGCTCGGGATGGGCGGTGCCTTTCTCGGCCTGGCCGACGACGCGTCCGCCGCAGAAGCCAATCCGGCAGGGCTGACCATCCTCCGGAAGCCCGAGATCACGGTCGAAGGACGTAACTACCAGGAGCAGCAGGTTTTCACGACCAGCGGCACGTTCCCTGATCTCGTGCGCACCGGTTTCAGCCACTACAGCCAGCGCATCGACCCGACCTTCGCCAGCATCGTTTACCCGACCAAGCACTTCACCTTTGGCGTTTACTACCACGAGCCGCTGCGCAACGAAGGCACCGGTCAGGTCGTACCGGTGCGCAACAGCTTCACCGGTGAGATCAAGACCGACGTCCCCAACTTCTTCCTCCCGGTCGACAGCAACGGGAACGCCACCGGCGGTCCGATCTCATCCGCCGCCTGCCAGGCGCTGCGCCAGAAGGATCCGTTCGCCTGCCTCGAGTACACGGTCCTGCCCTTTCTCAGCTTCGTGAAGATTCAGGAGAAGACGTTCGGTCTTGCCGTCGCCTACAAGATCGGAAATCTCTCGATCGGTGCCACCGCGCGCTCCCAGCGATTCAACGAGACCGCCTTCACCTTCCGAGTCACACCGACCGGCGATTTTTCCAGCATCTCCGCGCAGGCGACGAGCGACATCCGCAAGAACAACGACGTAGCGAAGGACGAGAGCGACATCACGTTCGCGGGCGGCTTCAAGTGGGCGCCTAATGACAAGTTCTCCATCGGCGGCGCCTACAAACAGGGAGCGAAGTTCGCCGCGCCGACGTTCGCCGCCAACGAGAACACCAACTTCGCGTACGTCAAGGCCGCGGATACAACCTTCCACATCCCCGACGTCTACGGTCTCGGCGTGTCCGTCCGCCCGATTCCTGTCCTGACGATCAATGCCGACGCAGTGCGGGTGAAGTACTCGAACCTCGTCGACAACTTCGTCTCGATCAACGCGAACGTTCGCGCCATCGACAAGGCCTACGCCGCCGCCGATGCCCTCGAGCTTCACCTCGGCGGCGAGTACTTCTTCTCGACGAAAATCCCCTTCGCCCTGCGCGCCGGCTACTGGCACGATCCACAGCACTCCATCACCTATCAGGGTCCGCTGTCGAACGCCGATGAAGTTGCCGCCGCCATTCTCTTCCCGAAAACCAAATCGTTGAATCATGTCTCGGTCGGCGCCGGCCTGGCCTGGCCGCGCTTCCAGATCGACGCCGCATACGACCGTTCGCAGTTGTTCCGCGTAGGCTCGATCTCGATGGTGACAAGGTTCTAGAGCTGCGCTTCGCGCGTTGTCGGTTGTCAGTGAGTTGCGCTTCGCGCGTTGTGACTGTTTTCGCGCTGGTTCGACGACGCGCGAAGCGCAATCAACTGACAACCGACAACGCGCGAAGCGCAGCTACTCCAGCGGCAAATCCAGCAATTCAAACTTCTCCCATCCCCGAAAATCAAAGTGCCACCATTCGGATGGAAGAGCATCGAAGCCGTGTTTTTCCATCACCTTGCGCAGCTTCGCTCGATTGGCAATCACCTCGGGAGGCAGGTCGTTGAAATCCTGCCGTGCGTGTGACGTGAAGTTGTCGTAGCCGGTCGGCATGGCCAGTTCGTGGCCGGTGTGCAGATCGATCAAGGTCAGATCGACCGCGGCGCCGCGATTGTGGCGCGAGCCCTTGGCGGGATCGGCGACGAAATCAGGATTGCGGATCGGCTTCCACATCCGAACGGTGACGCGATACGGACGATAGCCGTCGAACAGCTTCAGTCCCAGCCCCTCGCGCGCCAGCTCGCGTTCGATCTCGTGCAGCGCGATCGCCGCAGGCCGGCGCAGATAGACCTTCGCCACTGAATAGAGCTGCGCATGCATGAAATTGTTCGTCGTGGCGTAGCGGACGTCGCTCGGAATATCGGTGATCTCGACGAGACGCTTGTCGGGATCGGCGGCGACAAGGCGGGTGTACTCGCCGGAATCGCGAACCACCGTTGGATGCGCGGTCGCGCAGGCGGCGAAAACCAATAGGACTGCCAGCAGTTTCTTCATCGCGAAATCGTCGGTGCAACCTTCGTCATGAAGTCGTCCATATTCTTCATCACGCGTTTCGAATTGTGATTGTTGAAATCGAACCAGAGCATCAGCCGGTCTTCCGGATCAAACCGCTCGGCGACCTGCTTTGCGATCATCCCCGCATTCCCGACGAGTGCGTTGCCGGTGGCGCGCCGAACCTTTTCCTCGTCGAGCGTCCCTTCCAGCGCGCGCCAGTAGTTCGACAGCGCGGACCGGGCTTCGTCGGCCGCCCGAGCCGGATCGTCGTTGATGAAGACCAGCACCGTGCGCGGCATGAGTCGCCGCTTCCAGCCGCCACCATCGGGGTGATAGGCCGTGCGCATCCGCTCGTTCGTCTTCTGAATCTCGTCGCCAGGCGTGATCGAAAGATTGAACACACCCACCGGCAGAATGGTGTTCGCGAAGATCTGCGTCGCCCCGTCGTGCGATCCGATCGAAAGCCGGAGCAGATCCATCCGCGACTCCTGCGGCACGATCTTCAGATTCGGGAAAACCCACCGCGGCGCGATCGGGATCTCGTCGACGGATTGACCGTGTGCATCGACGACACGCTGCCAGTCCCCGTCGCTGCGAAAGTCGCCGCGCCGAAGAGTACGCGGCGTAATCATCGATGAGTTAAGCGTCTCGCCGCGCAAGAGCCGAAGGAAGATCTCAGTCGCCTCATCGAAAATCCTGCTCTTCACGACCGGCCACGCCGCCTCCTCCACCGAGGTGCGCGGCACGATGCCGTACGGGATGTTGATGAAAGGGAAGCGCCCGGCGGCGAAGCCGAGCGTCAGCAGGCGCCGCTCCTCTGGATCGAGCCCGTGGAGTGCCAGAAACGTCTTCACGCGCTCCGCCGCCGCAATCGGCCCGCCGTTGCAGAGGATGTTCATGATCGCCGAGCCAACGCCGATCGCCTTCGTCCTCGCGAAAACGCGATGGGCGAGCTGCAGGATGTCGGTGTTCAAACCGATCTCGCCGACAAAATGCGGGATGACCGCGCCGGGATTCGTTTTCTGAACCTCAGTCGACAGATGACTTTCCGCGATCCATGCGGTCCCGAATCCCAGCCGGTCCGCGAGGACGACCTGCTCGAAGAAATTCTCGAACATGACCCGCTCGCCAGGCATGTACCCATCGACCTCGGTCTGCGAGATGGAGAAGAAGATGTCAAGCTCCATGCGGGCCTGATCGTATAGGAAGCGGGCCTTCATCTGCGTGCATCTGCGAAATCTGCGGACCGGTTTCATCCGCAGATAAACGCAGATGTGCGCAGATGAAGGCCTCCTATAATCGCGGCGTGCCATGAACGAAACTTCTCCCATCAACTTCGCCCGCGCCATGCCCAACTGGCAGCCGCTGGTCGAGTACCGGCGCAACGGTGTGGCGGAGAATACGATCCACGGCGCTGTTTCGTGGGTCTCGGGCAGGAGCGTCGTCCATTCGTTCGGTGGAAACGTCGAGGTCTACGGACGCTCGATGGTCAAGCCGATCATGATGAAGGTCTTCACGCGCGAGTTCGCCAAAGGCCTCACGGACGAACAGAAAGCCATCTCCGTCGCCTCGCACAACGGCGACACGGAGCATGTGCGCGTCGCTCGCTCGATCCTGCTGCAAGGCGAGTGGGGCATGATGCAGGCGCCGCTCGACGTGCCGCTCGTGCAGTTCGGGCGGCAGGTTCGCCGACCGCGCCGCTGGTACCACTGCTGCTCCGGCGAGCACGCCGCCATCCTTCGCGGTTGCAAACTGAAGGGCTGGTCGCGGGTCGGCTACGTCTGGCCGCATCACCCGTTTTTTCAGGAGTACCTCGGCTACATCCAGAGCGTACTCGGCAAGGATTGGAAGCAGGGAATGATCGCTAAAGACGGCTGCGGATTGCCGACGGTTTCGATGACCGTCACCGATCTCGCCCGCCTCTTCGCCAACCTCGTCACCGAAAAAGACGACGACTGGATCTGGCGGGCGATGGTCGAGCATCCCGACCTCATCGGCGGCTTCAATCGCCTCGACTCCACGATCCTCAAAGCTTGCAACGGCCGCGTCATCGCCAAGGAAGGCGCCGACGGGCTCCTCGGGCTTGCCATCGAGCATCCCGAGTACCCGGACGGCCTCGGCGTCGTCGTCAAGATCGCGCACGGCTGGAACCCGCAGGCCACCTGGTACATCGCTCGCTACATCCTCGGCGTGCTCGGATTCGAGTTCCGCAATCCCTACAAACTGCGGCGGCAGAAAGCGTTCATCGTCCCCGAGGTCATTCCGGAGGGGCTGAGGGAACGGATGGCCGCGATCGTGCCGTGGGACTCGTGGGATCCCGACATCGACAAGTGGGAGTTCGATCCGGAGGAGTTTGCGAACTTTTCGGCGCCACGCTCGTCCTAGTAAACGGAGACACGATATGAGACAGATCTTCTACGCGACAATTCTCGTTTTCTGCGCGCCTTTTCTTTTTGCGAGTGATTCGGAGCATGCCGTCCTTCGAACTGTCCTCACCGCGGTCGCGCGCGCGAATCACCGTAACGGAGTGGCACCCGCCGCGGTCCGCAGCATGACCAGCGGCGGTGCGGAGGAGTTCGCGACGCAATGGATCATGAAAGTTAGCGGCAAAGTGGCCGGCGTTGAGCTTGCCGGGTCCTACGAGAAGGTGAATGCACGACCTGAGGCGGTCACCGATTTTCTTCCGCGGCTTGAGAATGACATCAACATCGACGAGCCGTATGACTGGAAGACGATTCATCGAATGCTGCCCGCTGCGCAGTCACTCATCGTCTTTTCGCGTCCCGTCTTCGACAGCATGGGCTGCTTCGCGTTCGTCCGCGCGGACGTCATTCCAAGACAGGGACGGGCGACAACGACGTTCTACGAGGTCGAGCGCCAGCCCGACGACAGTTGGAAGATTAATCAGGCGGCCATCTTGACCTATGAAAATGCGCGGCGCACTGATGTTCATTAAGCTCATGTAAGCTCCCGTCGATGAATCGCATCGCGAACTTTATCGGGGGGCGCTTCGTTGCGCCGCACTCCGGCAGCTACTTCGATGACATTAATCCGGCGACCACGGATCCGATTGCCGAGGTGCCGGACAGCGATGCCGACGATATCGATGATGCCGTGCGAGCAGCGCGCGCTGCGTTTCCGGATTGGTCGGGGACGACCGCGGCGGAGCGATCGGGTCTTCTGCTCCGCATCGCCAATCTGATCGAGGGCGATATCGAGAATCTAGCACGGCTCGAGTCGCAGGACAGCGGCAAGGCCATCGCGCTTGCGCGCCGGCTCGACATCCCGCGCGCCGTTCTGAACTTTCGCTTCTTCGCCACCGCCATCCTTCATCAAGCCAGCGAAGCGCATGTCACCGACGCGACTGCGCTCAACTACACGCTGCGGCAACCGCTCGGCGTGGTCGGTCTGATCTCACCGTGGAACCTGCCGCTCTATCTTCTGTCGTGGAAGATCGCGCCGGCGATCGCAGCCGGAAACACCTGCGTTGCCAAACCGAGCGAACTGACGCCGCTCACCGCGAATCGCCTGGCCGAGCTGTCGATCGAAGCCGGCATCCCGCCGGGCGTGATCAATATCGTGCACGGCTACGGCGAGAAAGCCGGCCGCGCGCTGACCTGCCACGACGGCGTTGCTGCGATCTCGTTCACCGGCGGCACGGTGACCGGCGCCGCGGTGGCGGCAAACGCCGCGCCGCGCTTCAAGAAGATCTCGCTGGAGCTGGGCGGCAAGAATCCGAACCTCATCTTCGCCGATGCCGATCTCGATGACGCTGTCGCCACCTCGATTCGCTCCAGTTTCTGGAATCAGGGCGAGATCTGCCTCTGCGGCTCGCGCATCTTCGTGGAGCGCGCAGTCTACGATGCGTTCGTCGAGCGCTTCGTCGCCGCCACCAACAAGCTGCGCATCGGCGATCCGCTCGATGACGCAACGGACATCGGAGCGCTCATCAGCGACGCTCATCTTCAGAAGGTGATGGGCTACATCGACTTGGCCAAACAGGAAGGCGGCACCATGGTCGCCGGTGGAAACCGCGTCGATCGCCCCGGCTACTTCGTCGAACCGACGATCGTCACCGGACTGGGATGCGATTGCCGCGTCCTGCAGGAAGAGATCTTCGGCCCGGTCGTCACGATCACGCCGTTCGACGGCGAAGAGGAAGCGATCCGCTTCGCCAACTCCACACGCTACGGCCTCTCCGCCACCGTCTGGACCCGCGACCTCTCCCGCGCCCACCGCGTCGCCGCCGAACTCGACGCGGGCACCGTCTGGATCAACTGCTGGCTCCTTCGCGACCTCCGCGTCCCCTTCGGCGGCATGAAAGAAAGCGGCGTCGGACGAGAGGGCGGCTTCGACTCGCTGAACTTCTTCACCGAGGCGAAGAATGTGTGCGTGAAGATTTAGCTGAACACCAGATCACCACAGAGGCGCAGAGAGCTCAGAGGTTTTTTCTCTGTGACCTCAGTGCCTCTGTGGTTCAGCATTTTCCTGGCAGAACGACTAATTCGCCGCCACGCCGCGCTCCAACTCCTGCACAACCCGGATGTCCCCGAACTGCGCACGAGCACGAGCAACCTCAACGCGTGCCGCGTCGCGAATCTCCGCAGTCGTGTAGCCGATCGACGGATCGTCGGGGACGAGATAGCGATACTCGATCGCCGCGAGCTGCGTCGGCGGGAAGGCGTTGCGACGAGCGAACACCATCGCTGCATCGTCAAACGCGATGAGCGCCCAGTCGTGGCGGCGGTAGCGGACAAGCGATGCGGGCAACGCGCGCTTCTCTCCCGTGAGGCCGTCGATGACCTGCATCCTTTGCGTCTGGTATTCGTCGACGGCCAGGCGCGCGTCGTATTTCGCGATCAGGGCATGCCACGCGCGGCTGTCGCGGTGCGCAGCGGCATCGGCGGCGATGAAGTCTCCGAACAGCTCGTTGCGGCCGTCGGTCAGCGCGCGGCGCGACGGATAGAACGTCCATTCCAGCAGCCCGCCGAACTGGTCGGCGTTGTAGATATTTCCGTCGAGCTGGTACGAGTGGAGCGTGGCGGCGACGCGCATCGGGAATCGCTCGTCATCGACGCCGAGCCGATGCACATCGTGCTGGAAGACCCACGCAAGAGGAGCGATCGCGATCGCAGCGAGCACGCCGGAAACGCGTCGCGAAATGTTGCCGAGCGGCGGCACGAGCAGAGGCAGTGCCGCGAAGTAGAGTCCCTGATTGCGCACGTATCGAAACGCCAACGCCCCTAGGATTGCGAACGTGACGAAGCGCCAGGCTTGGGCCCGTTTGTCACGCGTGAGCAGAAACAGCAGAGCCATCGCGGCCGTGACGACGTACAGCAGCGGGAAGTAGTTGAACGACGACGGCAGCCACTCGGTGTTGACGAACGCGCCGCTGCGAATCGCAGAGGTCAGCCGCAAGGGTGCGAGGATCGCGTTCCATCCGAAGGGATTGATCAGTAAGGCTGCCGCGCTGGCCAGCGCCACGGTCCAGCGGCGGATGTCGATCAGCATCGTGATCAGCGCTATCACCGGCGCGAGGAGCGCGGACGGGTGCACGTTGATCCAGACGACGGTCACGCACGCGTACGCGACCACGAGCGGCGTGAGGCGCATGCGCGAACTGAGAATGCCGAGGACGACGACGATGAGAAGTGCGGCTACGGCCGCTGGACGGACGCCCAATCGATCAGACGCGCCGGCGAAGGCGATGGCAGCGATGAGCAGCGCTGGACCGATTGCGTTCTCGCGCGTCGCGAGCACGAATCCTGCCGCGAAGATCGCCGCCGCGAGTATCGCGCTCATGATCGAGATGCCGGGATCGCCAGCGACGACGTACAGCGAGTAGAGCACGATCTGGTACAGCCACTCGCCATTGATCCACGGCACCTGCGCGCTCGCCACGGCGAACGGATCAACCGTCGGAATGGAATGATGCTCGACGATCCATCGGCCCGTCGTCAGATGCCAGAAGTAGTCGTAACTGCGGATCGGCGCGACCGCGGTGATGGCGATGAGGATGAACAGGGCGGCTGCGGCGAGGCGTCGCGTCATGGGGTGGCGAGTATAGGCAGGATGGGCTAGGTCAGGCGCCGGATGGCGAATCCAGGCGATCCGCCCAATATCCCGGTCGCCTGCTTTGATGCGCAATCGCGACGATGAGAAGCTCGCGATCGTCGATCACGTACATGAGGGAGTAGGGGAATCGACGAGCACCTTTGCGCGCACTCCGTAATCGATCGCCGGCGCGATCTCGGGATACTTCTCGATCGATCGGCTTGCCAACTTCACTTCCGCAAGAAACCTATCACCCAGGCCGGCAGCCTTTCCGTCGTAGTAGGCAAGTGCTTCGGTGAGCTCCGCGTCAGCAGCCTCATGAAGCCGAGACTTCATCTACGGTTCCGCGCGTCCAGTCTGGCGAAGACCTCCTCTGATGCGATCGATCTCGCAGTACCGGCTTTCAACTGCTGATATCGGCGCGAAGCCTCTTCTACCCACAGACGTTCGCACTCTTCGGGCGATATATCGTCGAGACTTTCGAGGAGGCGCTTCGCGAGAGCGGCTCGGGCCTCGAGGTTCAAATTCAACGCTTCAGACGCGAGATCTTCCAGCGTGCGTTCCATCGTACGGATTCTACAGCGATCGAAGCGTGGTCGTCGCGTTCCCAACTACGTGATCGGCGGCGCAGGAGGCGCGGGCTGCGCTGGAACCGCGGGAGGCACGGGAGGAACTGGTGACTTCGACGTATCAATCTTGATGTCGCCGTTCACCGTAGTGATTCGCAGCTCGTAGCGGCCGCCGTTCACTTCGCCGGAGACTCGGCGGCTGCCTGGGTGCGAGTGGATGTTGAGGGGGAAGGCGGCTTCGATGTCGCCGTTGACCTGCGAGAAATCGCCGCTGAATGAGGCGGAGAGAGGCAGCACCGCGGTCACGTTGCCGTTCACGGTCTTGAGTGTCGCTCCCTGGAACGACTTCTCGAAATGCGCCTCGATGCGGCCGTTGACGGTGTGCGCCTCGACCTCGCTCGAACCGGGAGTCTCGATGTTCACACGTCCGTTCACGGTCACCGCGCGCATCTCGCCATCGACACCGGACGTTGCGATGCGGCCGTTGACGGTGCGCAGATCGAGCGCGATCGAGGGGGGGACGTGAAGCTCGTAATCGACGCGCGTATCGTTGCCGATCCGGAAAAGGAAGAAGCCATGATGCTGTTCACGCCTGCCGATGGTCAGCGTGTCACCATTGACCTCGGTTGTGAAGTAGCCGAGGTTTTCCACGCCGTCCTTCGGCTTCCGGCGGCTTCGGACCGTCGCATCCATCGTGATCTCGGTACCAGAACCCGCTTCGATGTTGATCGCGCCGTCGATCTCACGCACCTCGATGTGGCGGATCGCGCCGGCTGGCCATTTGCGGTCGACATGCGTGATCCGCCGCTCCATCACGGCGCCACATCCGGCGAGAAGGAGTGTCGCCGAGAGTGAATAGATAACGCGAGATCTGACGTTCATAGTGGTCCTTGCAGCAAGGTGGTACGAGAATGAGGCGAAAGGGTTTCCAATGACGACGGATGGCTCCCAAACGACACTCCTGCGTGTCGCGGCGTTCCTGGTGGACGCCCTTTCCATCGCGATCGTGCTCGTCCTTCCGGCCGCCATTCTCAGTTACACCTTGGCCTGGATCGGCGGCGAGATCAAAGCGATCCAGATCGTCTGGTTCGTCGCGCTCTGCGTCGTCATCGTGGGAATGCTCTTCCGCGACGGCTGGCGGGGCCGCTCCCTCGGCAAGCAGATTCTCGGCCTTCGCATCGTGATACCGGGGGAAGTGCCGTGCGGCTATCTGCGAAGTCTCGTGCGCAACATCGCGCTCATCGTGCCGGGCTTGAATCTCGCTGAGGTCGTCCTCGTCATTGCCGGCAAGCGCCGCGTCGGCGACCGGATCGCCAGTACGACGGTCACCGAAGAGTGATCCGTTTCTCGGCCAGCACCTTCACGAGCTCCTCCGCCCTTCCCAGTCGCACATCGATCTCGAACTCGTTCGTCTCGCCGAAATGCTCGCCGGCAAGGACGATGTGCGGAACGTCGAGCAGCCGGTAGACGACGCCGAGCTGATCGAACGGCACGACGATGCGGAAGCGCTTGTAGACGTAACGATCGATCAGCGACGCGCCCCGTAGCGTCTCCGCTGCTGTCTCGCGGTAGGCGCGCGACAATCCGCCGGTGCCGAGTTTCACGCCGCCGTACCACCGCACCACGACGACGGCGATATCGTGCAAACCGGCTCCTTCGATCGCGCCGAGGATCGGCTTTCCTGCTGTTCCCGAGGGCTCGCCGGCGTCCGCGCTTCGCGCGCGAACCTCGCCGCCCGCGAAAAGACGGAACGCCCAGCAGAGGTGTGTGGCGTCGAAATGGCGTTTGGTGAGAAGGGCCATCTGGCTGAAGAACGCTTCGTCAGTCTCTACGGGAAAGGCGATGCCGAGGAACTCGGAGCGCTCGATCTTCTGCCGGGACTCGGCGGCTGCTGCCAGCGTGCGGTAGTGATCGATCATTTCTGGAGCATTCTGCGGCAACTGCCGACCGCCTCATATAATCGCTCTCATGTTCAAGATCGAAGAGCTTTTCGCGCGTGAGATTCTCGATTCCCGCGGCAATCCAACGATCGAGGTCGACTGCCTGCTCGACTCCGGCGCTTCGGGTCGTGCCGCCGTGCCTTCCGGCGCGTCGACCGGATCACGCGAGGCGCTCGAGCTCCGCGACGGCGACAAGAGACGCTACCTCGGCAAAGGCGTCGCCAACGCCGTCGAAAACGTCGAGATCATCGCCAAGGAAATCGAGGGGATGGACGCCCGCGAGCAGGCGCTGATCGATCTCCTGATGAAACAGATCGACGGCACGGAGAACAAAGGCAACCTTGGAGCCAACGCGATTCTCGGTGTCTCGCTGGCGGTGGCGCACGCTGCGGCCCAGGCTTCTGGCCTTCCGCTTTTCCAATACCTGGGCGGACCCGGGGCGCGCACGCTGCCAGTGCCGATGATGAACGTCATCAACGGCGGCGCGCATGCCGATAACAACCTCGACGTTCAGGAGTTCATGATCATCCCGGCCGGCTTCGATGATTTCAGCGACGCTCTTCGCGCCGGTGCCGAGACGTTCCATCACCTCAAAGCCATCCTTCACGACCGCAAGCTCACGACCGCGGTCGGCGATGAAGGTGGCTTCGCGCCCGATCTCAAATCGAACGCCGAGGCGCTCGAGCTGATCCTCACTGCGATCGAGAAGGCAGGCTACCGCGCCGGTGAGCAGATCTTCCTCGGACTCGACGTCGCCGCCTCGGAGTTTTTCGCGAAAGGCAAGTACGCGTTCGAAGCGGAATCGCGCAGCAGCGACGAGATGGTCGCCTACTACGAGCAGCTTCGGGCGAAGTACCCGATCATCTCGATCGAAGACGGAATGTCCGAAGGCGATTGGGATGGCTGGAAAACGCTGACGAAAGCGATGGGCGCCGGCACACAGCTCGTCGGCGACGATGTCTTCGTCACCAATCCATCGATCCTGGCGAAAGGAATCGAGCAGGGCGTCTGTAACGCCATCCTGATCAAGGTCAATCAAATCGGCACACTGACCGAGACGCTCGACGCGATCGAGATGGCCAAGCGTGCCGGCTATCGCTCGGTCATATCCCATCGCTCCGGTGAGACGGAGGATTCCACGATCGCTGACCTCGCCGTCGCCACGAACGCCGGTCAGATCAAGACGGGATCACTCTCGCGTAGCGAGCGCATCGCCAAATACAACCAACTGCTCCGCATCGAAGAAGAGCTGGGCGATGCCGCGGTTTTCGCGGGGAAGGGGATCTTCAGAGCGAAGGTCTAAAAAAACACCGAACCACAGAGATCACATCGGCCTTGCAGATGCAGAGGTCCGCCCCGGAGCTAAATAGTTCGGCCCCGGAACTCGATAGTTCGGGCCGGGGAACTAAATAGTTGGGCCGGGGAACTAAATAGTTCGGTCGGGGAACTAAATAGTTCGGTCGGGGAACTACATAGCTCGGCCGGGGAACTAAATAGTTCGATCGAGGAACTAAATAGTTCGACCGGGGAACTAATTAGTTCCTGTCCCTGCGTGGCTAAATAGAAGAAAAGAAAGGCAGATAAGGCGCATTCGGGATTGCTCTTTTTGAGTCGCTGCGTTAGAATGGTTGTGGCGAAACAACTGATTCTAAACGAGATAGATCTCAGAAAGAGGGCCCGAATGCGCCAAGCGCGTCAAAAACAAC
>OLLN01000453.1_pt1 | contig 16061 bp, 18 predicted proteins | sample 1604281 | NCBI WGS metagenome assembly OLLN01 (sample SAMEA104055716, study PRJEB20765) | soil metagenome | biome: Arctic tundra; feature: Polygonal ground; material: soil | place: USA | collected 2011-09 | depth 0-0.5 m | reverse complement strand
CGAGGCAGAGACGAAGCAAAACCACGCTCCGTCTCACACGACTAATAACCAACTCCAAGGGGGGGGATTATTAGCTGGCCAACCGGGGGGGAAGTTGGATGGCCGTTGACAACGCCGAAACATCCCATTCAGGCTCAGCCACTTACCTGTTTTCGGAAGATAACGGACTGACTTCTAATGACACGCTGTCATTCCGACAGGGCGGTGGCGAGGGTGGGCGCCCCGCCCTCTCGGAATGACAAACGGGGTCATTCGCTCCTCATCGGCACGCGTGCCGTTCCCTCGCTCAGGATGACACCCTGGATGACACCCTGAATGGCTTGCAGTTTGGCTTGGCGGCACGTATCTTGAGATTCGGCGACGCCCTGAGACGTCACGAAAGGTTCGGTGAAGACATGTATCTACCGCTGATTGCTTTCGCCGTTTTTGCGAGCATCCTGTTCGTGATTGGTCTCGTCGCCGGCCGGGCTGCGGATCGGAACGCGGCGCGGGAAGAGAAGGAGCGGGAGCACCCCGCCTGAACCGTCAGACCGGTTGATTCGTCATCACCCGGTTAGCGGCCGGGTCTTTTGGTCCCCTTGCTGCCGGCGAACCTCGTAGCAAAGCACCGCCGCCGCGGTGGCCACGTTGAACGACTCGATGTGCCCCTGCATCGGAATCGTAACTACGCGATCGCAATGATCGAGCACGTTGCGGCGGATCCCCTTTCCTTCGTTGCCGACGACCAGGGCAACCTTTCCGCGCAGGTCGATGGCCTGCGGCGGGTCGCCGCCATCCGCCGCGGCGTAAACCCAGTAGCCCGCCTTCTGGAGCGTCTCGATCGTTCGCGCCAGATTCGTCACCTGCGCCACCGGCACCCACTCCGACGCGCCGGCCGAGGCTTTGACCGCGACCGGCGTGAGTCCAACGCTGTCGTGCTCCGGGATGACGACGAGATCGACGCCGAAACCATCGGCGACGCGAAGGATCGCCCCGAAGTTCTGCGGATCGGTGATCGAGTCGAGTATCAGCACGAACGTCGTCTCCTCGGCGGCAATGACCTCGTCGAAGTCAGCGAACGCCGTCTCCGAGATCTCCGCGACGACACCGTTGTGAACGCCTCGTTCCGCAAGCCGGTCGATCTGTTCCGCGGCCAGGTTGCGCACCGCCACGCCCGCCCTCTTCGCTTCCGCGATGAGCCGCTGATGCCGCGCCGTCTCCTCGCGCGCCACGCCGACGTACCGCACCCGCTCGGAGTGCGAGCGGATGGCTTCGAGGATGGGATTGACTCCGTAGATGATCATGTCGCGCGCGCCAGCCGGCTCGCCAGCAGCGGTCCTTCGTAGATGAAACCGGTATACACCTGTACGAGATCGGCACCCGCGGCAAATTTCGCGCGAAGGTCGTCCGCCTTCATGATTCCGCCGACGCCGATCAATGGAAACGACGGACCAACACGTTTGCGCACACGGGCGAGGATCGACGTCGATGGCGCCATCAGCGGCGCACCGGAGAGTCCGCCGGCCTCGGTTGCAGGAAACGGCCGCGCGATCGTCGTGTTCGTGCAGATCATCCCGCGGGCGCGTTTCACACAAACATCGCAGACCTCGGCGAGCATCACGTCGTCGATATCTGGCGCGATCTTCACGAGCGCCGGCCCAACCGCGGCAAGTATCCGTTCGAGATGCTCGGGCCGCTGCAGCTCGCGCAGCGATGGCGTGTTCGGCGAGGAGAGGTTGACGACGACGGCGTCGGCAAACGGGGCAAGCTTCATCGCGCAGGCTCCGTAGTCATCGGCCGCACCTTCGAGCGGCACGTCGCGATTCTTGCCGATGTTGACGAAGAGCGGGATCGGTCGCTTCCACGATGCCAGCCGCGCGGCGACGCCATCGGCGCCGTCGTTGTTGAATCCGAGGCGGTTGATGAGCGCTTTCTGTTCGGGGTAGCGGAACAGGCGCGGACGCGGGTTGCCCGGTTGCGGCCGCAGCGTCACTGTGCCCACTTCGACGAAGCCGAAACCGAGTGCGGCCAGCATCGGCATGAGCAAGCCGTTCTTGTCGAAGCCGGCAGCGATTCCGATCGGCGATGGGAATGTCATGCCGAGTAGCTCGCGGCGCGCGCTGGCGGGCGGCGCGCAGAAGCGCTCGATCGCGCGAAGCACGAGCGGGATGTGCTGCAGCGCGATCATCTGCCGCGTCGTGAAATCGTGCGCGTCCTCGGCGTCGAGCAGGAAGAGCAGCTTGCGGATCAGCGAATACATTGCTCGACGCGCGCGAGCGGCGAGAGCACGCGCGGATCCGATTCACTTGCCCGCGCCAGCAGCGGGATCGCACGCACGAGCTCCGGCCCGTGGTCAATCCCGGTCATCGCCAGGCGCAGCGGCATGAACAGCTCTTTCCCTTTGAGGCCGGTGGCTTTCTTCAGCCGCTCGTTCATCGCTTTGACCGCGTCGGCGTCGTGCGGCGCGCCATGTTCGCGAAGGTCGTCGGCAACCGCAGTTGCGAATACCCGATCGATCGACGGCGCGGTGTACTCCGTCACGAAGCGCAGCACTTCGCGGAACTGCGGCAGAAGATGCACCGACGTCTTCACGACGTCGATCGCTTCTTCGAGCCACGGCGTATCGATCCCGATCGACTGCACCACCAGCGGCCACAGCGCTGCGGCGCTCATGGCATGAATGTACTGGCCATTCAGCCACTCGAACTTCTGCGGATCGAAGACCGCCGGCGCCGAGTTCACGCGGTCAAGCGTGAAATTCTCGATCGCGTACCGGCGGTCGAAGACATCGCGGCCGTCCGGCGCCGACCAGCCGAGCATCGTCAGATAGTTGAACATCGCGTCGGCAAGGAAGCCCGCTTCCGCGTACGCTGTGACCGACGTGGCGCCGTGACGTTTCGAGAGTTTCGTCCGGTCCTGACCCAGGATCAGCGAGACGTGCGCGAAAAGGGGAACGCCCCATTCCATGGCCCGATAGATCAGCACCTGCCGATGCGTATTCGTCAGATGCTCCTCGGCACGGATGACGTGCGAGATCTCCATGTCGTGATCGTCGACGACGACGGAAAAGTTGTATGTCGGATGACCATCGGAGCGGATAAGGATGAAGTCGCCGAGCGACTCGCGCTTCCAGGTCACCTCGCCGCGGATCAGATCGTCGATGGTGACGTCGCCGTCGTCGGGGACGTGAAAGCGCATCGCATGCGGTGCCCCCTCGTCGTCGCGACGGTTGATCCAGCACTTGAGGTCGTAGTGCGGCGGTCTCCCTGCAACCTCCGCCTCCTTCCGCTTCGCCTCGAGTTCTTCCTCGGTGCAGTAGCAGCGATAGACGACGCCGCGATCGAGAAGCTCGCGCGCCACTTCGGCGTACCTGTTCACGCGCTCCGACTGGCGATACGGCGCGTGCGGTCCACCGATGTCCGGACCTTCATCCCAAAGCAGGCCAAGCCAGCGCAGGTCGTCGAGCACCATCGTTTCCGACTCTGCGGTGGAGCGCGCCTGATCGGTGTCCTCGACGCGGATGATGAACGTCCCGCCGTGATGCTTTGCGAAGAGCCAGTTGAAAATCGCGGTGCGCGCGCCGCCGACGTGGAGGTGGCCGGTGGGCGATGGAGCAAAACGAACGCGGGTCATGGTTCGCTACGATATCAAGCTCAACGACTAGCGCTTGCAGTCTTATCTTCGCGGAGAGATGGGGCGGAGGGTTCCGCAGGCTTTGTTGGCGACAGCCCGCAGGCGTTCAAATTTTATTTGCCATATGGCTTGACCCGGCGGCCCGGCAATGGTAAATTGCGCAGACGTTAGGTCTCCTTTGATGGGATTCCGAACCCGCGAGCGCTCACGGGTTCGGGGTTTCGGTGAGGAGACCAGCCGCATGAAAAAACTCCACAGGGCAGTATTAAGCTTTACGCTTTTGATCCACCTCGTTATCGTTTGCGGTTCAACGATCAAAAGCGCGCTTGAACATCACGTTTCAAGCCCGGCGCCGTGCGCTGAACAGAATCTGGACCGTCACGGACGGTAAGATCTTTGGAGATGGAACAAAGCGTGCTCGGGGGATCTCGAGTGCTTTCGTTCCGTGCTGTAACTAGGTGAGCAGGGCTCACCTAACGCGATGAAACAATCGCGTCCGCCCCGTTGCTGCTTGCGACCCTCGATCGAGTCTTACAACAAGCCGGCCTAAAAGGCCGGCTTTCTTCGTTTCGGAACACTTCAGGCCCGCCAGCCCTGGGAGAGTCCAATCGTCGCAGCCTGCATGAAGCCAATGGTCGGCTCCAACTCGAAGAACATGCGCATCGTGGGTAAGTCGCCGTAATCGAAGCGCCTTTCGAGTCGTATCTGATGTTTCCCTTTTCAGTTTCGGACAAGGAACGCCTTCCATCTGGCCGACGGTGACCACAGCGTCTGCCGGTCAGGGCAACGAAATACAGACGATCGCCATCGCGCAAATGCCTTCGCTGCGTCCGATGAACCCGAGGTGGTCGGTGGTCGTCGCTTTGACGTTCACGTGGCCCGCGGGCAGATCGAGCAAGCGGGCTATCGAGGCCTGAATCGCGTCGCGAAACGGAGCCAGCTTCGGCGTCTGCGCGATGATCGTGACGTCGACGTTGCCGATCTCGGCATCCATCTCGTCGAGGATTCGCTTCGCCTCGCGGAGAAAGATGGTCGAGTCGGCGTCTTTCCAGCGCGGATCGTCGGAAGGAAAGTAATGCCCGATGTCGCCTGCTCCCGCGGCGCCGAGGAGTGCGTCGGTGACGGCGTGAAGGACGGCGTCGGCGTCAGAGTGACCGGAAAGACCTCCTGTGTCGCTGATGCGAACGCCGCCGAGAATCAGCGGACGCGCATCGGCAAACTGGTGAACATCGATTCCCTGCCCGACGCGGATCATGGTTCTTCGCCCCCGCCCCATTCCGCGTAAATGCGCTCAGCCATGACGAGATCCTCGGGGCGCGTGATTTTGAAATTCATCGAATCGCCGGGAACGAGTTGGACGCGGTGACCATACTTCGCGGCCAGTCCCGCCTCATCGGTCGCGTTCGCATCTTCGCGCGCCGCTCGCGTGAGGATGTCACGGAGGACGTCGATGCGAAAGCACTGCGGCGTTTGCGCGGCAACGAAAACACTCCGATCGGGAGTCGAGGCGATGGCGTCGTCCCTGATCTCATGAATCGTGTCGGGCAGCCGAATACCGGGAAACGCCGCTCCGTGCGTGCGCGCGGCATCGAGCGTGGCGTGGAACGTATCGGGCGAGAAGAAGGGACGGACGGCATCGTGAACGGCCACGAGATCGAACTCGTCGCCTGCCGCAGCCAGTCCCGCGGCCACCGACTGCAGCCGCGTCGCGCCGCCGGCGACGAATTTCACGCGCTCGCCCGGCGATTCCTTCACGGCGTTGAGCAGCATGTCCAGCACCGGAACGACCACGCGCGTGACAACGGAATCGAATAGGAACCTCTCCACGACGCGCTGCACGAGCGGTCTGCCGCCCAGCGGGAGAAACTGCTTCGGCACGTCGCCACCGAAGCGCGTGCCGGATCCGGCGGCGGGGATGATGACTAGAACCCGTTCGGCGTCTGGCATGGTCTAACGGTCCGGCAGTCGCTACTCCGCAACCGCACCATCACACCGCCATGATGTCGGTTTCTTTGCTGTTGAGGATGCTGCCGATCTCGTCGATGTGCTTGTCGGTCATCTTCTGGATCTCGTCGAGGGCGTGCCTCTCATCGTCCTCCGAGATCTCGCGAGCCTTGAGCATCTTCTTGAGCTTGTCGTTGCCGTCGCGGCGCACCTGGCGGATGGCTGTTCGCGATTCCTCGGCCATGTGGTGCCCGCGCTTGACCATCTCCTTGCGCCGTTCCTCGGTAAGCGTCGGAATCGGGATCCGAACCAATTTGCCGTCGGTCGACGGATTCAAGCCGAGGTCCGAGGTGCGGATGGCTTTCTCGACGGCGGCGACCATCGACTTATCCCACGGCTCGGCAACGATGAGCGACGCCTCAGGGACCTTGAGCGACGCCACCTGCGCGATCGGCGTCGGCGTGCCGTAGTAATCGACCATGATCCCGTCGAGCATGGAGGCGTTGGCCCGTCCGGTGCGGAGCGTTTTGAACTCGCGGTGAAGAGCCTCGATGGCGCCGTGCATACGGTGCTGAATGTCTTTGATGACGTCGTTGATCATAGGAACCTCGTGAATCGTGAAGGATGAACCATGAAGGATGAAGGATGAATTGTCTGAGTTTCTTGTTCATCTTCATCCTTCAGCATTCATCCTTTCCCCGGTACCTCATCAGAAACGATGGAGCCGATATCCTCGCCCAGCAGGGCTCTCTTGATGTTGCCCGGTTCGCGCAACGAGAAAATATAAATCGGGATCGAGCTGCCGCGTGCGAGGTCGATTGCGGTTGCGTCCATGACCTCCAACCGCTCGGCGAGCACGCGCTGGTAGGTCACATGCGGAATCCGCGTAGCAGCGGGGTCTTTCTCCGGATCCGCCGTGTAGATACCGTCGACCTTCGTCGCCTTGAAGATGATCTCGCACTTCAATTCGCTGGCGCGCAGCGCCGCAGCGGAATCGGTCGTGAAGTACGGGTTGCCTGTGCCCGCGGCGCAGATGACGATGCGCGATTTCTCGAGATGACGAATGGCACGCCGGCGAATGAACGGCTCGGCCACCTCCGCCATCGTGATCGCCGACGTCACGCGTGTCTGCGCGCCGCGACGCTCCAGTGCGTCCTGCAGCGCGATGGCGTTGATCACGGTGGCCAGCATCCCCATGTGATCGCCGGCAACGCGGTCGATGCCTTCCGTGGCCGCCGTGACGCCTCGAAAGATGTTGCCGCCGCCGATGACGATGGCGATCTCGACACCGGCGCGGTGCACGTCCACGATCTCGTCGGCAATGCGCGCGATCGTTTCGGGATCGATGCCGGTGCGGCGCCCGCCCATGAGTGCTTCACCGGAGAGTTTGAGAAGGATTCGTTTGTAGCGAGGCATTGGCGACGCTTTATATAACAAAAAGGGCGGCCTATCCGGCCGCCCTCACTTGATGTTGGAATCGCTGCCTATTTCATGAACGACGCCACTTCTGCGGCGAAGTCATCGCTCTTTTTCTCGATGCCTTCGCCCAGCTTGTAGCGGGTGAAACGGGTGACCGTGTACTCGCAGCCGGACTCTTTGCCCGACGACGCCAGATACTCGTTCACCGTCTGCTTGTCGTTGCGGATGTAGGGCTGCTCGAGCAGGCAGGCCTCGCCGTAGAACTTCTCCATCTTGCCGGTGACCATCTTCTCGACGATGTTCTCCGGCTTGCCGGATTTGGCGGCTACGTCGCGTGCGATCTCGCGCTCGGTGTCGAGATCCTTCTGCGTCACCTCGTCGCGGCGGATGAAGCGTGGCTCGGCGGCGGCGACGTGCATGGCCACATCCTTCGCAACCTCATTCATCTTCGCGCTCTTCGCGCCGCTGATGGCCACGAGCTCGACGAGCACGCCGATGCGTCCTCCTGCGTGGATGTACGCGGAAAAGACGGCGTTCGGTGCTGCTTCGTAGCGGACGAAACGGCGGATGGCGATGTTCTCTTTGATCGACGCGATCTTGCTCTGGGTCACCTGACCGACGGTCTGGCCTTCGGCATCGCCGGGCCACGGCTCGTTGTTCAGTGACTCAACCGAGTCCGCTTTGCTCTTGGCAATGACGGCGGCCACTTCGTCGGCGAACTTGCGGAAGTTCTCGTTGCGGCCGACGAAATCGGTCTCACAGTTGACTTCGACGAGGACGCCGATGCTCTCGCTGACGAATGCGGTCACCGCGCCCTCGGCGGCGATACGTCCGGCTTTCTTGCCCGCGGCGGCCAGGCCCTTCTTGCGGAGCAGAATGGTGGCCTGCTCCATGTCTCCGCCAGCCTCGGTCAGGGCCGATTTGACATCCATCATCCCGGCGCCGGTCTGCTCGCGCAGTTGTTTGACCATGGCGGCGGTGATCTGCGGACGGCCTTCAGATCCCGATGCAATCTGTGTCATGTGCATTTCTCCTTGATACAAGAGCGCCGTCTGCCGCAATGCGGACAGCCGGCGCTCCAAGTGGAAGTAGTCTTGCGAATCAGGAAGCGGCCGGAGCGCTCATCGCTTCGGCAGGTTCGGGATGGACAGGTGCGGCCGCTTCCGGCTCGCCCTTGTCTTCGGCACCGATGAACTTCTCGTCGGCGAGGTTGTATCCCTCGAGCACGCCGTCGGCGATCTTCTGCGTGAACAGACGGATCGCGCGAATGGCGTCATCGTTCCCCGGAATGACGTAGTCGATGTCTTCCGGATCGCAATTCGTGTCGACGATCGCAACCACCGGAATCCGGAGCTTCTTCGCTTCCTGGATGGCGATGTACTCCTTCTTCGGATCGATCACGAAGAGCGCATCCGGAAGGCCGTCCATCTCACGGATTCCGATGAGATTCTTGAGGAGCTTCTCACGCTCGCGGTCGAGGGCGGCGCGCTCCTTCTTCGACATCTCTTTATCGGTGTCGCCGATGATCGACTCAATCTCCTTGAGGCGCTCGATCGACTTCCGGACGGTGGTGAAGTTCGTCAGTGTGCCGCCCAGCCAGCGGTTGTTCACGTAGAACATGCCGCAGCGGTTGGCCTCTTCGAGAATGGCATCCTGCGCCTGGCGCTTGGTGCCGACAAACAAAATGCGTTTCCCCTGGGACGCGAGGTCCGAGATGAACGCGGAAGCTTCCTTAAAGAGCTTGAGCGTCTTCTGAAGGTCAATGATGTAGATCCCATTGCGCTTTCCGAAGATGTACTTCTTCATCTTCGGATTCCAGCGCTTGGTCTGATGACCGAAGTGGACGCCAGCTTCCAAAAGCTCTTTCATCGTAATAGAGACTGCCAAGCAAACCCTCCTTCTCAAGTGACGTTGGTTGAACGGCGTGAGACAAAAAAAGACAGGAGCGAGCTGCGCTCCTGTCTTCGAGAATCAAGCTGGGGAAAACGGAAACATCGGAACTAGCGCTTGGAGAACTGGAAGCGGGCGCGGGCGCCCTTCTGACCGTACTTCTTGCGCTCTTTCATTCTCGGGTCGCGCGTGAGCAGGCCGGCCTTCTTGAGGCGCTTGCGGAGCTCGACATTGAAGATCTGGAGCGCGCGGGAGATGCCATGACGGATTGCGCCCGCCTGGCCGCTCGGCCCGCCGCCGTCGACGGTGACGACGATGTCGAACTTGTCGCCGGTCTCCGTGAGCGAAAGAGGCTGCTTGATGATCATCTTCAGCACGTCGTTGCCGAAGTACTCGTCGAGTGAGCGGTGATTGACCGTAATCGCACCGCTACCCTGACGGAGGTGGACGCGAGCGGTTGACGTCTTGCGGCGTCCCGTTCCGTAGTATTCAACCAGTGCCAAAGTGTAATCCTCCTAAACTACTTCTTCGCCGGGGCCATGCCGCCCATCTCGGAGACTGCGCCATCGCGCACTTCCAAAGCGATCGGTTTCTGCGCTTCATGCGGGTGATTGGTCCCGCGATAGACTTTCAGTTTCTTGATCATCTTCCGGCCGAGCTTGTTGTGGGGCAGCATGCCCAGAACAGCGCGCTCGATCATCGACTCCGGCTTTTCCGCACGAATGAAGCGCGCGGCACGCTCGCTGAGTCCGCCCGGATAGAGCGAGTGATGACGGTAGATCTTGTCGGTTTCTTTCTTGCCCGTCAGCACGATCTTCTCGGCGTTGATGATGATCACGTGATCACCAGTGTCGAGGAACGGCGTGTAGGTCGGCTTGCTCTTGCCGGAAATGATCCGGGCGATCTCGGTCGAAAGGCGCCCGAGGATTTTGCCTTCGGCGTCGATGATGAACCACTTCGGCTCGATGTCGCCCTGCTTGGGGAAATACGTACGCATGACTCTCCCTGAATACACTTCGCAACTCAGATTCGATCTTCGGAGGACCGCGGCGCAGGGGAACTGCTCAGCGCCGGGGATCATTCAAAGACAACCACACACCTTCCCCACGGAAGGGGTTGAAACGGTAACACTGCCGAACAGAGGGCGTCAAGGAATTCATTCCCGAGGCGACGAAGCATGCGGCGCCCGAATTTTTTCAAGGTTCAATCGAGCGTGACACGATCAACATTCGGACCGCGAAAACTACGGCACCGTGATCTCCACCGTCTGCTCGCCGCTGCTCAAGCCGATGCGAACAGGATCACGCGCTGGCGGATTCAACGGCCGCCGGGATCCTCGGAAGCCCCACACTTCGTATGATCCTGCCGGAAGCAGCGGGTATCGGAACGACCCGTCCCCAATGCGCTGGTTGTTCAATGTTGAGACCACAGATCCAGGCAGCCATTCGCCGTTCCAGCGCATCGCGGCGGAAGCCATGACAGGCTTTTTCTCGCCATCGACAAAGTTGATGACCAGAGATGCCGCCGGCTGCGGCACCACCACTCGCATCGGCTTGCCGTCCGCCGCGATGACATGCACCGGCGCAAAGGATCCCTCGGCCGGGATCACGAACAACGTCTTCGTCTCGCCGCTGCGGATGTGAAGCTTCAGGTGTCCAGTAGCATCCGTAACGCCCATCCACGCCGCGTTGAAACCGTCGCTCAGGACCCCTTCCATGACTGTGGCATTCGCTACTGGCTCACCGTTGGGCCAGAAGAAATTGATCACTTGCTCGGTCCCTCGGCTCAACGGAAAGTCCGCTGTCTTCGACTCATCCTGTTCAGCGATCTCGATCGTTGCTGTAGCACTGACATGATCCGGCGCGTCCGCGGAAAGATCGTAGGTTCCGTCGCGTGTCGCGGCGATCGAGTACGTTCCGTCGTCCGAGATATGAACGGGCGCGTGAACGCTACTGTTCGTCGCTATGAACTGCATTCCGAGACTGGCCTGGGGGATCACTTCCTTTGTTTCCTCGTCGAAAACTCTTCCGCGGATCAGACGACGCTTGAATGAGATATCCCACGCTGCCGGATCGCCTACGAGCGCCGGCGGATGATCGACCGGAAGATTGCCGGTCTCTTTCGACCCCACCCATCCTCCGATGTCCTCTCTCTGCCACATCGGCCCGCCGAAGTGTCCCTCGGCGTCAATCGTCGTGTCGCCCCTCCACGTACGGTGGGTGTCGTAGACATCAACAATCCCGCTGCGTACCGGCTCGCTTCCAAAGTGCACGCTTCCCTGCAGAACAAAGGGCGAAAGGCGAATCTCTTCGGACACATCTTCGCTCTTGATCGGAATCGCGGTGGTGAGATGTTCAAGCACCGCATCGCCGCTCAACGTGAGGTAGTACGTCCCCTCGGAGACGTCGGCGAAAACAAGATCGTCGTCGCCCGCCTTGAGCTCGCGCGTAGCAATGCTCGTGTTCTCGTATTGCGATTTCGAGGGTTCCGTCAATTGGACTTGAAGCGTTTTCGATTTCGCACTCTCAGCGCGGTTCAGATGCACCGTGAGCTTCACGCCGCTGCTTAGCGTGATCACGCCGAGGTCCGTGTCGGGGGAGACGATGTTCAGGGGGACCACCCGCGTGCCGAAACCGGGAGACATGATCATGATCTCCTTGGTCTCTGGCTCGTCGGTTACCGGCTCGGCCAACTCTGTGCGAAACGCGCCTTGCTCATTTGTGGACGTAAGAAGTTTCCCATTGCCGCGCGCCAGTTGCGCGCCTGCGACGGCCGTCTCGCGCGGCTTCTGGTCGTCGCCGGTCTTCTTCATCGTGACGACGCGGCCGCTCACAGCCGGGAGAGGCGCGAGAGTGATCAGGTTGATCGCGACATCCTCCGCGTCGATTTTGAGCGGACGGTGATCGCCCTTGTGATGCTCCGCGCCGATCCGCATCGTGTACGAACCGCGTGGAAGGCGAATCGACATCGGCTTCCCGATCAACTTCGCGGGAACGCTCCAGCGCCAGAAACGATCCTTACTTTCGATGATCTCGAAGCGCGTCTCCACCGGCCACTGTCGCCTCGCGTTTCCGCGTACGGACAGCGTGACCTTTCGCGCATCCTTCGAATCGAGATCGATCGTCACCGCCTTCGCGGCGAGTGTACCGAGCACGACCCTCGATGCGTCACTGCTCATCCAGACGAATCGCCGTTCGGCATCCGCCGGCTTCACCTCGAAGGTCGATCCGCTCGCCGGTGTGCAATCCGTTCCTAAACAAATCGTCCCTTTCGGTGACTCGGCGGCAATCAGCGAGCTGGCACTCAGCATGAGGATGAAGAGTAGGTTTTTCATTTGCCTTATCATACGTGCCGCGTGGTTGTCTCGTTGCGACCATCGTGGTAGAAGCGCCCGGTCATGCCCGCGCACCTCCTCGATGGTAAAGCAGTCGCCGGCACAATCGAAGCTGAGGTCGCGCAGACGATCCTGCGCCTCGGCATCGTTCCGGTGCTCGTCGTCGTACGCGTCGGCAACGATCCAGCGTCCGAAATCTACGTTCGGAACAAAGCCCGGAAGGCGGAAGAGCTTGGATTGCGCGGCGATGAGCGCATCTTTCCCGAGACGCTTTCCGAGCAGGATCTGCTCGCCGAGATCGACCGCCTCAATCGCGACGAGACCGTCGACGGCATCCTCGTGCAGCTTCCGCTGCCGAAGCACATCGACCCTCACCGCGTCATCGATGCGATCGATCCGGCAAAAGACGTGGACGGATTTCATCCGCAGAACGTCGGGCGTCTGCACCTTGGACGGCCGTCGCTGACGCCTTGCACGCCTGCCGGCGTCATTCGCCTGCTGGACGCATGTGATCTGCAAATCGAAGGAAAGCACGCCGTGGTGATCGGTCGCAGCGACATCGTCGGAAAACCGGTCGCCGCGCTCCTCCTTCAGCGGAACGCGACCGTTACCATCTGTCACTCGCGCACGCGCGACCTAGCAGCCGTCGCGCGCAAAGCCGACATCGTCGTCGCCGCGATCGGCAAGCCGTTCTTTGTGACCGCGGAGATGGTGAAAGCGGGAGCAGCCGTGATCGACGTCGGCATCAACCGCATCGACGCGAGCCAGGCATCGCTCGTGGCGCACGACGAGATCAAATCCGCCTTGCTCGCGAAGAATGGTCACGCTGTCGTCGGCGATGTCGATTTTGTCCGCGTCCGCGAAGTTGCCGCGTGGATCACGCCGGTGCCGGGCGGCGTCGGTCCAATGACGATCGCCATGCTCATGAGCAACACCGTCAAGGCTGCGGAGTGGCGGCGGCGATGATCCTGCGCGCCGGACTGACGGGCGGCATTGCCAGTGGAAAATCGACGGTCGCTCGCATGTTCGCTGCACTCGGATGCGTGACGATCGACGCGGATCAGATCGTGACGCAGCTCTATCAGCCGGGCCGCGCGGGACATGAAGCCCTCGTCCGCACGTACGGCGAATCGATCCTCACACCGGACGGCGCGATCGATCGCCGCAAGCTGGCCGATGTCGCTCTCGCCACCGATGCAGACGCAAAAAAACTCAACGCCCTCATTCATCCGTTGGTGATCGAAGAACAGGCCCGGCTCATCGCCGCGGAAGAAGAGGCCGCTGGCGGCGACCGGATCGTCATCGTCGAGGCGACGCTGCTCATCGAGTCAGGCGGCAAGGGCCGTTACGACCGCATCATCGTCGTCGACACGGATCCTGAAACCCAGGCCGCGCGCGCCGTAGCTCGAGGGATGACGCGCGAGGAAGCAGAGCGGCGCATCGCCAGGCAGATGCCGCGCGAAGAGCGGCTTCGCTACGCCGACTACGTCATCGACAGCAGCGGCGCGATGAGCGGCACAGAGGCAGCGACGGTCCGCGTGTACGAGGCGCTGCGGCGCGATCTCGCCGCGAAGAAGACGCCGGCTACATAAAAAACGCCCCGCCGGGTGGCGGGGCGTTGAACAGCAGTTGAGCGAAGGTTAGTGCTTCTTCTTCGTGGTGGTCTTCTTCATCTCGGTATTCGTGGTGGTGCCCGTCGTTGCGGTCGTAGCAGTCGTGGCGGTCGGGGCTGCGGCGCCCGTGCCCGTCGTGTCGGTCGACATCGTGCTCGTGGCCGTGCCGGTCGTGTCGGTGGACATCGTGCCGGTGGTGCCGGTCACCGAGGTGTCGGTGGTCGACATGGTCGAGCTCGTGCTGCTGGCCGTGGTCGAGGTATCCGTCGCGACTACGGCGGTGTCTGTGGTGTTGTTGTTGTTCGTCTCGCTCTTGCAGGCGTAGCCGAAGAACGCGAGAGCGACGATGGTCAGGAGAATCATGGTTTTCTTCATTTGTGTTTTTCCTCTCAGACGAAGTTAATGTTCTGTTGCTGCGACATGGAAATGCTGATGTCGTTTTCTGGGAGTGCCTGCCTCACCTCCTTCGCATTGCTTCGATGTCAAATCATGAATTGCAGCGAGATTGTGTCTCGCGGATCGTAATCGAGGTCGGAACGGGAGGAAAAAGGAATCCGGTTGCGGCACGAGAGCCGGCGACTACAAGGACGCCCCGCGGATTGCGCGGGGCGTCCTGAATAGCGAAAAACGAAGTTAGTGCTTCTTGCTGCTCGAGGTCGTCGTCTTGGCGGTGCCCGTGGTCGTCGTGGAGGTCGTGCCCGTCGTTGACGTAGCCGTCGTCATCGTCGTGGCCGTGCCAGAGGTGTCGGTCATCGTGCCGCCCGGCATTGCCGAGGTGGACGTCGAGCCGGTCGTGCCGGTCGTGTCGGTGGCCATCGTGCCCGTCGTCACCGTGGTGTCGGTGGTCGCGGTGGTGGCAGACGTGTCAGCCGCGGCTGCCGCGGTGTCGGTGTTGTTGTTGTTCGTCTCGCTCTTGCAGGCGAAACCGAAAACGCTCAGGGCGAGAACCGTCAGGAGAACTACAATTTTCTTGCTCATTTTTGTTTTTTCCTCTCGTTATTTTTGTTGCGTTGTTGATGTCTTTTGACTTGGGGTTGGATCCGATGAAAAGTGCCTGCTCACCCCCCTTGGCAATCGAATTGATGGGTCTGGCGAAGCGAGCCGCTTCGCAACGTGTATAAAAAACGAGTTCTACCTGATTCGCAACGACGATGCCAGCTCTTTCGAGAGCCCTTCGAAAATGGCAACACGGCTTGGCAGGATTACGCCGCAGGCATCGCGGCAACAAACAGACTTCTACTTCCGTACGATCTCCGAGGGCGTACTGCATCAGGCAAAGCTACAGGGGGGCGCGAGCGTAAAACTGCCCAGCGCGCGGTTATAGTCTAGGAAGGCACACCACCATGTCAAGCGCACACGCCACGCTGCACCAACTCCCCACCCCGGTAACCGCGACCGTTTCATCGTTCGATACCACCCCGATTGCATACGATCTCTACGATCACGCCTCGCGCTCGCTGGTCCTCGTCGTCCCTGGTTTCTGGCGCGACCGGCGCCATCCGTCGATGGTCCGCCTGGCCTCCCACCTCAGCGAGCTCGGCTACAGCACCGCCATCCTCGATCCTCGGGGACACGGCGACAGCGGCGGCACCTATGGCTTCAACCTCTTCGAGCATTACGACACCGCCGCGGTGGCGGACGATCTTCTTCACCGCCTGCCGATCGAGTCGATCACGATCGTGGCACTCTCGTACGGAGCGTCCGTCGCCATCTCGACGGCGGCGCGGCACAAGCTCCCGATCGCGTCGCTGCTGCTGATCTCGGCCGTCGCCGATTTCGCGAAGATTGTGCCGCGGTTCAATCCCTTCACTCTGCACCGGCACATCGCCCTTTCGCAGGCGCTCAAGCGGCCGCGGTTCGATTGGCACTTTCGCACCAGCCCCAAACTTCGGGCGATCGATGACGTTCGCGATGTCCACGCGCCGATCTGCCTGATCCACGTCAAGAACGACTGGCTGATCGGCCACGACCACTCGCTCGCGCTCTACGAAGCAGCAAACGAGCCGAAGGAGTTGCACGTCATCGACATCCCCGGCAACTACCACGCCGACCGTATTTTCTCCGTCGCCCCGAGCGAGATCGATCCGGTGTTCGGGGAGTTTCTGCGGCGGTACACGCCGGTGTAGGGGGTGGGGTGTCGGGAGTGGGGTGTGGGAGCTGGCTTCGCCGTCTCTGTTGGGTTGCGGGCAAGGATAGTGCGGTCACGCGGTGGTTTGGTTTTGTTTTGTTTTGTCTCCCACCCCCTACAC
>OLLN01000213.1_pt1 | contig 16375 bp, 13 predicted proteins | sample 1604281 | NCBI WGS metagenome assembly OLLN01 (sample SAMEA104055716, study PRJEB20765) | soil metagenome | biome: Arctic tundra; feature: Polygonal ground; material: soil | place: USA | collected 2011-09 | depth 0-0.5 m | reverse complement strand
GGCAGAAAGTTACTTCGGCGCAAGAGAAGGTCGTGAGCGCGCGGAATGGGAATCGGATCATCGAGTCTTCTAGCCGCATTGTTGATTCGACGATGCGCAGCAATGAATCGACGATGCCCATCGTCAAGTGACGATGCGGATCGATAAACGACACTCCGCATCATCGGTCCGACGATGTGGAGCCGCGATCGACACTGCGCATCATCGATATGACGATGCACATCGTTGATCTGACGATACGCAGTCACGATTGACGATACGCAGCCACGATTGACGATGCGCATCAAAGATTCTTCGATGCGTCGAGAAGATCGTTCGCAACGCTGCGAAAATCGTTGGCAACGACTAGAAGATCCTTCGCAACGCGTAGAAGGTCGTTCGCAACGCCTAGAAGACCCTTCGCAGCGACTAGAAGGTCGTTCACAACGACTAGAAGACCCTTCGCAACGACTAGAAGGTCGTTCGCAACGACTAGAAGGCCCTTCGCAACGCCTGGAAGATCGTTCGCTACGGCTAGAAGACCATTCGCAACGCCTGGAAGATCGTTCGCTACGGCTAGAAGACCATTCACTAGGCCTGGAAGATCATTCACTTCGCCTGGATCAGGATCGTCTCGATTTGTGACACGGCAGCGAAGCGCGGCAATTCATGCCGCCGACGGGACGCGCGGCCTGCCTCGTCCGATCGTCGACAGTCAGGCCGGAAACTGCTTCGCCATCGTCTCGAGGATTCGCCACTGCCGGGCGATGCGCTCGGCCGCGGCATCGACGTCCAGCGCGCTTCCGGCGTAGCGGCGCTGACGAGACAGGTACTCGCGCAAGTCGGTCCCGTCGGGGCGCACGTTGATCGTATAGCGCTCGCCGTCGAAGACCTCGTACAAAGGAAAGAGTCCCGATCGGACGGCCAGATCGACCAGCTCGATGCTTTCGTCGGACGAAGACTTCCAGCCGATCGGGCAGGGCGAGAGCATCACCAGGAAGCGAAAGCCACGCGTCTGCCGCGCCACGCGCAGCTTGCGGAGGAAGTCTTCGCGATGCGCAACCGAAAGCGTGGCCGCATACGGAATCCGATGCGCGGCCATGATCGCGACCATGTCCTTCTTCCACTCCGTCTTGCCGCGCGGGGTGGTACTCGTCATCGCGCCTTCAGGCGTCGCGCTGCTGCGCTGGCCACCTGCATTGCCGTAGATCTCGTTGTCGTAGCAGATGTAGAGGTCCTCGTTGCGCTCCGCGCTCGACAGCCAACGGTTGAACCCTTTCGATTGAACGCGTGCTGCCACCATGGCGCTCGTTCAGGCTTCGTTGCCACTCACCGGCACATTCGTTCCATTCATTGAAAAGCGGTTCGGCCCTCCTGCAGCGGCGCATCTACTGCCGTCGCGCTACGTGCGCCTACTGGAGAACCCACATTGAAATCCATTGCCTCAACTCTGCTGCTTGCCGCAGCGATCTTCTTGCCCACATCTCTCTTCGCCGCCAGCGCCGGGGCCGTGCGCGGCAAAGTTCTCGGGCCCGACAACAAGCCACTGGCCGGAGTGGTCGTACAGCTTCGCAACGACATCACCGGCTTCAAGCAGGATGCCGCGACGGCCGCCGACGGCGTTTTCAATTTCAATAACGTGCCGTACAACCCATACGAGATTCACGTCGATGTGCAAGGCTTCCAGCCGTCGCATGTCTCGGTCGACGTTCACTCGCCGGTTCCCCTCGACGAGACGATCACGCTCAAAGTGTCCGGCGTCTCGGAATCGATCAGCGTCACCGCGGAGCCTCCTGCCGCGCAGCTCGAGACCGACAATTCGCAAAGCCACATCGACATCGACAAGTCCTACATCGCCAAGGCTCCGGCGGCGGTGGCTTCGCGCGCCATGGAGCAGATCGTCACCTCCACGCCCGGCTTCGCCAAAGACGAGAACGGCCGCTTCCACTTTCAGGGCGCACACAGCCAAAGCGAGTACGTCATCGACGGCCAGACCATCTCCGATCAGACCGGCGTGACCTTCTCCAACTCGATCGATCCCGGCATCGCGCAAGGCATCGAGATCATCTACGGCAACGTGCCCGCCGAATTCGGCGAGAAGGTCGGAGCCGTCATCAACCTGACCACGAAATCTGGCCTCGGCGCGGGCGCTCCGAAGACCGAGATCTTCGTCGGTGGATCCAAGTTCGCTACCACGGAGGCGGGAGCGTCGGTGGCCGGCGGTTCGCAGACCTTCGGCTACTTTGGCTCCATCAATGGCTCGAAGTCCGACCGCTTTCTCGATCCTGTCAACTTCGACAACCTGCACAACCACGGCAATACGTACCGCGGCTTCCTGCGTCTCGATACGCAGTCGCCGGATTCGAAGAGCTCCTTCCGATTCACGGCACTCCTCGGCGAAACGCATCGCGACGTTCCGAACACCTTCACGCAGGAGGACGCCGGCCAGAACGAGCGCGTCCGCAGTGCCGATCAGAATTTCAACCTCGGATGGCAAAGCATCCTCTCGCAGACGTCCGTTCTCGAGCTCGTCGCCTTCGCCCGCTTCTCGAAGTTCAAGCTCGACGGAACGCCGAACGATACGCCGGTCATCGTGGCCTCGAATCGGTCGCTCAACAACTACGGCATCGCCCCGGCCTGGAGTTGGACCAACGCGAACAACGAGGTCAAGATCGGCCTCAACCTCAAGCGCTATCCGATCAAGGAGAAGTTCTCATTTGGCATCACCGATCCCGGTTTGAACGATCCCTCTGTTCCCGATGCCTACAATCCCAACCTCGCGCCGTATGACCTCACCCGAGGCGGCCACAACTTCGTATTCAACGATCGCCGCACCGGCTCTTACAACGCGGCATATATACAGGACAACATCAAGTTCGGCGATCTGACGGCGAACCTCGGCGTGCGCTACGATAGGAACTCACTCCCGCTCAGCGAATCGGCGGTTCAGCCACGCCTCGGCGCCGCATGGTTCCTGCCATCGACGAAAACCGTTTTCCGCGCGTCGTACAACAAAGTCCTTTACACACCCGAGTTCGAGAATATCCTCTTCGGCTCCTCGGCCGCGGCAGCCGCACTCGCACCACCCGCGGTCCGGGCGTCTCAGGAGCTGGGCGGGGGCGACCTTCTCGTCCATTCCGAGCGCCAGACCGCCATCACCGTCGGCGTGCAGCAGGCGATCGGCAGCCGGATACGCTTCGATGCCGATTACTGGAAGCGCCGGTCGCGTTTCGCCGGTGACCAATCGCAGTTCGAAAACACCGGCATCGTCTTTCCGCTGGCCTTCAAAGCGGGCCATCTCGATGGTTGGGACATGCGTCTCGATCTGGCGAAGACTGCCGGCTTTCGCGGCTTCCTTTCACTCGGACACACACACGCCGAATACGTACCACCGCTCACCGGCGGACTCTTTCTCGACACCGGCGCGATCGACACCTTGACCGGTGGCCCGTTCCTCATCGACCACGATCAGAAGTTGCAGGCGCAGGGCGCGTTGAGCTACGACTTCGGCGATTCGGGCGTCTGGGTTGCCACGAACGTCCGTTACGACTCCGGACTGGTGACCGGCGCTGACATCGCCTCCCTCCTCGCCGATCCGGACAACGCGTTTGCGGCGCCGTACATCAAAGAGAACTCAGGAACCGATCTCGATCCAAACCGCGTCAAGCCGCGCACGATCGTCGACTTCTCCCTCGGCGCCGACCTGATCCAGTACCACCTGCCTCTGAGCATCCAAGCGGACCTTTTGAACGCGACAAACAAGAAGGGCGTCTACAACATCCTCTCCACGTTCGGAGGAACGCACGTAATCCCACCGCGGATGCTGGCGGTGAGGGCGCGGTATACCTTCTGAGGATTTCATCTGTGTCATCTGCGACATCTGCGGATTAGGTTTTTATCCGCAGATGTACACAGATGAAAATCACAGCCGCAGCAGACGCTCCCGCAGCAGCCGCGAATGAAACCGGCTGGTCTGCAGCTCCTGGCCATTGGACAGCGAGAGCACGAACGTGCCGCCGGGCATCGGCGTGGCTTTCGTGATGGCGCTGATGTTTGCCAGCGTGCCGCGGCTGAGGCGGATGAACTCTTCGCGGTCGAGACGGGCCTCGAGATCTTTGAGGCGATACGAGATCGTGTGCTTAATGCCGCGAACCGTCGTCAGGTGAAGCAACTCCCCGTCGGCGATGATCGATGCAACCTCACTCACGTTCACGAGAACGATCTCGTTCTTCCGGCGCACCGGAATGCGGCGTAGCGGCGCCGCGGTCGAGGCTTCGAATGCCATTACCGCGGAACGGACGTTTCTCACCGAGATTTCGCGAGCGTCGTCGCGGTCGAGGCGGTCGATAGCCCGGCTCACGGTCTCGCGGAGGCGCGTGGCGTCGACCGGCTTGAGGAGGTAGTCGACGGCATTCAGCTCGAAGGCGCGGACCGCGTACTCGTCGTAGGCCGTGACGAAGGCGATCATCGGCATCGATGCGCGTTTGAGAAGCCGCACGACGCCGATGCCGTCAACTTCGGGCATCTGCAGATCGAGCAGCGCCAGGTCAGGTTTCTCGCGTTCGATCAACTCCACGGCCGCGGCTCCATCCGTTGCCTCGCCGACGATCTCGACGTCGTCGAAGCCGCGCAGCATCGCCACGAGCACGGAGCGCGCTGACCTCTCGTCATCGGCGACGACGATGCGCAGCCGGTCTCTCACACGCGCCTCCCGAGTGGAAGAACGATCTCCGCGCACGTCTCGCCGGCCGAGGCAACGAGCGTCAGCGTGGCAGCGTCACCGTACTGATGGCGTAGACGGGCGTCGAGGTTCGCTAGGCCCACACCATTCTTGCGGCCGCGGGTGATCTCGGCATCGGTCGCGCGCGCTCCGCTGTTGCGGACGGTGATTGCGAGCTTTTGCCCGTCCGACCTGCTCTCGATTGCCACGCGGCCGCCGCTTCTGCTGTTGGCGATACCGTGTTTGATGGCGTTCTCGACCAGCGGCTGGATCATCAGCGCCGGCACGCGGATTCCCCGCAACTCGCCCGGAACGTCGATATCGATGCGCAGCCGTTCTTCGAAGCGGGCGCGCTCGATCTCCAGGTATGCGCTGACGAGATCGATCTCGTCGCCAAGCGTCGTGGCGCTATCGGCCGAGCGCAGTACGCCGCGCAGCAGTGTCGTCAATTTCATCAACGTCCCGTGCGCGCGCTCGGGCGAGGTCTGGATGAGAAAGCCGATCGTGTTCAGAGCGTTGAAGAGGAAGTGAGGGTTCACCTGCGCGCGCAACGCCCTGAGCTCCGCCTCGGCCGTCAGCTTGTTCTGCTGATAGCGCTCGCGCGACAGGCGGATGGTGTCGATGCGGCGCGCGGCGAGAAGCGCGATGTTGTTGAGCATCTCGGTATCGTCCGAGAGCAGACGCCTGCCACCCGCGAGCGGGCCGACGACCAGCGCATAACGCGGCAGTTCGGTGGTCGGGATGATCATCGCGAGATCGTCGCCGCCGCCGTCGTCAATCTCGATCCAGCGCATTTCATTCGCCGCCAACGGGGCTCGCAGCGCATCGACGAGGGCCTCCATCACCGCTTGCGGCTCTTCGATCGCGGAGAGACGTTGATCGAAGGCCTCGCGAAGGCGTTTGTAGTCGGCGCGGTGCAGAACGACGCGATCGATGATCCAGGTGGCGGCGCGGCAAAGCGGCGGGTAAAGCAGCGCCAGCCCGGCCCAGAGAATGACTGAGCCACCGACCGCGACGGGGTCGCTGCGAAAGTCGTGTTGCGCCAGCAGCGGCACTTCGATGCCGATGTAGAGACCCGAGGCGATGGCTACGAGAGCGAAGAGGGCGAGGGCACGCTTCAGAAAGAGATCGGCCAGCGCGAAGCGGAAGTCCTGATAGAGGATCGCGAAGATCAAGGGGATCGAGGCGTGATGTCCCGCCAGCTCCACGTACCACGACTCCGTCGCCCCTTCGCGATGACTGAGGTGCAGCGCGGAGACAGCGAAGACCGCAAGAGCGACGATCGACCATGCGCGCGCCGAACCGGTCCGGCGGCGAGTGAGAAGGAAGAGCGGAATGGTCAGGCCGAGGTAGAACCAGGTCAGAAGCTGAAGCGCGAACGCCGAGGGTACCTGGCCGCCGTGAAACGCCGTCCAGAACATCAGCGTTTCGGCGACGGTGCTGACCGTGTAGGCGGCGGTGATGACGATCGCAGCCATCCGCTTGTGCCGCGCCTCCGACTGCGATCGGAGGACGGAGTGCACAACGACCGCTGGCAGGAAGCCGAGGGCGCTGTAGGCGGTGGCGATCAGGAAGGCGGGAGGATCGACGCCGGCGAAATCGCGGATTCCAAAGACGGCCAGCCCGCTCACGTTCCAGATCAGGCCGAGGATCGCCGTGCCGAGCGGCAGCCGATCGCCGCCCATCCGCCGCCGCAACACCAGCGCGAAGAGCATCGCGTAGAGCGCCGCGCCTGTCAGAAAGCCGACCAGGTGGACGAGCGCAGCGACGTTGTGGGGCGGCATCCGACGCGATTATGACGAGAAGGCCGGTGCCCGCAAGGCGATGCCAGTGAATGGTCGGTTTCAGTCGATGAGTGGTTCCGTTGACGGAGCCAGCGGACTTTCGGTCATTTATTGTCTTCGGATTGACTGCCGCGCCCTGCAACAAGCCGCCGAACAACAAACTGTTCGAATTCTGCAATGGATGGCCACTTTGGGCTGTTCAGCGGCCTGTGTTAGTGTCCCCGCCCATGTTGCGTGCTCGGCGCTGGTTGGCCGGATTGATGGTGGTTGTGTTCGCAGCGGTGGAGATGTATGCCGCCGCGCCGCAACTGCACGTTCATCTTCAGGCCGGAGCGCAGGGAAGCGTTCAGCAGCAGGGGCAAGCGCTTAACAAGCGGTCGTCCAGCCGGAATGCGGCGACGAACGATTGCCTGGCCTGCCGCACCTTCAGCCTGGCGACGGCACTGATCTCGTGGACCGGCGTCACGCCTCCCGGCGTGAATCAGACTCTCGCACTGCCCGCCTTGACGGTGTTTGCGGCGTCCGGATTTCACGATGACGCCCGCGGCCGCGCCCCTCCCGCCTGCTAGTTCCCTCTTCCCTCCACTTGACCTTCCAGGTGCAAGGAGGGCTCTGTGCTCAAGAGCGCGGGCTTCTGCATTCTTTTTGTTGTCGGCGGTATTTCACCATTCGCATATGCGCAGGATCTAACGATTGCCCCTGCGGCCGGAGAGCTGCTTCGGCTCTCGCGCCAGCAGGCGATCGATGAAGCACTTGCCCGCAACTACGGTCTGATCGCCGCGCGCGAACAAGTCGAGCAGGCGCGTGCGCAAGTCGTCGTCGCGGCGGCCTTTCCGGATCCGAGCTTTGCGGCGGATGTGAGCGGCTTGTCGCATCCACTGAGCCCGCATTCGTCGACGGGAAGCGATCAGGGTGTGGCGGTGACGATTCCCTTTCCCGGAAAGACCAGCCTGCGTCGCGCCGTCGCCACCGCGGACCTGCGCGTCGCTGAATTCAACTTGACGCAACTGCGCCAACAGGTGGCATCGCAGGCGGTACAAGCCTACGACGCGATCCTCGTGGCGAAGCGGCACGCCGACGACCTGATCACGAGCAAAGGGTTTGCGCAGGACTTCCTCCAGAAGACGCAGGCGCGATTCATGGCCGGCACCGTTGCCAAGGTCGATGTGGTCAAGGCGCAGGTGGACGTATCGCAGGCCGAGAACGACCTCATCGCCAACGAGCGCACCGCGGCCACCGCGCGCGCGACGCTCAATCGTCTGTTGGGGCGATCTGGTGGCGCGCCACTGGAACTGACCGATGACCTGCAGATCCCCAGCTCGCTCGCGGCGGTCGATGCTCTCGAGAAGCTGGCGGAGTCGTCGCGGCCCGAGCTGCAAAGCCTCGCGACGCAGCTTGAAGGCGCAAAGGCCGCCACGCGTCTGGCCGGCAAATTCTGGGCGCCGGACCTCAGCGTGTCATTCACGCGCAACGCGGCGGATGGAACGCCGGCGTCATTCACCAGCGGCGTCTCGTTCGGCATCCCGATCCTTTTCTGGCAACACCAGCGCGGCGAGATCGCCGCGGCCCAACATCGCCAGTCCGAGCTCACCGCGAACATCAGCGACATCCGCGCGCAGATCAGCCTCGACGTACAAACCGCATTCGCCAACGCCTCGATCGCGCTTCGTCAGGCGATCTTCATTCGCGATCAACTCCTGCCCGAAGCAAAAGAGGTCTATCGCGTCGCCTCTGCCAGTTACGGATTGGGCGGCTCGTCGGCGCTCGATCTGCTCGACGCCAAACGAACCCTGCTCGACGCCGAGCGGCAGTACGCGGATGCGCTGGGAGCGGCCAATGACGCCGAGGCGGCGCTGGAGCTGGCCATCGGCACGTCGCTTCCCATGTCGAACACGGGGAACACGGGAGAAACTCATGAGTAAGCAGCAACAGAATCGTTCCCTGCAATCGATCGCCCTGTTCGGCGCAAGCGTTGTGCTGGTACTTACCGTCGCGTCCTGCTCGCAGGAAACGAACAGCAAGACGGAAACCGAAGCGAAAACCGCGAATACCGCGGTTCGCAATGTGCGCACCGCGGTCGTGGCGGTATCGCGATTCCACCGCAGCATCGAAGCGACCGGCACAGTGGCCTTCGATCAGAACCGCTCCACGCAGGTGCTCTCTCCGATCTCGGGACCGGTCGCTAGCATCCTAGTCGGCTTCGGCAGTCATGTGGGTCGAGGGGAGGCGATGGCCATCGTCGCCTCGCCTGATTTCGCCGCTGCCATGAGCGCACTGCGGCGAGCGGAAGCGACCGCGCGCAACGCTCGCCGGGTAGCGGAGCTCGATCGCCAACTCTTCAAGAACGATGCGATCGCGCGACGCGACATGGAGCAGGCCGAGACCGACGCGGTGGGCGCCGAGGCGGACCGCGATTCCGCCTTGCAACAACTCCGCAGCCTCGGCGTCACGCAACAGACGATCGATGACATCCAGGCAAACCGCCCGGTCACGAATCCGGGAGGAACCATTCGATCGCCGCTCTCGGGCACGGTCGTCGAGAAGCTGATCTCGCCCGGACAGTTGCTGCAGGCCGGAACCACACCCTGTTTTACGGTCGCCGATTTGTCGAACGTCTGGGTGCTCGCCAACGTGTTCGAGTCCGATCTTCCGTTCGTGAAAATCGGAGATACCGCCGAGGTGGTGACGGGCGCCGGCGCGACTCCGATGAAAGGGAGAGTGAGCTACATCGCCGCGCTCGTCGATCCGAACACGCGCGCGGTCTCGGTTCGCATCGACGTTCCGAATCCGGGCGAGGTGCTCAAGCGCGATCTCTATGTGCGTGCGGTCATCCAGTCCCAGCAGGAGAGTCAGGGATTGCTCGTTCCTGTCTCGGCTGTGCTGCGTGATGAGGAGAACCTTCCGTTCGTCTTCGTCGCCAAACCGGATGGGACGTTCGGCCGCCAGAGCGTGCAGATCGGATCGCGCATCGGCGATCAGCAGGAGATCACCGGCGGTCTCACCGCAGGCCAGACCATCGTGGTCGAGGGCGGCCTCTTCCTCTCGACGGTGGAACACTCATGAGCGAGCCGGAGGACATCGACGACATCCGCCCACTCGAGGGCGGACGGACCGCAACTTCGATCATCAACCGCATCGTCGCCGGCTCGTTGCGGCAGCGCTATCTGCTCCTGTTCGTTGCGGCCCTGCTCCTCGCCGCCGGGATTTACTCGTTCAAGCGGCTGCCCGTGGATGCGTATCCCGATCTTTCCCCGCCGCAGGTCGAGATCAGCGCGCAATGGCAGGGACGCGCTCCCGAAGAGGTCGAGCGGCTGATCACCGTCCCACTCGAAGTGGAGATGAACGGCATTCCGAACGTGGAGGTCGTGCGCTCGATCTCGCTCTACGGTTTGTCCGATGTGCGCATCACGTTTCAACCGGGAACCGACAACTACTTCGCGCGCCAGCAGGTATTCGAGCGTCTCGCGGGCGTGTCGCTTCCCGACGGCGTCGCTCCCGATATCGCGCCGCTCTTCTCACCCTCGGGACTGATTTACCGTTATGTGCTCGACAGTCCGGATCGCTCGGCGCGAGAGCTGAAGACTCTCGAAGATTGGGTCATCGAGCGCCAATACAAGTCCGTTCCCGGCGTGGCCGACGACTCCGGCCTCGGCGGGCCGACAATGCAGTATCAGGTCCTTCTCGATCCGGCCAAGGTCGCCGCGGTCGGGCTCTCGGTTCCGCTGATCGTCGAGTCGCTGAGCGCCAACAACAGCAACGCGGGCGGCGGTTTCTACTCCCAGGGCGGCCAGTTCTACTACGTCCGCGGCCTCGGCCGCCTGACCACTCCCGAAGACATCGGCAATGTTGTCGTGGCGGTTCACAACGGGACGCCGGTGCTCGTCAAGGACGTTGCCGAGGTCGCGATCGGCGAAGCGCCCCGCCTCGGACAGTTCGGGTTCAACGAACGCGATGAGGCCGTCGAAGGCGTGATCCTGATGCGCACCGGCGAACAGGCGCAGGTCGTACTCGATCGCGTCGAAAAGAAAACGAAAGAGCTGAACGACTCGATCCTGCCAAAAGACGTCAAGATTCGCCCCTTCTACGACCGGCGCGATTTGATTGCGCTCACGACGCGTACCGTCGAGGATAACCTCCTGCGAGGAATGCTGCTCGTCCTGGTCATCCTGATCTTCTTCCTCTACGACTTCCGCTCGGGATTGATCGTTGCCGCCACAATCCCGCTGTCCCTGTTGTTTGCCTTCATCTGCCTCGATCTGAAACACGTTCCCGCGAATCTCTTGTCGATCGGAGCAATCGACTTCGGCATCCTTGTAGATGCCGCTGTTGTGATGGTCGAGAACATTTTTCGGCGATTGGCAATCAACCACGAGGATGGAAACCCTCTCACCACGAGCGAAGTCATCGTGCAGGCGGCGGCCGAAGTGGACCGGCCGATCTTCTATGCAGTCGCCGTCATCATTGCGGCGTTTCTGCCAATTTACGCGTTGACGGGACCATCCGGCGCGCTGTTCCGGCCGATGGCTGACACGACGATCTTCGCACTCATCGGCGCTCTGCTGCTGTCGCTGACGCTGGTGCCCGCGCTTTGCTTCTGGGCTCTGCGCAATGTGCGCGAACGCCGGAACGTCGTGTTCGAAGCCATCCGCAGCGTCTATGTGCGTGGCCTCGATGCCTGCCTCGGGCATCCATGGCTCACGACAACCGTCAGCGTCATTCTCTTCGCGCTCTCGCTGCTGCTGATTCCCGGAATCGGAGCGGAATTCATGCCGCACCTCGACGAGGGGTCATTGTGGGTGCGCGCAAACATGCCATCGACGATCTCGTTCGAAGAGGCGGCTAAGATCTCGCCACAGGTACGCGCGATTCTGCACTCGTTCCCCGAGGTGACTGTGGTCAGTTCGGAATTGGGACGACCGGACGACGGGACAAATCCAACCGGCTTCTTCAATGACGAGTTCTTCGTCGGGTTGAAGCCGTATAGCCAATGGAACGGGCATTACCACACGAAAGCGCAGTTGATCGAGGCCATTGACGAGAAACTGAAAGCCTTTCCGGGCATCGTCTTCAATTTCACGCAGCCGGCCGAAGATGCGGTGGACGAAGCGGAGACGGGTCTGAAGAGCGCGTTGGCAGTAAAGATCTTCGGACCGGATCTTGCCGTATTGGAAGATCGTGGAAACGCGATCAAAGCAGTTCTGCAAAAGGTGCGGGGGATTGGCGAAATCTCGGTCATTCGCCAGCTCGGGCAACCGAGCCTCACCGTCACAGTCGACCGCGCAAAGATCGCGCGCTACGGCGTGAACGTCGCCGACATCAACGGCCTTATCGAAGCCGCGGTAGGGGGCACCGCCGCGACGCAGGTCGTTCAGGGAGAGCGCAGCTTCGACCTGGTGGTCCGCCTCAAACCGGAGTTCCGCCAGACCCCGGAGGCAATCCGCAACATCCTCGTGGCCACGCCCGGCGGTCAGCAGGTGCCGCTCAAAGAATTGGCCGACGTTCGCGAGGTCAGCGGCGCATCGTTCATTTACCGTGAAGACAACTCGCGCTACATCGGCGTTCAATATTCGATCAAAGACCGCGATCTTGCGGGAGCGGTCGAAGACGCACAGCGCCAGGTCGCAAAGGCTGTGCAGGTCCCATCCGGCTATCGCGTCGTCTGGGGCGGCGAATACGAGAACTACACCGCGTCGAAGAAACAGCTCCAGATCATCGTGCCTGTGACGCTGCTGGTGATCTTCATGCTGCTGTTCATGCTCTATTCGAACTTCAAGTTCCCGATGATTACCGTGGCCGCCGTTCTCGTCTCCGGCCCGATTGGCGGCCTTCTCGCCCTTTATCTCACGCACACACCCTTCTCCGTTTCATCCGGAATCGGTTTCATCGCACTGTTCGGAGTCTCGGTCCAAACCGCTGTCATTTTCATTTCTTACGCAAACGAGCTCCGCCAGCGCGGCCTCGGCATCGCCGAAGCCACGCGCGAAGCCGCCATTCTCCGCCTGCGCCCCATCATGATGACCGCCCTGGTAGCCGCCCTCGGACTTCTGCCAGCGGCGCTCTCGACCGGAATCGGCTCCGATACCCAAAAACCCTTCGCCCTGGTCATCGTCGGAGGCCTCTTCTCCAGGCTGCTGATCAGCGTCTTCCTCATGCCAGCGCTCTACGCGCTCGTCGCCAGACCGCATGATCGGCTGGAGGTGTGATCACGCGTAGTCGCTCACGCGAAGTCGCGAAGTCGAAGGGCACGATTGTCCCTCGTCTCCTCCTTCGCGGCTTCGCGGCTTCGCGTGAGCCTAAACGCGGAATCGCCTCCGCACGCGGCCTGTTCGGGAGGGCCGTGACGGAATCGGCGCTCCTGACGCACGGCCCTGCACTGGTCAAGCTCGATGCGGACCACCCCGGTTTTCACGATCCATCGTATTGGCGCCGCAGGGATGAGATCGCGCATGCCGCGCTCACGTACCGGGATGGCGATCCGGCTCCCGACGTTGGTTATACAGATGCTGAGCATGAGGTCTGGCGCGAAGTGTGGCGACATCTCGATTCGCTTCACGCCCGATACGCGTGCCGCGAATACCTCGACGCCGCCGCGCGTATCGCCCTGTCGCGGCAGAGGATTCCGCAACTTCGCGCCGTCAACGCCACCATCGCGCCGCACTTCGGCTTTCGCATGCTTCCAGTGGCCGGCCTCGTGACCGCCGACGCTTTTCTCAAAGAGCTCGGCCGCGGCGTTTTTCTCTCGACGCAGTACATGAGACATCACAGCGTGCCGCTGTACACGCCCGAGCCGGACGTGGTGCATGAGCTCATCGGCCATGCGGCAACGTTCGTTCACGCGGACTTCGCGCGGCTGAATCGCGCCTTCGGCCGCGCCACCCTGGCCGCCTCGGCCAGCGACATCGAACGAATCGGCCGCGTTTACTGGTACACCCTCGAATTCGGCGTCGTACGCGAAGCCGAAGCACTCAAGGTCTACGGCGCCGGCCTCCTCTCATCATTCGGAGAGCTAGGCCGCTTCGAAGCCGAGGAGCGGCTCACGGATTTCGACGTGGAAGTCGTCGCCGATACTCCCTACGACCCGACGCGTTACCAGGAACGCCTCTTCGTAGCCCAGAGCTTCGACGGAATGACGCGCGAAGTCCTCGCCTGGCTCGATCGCTTCTGAAGCCAGCTCCGATCGTAGCAGCCAGCGGGGCCTCAAGCTCCGAGTCAAGTTTTTTCCCACTTTCGCCAAAGTGAGAAATGAGGATCGCCCACAGCTACTTCTTCGTCGAGATCGGGTTGCTCCTGTCAGCCGCCACAATCACGTGGCAATCGTCGGTATGGCGAGACCTTGTGCGCCCTGTCTACGTCAGGCGCATCGTCGGAGTCACAGCGCTTTGGTGGGTGGTCGACGTTCTCGCCGTCCGCCTCGACCTCTGGCATTTCCCGCCGGGCAGAACGCTGCCGTTCCGCGCGTTCGGCCTGCCGTTGGAAGAATTCCTCGGTCTACTCACGCACACACTCGTGACGTTCATACTCATGCGGTTCTTTGGAGCACATGACTCTGTCGTACACGACGTGTAACTGCGTTTTCGCGATCGCTGTCGCCGCCGGTTCAGCCTTCGTGATCCGATCGCGCGCGCAATGGCGCGCTGTTCTACAAACGGCGCTATTCTTTACCGTGCTCTCGTATCCGTGGGACTTCTTCGCACTCACGGTCGGCACGTGGGCGCATCCCCCGGATGCCGGCATCCGAATCTTCTCGGTCCCCGTGAACGACCTCGTATTGTTATTTCTCGCGACTATCTATTCCGCTGGACTATTGAGCAAACCAACGGGAACGCCCACGGACGCGAACCCCACGCCGAGACCAAAGATGGACGCAAGCAAGCCCCACGTCAGAAGCGATACTGACTGACGTGACGCGAGTACAAGCTGCTCCAGCGGGACCGAACCACCTTGGATGAGAAGGTCCGTCCCCGCTTTGCCCTCGGCGACTACGATCACAGGGCGAGAGATGCCAAAAAGCGGCGTGGTAATACCAATCGCAGTTCGACTGACGCTCAGGTTCCGCCGATTCGCCTCGAACTCGCTGCGAGTGACAGACAGGAGTACGTGACCACCGTGTTGTCGCGTGAGAGGGAGATTGAACTGTGCGCTCGTCGGTTCGACAAGAACAGCAATACCTTGATAATCCGTCAGCTGCCCATTCTCGTCGATGTTTGCGTACAGCGGCACAGCCGCAAACGATTGCCGGAAGTCGGACACTGGACCGTAATAGTGCTCGACTGCTGCGCAAGCCATGAGCGCTAGCCCCGGTACGATAAGGAAGGCGAAGAGCTTCGAGCCGTCTTCGTGGTTCAGCCGCTGCGCCAGTTGGATTGCCCATTTAACGAATCCCCAGTCCAATCGCCCTCCTGCCCCGCGTCGAAATAACGACGGCAACAAATGCGAGCAATGAAATTGCCATCGCCCACGGTATCGTGTTCGCCTGCTTTGTCGTTGCGAACGCGAGAATGTGCGCATGTGGGATGAGACACAAGGTCCACGCGAGCAGGCCGAGAGCCCATACCCATGCAATGAAGCGTGGCCGCGCAGGAACAGTGGCGCCGCGCGTTGCGGCGATGAGTGCTCCAGCGATCCCATACGGCGCTATGAGAAGATTCCCGAGGGCATAGGGATTACCGAAGCCGATCGTTGCGATAAACAGCACGATGATGACCGCGAAATTGACGGCGATGATGTAACGGTATCGCACCAGTTCGTCCGATGCAGCGGCGCGGTTCCGGGCGACGAGGACGGCGAGATGCGTTGCCGAAATGAGTGCGCTATTAAAAGCCGAGAGAAAGCACGCGATCATTCCAAGGATCAAGAACGCAAACACCATCCCATTCACCGACAGGTCTCGCACGAGAAACATCGGGTCAAGATCGCCGTAGACGGACGGGCGCGCTGCCAGAACAACCGGCGTGATGAGTACGAACGGCAGCGCTCCGGCCGCAGCGAGCAAAGCGACGCTCCGCTTTGTGGGGTGCTTACGTGACACGATAAAGACCCGCTTCCATGCATCAGGACTCGAAAGAATGAATGTGATTCCCAAGAGAAAACCCACGACGAGATCAAAGCTGCGCTGCAAGAAAATGCTCGGAATGCTGTCCGCGAACCAATGACCTGGATGATGCGCTTGAAGCCGAAGACTCAGCGAAGCAGCGAAGGTCGTGGTGGTCACCGTCGTCGCCATGTAGGCGATCAGCACGAGGCACATGATCGTGATGACTACGAATTGCACGATGTCAGTCCGATATACAGCGCCATACCCGCCGATCAAACAATAGCTGTAGCCGATTATTGCAACACAGGCTGTGAAAAGAATCGCGTATAGCGGGAGCATGCCGAGCCCGCTTAAGAAAACACTGTGAAGCAATAGAAGTTCCGAGACTGCGAATGCGAGCTGCACACCGATGAGCGGCCCAGCGAACACCGCGGGATGCGGTAGTCGCCGCAGTCGCTCGTACACCGCTCCCTCGTACGTTTTCGCTGACGACGCGATCAGCGTACGCACAAGGAGGAGGCCCACGATTGTGCCAGCGGCGATCCCCGCGATCGCGTAGACACCAAGCACGAGGAACATGCCGAAGCACGCGCCAAAAAGCGAGGTGAGAGAAAACATGGTGCTCGCTTGGCCGAGTGCGGGGAATGGGAGGCGGTCCTCGTCGAGCGGTCGCGCCCTCTGAAGCGCACGGGCTCGACTTGAGAAGTAGACGAAGAGGATCGTCGCGAAGAAGAACGCGCCAACGACTTGCGGAATCATTTCCTACTCTGGCGAAAGTGGGAAAAAACTTGACTCGGAGCTTGAGGCCCCGCTGGCTGCTACGATCGGAGCTGGCTTCAGAAGCGATCGAGCCAGGCG
>OLLN01000437.1_pt1 | contig 16749 bp, 13 predicted proteins | sample 1604281 | NCBI WGS metagenome assembly OLLN01 (sample SAMEA104055716, study PRJEB20765) | soil metagenome | biome: Arctic tundra; feature: Polygonal ground; material: soil | place: USA | collected 2011-09 | depth 0-0.5 m | reverse complement strand
GGCGTTCGCTGACAACACCATTCTTCTCGACCAACACGACCGGGCACTGGCCGCGCTTCGCGGCTGAAGCCGGCGGATTTGCGCCCTTCCATGACGTAGCAGGCGGACGTGTGCCCTCACGCGGTCACGACGGTCGTAGAACGCTGCTCCCGGCAGGAAATTCCGTCCAATATCACCTCATCATTGGCCGGCCACTGGCCACGATGTCGCCATCGCGGAGAAGACTCTGATTGAAACCTAGCGTTTGATAGTCGTCAGCCGAACGACCGAAGGTGTGACCCCTCTGGCACTCCTTTATCAACCCCAGATTTCAACCGAGTTCCTCATAGCTCACGCCGAAGGCGTTGCACACGTCTTCAAAACGGCGAACGACTTCGTCTATCTGCCTAGGTATGCCGTACATGTACTTGACCGTCTCGAGATAGGTCACGAGATCATCGCGGTTGGTCGTCGAGAACAGGTGATCGATGATCTCGTCGCGATTCATCGACTTGTACGCGAGATCGACTGAAGCGAAAGTCTTCGCCCAGCCATGGTTGGCAAACCCAACGGAGCGAACGAAGTTTTTCAACTTCAGCATGGCATTCGGCCCGACGTTTGAACTCTCTCTTCGCCGCTCACAGTACTCGTACCACCGGTCGCGAAGGGCCTTGATGCGACTTGCGTTGAGAGTGACGGTGGTTGCGAGGCGGCCGTCCGCCTGGTTGTGACAGTTAGGGCAAAGCGGCGCGAGATTGTCGGGGTCATTGTTTGACGGATCGGTGTCGATGTGATGAATCTGCACGAACGGCGTTTGGCAGACGCAGCACCGGTTATTTGTGCGCGCGATGACATCCTGCCGAACGGCCTCGGGCACTGCAACACGCGACTTTGTCATTGAGTTCAGACGCTCTAACGGATCGAAGCCGACCGGGTTCGAGCCGCACGCGAAATAATAGCCCACGTGGGATGCAGCAACGTGCGAGTCCAAGTCCGGTGCAGCGCCGAGTTACGAGCCAATGTGGCCCGCGCTAGGAATTTGAACGCTAGGCGACCGCTAGGCCAAGAACTTGGACACCGCATCTACGATGTGTGGAAGCGCAGCTACCACACCAGCCTCTACTGATTTCTCGGCCGCCTTCGCTGCCAAATTCCCAAACCACCGCCGCACGGACGGGCTAACCTTCCCCTTCGTGGACGCCTCTCGTGAGTCCTCTTCGATCGCTGCCCTAAGCTCCTTGCAGTCGCTGTTCGGCACGCCAAGATTCTTGAGAGCCAGCACAAGACTCTCGATGTTGCTCTGCTCAACGTTCACGACTGACTGCTGGACCGCATTGCCTGCCGCAATCGTGGCAAAGTTGCCGTGTATATGGTTATTGACGATTGTTTGGACCTGGGCTGACGGTAGTGAGGATAGCTGTTGCTCGGTTTCTTGCTGTTCGGGAAACCGCTCCGCGAGATCGAGCACGATATCGAGGACCCTATTTCGGACGTTGTCGAGAATGCCCTGTAACTTCTCCGTGGAGAAACATCGCGACGCGTGGGTGCACCGAAAGCCGTAACCACCGATGTCCGTTTCGGGTATGAACGCGACATTCTCATGCGGCCATGGCATCCAGATCATGTGCTCATCGGCAATCCGAATAAGCTGCTCGATCATGCCGATGCTATCGGTGCACACATACGTTTCGGCCCAGACCTTTAGTTCGTCGGGCAGATCAGACGTCGGAACTGGATGATTCTCGACCGGCGTGAAATGCGGCGGATTGACAAAGGTGCCTACGCTGTCGATCGACAGGTGTCGATAAGCCGGCACCGGCTCATCTTCCGCGTAGCCGCGCAACTCGCGGTCCACATATTCGCGCAACTCGCGCGCGCGGAGCACGGAGGCGAGCACTTTAGCTTTCAGGAGCGCAGTCGATGGTGCCACTGAGGTGTCGGCCAGCGCATCTTGGGCGTCTCGCAAGTTCATGTGAAAGGTGAGTGTACGGGTCTCCGTTCCGGCGGCTAACGTGAAGGCTCTTTCCGGAATCCAGCGAGGCAGACCTGGTGAATGCGGAGCCGTCGGCTTGATGATACTCGTGATCGAAGGGAGGATCGGGATTCCGGGAGGAGCGGAGTCGGACTGAGCCACCGCGCACTGGATTGGCGTTGAATTTTGCATGGCGTGGTGAGGCAAACGGAGTCAGGTCGGAAGTCGAGAGCCACCTCCGGCGCCGACGCCGCGGATTGTCTTCGACTTTCGACCTGTCCCTGCTGCGGCTGTGCGAGTGCGCTTGGCGTTCACGAGCCGAAGCAAGACTTTAGGGCTATCGGGCGAACAGCTTGGCTCTCCTCGCAACAAATTCTTGTTCTGACTTGCAGAACGTCGGGTCGCCGCCCGCGGGAACTGGGACTCCCGCATGAAGCGTGAGTTCCAAGATTACTTTGTTTGCGTACACGTCCTCGACGAAGCGATCTTCACGCGGAACACCGGGAAACAGCGGAACTCCTGAATCGGAGTAGGAATCAGAATAGAGGCACGTGTGCGATTGGCTGCTGTATCCGTACTCGGGCTCGTTCGAGAAAGTTTCCTCGGGATACTGCTTCACCCACCGTGCCCTTGCCAGCGCACCGGCTTGCTGACACTGTGCTTTCATGCGCAGCAGCGATTCGCTCGGCTCACCCTCTCGCAGCTGGCAGCTTGCGCCGGTGACAAGCATCGCGATGACGAGTACACACGGTAATTGTAACGGTTGCATATTCTGACTCCTCTGCTCGGTCGCCCGACGGATCGAGCTGTTTTCAACGCAACTCACTTCGGCGGATCGAAGGCAAGTCGGTCCTGTCGAACACGCGAACCAACTCCGTCACCTTAGATTCCAGCGCGACGGCCAGATCGCGCGAGATCGGCGGGCGAGACGCCCGCGGTCCCAGGGAGGCGAGAACTAACACTAACCTGTGGTGATGCTTCCGCCTTCTGCTTCCTACCGAGCGTGCTTTTTGCACTAGCCTGATCGCGTGTCCGCATTCAACCTGATCGAGCCGGCGACCGGGGGAACGCTTGCCTCCGTCCCGCGAGCGACCGCCGACGATGCCGATCGCGTCGTCCGGCGCGCCGCGTCGGCTTTTCCGGCGTGGCGTGCGATCAATACGCGCGACCGCGGGCGGATGCTGATGCGGCTGTCGCAGCTCATTCGCGACAACGCCGAGGAGCTGGCGAAGCTTGAGTCGCGCAACGTCGGGAAGCCGATCCGCGATTCGCGCGATGAGGTTGCTCTCGCCGCCAACTGCTTCGAGTACTACGCCGGCGTGACGAACAAGATCGGCGGACAGACCATCCCGGGCGCGGCGCCCGGCGTGCTGATGACGTTCCGCGAACCGGTCGGCGTCTGCGGCATCATCGTTCCCTGGAACTTTCCTATCGCCATCACTGCGTGGAAGTCGTCACCGGCGCTGGCGATGGGAAATACGGTCGTGCTCAAGCCGGCCGAGCAGACGCCGATGACGGCGCTGCGCCTCGCCGAGCTGGCGCTCGAAGCGGGGATGCCCGAGGGCGTCTTCACGGTTTTGACGGGGCCGGGATCGATCGCCGGCGAGGCTATCCTCACGCATCCGCTCGTCCGCAAACTCGCATTCACCGGCTCGACCGAGATCGGGCGGCGGGTGATGGAGCTTGGCGCGCGCGACATCAAGCGCGTCAGCCTCGAGCTCGGCGGCAAGTCGGCCAATCTCATCTTCGACGATTGCGATTTCGATCGCGCCGTTGCCTCGGCGGTTTCGTCATCGCTCGGCAACGCCGGGCAGGATTGCTGCGCGCGGAGCCGCATCCTCGTTCAGCGCTCCATCCACGATCGCTTCGTCCAGGCGCTCACCGACGCGTTCGAGAAGGTGAACGTCGGCGATCCGCTCGACGATGCCACGGAGATGGGTCCGCTCGTGACGCGGTCGCATCGCGAGCGCGTGATGTCGTACATCGATGCGGGACGCTCCGAGGGGGCGACGCTCGCGACGGGCGGCAAGGCGCGCGAAGGCGCCGGAACGTACCTCGATCCGACGGTCTTCGTCGATGTGAAGCCGGAGATGAAAATCGCGCGCGAGGAGATCTTCGGTCCTGTCGTCGCCGTCATGCCGTTCGATTCGGAGGAGGACGGCGTGAGGATGGCAAACGATTCGATCTATGGACTATCCGGATCGATCTGGACCCGCGACGGATCGCGCGCGTTGCGCGTGGCCCGAGCCTTCGAGACCGGTAACATCTCTATCAACTCCGGCAGCAGCGTGCATCTCGAAGCGCCATTCGGAGGCATGAAACAAAGCGGCATCGGACGCGAGCTCGGTCTCGCTGCGCTCGATGCGTACACGGAGTGGAAGACGGTTTACATTGACGTGAGTTGAGGGAGTCGTTTGTCGGGAGTCGGAGGGAGCAATATGCTCACATTCTCCGACCCTCGACTCCCGACAAACGACCCCCGCGAGGAATCATGCAAGGCCGAATCGACACCGACAAACTCAAACGCCTCGTCGCTGACGACGAGATCGATACCGTCATCGCTGCGTTTCCCGACATGTACGGACGGCTTGTCGGCAAGCGCATCACGGGGCGCTTCTTCATCGACGAGGTTCTGCCGCACGGCATGCACGCCTGCGATTACCTCCTCGCCTGCGACATGGATATGGACCCGGTCCCCGGTTATGCCTTCACATCGTGGGCGAAGGGCTACGGCGACTTCCGGCCCATCCCCGACTTCAACACGCTGCGCATCGCTTCGTGGCTTCCGAAGACGGCGCTCGTGCTCTGCGACGTTTATCAGGAGAAGGCGCACGAACTGGTTCCGGTCGCGCCGCGCAGCATGTTGCGTCATCAGCTCAAACGTGCCGCGGAGATGGGCTTCTCGACTATGGCCGCGTCGGAGCTGGAGCTTTACGTCTTCAAGGATTCCTACGAGACCGTTGCCGAAAAAGGCTTCATCAATGCCACGCCGATCGGCCGCGTGATCGAGGATTACCACATCCTGCAAGGGACGAAGGAAGAGCACGTCATCGGCGCGATCCGCTCGCACCTCGAGCGCTCGGGAGTGCCGGTCGAATCGTCGAAAGGCGAGTGGGGGCCGGGGCAGCAGGAGATCGGATTGCGGTACGCCGAGGCGCTGGAGATGGCCGACCGGCACTCGATCTACAAGCATGCCGCGAAAGAGATCGCCTGGCAGCAGGGCCATGCCATCACCTTCATGGCCAAGTGGGATGAGCGTTACGCTGGATCGTCCTGTCACATTCACATGTCGCTGTGGGACGAGACCGGAAAGAAGCCGCAGTTCGAAGGCCACGACTCCCTAGGCTCCATTCAATGCTCTTCAACCTTCCGCTGGTTCCTCGGCGGATGGATGAAGCACATCCGCGAGCTGTTCGCGTTCTTTGCGCCGTATCCGTCGTCGTACAAGCGCTATGTGGCCGGCTCATTCGCGCCGACCGGCATTGCCTGGAGCTTCGACAACCGCACGGCGGGATTCCGCATCGTTGGTCATGGACCGTCGCTGCGCATCGAATGCCGCGCTCCCGGTGCCGACGCGAATGTCTACCTCGCCTTTGCCGCAGCCATCGCCGCGGGGCTCGACGGTGTAGCGAATCACATCGAGCCGCCGCCGGCATTTGAAGGCGACGTCTACAAAGCGGCGTCCGATCTGCCGCACATGCCGCACTCACTGAACGAATCGATTGCAGCTCTGGCCGAGAGCGCATGGGCGCGTAGCGTATTCGGCGAGAACGTAGTCGACCATTACTTGCACTTCTTCCGCACCGAACAGCGGAAGTTCGATGCCGTCGTCACTGATTGGGAAAGGCGCCGGTATTTTGAAATGGCGTGAATTTGAAGAGGCGGTTTCACGCGGAGACGCGGAGGGCGCGGAGCGTTCCGTCTCTCTCCGCGTACTCCGCGTCTCCGCGTGAAACCGTCCTCTGAGCTCGGAAGTTACGGAGAAAACATGCGTCTCGCGACTAAAGTGGCTTTGATAACAGGCGGCGGTTCCGGAATCGGTAAAGCTTCCTCCCTCCTGTTCGCAAAAGAGGGGGCGAAAGTCGTCGTCGTCGATCTGAAACTCGATACGGCCGAGGCGACTGCGGATGAGATTCGCAAAGCGGGGGGCGATGCGAAGGCATTCGCAGCCGATGTCTCCAAAGCGAAAGACGCCGAAGGGATGGTGCGCTTTGCAGAGGAGAGCTACGGAAAGCTGAACGTCGTTTTCAACAATGCGGGCGTCTTTCATCCCGACGACGACTCGGTGACCAATACCTCCGAGGCGATCTGGGACATGGTCATCAACGTCAACCTCAAAGGCGTCTTCCTCGGGTGCCAGTACGCCGTCCCCGCGCTGCTCCGCGCCGGCGGCGGCTCGATCATCAACACCGCCTCATTCGTCGCCATCATGGGCGCCGCTGCACCGCAGATTGCCTACACGGCGAGCAAAGGTGGTGTGCTGGCGATGACGCGCGAGATCGCAGTCGAGTTCGCACGGAAGAACATCCGCGCGAACTCGCTCTGCCCGGGACCGGTCGAGACGCCGTTGCTGGCGAAGCTTCTCTCCGATCCAGCCCGTCGCAACCGGCGCCTCGTGCACATCCCGATGGGACGCTTTGCACGTGCCGAGGAGATGGCCAACGCAGCGCTCTTCCTCGCCAGCGACGAGTCGTCCTTCGTCACCGGAACGTCGTTCCTGGTCGATGGCGGGATTTCGGCGGCGTACATCACGCCTGAATAGCGCTTTTCATTGACCACAGAAACGCAGAGGACACTGAGGTTTCTCTGTGCTCTCAGTGTTTCTGTGGTTCAGTCTTTGGTTTCACGTTCAATGTCGGCTGTTTTAGCTGCGGATCGACGGCGATCGTTCCGGGGACCTCGTGTACTTCGACGCCGAGAGTCTTCAATGCGCGCTGTGCTTCGAGGCCGGCCAGCGGAAAGAAGCAGCGGTCTTCCCACACTGATTTGTAGAGCGTGACCGCAGCGTCCTTCTCGCCTGCAGCGGTGTGCTTGTGGCCGTCGCTCATGGCGTGATACATCGCTTCGTCGCGGGCGGCCAGCTCGTCGTGCACCATGCGCTCGACGGCGGCGGGAGGAAGCGAGCCGCGAACGTTATCGAGGCGGCGGACGACCACTCCCTGATTGTTGACGAGGAGCGCCGTCGGTACCTTTCCGGTTGCGTCGAGGAGCTTGATGGTGGCCGCGTCGCCGGCATCGACGATTCGAAAACCGACGCAGCGCAGGCCGGCCTGGATGAGCGCACGTGAGCCCAGCAGCTCGGAGCGCTCCATCTCTTTCTGCGACGCCGGCAGCCAGTAGAGCGTCAGGGATGTTTTCTCGATCGCAGCGCCTTTCTCCACGAACTTCCAGGGCACGAGGTCATCGTCGGGGATGCCGGTTCCCGGACCGTTCGGACGAACTTGCCGTTGCGATTGCGCGTGGACGTTTGCGGCGACGAGGAATAGGATAGAAAGACAAAGGAACGCGCGGAGGACAGCGGTGGCTTTGGAGCCTAGGGCAGAGGTCATGAGTGTTGGACGCCTTCCGAATCTGAATGTTTCCGCGTGATTATGCGCAATCACGGGCGCTTTGCGAGCTGATCGGGTGGCGCGGCTGCAAACTTCCGGGGGTTTCACGCGGAGGCGCGGAGGAGTCCGGCCGCTGACCGCCCGTTGCGAGCGATCAGCGACCGGATGATGCCGAAAAATCAGTTGCCGGCGACGAACAGGTGTCCGGCGTTCTGTGAATAGACTCTACCGGACGAGTCCATCGACGTCGGCGTGTAGGCAGCACCCAGCGCAAGTTGCTGGAAGATTCGCGTCACGCCGACTGCGTTCTGCGGAATCTTGAAGAGGTTGCCGTCTTCGCTGTTTGCGTACACGTTGCCGTTGGCGTCGATGACGAAGGCGTTCACGCACCACTCGAACCCGGCGGGATGATCGCTGACGCAGGTCACCGAGCCGTTCGGCTGGCGCGTGCAGCTCAGCGTGTTCGTGTTCTGGTAGCTCCACTGAACGTTCAGGTTGTTGTCGAGCTGTGTGACGAAATACGCCTCGGGATAGCGCGTCCCGCGGTCGCTGTTGTCATCGGGACAGAAGGCCGGGTCGTTGCAGTAGGAACCCGTGAAGCCGTAGTGATTGTCCTTGGTGACGATCGAGGAGCCGTGGATGCCGGGCGTGACGTCCCAGCCGAACTTGTAGGCGCCGAGGTAGGAGCCGTTGGCGGCGAAGTGCATCAGGTGGCCCTGCGCGTAGTTGTAGCGCGTGTAGGCGCCGAACAGGATGCTGCCATCGGACGCGATGACCGGGGTGGCCGAAGAGTCATCGAGGACTCGTCCTTCTCCCGGCAGATTCGTGGCGGGGTCGACGCCGAAGTTTGCACCCGCGCGGCAACCGCCTGGCGAGCCGCTCGGCGGAAGCGTGCCGCCGTTGGCGACCGTAACGCCGCATCCATCATGGAAACGGTTGCCGAGCGACGACATCCACTTCTGCGTGAGGTTCGGATTCACGGCGATGAGGTACGCCCAGCGGCTGATGAGGTGCGCGCGGCTGACCGTGTAGATCGTGCCGTCGGATGCGATGGCCGGAGCGATATTGATGCCCGGACGCTGCGTGCCGCAGGGCACGCTTCCCGGCACCGCGGTCGGGCTGGGCGGCCATGGACCACCAACGATCGTCCCGTCCGCATTCGCGGAGAACGCATTCAGGCAAAGGTCGGTGCCGAGTGGCGCGCCGGCCGTCAGCACCGAATAGCTAACCTTCGAAATGACGTCACCCGGAGTGACCTTCACGAGCCATGAATCGACGACATCGTTGTGAAAGATCTCGGTCGCATCATGGAACTGGATGGCGTTGTAGAAGAGGTTCCCCGCGCTATCGATCGTGATCGGACTGGCGGTGTAGATGTTGTTCCTCGTCCCACCTTCGTCGGTCGGGAACGGGTTGATGCGCGTCACCGCTGCGCCCGTGGCCTTGTTGACCTTGAAGATCGAGCCTCCATTGCCCGGCACGTAGAGGAAGTTGTTCGCCAGCGCGGGATGGAAGACCGGCTCCCAGAAGTCGAAGGCGCTGCCGGGAGGATCCCAGTCCGAGGCGAACTGCCACTGCGTGACCAGCGTTCCGCCCTGCCACGTGTACTTCGTCTCGCCCCAATTCTGCGTGTTGTAGTTGTTGTTCTTGTAAACGCCGCTTTTGTACACCATGAAGACGTTGTTGCCGTCGACGAGCGGCGACTGGTAGTGGCCAGCAGGTTCCCGCCTTGCGCGGCCATCTCCTGGGGTACGAGGGGGTCATACACGAGGTTGACGAGGTTTTGGTTTAGAGCCTGACCGACTACCGTGACTTGGCCCGTGTGCTTCGCGTTCAAGGCCCACTGCGGCCATTCCTGGGAAAAGAGGGGCACTGTTACGAGAAGTGCGGCGAACAGCAGAAAGCGCTTCACATATCCTCTTTTGCTGGTTGTGGTGAGAGAGAGATCACCGGTTAGGCACCCTGCCCGATACGCTCGGCGCAGGTATACGTACGGAACGACTCGCGCCTTGCGAGAGGCGACGGCAATACATCCTTCTTTGATGACCGGCGCAGCCTACCTCTGTTCGTAACTCCGGCGCAACCGGAATGTGGGCACCAGTCGGACTCGGGCGGAGCGCCCCGGAATGCCGCCCCGTCAGCGCGGTTTCTGCTCCCCGAATGGCTTCCGACCCCAACGCCCCTCTCCGCGCTGCCGTTCTGAGCGCAACGCTCATGCTCGAGCCCGGTCCCGCCGAGCCACTCGCGTTGCGCGTGGCCGCGATCCGGCGCGTGGTGCCACGCATCGCGGTGCCGCCAGACCTCGATGCGGCGATCTATCGCTACCGAATTGACACCGAAGGGAATGTCAGCGTCCGCCGCGATGCAGTCGGTGCGCGAGGATGCAGGGTTGTTCACCGCCGCGGAAGAATCTGAACCGCTTGGATGACCGCGCGTGCCTGGTCCGCCTGCAGCGCGCCACTGTGCATGATGACCGCGATCGGCGGTTTTTGACGCGAGACAACTGCCGCGACGACGATCTCACCCATCCCGGAGTGACCGCCGTGCCGGTGATAGAACGTTCGCAACAACCCGCCGATCAGTCCTGTCCATGATTTCCGCTCGATCGGTTGTACGAGGCCGAATCCCGATACACCCATCGTCACCCATTCGTCGTCACGATAGAAGCGCGTAGGCCAGGTCTTGCCGTCGTCAGTCTCCACACGGATCGATTTAACTTGAAAGATTCCAGCGTCTCGGGCGGCGTCTTCGAGATTCTCCGCGGCGATGTCCAGTGTGATGGCGTAGTCCCCATCCTCCTGTGCATCCTCGGATGGATCCTCATTCCACCCGTTCGGTTTCATTCCGATCCCGCAATGACCGTGATCATCGTATTGCTCGACGATGTATCCCCTCGGCGCGCGGACGCTGATGCCGCAGAAGGTTTTTCTCGGGCCCAGCCGAACACCCGCAGCCACGAGTGGCGTCGCCATCACGAGCAGAACGGCTGCACAGAACCTCATCCCGTCAATCCTACGCGCGAAATGCCGCCCACACCTCCCGCGTTGTCTCCACGCTCATGATCAGCCTCAGCAAAATCTCCAAGCAGTACGGCCGGCAGCTCGTCTTTGTCGACGCTTCGTTTCAGCTCAATCCCGGCGAGCGCGCCGGACTGGTCGGGCCGAACGGCTCGGGCAAGACGACCCTCTTTCGCATGATCGTCGGCGAGGAATCGGCAGACGACGGCGACGTCTCCGTTCCGAAGAAAATCACCATCGGCTACTTCCGCCAGGACATCGAAGAGATGTCCGGCCGCTCCGTGCTGGACGAAGCGATCGCCGGCAGCGGCCGCCTCGGCGATCTGCACCACGAGCTCGAAGCGCTGCAGAACGCGATGTCCGATCCCGACCGGCTGGATGAAATGGACAAGATCCTCGACCGCTTCGGCCACGTCCAGGAGGACTACTCCCACCTCGGCGGCTACGAGCTCGAAGCCCGCGCCCGCGAAGTTCTCCACGGCCTCGGCTTCGAGGACGACCGCATCGACGGCGACGCCGGCGCCCTCAGCGGCGGCTGGAAGATGCGCGTAGCCATGGCCAAAGTACTTCTCGGCAGGCCCGACGTGCTGCTGATGGACGAGCCGACCAACCATCTCGATATCGAGTCGATCATCTGGCTCGAAGACTTCCTCAAACGTTACGAAGGCTCGCTGCTCATGACTTCGCACGACCGCGAGTTCATGAACCGCGTGGTCACGAAGATCGTCGAGATCGATGAGGGCGATCTCGTCACCTACTCCGGCAACTACGAGTTCTACGAGCGCGAGCGCGCCATCCGCGAGACCAACCGCGAGGCCGCCTACGCGCGGCAGCAGTCGATGCTGGCCAAGGAGCAGCGCTTCATCGACCGCTTTGCGGCACATGCGGCCAAAGCGGCGCAGGTGCAGAGCCGCGTGAAGGCGCTCGACAAGATCGAGAAGCTCGAGCCGCCGAAAAAGCGGAAGACGATGAAGTTCGATTTCCGCAGACCTTCGCGATCCGGCGACGACGTCGTCACGCTGAAGGACGTCTCGAAGGCGTACGGCAAGCGGTCCGTCTACGAAGACTTCGATTTCCTCATCCGCCGCGGCGAGCGCTGGTGCGTGATGGGAAAGAACGGCGCAGGCAAGTCGACGCTGCTGAAGATGGTCTCCGGCGCGATCGAGCCCGACGGCGGCAATGTACGCCTCGGCGCATCGCTGAAGATGGGCTACTTCTCCCAGCAGGCTTTCGACGTGCTCGATCCGAATCTCACGGTGTGGGAACAGATCCAGAAAGACTTTCCGCTCGAATCGATCGGAACGCTTCGCAGTCTCCTCGGCGCGTTCCAGTTCTCCGGCGACGAGGTGGAGAAAAAGATCCGCTCGCTCTCCGGCGGCGAGCGTTCACGCCTCGTGCTCGCGCGGATGCTCCTCGATCCGCCAAACTTCCTCGTGCTCGACGAGCCGACGAACCATCTCGACCTGGCCACGAAAGAGATGCTCGTCGAAGCGCTTCACGACTTCGAAGGCACGATGCTCTTCGTCTCGCACGACCGCATGTTCCTGCGCGGCCTCTCCAATCGCGTGCTCGAGCTCCCCGAAGAGCGCGGCGCCGCCCCGCGCGTGTTCGGAGGCTCCTACGTCGAGTACGTCAGCGACAGCGGCCACGAAGCGCCGGGCGTGCATACGTAGTTTTCGGGGGTCGCGTGTCGGGTGATCTTGAGAGCCGTCTTCGAAATCGTCAACGTTGCGGTTGGGATGCGTGCGCGACGGTGGCGACGGTTCGTTGCGCGTCTCGAAAAACAAAGGCCTGACCCATGAGGTTCCCGAAGACGTGGCCCTCAGGGGGCCACGCATTTGAGGATTTGGTCAGCGCGGCCTCGCGATCAACGCTGACCGCGGGTCGTGACGATGATCTACTGATGCTGCGCGCGCTCCTTCATGCGAGCTTCGCGCTCTTCCTTGATCTTCTTCCACTGCGCTTTCTGGTCATCGTTGAACGTTGCCGCGATCTTCTCTTCGTGGGCGCCGCGCAGTTTTGTCATATCGGTTCTCAGCGCGTCGACTTTCGGGCGAAGAGCCTCGACTTTGGCGGTGTCGTTTGCCTGACGTGCCTCCCGGAACTCGGCCATCGTTTTCTGATACGACTCGAGAAATGTGGCGTTGTCTTTCTGGAACTTCCCGTCCATCTCGTCGATCTGCTTCTTCTGATCGTCCGTCAGGTTGAGTTGCTGTCCATAGCGCTGCGTGAATGTCTGATTGGGTCCGCCCTGCTGGCCGAGCGCCGTGAACGCGAGGACCAGGCTGATTGCCGCTGCGAGTGTTGACCATTGAGTTTTGTTCATTCTTGTTCTCCCTTTCGACCCGATACGACCAAGTGGCGGCTTCGCGTAACGCCCTTAAAGATTCGTCGAACGGCTGCCGCCCGCAGGCTCAGGCTCGTCAGATGCATTCCTGCTGGGGAGATCGGACCGTAGACCCTTGCCGCTCCCAACTGGCGAAGGCGTGACCCTCATGGCTACTCACCGGTATCGACCGCCACGCTCTCTTCGACGCGCGTCACGAGGAGTGTGGGCGTCTCGCCCGCGGCCGCTCGGGCGTCCCGCCCGAGTGGTTTAAGCCTGCCTGTGTATACGGCGAGCCCTCGCGAATGACCAGGGCTTCCTCGATACTGAAGACCTCCCAGCATCGAGAACGTCCCCTCGATATCGAAAACGGGCCGCGTGACATTGAAAACGCGTCGCTTGATATCGAAAACGCGTCGCTCGATATTGACGACGCATAGCCCGATATTGACGCGCCGTCAAAGTGAAACGACGCGCCGTCGATGTCAAACGTCGCGCCGCCAAAATGAAACGTCGCGCCGCCAAAATGAAACGACGCGCCACCAAAGTGAAACGACGCGCCGTCAAAGTGAAACGGCGCGCCGTCAATGTGAAGCAACACCGATCGTCCTTCATGGGGGACACCGACGATTTTTGTCACTTCATGCTCGAAAGAGGGCGTACGTCCAAACGACGGCGGCCGTGAAGGTGGCCGAGGAGAAGATCGAGGAGACGTCGAAGGTGTAGTGAGTGGTGATTCTACGATGGGTTGGCTTGGCGGCCAGTTCCAACATCCGTTAGCATTTGCACCATGCGCCGCAGCACGATCGGAGATCTCGCGATCGCGATGGCGATCGTCATCCTGCTGCCTGCGGCCAGAAATCGGGCTTCCCATCCGCCCGAGACACCAGTGATTCTGAGCGCCGCGCGCTCCTTCGAGATCACCGACAAATCGATCGTTGCGTCATTCACCCTCGAACGCGTGCTCACGCAATTGATCGAGCGGAGTGGTGTGAATGGGCTCACCGCGGATCAGTTGATTCGACAGATGTTCGATACGCAAACCCCGCGGTCGGGCGCCATCGATCCTGACGGTCCCCATTGCGACGATACGTTGACGAACGGCGTTCCCTCGTTCAACGGCTTTCCGCGCAGATGCCCGACGCCGGAAGGAAAACTCGCTGCCGTACAGAACCTCGCCGGCCAGTTCTTCACGCTCGGACTGATGAATCGTTTCGATCAGGCGCCGCCGGACGGATCGAACTGCGGCCAATACCGCATGGTCTTCGCGCACCGGGACAGTGAGACGAGCGCGAATACGCTGGTGCGCCGCCATCTCATCTTCGAAGCCGTCCTGCCGAATCCGAATCCGGCCCTCGGGCTCGCCGCATGCCGGCCGATTGCACAGTTCTGGGCGGATCTGAGCGCCGTCGACTCGATGGATGAGCGCCGCGCGCGGCTGGAGAGGTTTTTCTTCCAGGGTCTCGATGGGTTCGCTCCCGTGGTCGATGCCGCGAACTTCGCCGATCCCGGCGGGATCCGCACGTTGCAGCAGTCGGCGGACGGCGGGAATCTTAGTATCCGCTTCTATCAGTTCCGCCTGGCCAGGCAGTGCGGCTCTGCCGGTTGCACGCTGCGATTCACTCCGGACGTCCTCGAGAACGAGCCTTTCGGACTCCTCTTCGATGGCACCAACACCTCCGCGCAGGCCCGCGCGCTGCGCGCCGAGTTCCTGAAGCATGTTCCGACGCTTGCCATCGAAGATCTGAACTTGATGAACATGAAGATCCCGAAGGACTACCTGATGGCGGAGAGTGATTCACCGGGCACTCCGGGTGTCGTTTTCTTCGAGATTGCATTCGATAAGGGCAAAAACTCGTCCGATGACGTTGCCTTCCGGGCGAACATCCAATCGGAGCTCACGCTCGCCGGCAGCAGTCTCACGCCGAACAACGTCGTCGTGCGCGCCGAGGAACAGTCATGCGCCGGTTGCCACGGGTTCAACGGCGCGGTCCCCTTCGGCGGGAACGTCAAGCTCGTGGTCGGCTTCCAGGGGGATCCGATGAATCAGCGAAGACATCCTCGCCGACGGAGAAGCGGGACCATCAACCCGCTTCGGCATCGACCCAATCATCGAAAAACAATTCCTTCCCCACCGGATACAGATCCTGTCGGACTTCCTGCGCGACGGCACGCCGCCCGTACATTCGCAGTAGCGCAGTTCTTACCTCACTGCGCCGCCGCCAGCACCGGCGTAACGCTGACGATCACCTTCTCCGTCGATCGAATCAAGGTGAGGGTGGACTCCCTCCCGATCTGCTCTTCGCTGAGGATGCGGTGAAGGTGATCGACGGAGGAGACGGGAGTCTCGCCATACGCGACGATGATGTCTCCTTCGCGCACTCCCGATCGTTCCGCCGGACTCTTCTTCTCCACGCTGTGTACGAGCACGCCGCCCTCCACGGCCAGGTTGTAGAAGCGGACGAGTCGGCGATGAATCGATACGCCCTGCCCAGCCACGCCGATGTAACTGCGCGTGATGTGACCGTCGCGGATCAGCCGGGCGGCAACGAACTTCGCCATGTTGACGCCGATGGCGAAGCAGATGCCCTGCGCCGGCCGGATCACCGCCGTATTCACGCCGATGACCTCTCCTCGGGAGTTGACGAGCGGTCCGCCTGAATTGCCCGGATTGAGCGCGGCATCGGTCTGGATGACGCTATCGATCAGCCGTCCGCTCTGCGCCCGCATGGTGCGTCCCAGCGCACTGATCACGCCCGCCGTCACGGTAGTTTGAAAGCCGAGGGGATTGCCCACGGCGATGGCGATCTGCCCGGGACGAATCAAATCCGAGTCGCCCAGCCGCGCCGGGATCTGGGTCGGCGCCGAGACCCGAATCACAGCCAGATCGGTATGAGGATCGCTTCCGACGACGGTGGCCGTGCACCGCGTCCCGTCGATGAGCGTCACGTCGATCGACGACGCACCGGCCACGACGTGGCTGTTGGTAAGGATGAACCCATCCGGCGTGAAGAGAAACCCCGACCCACCCCCGCGCTCCTCCCCCCGCCGTCCCTGCGTCCTGACCTCGATGTTGACAACCGCCGGCGTGATGCGCGCCGCCGCCGAGGTCACCGCCGCGGAGTAGGCGTCAAGAAGCTCGTCCTCGCCGGGCGGAATCGCCTGCGGTGGGGCCGCGTCTCAGAAACAGAATCACCTGAGAGAAGGTCGAACTGGGATGCCATTCACTCTTCAGAACAAACGCGCATTCCCGTTTGCCGCGGTCGGAAGCCACTCGTGACCGGTCGGATCATCCGAGGGAGTGGACAAGACAGGCACGCACCGTCTTAGGCTAATCTATCAGTGTGTCCTCAGACGACGAACGAGAATGGAAGACGCGGAAAAGCCGCATCGATCCGAGTCTCGACGCGTTGGGTTGGAAACGCACTCCGTCATCGGGCATTGGCGCGTATCGAACGGAGGAGCACCCCACCGAGCACGGACCTGCCGACTACGTTCTTCATCTCGGGGGTTCCCCAATCGCGGTCATCGAGGCGAAGAAGCTCTCTGTCGGTCCGCAGAATGTCCTCACGCAAGCCCAACGCTACGCGCGAGGGCTGAGCGAAACGAACGCGCGATTTGGTGAGTACCGTGTTCCGTTTCTCTACTCCACCAACGGCGAAGTCACCTGGTTCCATGACGTCAGGCATCCGTTGAATCTGTCGCGGCGCGTCGCGAACTTTCACACGCCCAGTGCCCTTCACGAGGCTCTGGGCCGTGATTTCGAGGGCCAATGCCGTTCCCTGAGCGAGCTTGATTTCTGGCACCACAAAATACGCCTCCCGCGCAGAATCTGTGGGTCTTTTCCGATTGAAGCGGCAGTGGTAGTCGCTGTGGGAGGTGTGGGAAACGCGGGTGGATGTGTGG
>OLLN01000086.1_pt1 | contig 16749 bp, 15 predicted proteins | sample 1604281 | NCBI WGS metagenome assembly OLLN01 (sample SAMEA104055716, study PRJEB20765) | soil metagenome | biome: Arctic tundra; feature: Polygonal ground; material: soil | place: USA | collected 2011-09 | depth 0-0.5 m | reverse complement strand
GGTCCGCTCGGTATGAAGGACACGGGCTTCAGCGTCCCCGCGTCCGAGCTCGCCCGCCAATTCGATGACCCGCGACCAGCTCACGATTGAACAGCGGCAGGGCGCGGAGATCTTCTTCGGCACCCACAGCAGCTGGGGCTTCGGGGTGGCGGTGAACGTGCGGGCCACCGCGCCCGGCCCGGTGCGCGCCGTCGACGGTGGCCGCTACTCGCTGCGCTTCGCGATCAAGGTCGCCTTCGACAAGTACGTCGCGCACCTGCCCCTCGAGCGCCAGGTGCGCCTGATGGCGCACCACGGTCTCAACGTCACGTCGCAGACGCTGTGGGATCAATGCTCGGCCGTGACGGCGCTCCTCGAGCCGACGTACGACGCGATCTTCACGCGCCTTCGCGCGAGCCCCGTCGTCGGCGTCGATCAGACGGGCTGGCCGGATCTCGAGGACACGTCATTGCCGCCGTGGCAGATGTGGTGCGTGACGGCGCCGGGGCTCGTGTACCACCGCATCTGCGACGACAAATCGGCGCGGACCTTTACGTCGCTGCTGGGCGAGTACCACGGATGGGTCGTGGCCGACGCGCTCGGCACGCACAAGGCCGGCACGCGCGGCTGCGGCGGCGTCAGGCTGGCCGCGTGCTGGGCGCACGTCCTGCGTCGCTTTCGCGACGCCGTCGTCGATTTCCCCGAGGCCCAGATGATGCTCGCGTGGATCCAGGACCTGTACCGCATCGACGCGAGCGCGAAGGATCTCGCCGAGCGCGGACGCCTACGCGTGACCGAGTCGCGGGTAGTGACGGAGAAGATGAAGACGTGGATGAGCCACGTGACGGCGCTGAAGACCACGAGCCTCGGCGGCGCGGTGAGGTACACGCTGGGGATCTGGGATCGGCTGACGCTGTTTCTCGAGGACCCGATCGTGTGGCTCGACAACAACCGCACCGAGCGCGGGCTCCGCGGCCCGGTCATCGGTCGGAGAAATCACTTCGGGTCGAAGTCTGCGCGCGGAACTGAGGTCGCTGCGATCCTGTACAGCCTGGTCGAATCGGCGAAGTCGTCCGGCCTCGATCCGATCGCGTACCTGACCGAGGTCGCGACGCGCGCGCAGCAGTCGCCGGGCGCCGTCCTGCTACCCGCGGATTTCGGCGCTCATCAGCAAGCCGCGGCCTGAGCCGCCGCCCGTAGCACGAATCTCAGGCCCGCGGGAACGGGGCGCGGCGAGGCGATACGTTCTAGCGGCCGGCGGCCAATGCTCAAGGGCGCGCCGGCGCCGGCGAATGAGAACGGTCGGGTGCTCCGGCGGGAACGGCTCGGTGGCGATGACCGACTCGAAGAGCGGGAAGAGCGTCTCCGCCACGCTCCCGACGTCCTTGTCGCTCATGATTCCGAACACGAGCAGCCGCGGCGGCGGCACGCTGGCTTCGATGAACGGCGCGATCGCCTCCGCGGCGTGAGGGTTGTGGCCGCCGTCGATCCATATCTCCTTGCTGGCGTAGTCGATGCGCTCCAGCCGCCCGCGCCAACGCGTCCCTTGGATACCGAGCGCAATCGCCTCTTCGGATATGCCGAGCTCGCGCGCCGCGCAGACAGCCAGTCCGGCGTTGCGCCGCTGAAAGGAGCCCATGAGCGGTGTCTCGTGCTCCTCGGTCACGTGAATGAGACGGTTCCCGAACCGGGCTGCGCGCCGGCGCAGGATCTCGAGCACGAGCGGATCGTCATTTGAGGTGAGAGTAATCGCCCCACGATGAATGACGCCTGCTTTCTCACGAGCTATCTTTCGTATCGTGCGGCCAAGAAACTCGGCGTGATCGAAGCTGACCGGCGTGATTAGTGCGGCTATCGGCTTCACGATATTCGTTGCGTCCTGCCGCCCACCCATCCCGACTTCGAGGACCGCCATATCAACGCCTCGACTCCCGCTCTGACGCTCCATCCTCGCGAACGCGACAAACGCGGTAAGCGTCAGCGCTTCGAAATAAGTTGGGAGAGTTTCTATACGCGCTGCAGCATTTTGCACTTCGCGAATCGATTGTACGAGGAGATCTTCCTGAATTCCTTCGCCACCGAGGATCCAATGCTCACGCTCCGACCGAAGCGCGGGCGAGGTGAAGAGGCCTATGTGGCGTCCAGCGGCCTCCAGGATTGAGGTGAGCATCGCGGCTGTGGATCCTTTGCCGTTGGTTCCCGCGACGATGATCGAGGGGTACCCTCGGTGTGGATTACCCATCGCACGAAGAAGCGGCCGAACGCGTGCAAGGCCAAGCGCAATGCCGCGCTCCTTGAGCGACTGCAGCCACGAGCGCGGTTCCGGTGGAATCACCCTGCTATGTTAGTGTCCTCGGCGATGTCAACGCTATCGGTCCAGCTGCGAGCGGCAGTTACGGTCAATGTTCCGACTCCTATTCCGATTGCCGTCCTGAATAGTGCGCTTTTGAGCACGCTGCAACTGGTGACCGGCACGAGGATCATCGTCCGGTATCGCTACCGCAAACTGGCGGTCTGGGTTCGAGACCTGCGGGAGGTACCACCTCAAACACCGCCGTCTGGATCTCCGGCCGATCAAACCATTTGGCTCAGCAGGCGAGCGTGTGATCTGTTGCGCGTCGCGCCTGGAGACCAAATCACCATTGAAGTCTGCACCCGTCGAAGTCTTCGGGTTGCACCGGCACGCGCTGATGACCTGCCGCGTGCCAACGAGGTGGACGTTGCTCCGGAGATCGTGGCCGAGTTCGGAACCAACGTTGCGATCGCATATAGCAAGTACGGCAGTGTTCCTATTATTTTGCGACGCCGCGACATGGCCGCCAACGTCATACGCATGTCAATGTTGACTCGCAGTCTCATCGGGGTGAAACCGCAAGAGAATGTCGAGATCGGCGTGTTTCAGTCGGAGCGCCTGTTTTTCGCGGACCATTATTCGGTGCGGCGCCGCGGTCCGCGTGTCGCCCGCCGTGCTCTCGCGGTGCTGGATTACGGAGTCAGGTTTCTACTGCAGGTGGTGGAGGCGGTTCTGAAATTGGTGATGGGGGCTCCGGCGCTGCTGACGCGAACCGTGGAAGCTGAGATAGGTGACGACACGAACCGCGTCGTCCGGGTCGCTCCCGAAACTCTCCGCCTCCTCGGCATCCAGGCGGGCGACGCGGTTTATCTGGAATGGGGCGAGTCCCGGGTAATCGCAGTTGCGCACGAGAAACTTGCAACCTCCAAGCGGGGCGACTATCACGGCGTTACCGCGGATGACTGGGGAAGCGACCCGGCGGACGACGCCGTGCCCGATCATCTCGTGGTGGGCATTGCGGCCGAGATGCGCAATGAGTTACGGATACCGCGGCGCACGATTATCAATGTCCGCCGCCGTGTGACCGGTATTCTCTTGCAGCGCGTGAACGAACTGACAATTCCAATCGGCGGCCTGCTGTTCGCCGCACTTGCTCTCGAGAAGATCTCCGTTTTGGCCGCGGCAGTTGGCGCGGTAATCGTTACCGTGATGGCGATGGTGCCCGTTAAGCATCGTGTCGCTCCGCGTGGCCGCTGGCCGTAGCTTAGAAGAACTCCAGACTCTTTGGATCATTGCCTCGAAGCGCGTGGGTGAATTCGACCGACAGAAACAGCCCGCCTATGACCGCAATCTTCAATCCTCGTTCAAGAGCTACCGATCGAGAGAGTGCCACTGCTTCCTCGATCGTGTGAGTAACACCGATGACTGTTGATGGCTCGAAGTATTCAGAGGCGAGAAGGCTGGCATCGCAGCCGCCTTTGTAAGTCTGCGTGAGAATGACGTTCGGGAACCGTAGTCTGATGATCTCCGAGATGTCGCGAACGCGTTTGTTCGCCGATACACCAAAAACGATCAGCCACTGCGCTGCGGGCAGCATCGACTCTAGAGTGCGGCTAACAACCTCGACCGCTTCCGGTGTGTGCCCGACGTCCACCCAGGTTTCGGGGTGATCGGAAATCCTTTCCAATCGTCCAGTCCACTGAACATCGGCCATCGCGTCGACCCCGTCCGACAGATCCCAGTTGGTATTGAGGTAGGCGTTCACGACGTGTACGGCTGTCGCTGAATTATGAACTTGATGAACGCCCAGCAGTGGAATCACGGCCTGGACTCGCTGGGTATGTCCCGGTACCGACATGGTGTAGCGCACGCCTGCAGCGTCGCTCGAGATATCAGCGATCGCCGCGGCACGCGTGACGAACGTCAGAGTCTGGCCGGTGACGGCCGCGTAGGCTTCGAGATCGCCGGTCATCGATGCATCTACGGCCGGGGAAATGAAGGTATGTCCCAGTGCGCGTACCGCGTCTAATTTGTCGTACGCAATTAACTGACGCGTCGTACCAAGAATGTCCGTGTGCTCGAGGTCGACTGAGGCGAGCGCCGACATTGGACAGCGAAGGACTCTTACCGGATCATACCGGCCGCCGATTCCGGCCTCCCACACAGCACACTGCACGCTCCGGTCTTTGAACCAAAGAAGGGCCACGAGAAAAAGAAGCTCGAAGGCGCCAAGGCAGTCGTCGTGGTGCCTAAGCTTCTCGTTGAACTCGAGAATCCTGCGGATGTATTCACGCAATGACGCGTCGTCTATCCTTTGCCCGGATATCTCGAATCGCTCATTCAACTCCCAGAGATGCGGAGACGTGAAGCAGCCTACCCTGTCCATCGCGGTCTGCAAACATGCGTATGCAAAACGGCTGGTGCTGCCTTTGCCATTGCTTCCCGTAACTACGATTGATGATTTGCCGATCGCTTCGATGTCGATCTGCTCTTCATCGCAGAAAGTCAGGATGCGTCGAAAACCGATCTTAGGAGTGTGCTTCGGAAGGCCGAACACGTCAGCGCTCCAGAAACTCAACGATCATTGATTTCCAGATCGTCAGAACGAGATCGAGCCGGCCAGCGCGCTCGAGGCCGGTGAGGCCTGGGTTTGCGTTCACTTCGATGACGACGAGCTCCGAACGGTCATGCTTCATGGACGCATCGAAAATGTCCACTGCACCGAACCTCAGACTGAGCGCTCGGCACGCTGTCGCCGCAAGATGTTCCAACTCCTGCGGGACCTTGGTGTTGAGCGATTCGATCTCACCCAGCGCACTGAGGTTACGCCGGCCGGCGAGAGGAATCGTCGCGCCGGCCTCTGGGACCTCTTTCGGGTTGACGTCACTCAGAGTAAGCGCTGAAGCGGGATACGGCGAGATGCCAGTTCCCTCCAGTGACGCATTGAGGGACTCAAGAAGCTGTTGCGCGGTATTGCGTCCGTCACCTGTGATCGATGATGCTCCTTTGAGGCTGTAGCAGATAGACTCGCCGTCGAAAACAATCACGCGATATTCGTCGCCGCGGATCAAGGGCTCGATCAGAAAGCCGTCGTAACGCCTGCCTAGGCGCGCCATGTAGTCCTGGAGCTCTCTGAGATCGCAGATCGTCTCGGCGTAGTTGCCTCGGCCACCCAGAAGCGGTTTACAGAATATCGGGAATCCGATGCTGATGGCGTATGCAATGGCGTCCGCGGTCTCATGGCCAGGATTGCGCAGTAAGGAATAGTCTGCCGACACGAAGAAGTGCCGGCCCGGTATCACGCGGACATGATGCTGAGCCAGCACGCTCTTGGTATGCGCCTTGTCGCGCGCGATCGTATAGCTCGACGCGTTGTTAATCGGATACGCGCAGACAGCGCCAGCGCCACTCAATAATCGCCTGCCGTTTCCTGTGATCTCGAACAGATACCCATTTCCGTTGTCGAGATCCGCAAAGTCAAATCCCAGTTCGATGGCCGCGAGCTTCGCGTAACGGGTCGTGTCTGGATAGAACGTTGACATCTTACGGTTGCAATGGTACAGCGCGGTGAGCGAGATCCTCTGAGGCGCGCGGATCAGGACGCAGCTTCGCGCTTCTTGCCGGTGAACATGCGTAGGAACCGCGCCAGCGTCGGCTTCATCTCCGAGCGTGGCGTGATCAGGTCGACCATTCCGTGCTCGACGAGAAACTCCGCCCGCTGAAATCCCTCCGGAAGCGTCTGCCGGATGGTTTGCTCGATCACGCGCGGACCTGCGAATCCGATCAGTGCTTTCGGCTCGGCAATGTTGAGATCGCCCAGCATCGCGTACGACGCCGTAACGCCGCCCGTCGTCGGATCGGTCAGAATCGAAACGTACGGCAGGCGTGCCTCGGCCAGCCTGGCCAGGGCAGCCGAGATCTTCGCCATCTGCATCAGCGAGAGGATTCCCTCCTGCATCCGCGCTCCGCCCGACGTGGAGACGATTAGCAGCGGCTCCTTTTTCTCCAGCGCACGTTCGGCCGCGATCGTGATTTTCTCACCCACGACGGATCCCATCGATCCGCCCATGAAGGCGTACTCCATCGCGCAGACGACGACGCTGATCCCGTCGAGCTTTCCCTCGGCGCAGAGAACGGCATCACCTTTTCCGACACGGGCCTCGTACACCTTCAGGCGGTCGCGGTAGCGCTTCGTGTCACGAAACTCGAGTGGGTCGCCCGATCGGATGTCGCCTGCGAATTCTTTGTACTTGCCTTCGTCGAACAGGATCTCGAAACGCTCGCGGGCGGTCAGCCGGAAGTGGTAGTTGCACTTCGGACAGACGTTGAAGTTCTGCTCCACTTCCTTGCGGTAGACGATCTCTTTGCAGTCGTCGCACTTGACCCAGAGTCCCTCCGGAATCGCGACTTTCTCGACCGCTTCTTTCGGCTTCTTCTCTTTACGAAACCACGCCATTTCCGGGACTTTAGCTCAAGTCGCCGTTTGAACGCCACGCTGCGGCGGAGGCGATCAGCAGCGCTGTCAGCGGCGTCAGCAACACGCGCGGCGCGGAGGAGTGGATCCGCCTGGTCGGATCAGATTTCCCGGAAGATGTACGGGCGCAGGACGTCGAGATTCTCTTCGAGCTTGGAGGCGTCGAGAAATCGTAGCGTGGCCGCGATCGACGAGAGGAGCGAATTGCCGTCCTGCGGCGTGTAGCAGAACCCGACAACCTTGCGTGGATTTGGCACCGTCAGCGTCGACATCGGCATGACCGTCTGGTTGAGGATGCGGCCGAAGTAGCCGTGATCGCGTCCGAACGAGAAGATCTGGTTGACGGACCGCTTGTTGGTGCAGGCCACACGCGGATTCGAGCGCAGCAATGACTTGACCTCTTCGAGCGTGGTGTCGTGCCGGAGGTCGAGGTCGAACCAGAGAGTGTGCATGTACTGGGTGTTGATCTTGATGGCCGATGAAAAGAGATTGAGCTTTTCGCCGACGGTCTGGAAGAGGTGGTAGGCGTCGCGGGCGTGATGCGTTCCGAATTCGGGATCGTCGTGTTTGCCGGCCTCGGGGGCGGCCACGAATCCTTTGTTATCGGAAACGTCATTCGCGCGGCGCATGCAGACGAAGCGGCCGGCTGCCAGGTTGATCTTTCCGTCGCGGATGGCGATCGTCTTGAGGAGCACCGAGATGTTGTGCGTATTGCACGAGACGATCTGCACGAAGCGCTCGTCGGGCGATTGCACTTCCTCGTTGATCCCGCGTGCGTACGGCTTGCCGAACCCGAACTCCGAGCCCTGGGCCAGAAAGCCTTTTGGACCGGTGCAGCGGTCGTAATACTTCGCTTTGTTGTCGTTGCCTGCGGGCGTGCAGTCGACGATGACGGTGGCGCGATCGAGGGCCTGCTCGGTGGTGAAGGAGACACGGTGCCCGAGGCGGGTGAACTCGTCGCGGGCATCCTCGTCGACGACCAGTCGTCCGCCGTGGTTGATGAGGTGCTCGACCATGGCCCGGTCGTCGGACTTCGGCGTGCGCTTGTGGAACGTGACCTCGTCGATGCCCCACTTTTCCTTGAAGTCCGTGAACAATCCGATCAGCGGCTCGCCGATCGTGCCCGTTCCCACGACGTGGACGATGTTCTTTTTCGTCATTGTTTGCGCTCCCCGGAAAAGCGCGCGGATTGTAACAGGGTAAGTTGACAGGGGCGTGGAGCGGAGGCATCCTCGGCGTGTATGAGCAGAGTCACTCTCGATTTTCCGCCGCCACTCGATGAACTGGTTCGATCTCGAGCCGATCAGGAAGGCATTCCTCTCGATGAGTACGTGGTGCGCGAGATGGAGAAGGCGACGTCGATCCCGTCGGAGCATGACCTCTGGGAGCGTTTGAAGCAGTTGCCGCCTGTGCCGAAGGGCGAATCCGGAGCCGAGCTCGTTCGCGCCGGACGAGAAGAGCGGAAGCAGTATCTCGACGAGCTGTTTGATGACCTCCGGAATCGTCGTTGACGCATCGGTTGGCGTGGACTTGGTTCTGGCGCGGATAGGGCTACGGCCATTGCCGAACGAATTCGCGTGTGCACTGCACGCACCCCACGGACCCGTTTCAAACTTTGGAGCTATCGGGCCGGATACAACCACCGAGGCGGGACGCCCACACTCCTTAGACGTTGTAAGGCATGTCGTTAGGAGTGCGGTCGTCTCGACCGCGGGCACTCGGGCGTCCTCGCCCGAGTGCTGTCGGGGCGGAGGTGAAGTACGGCTTTGCAGTTTCTGCCGCAGAAGCTCCTGGTCCGAAGCAGGCGAGGCCAGAGGGTCTGAGTGTTCGAGTTCCTGTTGAGTGAGTCGGAGCGCATTGCGGCGCGGATCTGCCAGAAGGAGTTGTTTGAGAGGTTGAAGAGGCTGCGGCGCATCGACTTCGGCATGTCAGACGCTGACTTGGCAAGCGAAGCTCGCGAAGAGCAAGTTGCCGAGCAGCCGCCCGGATGATCGCGATTTTCCGGATACCCCTGTTTTTCGCCGGATGAACGCGATTATCGGCGGAAAAACGCGACAACACGCCGGATGAACGCGATTATCGGCGGAAAAACGCGACAACACGCCGGATGAACGCGATTATCGACGGAAAAACGCGACAACACGCCGGATGAACGCGATTATCGACGGAAAAACGCGACAACACGCCGGATGAACGCGACCTTCGGCGGAAAAAGCGCGACAACACGCCGGATGAACACGATTTTCAGCCGAAAAACGCGACAAGACGCTGCATGAACACGATTTTCCGCGGATAAAACGCGACGGCACGGTAGATAAACACGTCAGCACGGCGGATGAACGCGACGGCATGTCGCATGAACGCGACAGCACGCGGGACGAACGCGACAGCATGCGGGATGAACGCGACAACACGCGCGACGAACGCGACAGCACGCGGGATGAACGCGACAACACGCGCGATGAACGCGACAGCACGCCGGAAAAACGCGTCAACACGGTGGACGAACGCATCAACGCGCCGGATGAACGCGATAGCACGGCGGGATAAACGCGACAACACGCCAAATAAACGCGACAGCACGGCGGACGAACGCGACAGCACGGCGGACAAACGCGACGGCACGCCGGAAAAACGCGACGGCATGACGGTTTGTCGCGACAGCACGGTGAGTTGCCCTGAAACTCGTGATCCCGTAGACGTTATCCGCGAGACTCGAGACGGCGGGCGGCGCAGTTCATCGTGATCGTAGTCGATGCTTCGATCGCGGCGGAGATCCTCCTCGGTCGCCGCACGCTCCTCCGGCCACACTGCCCGCATCGAGTTCATCGAGTAGAATCCGCCGCCCCATGGCCACCAAGTCCGAAGCTGGCGAGAAGCTCATCGCCTCGAACAAGAAGGCGTATCACGACTACTTCATCCTGCAGAAGTACGAGGCTGGACTCTCGCTTCGCGGCACCGAGGTCAAGTCGCTCCGCGATGGGAAAGCGAATCTGAAAGACGCTTACGTCCTGTTCAAAGGAGGGGAGGCGTTTCTCTTCAACGCCAACATCTCTCCGTACACGCACGGAAACCTGCAGAATCACGAGCCGGAACGGTCGCGAAAGCTTCTCCTGCATCGGAAGGAGATCGAGAAGGCGCGAGAGCAGGTCGTCGAGAAGGGCCTGACGGTTGTCCCTCTCCGACTCTATTTCAAAGGTGGCAGGATCAAAGTCGAGATCGCTGTCGTGCGGGGCAAGAAGCTCTACGACAAGCGCGAAACCGAAAAACGCAAAGAGGCTGTTCGCGAAGCCGCGGTCGCGATGAAGCAGCGTTGAGGTCGGGTCGTGTGGTCAGACAGCCACACTAGTGACCCAGACGCGCAACAGAATCGCGCGAACAAACCTCAGCTCAGTCTTTCGATAAACGACTGCGAACAGTAAGTTTAGGTGCACTTTCAGACCATCGAGCCTCCATGGCACCTCGCCTGCTCCTTAGAGGCCCGGACATGCACGTCAAACGTAAGTCGATCAGCACAAAAGTCAGCATCACCGGCATCGGCCTCCACTCCGGCATCTACACCAAAGTCGAGCTTCACCCTGCCCATGCCGGCAGTGGCATCACCTTCGTCCGCGCCGACCTCGGCATCCGTATCCCGGCACTGCAAGCCTCGACCACGGCGCTCGATCACGCCACGACGGTCGGCAGGGACGACGTCTCCGTCGGCACCGTCGAGCATCTTCTCTCCGCGCTCATGGCGTGCGGCATCACCGACCTCGACATCCACATCAATGGCCCGGAAGTTCCGATCATCGACGGAAGCGCGTTGCCGTTCATGCACCTCATCGATGCGGCCGGCGTTCGCGAGCTGGGCGCCGATGTCCGCGTTCTCCGCGTGAAGGAACCGATCGAAGTCGTTGACGGCAATCGGAGTATCCGCATCACGCCGTCGAACCGGCTCGTAGTGAAGTACAAAATCGACTTCGACCACCCGACCATCGGCAAGCAGGCGCTCGCGTTCGATTTTCACCACGACAGCTTTCTGAAGAAGATCGCCCCGGCACGGACCTTCGGGTTCAAGCAGGACGTTGACAAGCTGCGCGCCGCCGGCCTGGCGCGGGGCGGCTCGATCGAGAACTGCATCGTTCTCGATGAGCGCGGCGTCATGAATGGGCCGCTGCGTTATCGCGACGAGTTTGTCCGCCACAAGATCCTCGATCTGATCGGCGATCTGGCGCTGATCGGCCGTCCCGTGGTGGGCGAGATCACTGCCTATCGCGCCGGGCACTCGCTGCATTCGCGCTTCGTGGAGCAGATCCTGCGCGCCGCCGAAGCCGAGGAAGACGCCGTTTCGATCGGCGCCGCTGCGGCAGAAAGCTTCGCGTAAACCGAGACTGCGGCATGCGATTGGTCGCTGTGTGGTAAATTTGCCACACCGTGAAATCGTTTCCTCTCGCAGCGCTACTCCTGCTTATCGCGAACGCCGGATTCTCCGCCGATCCGACGATTGACACGCTCACAGCCCGCTCCGTGAATCGGCAAGTCAACGTCCACTTCACGATGGGCCACGCGTTCGATCGCGTGCAGACCGTCCAGGGGCTTCAGAGCGGCGTGCCGACGAGCCTCGTCTACATCGTCGAGGCGTACCGCGACCGCCCCAACTGGTTCGACGAAGGGATCGCGCGATCGCGCATCGAAGTGATCGCCACATTCAACTCGCTGACCCGCGAATATCTCCTCAACTACCGGCGCGATCACAAACTCGTCCGTTCGGAGACGTTCAACGATCTCGCATCGCTGGAAAAGGCGATGACGAATATCGACGAGCCGGCCCTTTTCGATATCGGCAAACGGCCGCCCTACAAAGTCATGGTGCGGGTCAAGGCCGACCTGATGCGCGGCTGGCTCCTCTATTTCATCCCGTGGGAGGTCTCGACACGCTGGAATGCCGTGCGCGTGACCGCGCAACCGGAGAGCGGGCGATGAGTCTTCGCGCGCTCCTTCTCCGGCATCGAAAGGACCCGCGCTTCATCGTGACGTTGCCGCTGCTCCTCCTGGCGGCAACGAGTCTCATCTACTACGCGGTCCAGCGTGCGAAGGAGCTGTCCACTGAAGCGCTGAGCAGCCAGATGCTGCTCTTCGTACTGGCGAACATCAACGTTCTATTGATCTTCGGTATCCTCTTCGTGCTCCTGCGCGGCGTGGTGAAGCTGGTCCTCGAGCGCCAGCGCGGCATCCTGGGGTCGCGTTTCCGCACAAAGCTGGCGGTTGCCTGGGTGGCGACGTCGCTGATCCCGGTCCTCATTTTGTTTTTCTTCGCGACGGACTTGCTTCGAACGTCGATCGACCACTGGTTCAACGCGCCCGTCAGCCGCATTCTGACGAATGGCGAGACCATCGCCCAGATGGCGCAGGACCAGTCAGCATCGATGGCGGCGGCGGCAGCTCGCGAGATCGCCTTCAGCTCGAAGGTCGACGATCCTGCGCAGCTGGAAGGCGTTCTCAGCCACGTGCAGCAATTTCATGGCGTGGATATGGTCGGCCTTTACCGCGACGGCGAGTTGGTGAGAGTCGTCGCCAACCCGCGCGCGCCGGTCCAGGAAGTATCCGAGCCGCCGCGCAGATTTTTCGACGAGGTCATCGCCCGAGGACAGGCCACGAAGATCGATGTCGGTGCAAGCGGGAAGTGGATTCGCGTTGCCACGCGCGTCGGAGCGACGCCGTATGTGGCCATCGCGGGAGTCTTCATCCCGGCATCGATGAGCCGTCTCATCGACGAGTCGATCATCGCGCACAAGACCTTCGAGCAGCTCAACGCCGAGCGTCCGACGTTGAAGGCTTCCCAGACATCGCTCTTCCTTGCCGTCACGCTGGCGGTTCTCTTCGGGACGCTGTGGACGTCGATTTACGCCTCGCGGCGAATCACGATCCCGATCAAAGCGCTCGCCGAGGCCACGGGGAGGCTGGCGGAGGGAGGGTATGGACACCGCGTCGCCGTCGAGGCGACCGACGAAGTGGGAAGACTCATCGAATCGTTCAACGAGATGTCGACGCAGCTCGACGAACAGCGCCAGGCGCTGACGCAGGCGAACCGATACCTCTCGACGGTGCTCGACAGCGTGTCGGCCGGAATCCTTGCCTTCAGCGACAATTTCGATCTTCTGAGCATCAACCACGCCGCGCTGCAGATGCTGCAGGTCGACGAGCCTGCCGATTCGCAGCCGCGCGCGAACCTGGCCGATGTCCTGACCGGCGACCTCAAGCCGCTCCTCGAAACGCTGCGCGAGCTGACGGCGCGGGGAGGGCGGGCGCGCGAGATCACGCTCATCCGCGGCGGCGAGCTTCGCTATCTCGAAGTGTCGGTGGCCCGTCTATCGGGCAGCGGCGATGAAGGTTGGGTGGTGGCGATCGAGGACTCGACCTCGCTCATGCAGGCGCAGAAGCTCGCCGCCTGGAACGAGGCCGCGCGCCGCATCGCGCACGAGATCAAGAATCCTCTCACGCCGATCCAGCTCTCCGCCGAGCGGATTGCGCGGAAGTTTCGCAACGGCGATCACGATACGGCACTTGCGATCGATGAAGGCACGAAGACGATCGTCTCCGAGGTTGCACACCTCAAACGGATGGTCGACGAGTTCGCGCGTTTCGCGCGGATGCCGGCCGTTCACCTCCGGCATGCGCAACTGGCTGAGATCCTCCAGGAAGCCGCCGGCCTCTATCGCGATGTGAAGCCCGGAGTCACGGTCAGCGTCGCCGTCGCAACCGACATCGAGTTGCTCATCGATCCCGAGCAGATCCGGCGTGCCGTCGGCAATCTCCTGAAGAATGCCGTCGAAGCGACCGAGTGCGGCGAAGTGCGTGTTTCAGCGCGCCGGGCCGCGCATCGCGTCGTCATCGAGGTGGCCGATCCCGGCCGCGGCGTACCGGACGCCGACAAGGACAAGCTCTTCCTCCCTTACTTTTCCACCAAAGGACGCGGCACCGGCCTCGGCCTGGCCATCGTGCATCGCATCGTGAACGACCATGACGGCCGGATTTCCGTGCACGACAACTACCCGCGAGGAACGCGGTTCGAGATCGAGTTGCCGGCATGAGACATCGTTAGACCATGGCCAAGATCCTCATCATTGACGACGAAGCGTCGATCCGCGAGACGCTTGCGAACATCCTTCAGGACGAAGGGCATCAAACGACGCTCTGCGATTCCGGTGAAGAGGCGATCGCGCAATTTGCGCGCGAAGAGTACGACCTCGTGTTTCTCGACCTCTGGCTCCCGGGCATCGACGGCATGGCCGTGTTGGAGCGCCTCAAGACCGCAGGCGCGCCTCCCGTGATCGTGATCTCCGGTCACGGCAACATCGATTCCGCGGTTCGCGCCACCCGCCTCGGCGCTTACGACTTCCTCGAGAAGCCGCTGTCGCTGGACAGGGTTCTGCTGACCGTCAATCATGCGCTGGCTGACCGCAAGCTGCGTGATCAGGTGCGCGACCTCAACCAGCGATTCACGCTCGAAGAGTTGCTGATCGGCGAGAGCGAGCCGATGAAGAAGCTCGACGAGCAGATCCGGGCGGCGGCGCCGTCGAACAGCCGCGTCCTGATCACCGGCGAGAACGGCAGCGGCAAAGAGATCGTCGCGCGGACACTGCACCGGCTCTCGCAGCGGGCGGAGCAGCCGTTCATCGACGTCAATTGCGCTGCCATTCCGGAGGAGCTCATCGAGTCGGAGCTCTTCGGACATCGCAAGGGCGCGTTCACCGGCGCCATCGACGACCGCAAAGGGAAGTTCGAGCTGGCCGACGGCGGCACGCTCTTCCTCGACGAGATCGGCGATATGAGTCTGAAGACGCAGGCGAAAGTTCTGCGCGTGCTGCAGGAGCAGACGTTCCAGAAGGTTGGCGGACAGCAGACGATCAACGTTGACGTCCGCGTCATCGCCGCGACCAACAAGAGTCTGGAGACAGAGATCGCCAACAGCAGCTTTCGCAGCGATCTCTACTACCGGCTGAACGTCGTGCCGATCGAGGTGCCACCACTGCGCATGCGCGGCAACGACATCGTCCTGCTGGCGGAGCATTTTCTTCGCCGCTTCGCCGCGGAAGCGGGGAGCCCGAGGAAACGGCTGTCCGCCGGCGCAGGCTCGAAATTGCGGGCCTACCACTGGCCCGGAAACGTGCGCGAACTGCGCAATGTCATGGAGCGGCTGGCCATTCTGATGAAGGGGGATTTGATCGAGCCGGAGGATGTCCACCTCGGCTCCGCCTCCGCCGCGCCAACCCAGATTGACGCGCGGCTGTCGCTGAAAGAGGCTCGCGACGAGTTCGAAAAGCAATACATCCTCTCCCGCCTTCGCGAGTTCGCCGGCAACGTCAGCCGCACCGCTGAGGCGTTAGGTGTGGAGCGATCGAATCTCTATCGAAAGCTGCACGCGTACGGGATTCGGGTCGAGCGCGGTTGAGGCGCCCAGCGCGAGGAATAGGTCTTACTTCCAGAGGGTTAGCCGCTTGACTGCACACGAAGGTTCATCTAATCTTCGCCGGCTTTCGCGGGAATAACTCAGTTGGTAGAGTGCGACCTTGCCAAGGTCGATGTCGCCGGTTCGAGTCCGGTTTCCCGCTCCAACCGAACCTGATTCAGGGCCGCGGAAACGCGGCCCTTTTTTTGTCCGTTCTAAGAGAGGATCTTCCATGCTGAAGAGTATCCGCAGGTTTGGTCGCAGCACTGTCTGGCTCGCCGCTTTTGGTGCCTGCTTTTTTTCAACGGTGCGTTCCGGCGTGGCAGCCTCGCCCGGGAACTGCCCCGGGGCCGATTCGATCAAGACACTCGAGATGTGCACGTTGAAGGTGTGCCTCTATCCCGGATTCAAACCGTTCACATCGTGGGAAGAGAAGGACCCGGTGTGGAGAGGCTGGGATGTGGTCTACCTCAAGGCGTTCGCGAAGACATACGGTCTTACATTCAAAGCAATCAAGATCGATGCGTTCCTCGGTATCTGGAAGCTTCCGGGTGAAAACAGCAAGCGGTGCGATATCGCAGCCGCGGGGATCTCCGATCTCCCGGACCGCCGGGCTGAGAGTCCGGGCACGACCTGGTCAAAGACCTATTACACCGTGGACCGCGCGTACCTGGTTCGCAGCGGCGACACGCTCGACAAAGTCGAGGACCTGGCAGGCAAGAAGATCACGGTCATCGTGACGAAAGGCTCGACTGCGGATACCGACCTCCAAAATCGGCTGAGTCGGGCCAGGAACGCAGGCCTCAAGATCGACGGCGTGACGATCGGATACACAGACCAGGAGGCAGAAGCCGCAAAGTTGGTCCTTAATGGAAAAGCGTTCGCTTATGGCGGAGGCTACGGAAGCGTTCTGGCTCTTGCTCCGAAAGGTTCCGGGCTCAAGGTGACCTGGACGCACTGCAACATGGTGGAAGTGAGCCAGAACGTGTTCAAAGAGTATTCCGAGCCCTTCTCCTTCGTCGCAAGAAGCGCGGACACAGGCCTTCCGGAGGCTCTCGACGGCTACATAAGTCCCAAGCACCCGTATCCGGGGACTCCCAATCCGCCCACTCCTGTTTGCATAGCCCGACCGTAGCCCGCATTTCTCACACTTTTATCTCAGCTCTTTCCAATCGAGCGCCTTCTCCCCCCGTGCTTTTCGGGGGGAGAAGGTGCCGAAGGCGGATGAGGGGGGCGTTGCAAGATGGGATAAACATGTTCCTCGCGAGAGCACTGCGCTGACCCGATTGACAAAGGAATGCTTGGTTCCCGACCATTGATGAATCGGAGAAAACGTCCCCGCATACTGACGCTCTGAGAACGGCGCGAGATCCGTAGCCCCCGCCTTCAGGCGGGGGGAAAGAGCACGCCCCCCAAAATGGCAGCCCGCTTCAGCGGGCGACAGAAATCGCGCGGCGGCCGTGTGACGTCCGCTCAATAACAAGGTGCTGCTGTTTGTGCAACGGTGCCGCAACTGTCAAACGCCCCCTCATCCGGCCTTCGGCCACCTTCTCCCCCACAAAAGCGTGGGGG
>OLLN01000104.1_pt1 | contig 16781 bp, 17 predicted proteins | sample 1604281 | NCBI WGS metagenome assembly OLLN01 (sample SAMEA104055716, study PRJEB20765) | soil metagenome | biome: Arctic tundra; feature: Polygonal ground; material: soil | place: USA | collected 2011-09 | depth 0-0.5 m | reverse complement strand
CGGCGGGGTTACTTCGGGTGCGACGGCTGCATCGAGAACTCCGCGCTCTTGGGCAGCGCGGCGCTGCTGGCGTTCCCGCATCCAGGCCTCACTTCATACGTCCCGTTCCTTTCTCGATAATCAGTTTGTATCCGGGGTCAGGTGTCGGAGCAAGTCCTGGCGAAACGCTTGGCTGGCCGCTCCCACACCCCACACCCTACTCCCCACTCCCCACGAAAACATCTACAACGCCCGTCGCCCGATCCCCAGCTCCTCCACCAGATCGATCCCTGCCCGTCGCAGCATCTCGAAAAGCAAAGCAAGTGGTAATCCAACTACGTTCGTGTAACTGCCGTGGATGGAGTCGATGAACATCCCGCCAATGCCTTGTACGGCGTAGGCACCCGCTTTGTCGAGCGGCTCGCCGGTTGCCACGTACCAGGCGATCTCGCGCCCGTCGAGCGGAAGCATACGCACTTCCGACTCGGCCACGCGCGTCTCACGCCAGTCTCGGGCGGTGTTCTGCAGCGTGACGCCGCTGTAGACGACGTGCGTTTTGCCGGCGATCAAGCCGAGCATCCGCCTGGCGTCTTTCGCGTCGACCGGCTTTTCGAGCAGTTGGTCGCCGAGGAGAACGGTCGTGTCGGCGGCGATGACCCAGGCGTCGGGATGGCTTGCAGCGACTACCTCGGCCTTGTCGCGCGAGAGCCGCGCCACATACTCCTCAGGTGACTCGCCTGGCTGATGAATTTCCGGCACATCGCTCGGAATGACGTCGAAGGCCAGACCGATCGACGTCAGCAACTCGCGGCGGCGCGGCGATTGCGAAGCGAGGATGAAGCTCATCGCGCCAGTACCAGGCTGATGCTGAGAACGACGATGAAGCGCGCTTCGGTGACGATGCGATAGATGATGCGAATGCCTTCGCTGCGATAGCTCCAGTAGCCGCGCAACGGCTCGAATAGGGGCGCTCCGATGATGGGATCTTCGTCGATCGTCTCGAGCGCGCGGGCGGTGACGGCGCGTTGCTCATCGGTGAGCGCGCGCCAGTCTTTTTCAACGCGCTCGGCAAAACGGAGACGGTCATTCCACATGAGCGTGAAGTCTACTCGCCTGTAATTCCGAACCGCCGAAGACGGTGAGGAATCCCCTTCCGATGTGCGCAGGTGGGGAGGGGATTCCTCGCCACACGCCCCCCGCCCGCTCGGAATGACAAAAGAGGCCCTACCTCAGCCACCAAGCAGATCTTCCGCTGCCAGCATCGCTCCCCGCAATACCTCGGTCTCTCCCTCTTCGATGGCGGCACGGAGCGGCGCGTCGTCGGCGATGTCGATCGTCTCGCGGAGAGCGAGATACTCATCGTGCGAGATGAGGATGGCGATGGGGCGGTCGTTGCGAAGGAACGTGGTGCGGTTGCCGGTCAGTTCGCATTCGCCGACCAGCGCGCGAAGGTCTTCGGAGACATCGTGGATGTCGAATCGCTTGTCCATTAGTTCTGACGGTTCTTCGGAACGTCATTTCCGAACAGCGACTGCAGATACGTGCGGAACTCGCTGCCGACGGCCGGATGGCGCAGCGCGTAGTCGACAGTCGCTTTGAGATAGCCCAGCTTCTCGCCGGCGTCGTAGCGCTTGCCTTCGAAGACGTAGCCATAGAAATCGCCGGTGCGGACCAGCTCGCGCAACGCGTCCGTGAGCTGGATCTCGCCGCCGGCGCCGCGCTCGGTCTTCTCCAGCAGCGGGAAGACGTCCGGCGGCAGGATGTAGCGCCCGATGATCGCGTAGTGCGATGGCGGATTCACTTTCGGCTTCTCCACCATGTCGGTGACGTGAAAACGGCGGTTGCCCAGCATGTTGCCGGCGACGATGCCGTAGCGCGTGGTCTCCGCTGCCGACACTTCCATCAGCGCGATGACCGGACGGCCTGTCTCCTCGAAGACGCGCCGCATCTGCAGGAGACACGGCTCGTCAGCCAGGATGACGTCGTCGGGCAGGACGACCGCGAACGGCTCATTGCCGACGGCATCTTTCGCCTGCAACACTGCGTGGCCGAGTCCGAGCGCTTCCTTCTGCCGGACCGAGATGAGATCCACCATCGTACTGACCGTCTCGACCTCGCTGAGGAGATCGTTCTTCTTGCGCTCCTGCAGCGACCGCTCCAGCTCCGACGTGCGATCGAAATGATCGAGGATGGCGTCCTTACCTTTCGACATGACGACGATCAGCTTGTCGAGTCCGGATCCAAGGGCCTCCTCGATTCCATACTGCAGAATCGGCTTGTCGACGAGCGGAAGCATCTCCTTCGGTATGACTTTCGTCGCCGGAAAGAAGCGTGTGCCGAATCCGGCGCAAGGGAAGACGCAAGTGCGAAGGGCGGTCATGGGTGGAGGATAACAGTGACGGGGTGTGGGGAGTGGGGGGTGGGGTGTAGGAGGAGCGAGGCAGAACGTCGCCGCGGTTCGGACATCGGGCGCAAGCAGGACGCAACGAACCCTTCTCGAACACCCCACCCCCTACTCCCCACCCCAAGGCAGCAATATTGCTTTGTGGTAAAACTCTGACCGGGCATGCGTAGACTCCTCATCACTCTCACGATTCTCATCATCGCGTTACCTCTTTGCGCACAGTGGCGGCGTGCCAATCTGTACGGCGCTGACGTTCGTGCGCTGATCATCGACCCTTCCAATCCCGACACGCTCTACCTCGGTACGAGCGGCGGCGAGGTCTACGTTTCGACGGACGCCGCGAAGACGTGGCAGAACCCGCGCCGCGGGATCCCGTTTCCGGGCTACGTCGTCGACAACCTCGTGCTGGACCGCAGCGGCCGTCTCTGGGCGGCGTGCTGGGGTGCGTGGGGAGGCGGCGTCATCGCGTTCTCCGAGGATGGCGGGCAGAACTGGACGCGCCGCGATGCCGGCCTCGAGGACTTTTCGGTCCGCGCGATCGCCATCGATCCTCACGACGCCGATTTCATCGTCGTCGGCGGGCTGACCGGCGTCTATCGATCGACCGACGGCGGTGCGTCGTGGGAGCAGATCTCGAAACAGATCAATGTCGAGTCGCTCGCTCTCGATCCGCGGACGCACGACCGCATCTACGTCGGTACCTGGAGACAGGGAACGCGCACGGACGACGGCGGCAAGACGTGGAAGCTGATCAACAACGGCATGGTGCTCGACACCGACATGTTCTCGATCACCATCGACCGCTACAACCCCGACAAAGTGTGGGTCTCCACGTGCGGATGGGTCTACAACACGCCGAACCGCGGCGACAACTGGACGCGTTATCGCGACGGTTTCGACAACCGGCGCATTCACGACATCGCGCTCGATCCTTGCGACCGCGACTCGATTTACGCCGGCTCGGTGGCCGGCCTCTATCGCAGCCACGACGGCGGCAAGAGCTGGTACGTGATCTCGGATGAGTCGCTGGTCGTGAACACGATCGCGCTCCATCCGCAACGCCCGGGCCGCGTCATCCTCGGCGTCGAAGGAGACGGCGTCTATCTCTCCAACGACAACGCGAAAACATTCACGCGCATGTGCGATGGCCTTCGCAATCTGACCATCACCTCGGTCGCTTCCGACGCGTCGCATCCGAAGAACGTGTATGCCGCCGTGGCGTTTGGCGGCGCATCGAGCGGCATCTATCGCTCGGTAGACGCCGGTGCAAGCTGGGCGAAGCTGGCGTCGATCGATCTGCCGCCCGTGCTCTCGCTCGTGGTCACGGACGACGCTGAAGCGAAATTCGTGGCCGGAACGGAAAAAGGATTCTTCTGGAGCAGCAACGGCGAGCGGTGGACGCAGGCACAACCGGCAAGCACTCCCATTCGCGTCGACAAGGTTCTGCGATTCAACAAGGCTCGCTACTTCGCTGCGACCTCCGAGGGGGTCTTCACGAGCCGTGACTCGGGGAAGAGCTGGTACGTCCTTGCCGGCGCCGACAATCGCGCCGTCGACATGGCCATCGGCAACCTCGGCGACAAGCGCGCTCTCTTTGCCCTGACCAGCGTCGGCGTCCTCGCGTTCGACGGCACCCAGTGGACCTCGATCGACGGCGCCCCGCCGAAGGGCCGCACGCTGGCCGTGCGCGGCACGGGCGACGATCAGCTCGTCTTCGTGGCCGGATCGCAGGGCGTGAAGGCGGGACGCGTCGGTGCGGACCGGAAATGGGTCGAGGCCGAAGCCCCGGACGCGCAGTTTGCCTCGGTCTTCGGAAGCTCGCGCAGCAGCGACAACTTTGTTTTCCTCACTTCGCGCCAGCAACACGAGATGCTCGTTGCCGAGCCGAAGAAGGACGAGTGGCGCTCCTACCCGCTGCCCTCGCGCACTGCTGAGGTGTCGTCGGTCGCGCTCGACCCATTCGATGGCGAGCGTCTCTACGTCGGCACCCAGGGCGAAGGGATCTTCATCTTCGAAGGGAAGTCGGCCAAGTACGAAGCGAAGAAGGCGACGGAAGCGGCGGCGGCGATGGGGACGAATTAGGGTTCGCTGGGTAACTAACTGAGCCCGCGAAGGATACGCTCGGCTTGCCTCCGTCAATCAGGTCCGGTGCGAGGGGTCGCTTTCGTAGGACTGAGGGGTCTTTCGCTAATGACTCAGGGTCATTCGTCAATGACTCGGGTGTCACTTGTTAATGACACAGAGTCTTTCGCAAAGGACTCGGGGTCTTTCGTTAAAGACTCGGGGTCTTTCGCAAAGGACTCGGGGTCTTTCGTTAAAGACTCGGGGTCTTTCGCAAAGGACTCGGGGGTCTTTCGCAAGAGACTCAGGAGTCTTTCGCAAGAGTCTTCTCGTGAAACGCGAAAGAGAGAGCGCGACCTCGCCCTTTCCCTGGGCCCTCCGTGTTTTGGCCGAGGGATCGCGGACACGAACGATGAGAGCCTTTTTGCGCTCGACACCCATCAACCTCAACGCGACTCCGCGACCGCGAATCCCCGCAACCGCGGCTTCCCCCTTGCAGTAGACTCATCGCAACGTGCGTCCCTACGACGACGAAGATACCGACGACTTCGATCGGACGCTTTCCCTGCGCCGCTTGCCGGAGTCTGCGACGACGTTCTCTGACAAGCGGACCTCGGCGGAGAGGCGCGGGTCGTCGAACTTGCGCATCCTCTTCATCACTGTCGTCGTCATTGCCATTCTCTACGCCGCCAAACCGGTTTGCGTTCCGATCGCGCTGGCGATCCTGTTTGCGTTTCTGCTGACGCCGATCGTTTCGATTCTGGAGCGGACGCCGTTGCGCCGCACGGGAGCCGTCGTTCTCTCGCTCAGCCTCATCGTGACCGGACTCGGGTTCGGCGGCTGGTGGTTGTACCAACAGCTCAACGACGTCGCCAAGGAGTTCACGGACGCGGCAACGAGCGGCAAGATCGAACAGAAGCTTCGCTTCCTGAAACGGAGTCCCGGCGGCACGATCGACCGGCTAGAGAAGACGCTCCAGCGCGTCACCGAAGCGACCGCCGACAAGCAGGAGCGCGCCGATCTCAAAGTGCGCGTGATTCCCGACCGGCAGAACGTCGCCGGCCGCTACAAGACGCTGGCACCGGAGATCGAGCTCGTCGCCGCGTCCTTCCTCGTCATCGTGCTTGTCTTTTTTCTGCTGCAGGACCGCGAGCAGTTGCGCGACAAGATGTTGCGCCTGGCCGGCCGCGCGCATCTCACCGTCACCACCCAGGCCATCGGCGAGACCTCGGACCGCATCAGCCGCTACCTACTGACCATCGCTCTGCTCAACGTCGGCTTCGGAGTCCTCATCGGTCTCGGTCTCTTTCTGCTGAAAGTTCCGCACGCGCCGCTGTGGGGCGTGCTCGCAGGACTGTTCCGTTTCATCCCGTACGTCGGCGCGGTGCTGAGCGCGGCCTTGCCGACCTTTCTGTCGATCGCGGTGTTCCCCAACTGGTACATCCCGCTGGCCGTTCTTGCACTCTTCGTCCTGACCGATCAGCTCATCGGCGGCTTCATCGAGCCGATCGTCGTCGGACATCGCGTGGGCGTCTCACCGATCGCGCTGCTCGTGTCGGCAATCTTTTGGGGTTGGTTGTGGGGGCCGGTTGGTTTGCTCCTGGCGGTGCCAATCTCCGTCTGTCTCACAGTCGCTGGTGAATTCATCCCGGCGTTGCGCATCTTCTCGATCATGTTTGGCGCGGAGGATCCGCTGGAGGGGTATCTCAGCTTCTACAACCGGCTCCTCCTGCGCGACCGGACCGGTGCCATCGCCATCGCCGACCGCCATTCCGAGACAGACACGATGGAGGAGATGTTCTCCGACCTCTTCATCCCGACGCTAACCTTCGCGCAGGAAGAGCTCGACCGCAAACGCATCACCTCGGCCAACGATCACTTCATCAAGGATGTGATCCGCGAGCTGATCATCCGCTTCGGCGACCGCAACGCAGGCGTTCCCGATCCGGAGCGCCACATCGTCGCCGTCTCCGTTGCCGGCGAGCGCCTCTCCCTCGGCACGCTCATGCTGACCCAGTTGCTGCGCGAGGAAGGCTTCTCGATCGACTACTTCACCGATCTGCCGGACGCGGAATTGATTTCGTTCGTCAACGAGGTGAAGCCCGAGGCGGTGTTCGTCTCTTGCACCAATCCTGACCACCTCGAAGCCGGCTACGGCCTGCTGCAACTGATCGCAGCCTCGTTCATCGATCTGATGATCGGCGCAGGCGGCTCCGCCTTCGCACGCGACCGCGCCAAGACCCTCTCCGCCGGCGCGACCTACGTTCCGACGACGCTCGTCGAAGCGAAGGAAGACTTCCTGACACGCCGCAAAGCCGCACGCCGCAAGATATCGCGCTCGATCACGTTCAGCGGCACCCGCTTCCGCGTACCGCCATCGGCCTGATTGCGCTGCGCGCGTTGTCGGTTGTCGGTTGGTTGCGCTTCGCGCGTTGTCTTAAGGCGATTCCGACGACACAGCTTCTGACAACGCGTCGCGCAGCGACGCAATCAACCGACAACCGACAACGCGCGGCCCGCCAGGGCCGCGCAGCATCTCACCCCGGCGGCCAACTGAAATTGCGGCCGCCGAGGAGGTGGAAGTGGATGTGGAAGACGGTCTGGCCTGCGTCTTCGCCGTGATTGGCTACCACGCGATAGCCCTCGCCGTTCAACTTGAGCGTGCGCGCGATCTCCGAGACCCGCACGAGGGTCGTGCCGATGATCGCGGCGTCGTCCTCGTTCAGATCGTCGAGCGACGCGATGTGCTTGCGCGGGATGACCAGCACATGCGTCGGTGCTTGCGGGTTAATGTCGTTGAACGCGACTACCTGATCGTCTTCGAAGATCTTTTTCGTGGCGATCTCGCCACTGGCGATGCGGCAGAAGAGGCAGCGATCATTTGCAGGCATGGATGAAATGATACGACGTTCGGCTGATGGGTCGCGCCAGTGCGCGCGAGGTCAGGCGCGGCGCCTCAGCGTGACCACCCTCTCGATTCCGGCGAGATCGTTCGTGACGTCGATGATGTCGTAGCCGCGAGCGACGTGCCGCAGATCGCCGAGCTGTCCGAATCCGATCTCGAACATCACCAGCGGCGCGCGGCGTGCCTCGAGGATGCGCTTGATGACTTCGGTCCCCAGCGGTCCGGAAGTCAGCGCCACGCGCGGCTCGTGGTCGCGGACCTCGACGTCTAGTTGTTCGACCTCGGCTGCCGGAATGTACGGCGGATTCGAGACGATGAGATCAAACTCGCCGCGGACGGCCTCAAGCGCGTCGGAAGTGGCAAAGCGGACGAGCGAGCGGTAGGCGCGCGCGTTCGACGAAGCGACGACGAGCGCGGCAAAGGAGATGTCGATCGCCATCACTTCCAGGTCCGGCCGCTCGCGCTCCAGCGATATGGCGACGCATCCGCTGCCCGTACCGACATCGAGCACACGTCCGCCTCCCGGCGCGCGTGCGATCGCCGCTTCTACGAGGATCTCCGTGTCCGGCCGCGGGATCAGGACGCGGTCGTCAACGCGAAGGTCGCGTCCGTAAAACTCCGACTTGCCGCGGATGTACTGCAGCGGCTCGCCGCCCAGCCGGCGCTCGATGAGAAGAGAGAACGGCTCCGGATCGATCTCCTCCTCGCCATGAGCGACGACCCAGGCGGACGTGTGTCCGGTAACGTCGGCAAGCAAAACGTCGACATCGCGCGGACTGACGCCCTTTGTGCCGGCCAGCTCGCGGTAGCGCGCCCGAAGTGATGCGATCGTTTCAGTCATGGTTACGGCTCGTCATTCAAGCTGTCATTCCGAGCGGGCGGGGTGGTGGGTGGCGAGGAATCCCCAACCCACGGAGCCGTCCTCGCTCATCGGCAGGGGATTCCTCGCCCCCCGCACCACCGCCCGCTCGGAATGACAGCAAATTCAAGGTGCGGACACTTCGTCGTACGTCAACTCCAGAAAGACATCCTCCAACGCCCGATCGCTCTTCAACTCGCTCGTCGTGCCGCTGGCGACGATGTCATTGCTACGGCTCGTCATTCAAGCTGTCATTCCGAGCGGGCGGGGTGGTGGGGGGCGAGGAATCCCCTGCCCACGAAGCCCTCCTCGCTTATCGGCAGGGGATTCCTCGCCCCCCGGCACCTCCGCCCGCTCGGAATGACAGCAAATTCAAGGTGCGGCCTCATCGCTGTACGTCAACTCCAGAAAAACGTCCTCCAGCGCCCGATCGCTCTTCAACTCGCTCGTCGTGCCGCTGGCGACGATCCTTCCGCGGTTGAGGATCGCGATCCGGTCGCAGACGGCCTCGGCAACCGACAGCGTATGCGTCGTCAGAAACACGGTTTTCTTCTCCCCGGCCAGTCGGCGGAACAGCAGCTTCACCTGCTTCTGTGCCAGTGCATCGAGTCCTACCATCGGCTCGTCGATGATCAGGAGCTCCGGGTCATGGACGAGTGCCGAGACGATGACGAGCTTCTGCTTCATCCCGTGCGAGAGATTCTCGATCCGCGCGTCCGCCCAGTTGGCGATTCCGAAGTACGCCAGCAGCTCCATTCCGCGCGCCTCGCAGTCGCGCCACTCGCGGCCGTAGAGATTCGACACGAACTGCAGCAGCTCGCGGCCGGTCAGCTTCTCGTACAGAAACGGCCGGTCGGGGATGTAGCCGGTCGTGGCCTTCACGCGCACGGCGTCCTTCGTCACATCCAGGCCGTTGACGCGAACCGAGCCCGAAGAAGGAAGCGAAAGGCCGGCGAGAATGCGGATCGTCGTCGTCTTTCCCGCGCCGTTCGGCCCGAGAAAACCGAAGATCTCGCCGCGCGCGACATCGAGCGAAATGTCATCGACCGCGGTGAAGTCGCCGTAGCGCTTCGTCAGATTGCGGATCTCGATCATCGGACGGTTCGGCGCGGCAGGGTATCATCCGTCTCGAAGAACTTTCACCCGCGGGAACCGTAACCACGAATGGCTGAACGTGAGCAACTCGATGATCGTACCCTCGTGGGGCGCATCCTCGAGGGCGACCGAGACCGGTTCACCGAACTGGTGAAGCGCTACGAAAAGCGCGTCATCAACTACGTGTACCGGATCACGCATCGCTACGAAGACGCTCACGATCTGGCTCAGGAAATCTTCGTGAAGGTCTACGTCGCACTCGATCGCTTCGACCCGAAATACCAGTTCTCGACGTGGCTCTTTCGGATCGCGCAGAACAGCGCCATCGACGCGCTGCGCAAGAAGTCGGTCAGCGAGGTGTCGATCGCGGCCAAGCCCGGCGACGAAGACTCGAAAGACCGGGAGTTCGCCGACACGGGAATCTCGCCGTACCGCGCGCTCAACAACAAGCAACTCGCCGAGGCCATCGACACGGCTGTCAGGAATCTGCCGTCCGATTATCGCGAGTTGATTCAGCTCCGGCACTTCGCGGAGCTATCCTATGAGGAGATTGCTTCGATGAAGAAGCTTCCCCTCGGCACCGTAAAGAACAAACTGTTTCGGGCGCGCAACCTGCTGAAGGTCGAGCTCGAAGGATTTGTGGAACCCCTATGAAAGAAGCAACGGCCGAAGACGCCTGTCAGCGATACCTGGAAGATCCCGAGGCGAATGCCGGGCATCTGGAGACGTGTGCGGAGTGCCGCGCCGTGAACGCTGCCCTCGCGGCCAAAGCGGATGTGGACGCCACGCCGATCTCCCTCGATGCGCTGCCGCTGGCACCGTGGGAGGGCTCATCGCATCGCGCCTGGCCCTTGGTTCTCGGCGCCGCTGCCGCCGTCATCATCATCGCCTTCGCCCTTTGTAATCTTGCCGGGATCTCGCCGCTGCATGTCGCGGAGAGCTCGCTGGCGGCGCTGGATGCGCGGCGCGGCCTTTTGCGCAGCGCCACCGAGTGGCTGCGCGCGGCGCCAGCGGCAATGCAGGTCGCCTTCGGTGTGGCATTCATCGTCGTGAACGCGCTGCTTGTCGTTCTGCTGCGGCGCGCGCCGAGGGGGATCGATGCGTAGAGGGCTGCGTCTGTTCCTACCGCTGACGGTCGTCGCCGCGACGCTGGTGACGGCGATGGTGGCCGCGCCGCCCAGCTTCGGCGCTCGCGAGACGCTGACGTTCGAGGGCGCGGCAGCGCTGATGCAGAACACCGCGGTCATCGCCTCGCTCCTGGCCGTCTGGATGCTTGCGGCGGTGGCGCTGACGCTGCTGAGCGGCCGCGAGATCCGCTACTCGTCGCTAGAAATGCGGGCCAGCGCGCTTCATTGCTTCGCCCTCGGACTCGTGGCCTTCACAAGCTTCGTGCTGACGGCGATCGTCTTCAGCTACCTGATCCCGTACCACGTCGGCGTGCCGCTGCTCTTCGCGCTCGGCGTGATCGCCATCCTGACCAAGATCTACGGCACGATCGCCGTGTTCCACGCAGTGGGCACACTCGTGGCGGGCAGCCGCACGCGCGAACAACTGGCAGGCCGCCGCTGGCTGCGCGGCGATCTGGCCATGGTCGTCGTCGGGGTCATCGTGCTCGGTGCCCTGCGTCTGATCCCGATCGCCGGCCCGATCATCTGGGCCTTCGCCTCGGTCTTCGGCATCGGTACCACACTGGCGACAAAATTCGGCCGGCGCGAGCCATGGTTCCTGGCTTGGCGCGCCGTCGAATCGTAAGTTACTTCTTCAGGGGATCTTCGTCACGTTGGCAGCGGCCGGACCCTTCTGGCCTTGCTCGACGTCGTACTCCACATGATCGCCCTCGGCCAGGCTCTTGAACCCCGAGCCCTGGATCGCCGAGTGATGAACGAAGCAGTCTTTGCCGCCGTCGTCAGGAGTGATGAATCCGAAACCCTTGCTGTCGTTGAACCACTTCACTTTTCCCGTGTTGCGCATGCTTTTCCTCTTTTGTTCTGAAACGTAGGGCGACAAACTACACTATCCAGCCGGATTTGACGTAGCGAGATCGGTGGGGGCGGTCGGGTTGGATCACTTCTACCTGGGAGGTGGAAGGCGATGGCCAGCGCGAGGCCCGCGTGGGAAAAGTAACCAAGCCACCTCGCCATTCAGGCTGCGGGCGCGGTCATCAGCTCTTCCCATGCATCCTGCGCGGAAAGCTCCTTCTCGAGGACATCCAGAGAAAGCGAGTGAGCGTGCTTTCGTGTCAGGAAGCGCTGCAGACGCTCGGATGCGACGACGTAGGCGGTGGGTGGAGTGCTCGGTTTGCCGTTCGGCGGATACCAAACGAACACGAGGTAGTGGTGGTCTCTGGCGCGGAACGGCGAGACCGTCCACTTCTTCGCTCCGCTCAAAGTCTTGACATCCACGGTCAGCACACGGCCCGTCTCCTGGATCACGGTGATATCGACGTTGTCGTTCTGCGAGAACGTTACCGTGGCTTCTACACCCATGCGATGCAGCACCGAGACGACGAAGAACTTTGCTGCCCAATCAAGATGCTTCGCTTGCGCCATCCACGCCGGGCGGGGCGAGCCGGACGAACGTACGAGAATGGGCTCGCCCCATGCTGATTCGTCATCGGCGTCCGCGATGACCAGCACATCGATTTCAGCGTCGCTTAACTTCGTCTTCTTATCCTGCTTTGTCATAAGCGCTTCTGAGATTAACGGATCGTAGCCTTCTCCCTGGAATACTTTTCAATGCCGATCGGACCCTCGCTCCTCGATGCCGAACCAGATACCGGTTCCGTTGTTCTCGCCGGCGATGGAGAATGAGGCTCGGTCGGCTTGGAAGATGTAGCGGGGGCATCAGATCACCGGAAAGTAGATGCATCTGCAGATCGGAATCTCATCCTCGACCTCGCCTTCCTCTTCGTCATCGATGATGCCTGTGCTCTCCTCGTGGACCGGAAGAAGCGGCGCCTGATCGATATCAAAGATCTTCCCGTCAAGCTCCGCGCATCCGTCGCAAACATTTCCATCGCCCGCCGTCCTGATCTCGACACGACGCACACCTTCTCCTCTCATCTCGGCCAGCTTGTTGCGACCGTAGTCGAGGGCGAACTTGCGTGCGGGGAGGGTGGAGTTGGGCATCAGAATGTAGTCGCCGCCTTCTTTTTTGCCGCTTCGTCGTCTGCTAGCTTTTTCGCGATCCACGTTTTGACGTAGAAGTACGCGCTACCATCTTCGATCGTGCCGGTATATTTCTCGATGTGCATCTGAATGGTGTCGCCCATCCATCTGTCGTCCTCGTCAAGAAACTCGGCGCCCATGCGATTCTTGATCGCGGTTCGCTCGACGGCGGCAGGCTTCCCGTATCGCTCTAAGAAAATGTCGCGGACCTTATCGAACGATTCAGATTGAAATCGCACGAACACCGCCACCAGCTTGTCATCAGCGAAGAGGAACTCGGTCGGCAGCACCATCCCGGCAACCGAGAAATTGTCGTCCTGGCATGTCCATTCGTCGCCCTTCTGGTGACATTTTGGCGCGTGGCCAATCGTGATGCCGTGAAATTCCAAAGGCGTCACGCCGATGACCTTCAGTACATCTTCGCGCGACGATCCGAACGCGGCGCCGCGAAAGGCTTTCGGCTCAAGCGGCCAGGATGGGGCTTCTGGCTCCGGAGCTTTGGATGGAGTGGCAGTCGCCACTGCCACTTCGTTCTTCTTTTGCCCGTATGCGGTAGGGACAAAGACGGCCAGTGACAGCAAGCACCATGCGGCGAGCTTCCTCATTCGATCCCACCTTCTGTTGTCAAGTAACCTCAACAACCCATGCAATGCAATCATGCATTTCGGAATCGTACTCGATTCTGCTGATGCCGTCGTGATGCGAATATCTACGATGTGATCCTCTTCGTGAATCTCCTCGGCCGCGCGCAGCGCGATTCCACAAGCTGTAGAGTTCTCATCGCGTTCCCTGGCGAGAGAGTAGAATCTGCCGCAATGTCTACGCCCCCGACTCCGACGCCCACGGTAAATGAATTGCTGGACACCATCGTAGAGGAGACACTGCGTCTCCGATACGCATGGGGTAACTACCGTTATCTGTTCATGGAGGAGAAGCAGCGAGTTGATGTACTAAACGCAACAGCGTCGGATTTCTTCGCATGGGTGCGAGGGCTTGCAGCGGAAAGCGTTTTCATGGGCATTGCCCGTTTAACTGATAAGCCGGGGGGGGCGAGACAGGCCAACGCAAGTCTTGAGCGCTTACTCATAGCGACGGAATGGGCGACAACTGACCAAAACCGCTGGCGAAAGTTTTCGGCGCAACTGACGACAGTTAAAGCGACGTGCGCGAGCTGCGAATACTACCGTCACAAGCGGCTCGGCCATCTTGACCTTTCCATTGCGTTGAAGGTGCAACCTGTTCCAACTGTCGCGGTGCGGGAAGTTGACGCAGCGCTCGACGCGATTGAGTCCTTCTTGGGCACGGTTTTCACAGAGTTGCGACCGAACCATTCGCACTCTTTTCGCTTTCTAGATGGCGACGATCACGTGAAGCGACTGATGGAAAGACTAATGAACCGCGCCTCGCGAAAACGACCTGATGCGGTTTCAACCATTGAGCGGGGCGGGCTAGACGGTGCACAGCTACTCTGTGGCTTCTGTGGCGAGACTGCTTCGGTATACATGATGTCAGATGATGTACCGGAGGGGCGTTACTTGAAGCTGTGGCACTTCGACAAGTGCCACGGTGTAGTCGGGATCGAGTCAGTAACGGTTGAAATGCGGGGGGATGGCGGTCAGCTCCGGCGAAGGACTGTGGAACTCGCTAGCCCAAGGTAGGCTCCGCATAACGGTTCCACCAACGGCTTCAACCTACTCTCAAGCAAGTTGCACCTACTCCGCCTTCATCGCCATCGCTAGATCGATGCGACGCGCAAGGCGCGAAGGCACCAAACCCGCGACCAGCGACGCCACAAAAGTCACCGCCAGCGATGTCACGATCAGCCTCACCGGCGTGTGGAACGCGATCGTCCAGCCGAAGGACTGTTTATTAATGACGTAGATCAGAATCCAGGAGAGTACGTAGCCCATGGCCAGGCCGGCGGCGGTTGAGGTCAGGCCCAGGACTGACGATTCGAGAACGAGCATGCGGCGGACCTGGGCGACGGTCATACCGAGGACGCGCAGGAGGGCGAGCTCGCGTTTGCGCTCCAGGATCAGGGCGGCCAGCGTGTTGATCACGCCGAGGACGGCGACGACGATGGCGACGGCGAGGAGCGCGTAGGTGATTAGAAAGGTCTGGTCGAAAATCTTCATCACTTCGCCGCGAATCTCGCCGTTGGTGACGGCGAAGGCGTGGTACTTCGGACCGAGCATGGCTTCGAGGCTGCGCCGCGCGGTGTCGCGGTCGATGCCTGGTTTCAGGTAGATGACGACGGTGCTGATGGCATCGTCGTCGAAGAAGCGGATGAAAAGGCTGCGGTCCATCGCCACCACGCCGCGGTCGTTCGAATAGTCGCGGTAGACGCCGGTGATGGGGAACGAGCGCCGGCCGTGGATCGTCGTGAGCGTGATGTCGTCGCTAACGCCTTTGTTGTACTTCAGCGAGAAGCTCTCCGACACGACCACGCCGTTTCGCGCGATCGCATTGCGCAATGCCTCTGATTGCGTGCTCGGCGCGATCATCGGCAGATCGCCGAACTGGGCGGCGACGGCGAAGTCGCCGCTGGCAAGCAGGACGCGATCGTCGTCGTACAGCACGCCGCGGCCGCGCGCGCGGTCGAAGGCGGCGATGAACGGAATGCGAGCGAGATCGGAGGAGATCGCATTCGGAAAGAGCGCAGAGTCGGCGTTCGAGAGCCCTTTCGCCGGCCGCAGCCAGAGATCGGAGCTGACGGTCTGGTCAACCCAGACGCGCACCGTCTCGCGAAAGCTCCCCACCATCAGCGCGACCGCGACCATCATGCCGATGGCCAGCGACAGCGCGGCAGATGCGATCGACGTGCGGCGCAGCGATGCGGGGATCGACGCGGAAGCCAACTCCCCGACGATGCCGAACGCGGCGCGGTAGGGCGCGCGCAGCAGCCGCGAAGCGCCGGTGACGATGAGCGCCGCGAGCGCCGAGAATCCCGCCACGACGAACAGCACGGCCACGTAACCGGCGACTGCGATGCCGTTCCACGCTGGGAGGCGCGAGAGCAGCACAGCGATCACGAAGCAGACGATTGCCACCACGATTTGCGCTCGGTGCGGCGACGACGGTTTCCCCTGATCCTGTCGCCGCGGTTGCCGGCGCCACACGGTTCCGGAGAGCAGCAGACTGGGGCGCAGTTGGGCAGCCTCGATCGATGGCTGAATCGCTGAGAGGAGCGAGAGGATCGTCCCCACCGCGATGCCGGCGGCGATGATGCCCGGCGTCAGCTCGATCGCTTCCGGCGTGGAGTTGATGTACAGAGCGTTGATCGTTCTGCCAATCAGCCGCAGGATCACCCACGCCAATCCGCGGCCAAGGGCAATCCCTGCAACCGATCCAACCGCGCCGAAGACCAGGCCTTCGATCAGGAATGCGGCGAACACCTGCGTCGCCGACGTGCCGAGCGTTTTCAGAACGCCAACATCCTTGCCGCGTCGCAGGATCGAGATGAGCACCGTGTTGTAGACGAGGAACATCCCCACCAGCAGCGCCACGCCGGCCAGCGCGAAGAGATTGACGCGGAATGCCCGCAGCATTTTCTCGACGCGCTCGTTGCGCCGCGATGGCCGTTCTAAACGGGCGCTCGCCGGAACGACGCGCTGGATCGACGGAACCAGCGACTCGTCGTTTACGATCAGATCGATGCGCGTCAGCTTGCCTTCCAAGCCGAACGCGGCCTGCACGACGGCGATGTCTGCGATGACGATCGCGCCGTTGAATGCCGTCGCCGGACCGCGCGCCTCGAGCAGCCCGCGCACGATCATCGTCCGCCGCACGCCGTGGATGTTGAGGATCAGCGGCGAGCCGAGATGTAGCCCGTGATCGTGCGCGAAGGTGGCGGGAACCACGACCGAGTCGTTTCCGAAGAGGCTGAGATACGTCGCCGCGGACTCCTTCCCGCTGGTAACCACGCTGGCGTAGCGGTAGTCGCGGAAGTGAAGGTCGGAGAGGAGGTCGACGCCGAGAAGGCGGATCGGTTCCTGCGACGGCTCAATGATTCCCTCCCCATCGATCACCGGCGCGAAGCGAACGCCGCGCGGCCAGAACGGTTGCAGCGCGCGCAGAACGTCCTCGCTGAAGGCAACGTCCGACACGATCTGGTAGTTGGCTCTCCCCGCAACCGCATCTACCGACTCGCTGAACGCGCGCAGCGCGCTCTGATTCGAAAGCGCAATCGCCACGACGACTGCGACACCAACCGCGATCCCGAGAATCGTGAGCGTCGTCCGCAGTGGCTCGCGGAGAATCGGACGCAGGACGAGAGCGCGGAGGATCATTGTTTGCGGGGGGTGGGGAGTG
>OLLN01000150.1_pt1 | contig 16800 bp, 19 predicted proteins | sample 1604281 | NCBI WGS metagenome assembly OLLN01 (sample SAMEA104055716, study PRJEB20765) | soil metagenome | biome: Arctic tundra; feature: Polygonal ground; material: soil | place: USA | collected 2011-09 | depth 0-0.5 m | reverse complement strand
CCCTCATCCGGCCTTCGGCCACCTTCTCCCCCACAAAAAGCGTGGGGGAGAAGGCGCTCGATTGGAAAAGGGATCAATTTAATAAGAGTGTGAGAAATGCGGGCTAGCGAAAGAGTCAGAGAAGTGGTGACCAGGCACGGCCGGCAGCGTAGGTTGCCCAAGGCCTCGTCACGCTTGGCACTCGTATTTCTGTCCCTCGTGGTTGCCGCTTGCCAGCAAGCGAACGACGTTCCTACGTTTCGCGTCGAGGCGATCCGGTTCGCGCGGCGTGTGACCGCGGAAGGCAACCTGAAGTCGACGAAGGCGACGCCGCTTGCTGCACCGCTGAATGCGCCGGGACAGCTAAAGATCGCGTGGCTCGTGCCCGATGGCACGTTGCTGAAAAAAGACGAGGTGGTCGTCCGCTTCGATCCAACTGACTTCGAAACGCAACTGACCGCCGGACGCGAGGACCACGACACGGCCGGCAACAAGATGATCAAGACGAACAGCGAGTCGTCGACGACGCGCACGAACCTGCGCCGCGACGCGCATCAGGCAGGCGATGAGCTGCTGGCGGCGCGGACGTTCAAGTTCGATGACGCGGAGATCTTTTCGCGCTACCAGCGGGTCGAGTCGCAGATCGACGAGACACTGGCGGGACGGCGCAAAGAGCATGCGGAAGGCGTCCTCGGCGTGCGCGCGAAGCTCTCGGCGGCCGACCGCGATCTCGTTTCGATCGAGCAGCGTAAGGCCGACCTGAAGATCCGCAACGCCGAACAGGGATTGCATGCCCTGGAGATGCGCGCGCCGTATGACGGCATTCTCGTGTTGCAGCGCGACTGGCGCGGCGATGTCGTCCGCGTCGGTGACACGGTCTGGCCGGGCAGTCCGATCGGCGAGATTCCCGATCTCAATTCGATGAAGGCGGAGGTGTTCGTGCTCGAAGCCGATGCCGCCGGTCTCGCTGTCGGCGAGAAGGCGACGCTGTCGGTCGAAGGGAAGCCGGGCTCGGTGATCACCGGCAAGATCACGCAGGTGGACAAGCTGGCCCGACCGCGTTTTCCGCGCGTGCCCGTGCAGTACTTCGGCGCGACGATCACGCTCGACAAGACCGATCCGTCGATGATGAAGCCGGGCGCACGCGTCCGCGCGGTGCTCGACGTGGAAGATCGCCAGAGCGCGTTCTCGATCCCGCGCCAGGCCATCTTCGAAAAGCAGGGCAAGAAGCTCGTGTACTGCAAACGCCGCGGCAAGTTCGAGCCGGTCGTCATCGAGATCGGCTCCTCCTCGGCAGGCCGCGTCGTCGTCACAAAAGGCCTCGTCAAAGGCGACGAGATCGCGCTGAGGGATCCGACGGAGGAGAAGGATGTGTAGCTCGGAAACGTAGGTCGGACTCTCTAGTCCGACTGGCCCGTGTTGTCGGACTGGAGAGTCCGACCTACGTAAACAAAAACACACAATGACCGGCACCGAAACCTTCACCACCGCGCTTCAAAACCTGGCCACGCACAAGCTGCGGACGGCGCTGACGATGCTGGGGATGATCTTCGGCGTCGGCGCCGTGATCGCGATGCTTTCGATCGGTGCGGGGGGCGAGAAGAAGGCGCTCGAAGCGATCGGCCGGCTGGGGCTGCGCAACGTCATCGTCCGTGCCAAGACCGTGAAGCCGGAGGAGCGTGCCGAGCTGCGCAAGAAATCGCTCGGCGTTTCGTTGCGCGATGGTGAGGCTATCAGCGAAGCGGTGCCGGGCGTCGAGATGGTCCTTCCGCGCGTCGAGGTGAAGCCGTACAAGATCATCGCCCCTGGAACGAAGACCAAGGCGAAGGTCCTCGGGATCTCGTGGCGCTATCCGCGCGTGGCCACTGTGTCGCTTGCCGAGGGAAGAATGTTTGATATGAGGGACGAGCAGGAGTACGCGCAGGTCTGCGTCATCGGCCAGGAAGTGCGTCGCAGTCTCTTCGGCTACGGACCCGCCATCGGCAAGCATCTCAAGGTCAACGACGTCTGGCTCGAAGTCATCGGCCTCTTCACCGGTGAGGAGCCGGGATCGGCGTCGTCGAAAGACGTTCCGGTCGCATCGAACGCGCAGGAGATCTGGATTCCTGTGTCGACAGCGATGCGCAAGTTCGACCGCGATCCGCTCGATGCGCCGGTCGATGAGCTGCTCGTCGAGCTGAAGGAAGGCGCTTCCACACGCGATGCCGCCACGCTCATCCATCCGCTGCTGGAGCGGCTGCACGGCGGCGCTGACGACTACGAGATCGTCGTGCCGGAAGCGTTGCTCGAACAGAGCCGGCAGACGCAGAGAATCTTTTCGATCGTGATGGGCTCGATCGCCGGCATCTCGCTCCTCGTCGGCGGCATTGGCATCATGAACATCATGCTGGCCTCGGTGATGGAGCGGACGCGCGAGATCGGAATCCGCCGCGCCATCGGTGCGCGTAAACGGGACATCCGCGCGCAGTTCGTCATCGAGTCGTTCACCATCAGCCTGATCGGCGGCATCTCCGGCATCATCATCGGCATCATCCTTGCGCGCCTCGTGGCCGCATACGCGGGATGGCCAACGGTGATCACGGTGAGCTCGCTGCTGCTGTCGTGCGGCGTCTCGATCACGGTGGGGCTTGTGTCGGGGATCTATCCGGCGGCGAGAGCCTCGGAGCTCGATCCGATTCAGGCGCTGCGGTACGAGTAAGTATCTGCGGATCGGTTTTTTATCCGCAGATGACGCAGATGGGCGCAGATGAAGCCGCGGGAACGTGCGCTGCAATGCTAGGGTTCTCACCAGCAACCGCATGTCTGAACTTGGCTGGAAATACCTCACCGCTGCCGATAAGCAGGAGATTCTGCGCGGCGTACGCGATGGCGTCGCGTACGGTGGGCCGTATCACGTCGAGATCCATCCGGCCGACCGCTGCAACATCGAGTGCTTCTTCTGCTCGACGGCCACTCTTCGGGGAACTGATGAGCTGCCGCTCACGCGCCTCGAGGAGTTGATCACGGAACTCAAAGCGTGCGGCACGCGCTCAATCCGCCTCTCCGGCGGCGGCGAGCCGCTCTTTCATCGCAAGGTCAAAGATGTGCTGCAAGCCATCGCGAACAGCGGCATTCCGATCGAGAACATGACGACGAACGCAGTGCTGATGGGTGAGGAGATCGCCTCGATCCTCATCGACTGCTGCGATCAGATCACCGTCAGCCTCAACACCGGCGACGCCGAGACCTACGCCAGCATGATGCAGACGCCGGCGCGCAACTTCGACCGCGTGCTGAAGAGCGTCCGCCACCTCATCGCGGAGCGGACGCGGCGCAAGAGCGCCACTCCCAAGGTCAACCTGCAGTTCCTGGTGTGGCGCGACAACTTTCGGACGATCCCGCGCATGTACGCGCTTGCGCGAGAGCTCGGGGCCGACTCCATCATCTTCAATGGCCTGTCGTTCCTGAAACCGGAGGAGAAGATGTCGCAGGCCGAGATCGCCGAGATGCTGCGACTTTACGAAGAAGTCGTGCGTATCGACGAGTTCCGCCGCATCACCTCGATCGAAAGCTTCGAGAGCGACATCCGTCCGATGCTGGCCGAGATGAGCGCGCGCCTCGATGCCGAGCGCCGCGCACGCAATCCGCTGGCGCGTCTCATTCACCTGGCCGCGCGGCGCGACCTGACTCTGCGCGAAAAACTCGCGCATCGCCGCCGCGTCGCGGAGATGCGGCGCGTCGATCGCGAGACCGCTGGACTCGATGAGCCGTGCATCATCGGCTGGCACTCCATGCTCGTCCGCACCAGCGGGATGGTCGCGCCATGCTGCATCCTTCAGGGATCGCCGCTCGGCAACGTCTACAAGCAATCGCTCCGCGACGTCTGGCTCGGCGAGGGCTATCAGCAGTTCCGCGCCGAGCTCTCCCGGATCATGAAGGCCGACGACGATTGGTCGCTCGATGCCGCCGGCGACCGCACGGTAGTGGCCATGTGCGGAGGGAAGGGCTCCGAGGTCTGCCCGATCAAGAGCTTCTACTTCCGCCCGGATGTGGCGTTCATGAAGGAACTGAGCGCGTCGCTGCCGCGGTGATCACGCGAAGCCGCGAAGACGCGAAAAAAGCACCTTCGCGACTTCGCGTCTTCGCGTGAAACTGGCTCGAACCTCGTTGATATAGTCTACATCGTCGTCACAAGGGGTGTTCCGATGCTCGCAAATCGTCTCGCCATCGTGCTGGTCGCAGTCGCCCCGCTGGCGTTCGCGGCCACTCCGGCAAAGAGCCCGGCCGTCGCGCCGATCAACTACCAGCACCGCTCGCTCGCGAACGGTCTCGAGGTCTACTCGATCGAAAATCACGCCACGCCGACCGTCTCAATTCAGGTCTGGTATCGCGTCGGCTCGAAGAACGATCCGGAAGGGCGCAGCGGCTTCGCGCATCTATTCGAGCACATCATGTTCAAGTCGACCGCGCACATGAAGTCCGAGATGCTCGACCGGCTCACCGAAGACGTCGGCGGGGTGAACAACGCGTACACGCATCCGGATCGGACGGTCTACTACGAGATCGTTCCGTCGAACTACTTGCAGACGCTGCTGTGGGCGGAGGGCGAGCGGCTCGGATCGCTCAACATCGACGAGGCCACCTTCAAGTCGGAGCGCGACGTCGTCAAAGAAGAATACCGCTCGCGCATCCTGGCGCCGTCGTACGGCCGGCTGAGCTACGCAATCACGAAAGACTCCTTCGCCGTCCATCCGTACCGGCGCCCGGGCATCGGCTCGATCGAAGAGCTCGACGCAGCGACAGTCCCCGACGTCACGGCGTTCCACGCGACGTACTACCGGCCCGACAACGCCGTCGTCATCGTCGCGGGCGACTTCGATCCCAAGCAGCTCGATACCTGGGTGGACCGCTATCTCGGAACGATCCCGAAACCATCGACGGCGATTCCTCGCGTCACTGTGCAGGAACCGGCGCGCAGTGAAGAGAAGCACTTCGCCGAGCATGGCGCGAACGTGCCGCTCCCGGCCGGAGCGCTGACGTGGCTCATCCCATCGGCACGCAGCGACGACGCCGAGCCGCTGGAGATCGCCGCGACGATCCTTTCCGACGGCGACTCATCGCGGCTCTATCAATCGCTTGTCTATCGGAAGCAGTTGGCGCAGAGCGCGGGAGCGTCGGCCAACCTGCAGGAGGACGTCAGCCTCTTCACTGCCAGAGCGATCATGGCCAGCGGGAAGAAGCCGGAGGATGGCATCGCCGCGCTGCGCGAAGAGATTGCTGCGCTGGCCGCGAAGCCGGTCTCGGCGGCGGAACTCGAGAAGGCGAAGAACCTCATCATCACCTCGGCTCTGCGCGAGCGCGAAACGAACGACGGCAAAGCCGGCGCGCTCGGTGAAGCCGTCACGCAACATCACGATGCCACCTACGTGAACCGCGGTCTGGCCCGTCTTCAGGCGGTGAGCGCCGCCGACGTGCAGCGCGTCGTCAAGAAGTATCTGGTCGACGGGAAAGCTGTCGTCATCACGTACACCTCGGAGGCGAAATGAAAAGAACCCTTGCCGTCGCCGCCGTTGCCGCTTCCATGTTCGTGATTCAGACCGCTGCTTTCGCGCAGATCGAGACTATGCCTCCGCCGCCCGCCGCACCGCGCGAAGTGCAGATCCCGAAGCCGGCCGAGAAGACGCTGGCGAACGGATTGCGCGTCATCGTCATCGAGAAACAGGGCGTGCCGCTCGTCGCGGCGCGCGTGCTGATCAAGAACGGCGGCGAAGCGGATCCCGCCGCGCTTCCCGGTCTCGCCGACACGACCGCCTCCCTCCTCACGCAGGGGACGGCCACCCGCAGCGCGGAAGAGATTGCGCGCGGCGTCGAGGCGCTCGGCGCCACACTCGATACGGGCGCAGGCTGGGATCAATCATCGGCCGACATCAGCGTCATGTCGTCGAAGCTTCCGCAGGCGATGGCCTTCATGGCCGACGTGCTCATGCATCCGACATTCAAGCAGGAAGAGATCGACCGGCTGCGCAAACGGAACAGCGATGCGCTGGCGGTGGCGATGAAGCAGCCCGGCCGTCTCGCCAGCTTCGTGGCCACGCACGTGATCTTCGGCGACGCGCCGTACGGTCACAACCTCGGCGGCATACCGCAATCGCTCGCCCGCATCACGCGCGACGACATCGTCTCGTTTCATCACGACTACTACCGTCCCGACAATGCCATCCTCATCCTGGGCGGCGACATCACCCCGGCCAAAGCATTCGCGGTGGCGCAGGAGTTGTTCGGCGGATGGAGGCCTGCCGCTGGCTCGCACCTCGCGGAGACGACTTCGCAGAAAGCTCTTCCGGCTTCGCGTGTCGTAGTCGTGGACATGCCATCAGCCGGACAGGCAGCGGTCGTCGTCAGCCGCCCGGGGCTGCGCCGGGCCGATCCCGCCTATTACCTCGCGCTCGTCACGAATTCAATCCTCGGCGGCGGCTTTTCGTCGCGCCTCAATCAGGAGATCCGCATCAAGCGGGGCCTGAGCTACGGCGCAGGCAGTTCTTTTGACCTCCGCCGCGACACCGGTCCCTTCACCGCCACTGCCCAGACGAAGAACGAATCCGCGGGAGAGGTGGCGGGATTGATGATCGACGAGATGAACAAGCTCGGCACGACAATCGTCGATCCGCCGGAGCTCGGCCCGCGAAAGGCCGTGCTCATCGGAAGTTTCGGCCGCCAGTTGGAGACAAACGCAGGCCTCGTCAACCGCCTCGGCACGTTGGCGTTGTACGGATTGAACCTCGACGAGGTCAATCGCTACATCAGCGGCGTGCAGGCCGTGAGCGCTGACGATGTGGAGAAGTTCGCCGCATCCCACGTCGCCGGCAACAACGCCAGCATCGTCATCGTCGGCGACGCGAAGAAGTTCCTGCCCGCCCTGCAGGCGCGCTTCAAGACCATCGACGTAATTCCGATCGACGATTTGGATGTGAGCGCAGCGACGCTGCGAAAGACTCGATAGGCCGCTCGTGTTTAGGTTAGGTCCACGCGAAGGCGCGAAGGATCTCTCCGCGTCCTCCGCGTGAAAAGGGTCTTCATGAACTCACAACACAGCAACGTTCCTCAGCGCTTCTTGCCGCGTGGATGCTCCCAGTCTTCGATCGCCAGACCCGGCACGCGGACAAACTCCGCTGTGTTGTGAGTGATCAGGATCAGTTCGCGCGCTCTCGCTTGGCCGGCGATCAGCACGTCGTACGGGCCGATGGGTGTACCTCGCGCCGCCAGGATTGCTCGAACCTCACCGGCTTGCCTCGCGTCTTCCTGATCGAACTCCAGGATCTCGAACTGTAACGCGTCGACGAGGGCAACATTGTTTGCAGTCCGCTTGCTCTTGAAGGCTCCGTAGTAGAGCTCGTGGGCGACGATTGCTGAGATCCCGACGTCGTCGGGTTTGTGCCGGCGGGCTTGCCTCGCAGTGCTTGAGCCCGTGTCGTTCAGCAGTGCGATCACCGCGTTTGAGTCCAGCAGGTACTTCATGACCCGAAGAGCTTCTCGAGATCTGGCCGCTCAACCGTCTCCGGCTGCTCCTGCACGGCTTCGACGAAATCCGGGTCCAGTTTTGTAGCGATGGCGTCAAGCCAGCTCCACGTATCCGGGAGGGGTTCGAGAACGATCTCCTTTCCTCGCCTTCTAATGCGCACGATTCGGGTTTCCAGCCGGAATTCCTTGGGTAGTCTCACGGCCTGCGAACGACCCGACCAGAACACTTTGGCAGTTTCCATGAGACCCTCCATGAGATATACCAATGAGATATAGCACAAGCGGGCGATCTTCAGCAAGTGCTATCGCGTGCCGCGCCCCGGTCTATTACTTTCCCATCCCCCGCCCAGTCGTCAGATACACCGCGAACGACCCCAACCAATGCCCGCCCTCGTAGTGCTCACCCGTGACCGAGGCCAGACCGGCATCGCGATGTGCGGCCGCGACTTTGCGGATCAGGGAAGCGCGCGGATTGGACTTCGGCAAACCTGACGCGATCCCTTCCAGCATCCAGGCGCGGCTGAGATTCAAACCATCCAGGTGTGCGAGTTTCGGATCGCTCGGGTCCGTGACGATCTCCGGATGCAGCGATGAGAAACTCGGCAGAAATGCGCGCAGCCACGTCGCGTACTCCTTCGGCGGCATCACGCGGCGCATCACGTCAGCTTCCGCGATACACGGAGACAGGAAGTCTTCCCCCGAGGGCTCGTATGTCAGAGGGCAAGCTTTGTCGTTCGAGAAAAAGCGTCGCGCGGCGTCACGAGCGAGTTGTTTCAACGTGGGATCGCTCGTCGAATCGATGATGAGCCCGAGCGCGAAGGCAGACTGACTATGCTCGCCGGAGCGCACCGGATGCGAGAGTTTCGGCAGCCACGTCGCCAAACGCTCGTTCGCCGCTTGCTCAAGCGGCTTGAGGTTCGCCGACAACTCACGCCCGAGCGGGTCATCCCATTCGCGCAACTCCGCGGCCAGTTGGAGCAGCCACGCCAGTCCGTACGGCCGCTCGAAACTGGCCCGCCCATCGTCGCGAAGATACGCCGCCTCCTGCGCGATGTTCTCCGGCGTCAGACTTTGTTTCAGAGCGGCCCGCGCATTCGCCGCGAACGGCGCGTCCGGAAACGTTCGTGCCAGCCGCGCCAGCAACCAATGACCGTGAACCGACGAGTGCCAGTCGTAGCAACCGTAGAAAGCCGGTGTCAGCATCCGCGGCGGCGCGACGTCCTTGTCGCTGTTCAGGTTGTGCCCGATCTTGTTCGGATACTCCTTGTGCACGCACGCCAGCGCAAGGTTTGCAAATCGTTCCGCCGCCTTCGCATCGAATTCGGCGGCGTGAAGGGAGGTGGCGGCGAGAAGCAGCGCAACGAGTGAAAGTCGAATCATGCGCGAATGGTAATGCGGGGCGCCCCATACTCGTAGCGTCGGCGGCTCGCCGGCTGGACCGCCGTCGGCTCGACGGCGACCTGACTACTGATGCATGTGCATCAGGATGTATCCGATTAGCACCAGCGCCAGCACCACGATGACGATGATCGTGATCGAAACCGATTGCGATGATCCGCTCGTCGCCGTGTGCTCGTAGACCACTGTGCGCGAGACGCGTTCGTCGTCATCGCCAGCGTTGGTCGTGATCGTTTCGCGGTCGCGGAGGCGTTCGTCTTCAGTTGGCTCGGGCATGCTCCGGTTGGGTAGCAAATGAACTGCCAGTGAGGCGCGCCGAGGCCCAGGCGAAGATCGGAATGGAGAAGCAGCTCAGCGCCGCCGCCACGAGAAACGCCTTCGTCAGGCCGTAGTGCTGGCCGATTGCGCCAATCGCGAATGACCCGAGTCCGATGCCGGTGTCGAACGCCCAGACGATCGAGCCGAAGGTGCGCGCGCGCCGCGCCGGATCGGTGCTGCCGAGGATGATCGTGACGAATGCCGGGTAGGCTGCGCCGAACCCGATGCCGAAGAGCGTGGCCGAGGCGATCATCTCCCAGCGTGTGTGCGCGATGCCGAGCCAGGCAAATGCAAGAGGCACCAGCACGAGCGCCGGATACAGCACTCGCTTCGGTCCGATGCGGTCGCCGAGGTGCGAGAAACAGACGCGAAAGAGAACGATCGAGATCGCGTACGTCGTCAGATAGATCGCTACCGGTGTGATGTGGCGCTCGACGGCGATGATTGCGGCATAGCTGGTCATTCCGCCGTAGCCGAACGATGCCACGGTCAGCGAGAGCGCTGTGGCGATGACGCGCCAGTCCCAAGCGTCGGACACGGCGAGGCGGCGCGGACTCGCAGGTTTTTCATCCACGCGCAACAGCAATGCACCGAACACCATCACCACCGAGATCGCTGCCAGCTCGAAGCAGAGCGTCATCCAGCCGAAGTGGTAGACCCAGAGACCGACCGCAGGTGCGATGGCAATCGCGCCGGTGCTGGCCAGGCCCCAGTACGCAATCCCCTGCGTGCGCCGCGATTCCGGAATGTACTCGCTCATCAGAGCCGAGGCCGAGGCGAGGATCCCTGACCAGATCGCGCCGTGGATTGCGGCGATGAGAAAGAGGAGCGGAAGATTGCGCACCACACCGTAGGCGACGGAAAAGCCGATGAAGAGAATGGACGCGGTGATGAGCAGCCGCCGCCGTCCGAGGTGATCGGCGATGCTTCCCATGACCGGCGCGGCGAAGGCGCTGGAGAAGGTGTAGACGGACAGAAACCACCCAGCCTCCGCCTTTGATCCGCCCAGCTCCAGGATCCGAAACGGAATGGCCGGAAGGAGCTGAAATGCGGAAAAGAACGTGACGAATGCGTATACCCACAGCATCGCAAAGCGAGGCGTGAAGAGGGGCTCGTTGGCGACGGTGGGCATCGGAGGCGGATTGTATTCGCCGCGCCGATGCATCAGACTAAGTCGTCTGCCATGAGCGAGACTGTCAATATCCACGACGCCAAGATCCGGTTGTCACAGCTTGTAGACCGCGCAGCCCGCGGCGAGGATGTGATCATCGCACGCGCCGGCCGGCCTCTGGCGCGGCTCGTTGCGTTTCGTCCAAAGCAGGCAGTCCGGAAAGCGGGCCGGATGCGCGGTGCAATACGCGTGAGCCGCGATTTTGATGCCCCGCTGCCTGACGATCGATTCGGCGACAGCAGCAAGTGAAACTCCTTCTCGACCGATTTGATCGTCTGCTCATCCCGCAGTCCATCGCCGAAGGCCGGCTCGTGACGCGCGACAAGTCGATCCTGGCCTACGCCGGCGTCGTCGGATTTCGATCTGGTGGCGGCGTGAGTGGCGGCGATGCTTTCCCTCACCGTCGCGGCGAAGGTGCTGGAAAAGGTGTGCGACGGGCACGACCTCTTGTCAGTGCCAGAATCTCGTCGGTCGACATCTTCACGCTGGACTGGCCCCTCAAACGGCGGACAATCGCCTGACCGCGTGGCGGCCGCGCGGGGTTCTTCGACTTCACCTGTCCCTTCGAAGTGATGCGCATGGCGCATGTCCTTTTACTTCTACCGGTAGGAGAGTATCCGTTATGAGACTTGAGACTGTCCGATCACTTCGCCAATCGACCGATCCTATCTTCGTAAAGCGACACTCTTCTCCATGTTCGATCCGAGGTCGCTCCGAGGCGTAAAGCGGAGAGGGATCGCATGAACGTGATCGCCTCTCGCCCAGCAACCACGTCGCCAGCCCGGCTGCGAGCGACAGCCCCGGTCTCAATGCGATCGAGGGCCTCGCGGATGATCTCCGACTCGGACACGCCGCGTTGACCGGCCCGTCGCTTCAGCATTCGATCGTGGCGAGCCTCGATGTAGACCTGTTTTCGAATCATGGTGCAGCCCTCTGCGCGCAGCATAAGGCTCTTGCCGAGCGGTTTCATCTCGATCCGCACCCTTGGTTCCCTCCCCAGAATGTCCCGCCGTTTCGATGCGTTCCCTACCTCCGATGAATGTTAAACGCGCGGCCAAGTACGGTTTCTGCTCCGGTGTCCGTATCGCTGATCTGAAGGTGAAACGCTTTGCTGCCGGCGGTGGCCGCGGCGCAATCCTCGGCCAGGTCGTTCACAACGAGCGCGTCGTGGAAGAGATGGAGCAGCTCGGCGTTCGAACGATCGACGAGATCGAAGAAGTCGCGGAGCCGACCATCGTCTTCTCCGCTCATGGCGTGCCGCCGTCGTTTCACGAGCGCGCCACGGCGGCCGGGCTGCAGGTGCTCGATACGACCTGCAAGTTCGTGTACGACATCCATCGCGAGTCGAAGCAAGCCCTTGCGAACGGCTACCACCTCATCTTCATCGGCGATCCGAAGCACCGCGAAGTCATCGGCTACACGCACGACCTCGATCCCGCGTCGTACCACATCGTGACCAAGGTCGATCAGGCCGATGCCATTGACTGGTCGCAGTATCCGAAACTGAAAGTCTTCTATCAGACCACGCTCAACGCCGAAGAGTTCGAAGATGTCGTCAAGGCGATCGAGCGCCGTGCGGCTCAGGTGGAGCGCGGAGACACGATCTGCTACGCCACGAAAGAGAATCAGGATGCCGCACGCGTGCTGGCTCTCGATCCCGAAGTCGATGCCATCGTCGTCATCGGCGGAAAGATGAGCGCGAACACGAAGCATCTGTGGGACATCTGCCGCGAGGCCAAGCCTTCGTTCCTCGTGCAGGGAGCGAGCGATCTCGATCCGGCATGGTTTGCGAATGCACGAACGGTTGGTGTGACCGCCGGCTCGTCGACTCCCGACTACGTGATCGTCGAGGTCGAAGAACGGCTGAGCACGATGTAGCGGCTCCGGCACAAAGCCAGCAATACCAACCTTCTGCGTCGTGTTTCCCATCGCGTTCATGAAGCATTCTCGCCTCGGGGCCGTAGTACTCGCGCTCGCTTGCACGATTCCTTCGGCGGGTGCGGTCGAGCTCAATTGCCACGGTCCGGCGAACCTCGAGTCGTTTCGCTACTCCTGGCGTCTTCGCGGTGGACTCTCCTGGGTGGCCGGGATCATGTTTCCCACGACGGGCGTCGGCGAGCTCAAGACCACCTACCAGACCGCGGGCCCGAAGACGATTGACAGCTCGCTCCTCATCACCGCCGCGGATGGAAAGAGCGGTTTCTTCGCCTACGAAACGCAAATGGATGCGGCCGGTCTGCGGACGCTGATGACGTATCACGCGTATTCCTGGAAGGACAAATCACGCAAGGACCGTACGCTCTTCGATTATCCGGCCGGCGTCGCGCACCGGCACAAAGAGACGCAGGAGAAGGCGTGGGATCGCACCGATCCGATTCCGAGCAGTGCGTTTCATGACGTCGTGAGCGTGATTCACTTCCTGCGGTTGAGCGCCGGCAACATCCCCGGCCCTCTGTCAACGGCGATCTACTCGGATGGGAAGTCGTATCCGGTGATCGTCCGGCCGGCGGGGCGGCAAACGTTTTCGATCGGAGGGCAGCAGATCGCCGCGATCGGATTCGAGTTGGTCGACGCTCCGGGCGGAAAGAAATGGCCCGGCGGGATGAAGATCTGGCTTTCCGATGACGCCCGCCGCATTCCGTTCCGCATCGAGATCATCCAGAGCATGGCGTCGCTGCAACTCGATCTTCAGTCGATCGATGCCTGCTCGTTTCTGCACGCGCCGAAGTAAGCGGATCTACTCCCAGAACACGCCGGACGTATCCGACTTCACGGCCGCGAGCAGCGTGCGGATGTCCTTCGCCGCCTTCGAGTTCGACAGCCTGTGCCAGCGCTCGTTCGTATCCGGCCAGTAGAGCGACCAGACGAGCTTGGCAGGCGAGTAGCGGAACTTCGCCACAGGAACCGTAGTCCATTCGAGGTGGCTCAGAAAGCCGGCCCGTCGCTCGACCAGGAGCGCATGGTTTTCGAGAATCTCGTACTCGTAGCGCGACTGGTCGGCCACCGCCTCACTCGAGTTCTGCTGGCAAAACTCAGCGAGGGCGATTTCGGCATCAGCGCGAACGTCAGGAGGAATGGCCACACCCAATCGTAACTCATGCCGCCTCTTCAGGACCCGTTCGCAGGCGCAGACTTGCAAAACGTCGCCATTCGCGTCGCGTTACCCGAAGCGGAAACAGTCTTCTTCCACGACCTTGCGCGAATCCACGCCGATCCGAATCACTCCGAGGACGAGGGGCGCGAGATTATCGTTGGCCACTCGACCGTGGACCGGCTGCTTCTCGTGGTCTTCGTGGAGTATTCTGACCACGTCCGAATTATCAGCGCCCGAAAAACGACTTCGTTCGAGCGAGCAGACTATGAAGAAAAGCGCTCCTAACAAGACATCCAATGGAGTGCGCTCCGAGTACCGATTCGACTACTCGGCGTCAAAGCCAAACCGATTCGCCTCTCAGATCAAAGAAGGCTCCGTTGCCGTTCTACTCGATCCCGACGTCGCTTCAGTTTTCGATAATTCGGCGTCAGTGAACCAGTTGCTCCGGGCCGTCATCGCCGCTCTGATTGAATCACCGCGGACCAAGAAGAAGCGCGCTGCGGCTAAACGGGATGTGTCATCCTGAGCCTGCCGGAGGCGCCCGCGCTACTCGTTGTTTTCACGCAGACCTTCCTCGGCGCCGCAGGACGGCGAAGGATCCTAGCGCGGGCTTCGCCCGCAACCCAAGATGAAACGGCGTCGCTCTTCGGGTAGAAAGGTCGTGACGAAACAACCCTTTCGCTCAAAGGAGGACGCCGTGAAGAAGTTTTTATCACGCTATCGCTCGCTGGTCACTGGTGTGTTGTCGGGATTCGACCGGATCGTCTTTCATGGCATCTTGCAGCGTCTGATGCGGCACGACGGCATGCATTTCCTGCTGATGGACGCGAAGGTGAGGCTGCTCGACTTCAAGAAGTTCGCTCTTGCCACGACCGAGCAGCTCAAAGAGGCTTCGATGGCAGAGGCGCTCCGGAAGAAGCGGCCCATCGTGTACCTCCATTCAGGCGCCGACAAGCAAAAGCTGGCGCGGGAGATCCTGGCCAAGAACCCTGTCGAGCAGGGGCTCATCTGCGTGTTCAAAGCCATCGAGCCCTGTATGACGTTCGAGTACCAGCGTTCGGCGAACCTCGCTGAACGGGGACTGCGGCTCCACCCGAGCAAGTGTCTTCATCTCTATCACTACTGGCTTGATCCTCGGTTCGGTTTCACGAACGCCCGCATCCAGACCTGGTTCCCGTTCACGATTCAGATCTGCATCAACGGACGTGAGTGGCTTGCCCGCCAGTTGTTGCGCAAAGGCCAGGAAAACTTCAAGCGCGCGGACAACTGCTTCACCTGGCTTGGAAACCCCAAGCTGGCGCAGCGCCTGATGGACGATCAACTCCGCACCGACTGGCCTCGGGCGCTCAACGCCATCGCCCGCTCCATCAACCCACAGCATCAAACGCGGCTCTACCCCGCCGGTGCTGACTCCACGATCGAACAACGCCGCCTCGCCGCGAAGGTCAGCAGACAGATACGCATCCTTCGCGCTCACGGCCTCGTCCAGAAAATCCAGAAGACAACGCGCTATCGCCTCACGGAACAGGGCCAGACCCTCATCGCTGCGATCTTCGCTACGAGAAACGCCGACATCACCCAACTTCTCGCTAAAGCCGCGTGAAAAACGTCGCGCCGCTCGACGTTTTTCGGAAGTAGTAGTTCAGAATACGAGGCATGTGGCATGTGCGCCGTAACTTGAGATCCTTTGGCGTCCTCCGCCGCCATGTCTTCCGGCGCGATGGCGCGAGTACGAATGACGGCTTCGGCAGCCTCAGGATGACACATCAACTTAAGGCTCCTGTTTGTTCTTAGTTGGGCTATTGAGGCAATACGATTCGCGCCGGCACTTTCCGAACGACCTGCTCCTCGCCCGCCAGCATCACCACGATCCCTCCCTTCGGCACGCGCACGCCGCTGATCTCAACAACGACGCGCTTCCCGAATCGTCTTGCGGAGAAATTGAGTGGGCCGTAGATCGTGCGTAGTCCTCGCACGCGCACGCCGCGCTCGAGCCACGAATCGGGGATGCCGGCGCCGATGACCAGCGCGCCGTCTTCCTCGCGTTCGTAGGCGAGCATGTCGATGAAGGAGCGGGCGAAGTCGGAGCCGACCCAAAGGTGGGGGATGTCGCCTAGGTACGCCGGTGCCCGGTAGTCCTGCGCCACGACCTCGGCCCACTGATTCCATCCGCGCGGGCGGCGGTCATCGAGAAAGAATTGGAGGAGTTGCTGCGCGCGGTCGCGCCATCCGAGGCGAACGAAGGTGCCGACCTGGCGCAGCTCGTACGGCGTGTAGTCCTTCCATTCGCGGCGGCCTTCCATGCGCGAGAGCGACTCGTTCCACGCGCGCGTGAACTCGTGGATGACGGCGTCGTGAGGCAGATTGGCGAGGTCGCCGCCGGGCTCGATGCCGATTGTGGTCGACGTCGGATCGAAATCGCCGAGGTCGGCGGAGCCGGGGATGTAGTCGATGTGATGCAGCGCGATGGCGTTGCGGATCGATGCGTGAAAGTCGCGCGCGAGCTCATCGCGCACGGTGGCGAAGCGCGACGCCGCATCGAGTTCGCCGAGTTGCTCTGCGAGCCAGGTTGCATCTTTGAGGCCGCGCAGCGCAAAGAAATCGTCCCAGTACGAATGCATCGGCTTCGCGGAGTAGCCCTCGTGGCTGATGGATGGGGGAAGAATGCCTGTTACGAGGGTGTCGGGTGTCGGGTGTCGGAGATAGAAGCCGAATCTGCTCCGACTCCCGACCCCCCACTCCCCACCCCCCGCAGTCCGTCGATGTAATTCGCGGCCGCGAACACATGCGGCCAGATCTCGCGCGCGAGCGTGAGGTCGCCGGTGAGCCGCGCGTACTCCGCGACGAGGTAGATGAATTCGCCGTGGCTGTCGTGCTCGGCCACCGGATCGGCTCCTCGGCTGTCCACGCAGCAGGGGATCTTGCCGTCGGCGAATTGATACGGCGCGAACCAGCGGATGTAGTCGCGGACGTCGTCGTCGAGGCCGAAACGCAGCAGCATCGTCGATGCCAGCGAGCCGTCGCGGATCCAGCTCCGGCGGTAGTTGCGCGCGCCGCCGCGGATGGCCGGACCGTCGCGCCCGAGAAGGTTGTAGGCGACGTTGGCGCGAGTGGTGTCGACGAGATCGCGCGCGGCGGGGATGTCGATCTGAACGTGGTCGACGATCTTGCGCCAGTAGGCGATCGCGCTCGCGCGCTGTTGCGCGATGTCGGTCGGGATCGCTTGCGTGTCGTGCGCGTGAAGCGGCGTGGCGATGTCGATGATGCGCTCCGCGCCGGGCGCGAGCGTCAGGTCCCACATCATGACGGCCGAGGCGTGGCGTTGGGGATCGGTGACGGGGGG
>OLLN01000023.1_pt1 | contig 16814 bp, 14 predicted proteins | sample 1604281 | NCBI WGS metagenome assembly OLLN01 (sample SAMEA104055716, study PRJEB20765) | soil metagenome | biome: Arctic tundra; feature: Polygonal ground; material: soil | place: USA | collected 2011-09 | depth 0-0.5 m | reverse complement strand
AGATTGTCCTCGAAAGATGACGGTTTCACTCGAAAGCTGGTGGGATTGCCTTGAAAACAAGTTGATTTCACTTAAAAGATCGCGACATCGCCTAAAAACAAGTGGATTTCACCTAAAAAATCGCGACATCACCTTAAAACAAGTGGATTTCACTTAAAAGAAGGCGACATCGCCTAAAAATAAGTTGATTTCACTTAAAAAATCGCGACATCGCCTTAAAACAAGTGGATTTCACTTAAAAAATCGCGACATCGCCTTAAAACAAGTGGATTTCACTTGAACGATGACGGCGTTGACACATCCCAATCGCTCAGCGCCACGCCGCACTCGAAGGCGGGAGGGTCAGACCTTCGCCCGTTGGCTGTCTGCAAACCATTGAAAAGCGGTTACTTGCGAGGGCTCATCGCGACAGTTCCGATGTCGTTTCAGTTATTCGCACCGATTCAGGAGAAAAAACGAAAGACGCTTCACGCGGAGACGCGGAGGAGAGACTCCGCGGGCTCCGCGTCTCCGCGTGAAACACGTGCTCCCCAGTACCACGCAAGGCGAGAGAATCACATCGAGACGCCGGGTGCCTGAACGGCACCGGTCCCTACCCTCTTGATTGCTTCGATATTCGCGTTCGCGTCGGCTTCGCCGATTTCCATCAGGCGTTGCAGGTATTCGGGAACGAACATGAAGAGGCTCATGAAATCGGCGTTGGAGGTTTCGCGGGTGCCGAGGCTGCGGGTGAGGAAGCGGAAGGGGCGTGGGAGGGCGGGCTCGTATTCGGCGGCGAGTTTGCCGATGTCCTGCGAGGGGCGGATGACGGCGAAATCAACCGGCCTGTAACCTCCCCGAAGCTCGGGCGGGAGGTGACCGAGGAACTCGTTAGAGCGCTGCAGACGCACGGTGTCCTCGTCCATCACATCGAGGAAGATGGCATCCATCAGTTGGCCGAGGATCTGGGCCGGCGGCGGATAGCCGGCGATCTGGGGCTCGTCGGCTTCGGATGCCGAGGGCTCGTAGTGCGTGGAGATGGCCAGCATGCGCGTGGCGCCGAGGTGCAAGGCCGGGGAGAGCGGCGCGGAGAGACGGATGCCGCCGTCGCCGTACCAGTGCTTCCCCACCAGAACCGCGGGAAACACGAGCGGCAGCGCGGCCGAGGCCATGATGTGATCGACGGTCAGCGGCTGCTCCATGCTGCGGCGGAGCGGGCGCGACCACGTCTCGATGTCGCAGCCGCTAGTCCACGTCACGGTTTTGCCGGTGGTGTAATCGAGCGCGGTCACCGAAACGGCCCGCGGATGACAGCGGACGATGTTCGCGGCGATGCCGGCGATCTCGCCTTTGTCGTTCGTGGCAAAGAGCCGCTCCAGCAGATGACGAAGGGGCGTCGTATCGACCAGTCCGCGGACGCCCGGAGCGACCGGCTTTCCGCCGGAAATGAGCTTCGTCCCCCAGCCAAAGACGTTGCGCGCGAGCGAGCGGGAATCGATCCGGATCACGTCTTTCAACTCCAGCGTTCGCCAGACCTCGGAGAGCTCGTCGATGACGGCGGGCAGCGGCGCGTTTCGCGAGGCGACGAAGGCTGCGTTGATCGCGCCGGCGGAAACGCCGGTGATGATGTCGAAGGCGTTCGCCGGCAAGTGCCGCGCGAGGCAGCGCAGCACGCCCACCTGATACGCGGCGCGCGCGCCGCCGCCGGTGAGCACGAGTGCGAAGGAATCGGCGATGGGTGTCATGCAGCTAAAGAATACGCCGCACCTTTCCGATTACGATCACTTCGATCCGAACTGCCGCAGGCACTCTTCCGCCTCTGCGAGCTGTGTTTCGCTGAAAACGCGGATGCCATTGTCCCGGAGCAGCGCGGCAGTGACTCCGTGGTGACCGGGCACTCTTGTCGACGTGAAGGTTCCGTCGTACGTGTAGCCGCTGCCGCATGACGGGCTGCCTTCTTTGCCTTTTCCATTGGCGGGACGAGTATAAATCGCCATCGTCGGCATCCTGAGCCGCCGCGCGCACAATCTCTGAGCCTCCGTGGTGTACCGCCTCCTCGGCGCACCAAACCGCGCGTCGTACACTTGGTGTCCATTGAACTTCCAAGTCACGATCGACGGACGCGCCCTCGTCGGCAACCGCACGGGGATCGGCGTTCACACCGCCGAGATCGCGCGACGGATTGGCGTCGAGGCGCCGCTCATCGCGTCGCATGCGGAGATCGCCGATCGATCGGGGCTCGAGCGCTGCCGCTTTCGCGTCGATCCGATGGCGCTCGGCGTGATGTGGCAACAGCTCGTACTTCCACGCATCGCGAAGAGCGGCGTGCTGTGGGGACCGCACGGAACGCTCCCGCTCGCGCTGCGCATCCCGTCGGTGGCGACGCTGCACGATTTCAGCTCGCTGACGATGCCGTTTCGGCATCGCGCGAAGACCGTGCTCTCGTTCAATGCGTTCATCGGACGCAGCCTGCAGATGGCGACGCGCATTGCAGCGGTCTCGCGTGCGGTGGCCGAGGAGGCGGTGCGGTGGTTCGGAGTGGCGAGAAGCCGGATCGAGATCGTTCCGAACGGCGTCGACGACTTCTTCTCGCCAGCGATCGACGCCTGCGAATCCGATTACGTCCTCTACGTAGGCACGATCGAGCCGCGCAAAGGGCTCGATGATCTGCTGGCAGTGTGGGATTCGTTGCCGCAGCCGCGCCCGCGGCTCGTGCTGTGCGGCGACGCCGGCTGGGGCGGCGTGCCGCTCCCGAACGGCGCGGAGATCACCGGCTACGTCGATCGCACGCGATTGCGTGACCTCTACCGCGGCGCGCGCGCCTTCGTCTATCCGTCGCGCTACGAAGGCTTCGGCATCCCGCCGCTCGAGGCGATGGCGTGCGGCGCTCCGGTCATCGCCACGCGCACCGGCGCCATTCCCGAATACGCGGACGGCGCTGCGCTGCTCATCGATCCGGGCGACCGCAACGCCCTGCGCGCGTCGCTCCTTCATCTCCTCGGCGATCGAGCATTGCGCGATGACCTGCGCAGCCGCGGCGCCGAGCGTGCGCGCGCGTACTCGTGGGAGCGATCGGCGGCGCTGATGACACAACTTCTTACCGAGGCGGCGCGGTGAGAATCGGAATCGACGCCAGGAAGATTGCCGACTTCGGGATCGGCACGTACATCCGCGGATTGCTGGGCGCTCTCGTCGCACAACGCCCCGATGAGAATGACAGGGACACCTACGTCGCCTTCGCGCCCGAAAACCACGCTCGATTGCTGCCGGCAGGGATCGAGCACGTCGTGGTCGATGCGCCGCACTACTCGATCCGCGAGCTCGTGGCGGTTGGACGCGCCGCCGACCGCGCCAGGATCGACCTCTTTCACGCGCCGCACTACGTCGTTCCCTTCACGAGCGTCCCGTTCGTCGTCACGGTTCACGACCTCATCCACCTTCGTCATCCGAACCCGCTGGCGCGGATGTACGCCCGGCAGATGATCGGCCGGGCTGTGCGCCGCAGCCGGCGCGTGCTGACGGTGAGCGAAACCGTGAAGGGCGAGATCGTGGCTACGTTCGGCTGCGGCGACGATCACGTCGTCGTTACCCCGAACGGCGTCGGGCTGCCCTTCACAGCAGAGGGCAACGTGGCGGAAGGACGCTACTTCCTCTACGTCGGCAACGACAAGCCGCACAAAAATGTCGATGTACTCGTGGAAGCATTCGGCAGAATCGCCGGCGCGTCGCTCGTTCTCACCGGTGCAGCGTTCGAGCGCTTCCGCGATCGCGAGAACGTCGTCGTCAGCGGATTCGTGAGCGATGGCGAGCTCGCGGCGCTCTACCGCGGCGCGATCGCGCTGGTAACGCCGAGCCGCGAAGAGGGCTTCGGACTTCCCGCGCTCGAAGCGATGGCATGCGGATGCGCGGTGATCACGTCGAACGCGCCTTCGCTCGTGGAGATCACCGGGGATGCGGCCCTTCACGCCGAGCCAACGATCGATGCGCTCGCCGATGCGATGCAGCGCGTCGCGTCCGACTCGGTGTTGCGCGGCGATCTCGCGCGACGGGGCATCGAGCGCGCGAAAAACTTCACGTGGATGCGCTGCGCGGAGCGCACGCGCGCCGCGTATCGCGCCTCGATGACGCGCTGAAAGGCACTCTTTTTCGTGGAACGGACGTGGAACATCGCGTCTTGATTACTATTTTCATAAACAATTGCTTGACAATATGGATTAACGATCGCATATTAACGACAAGTTAAAACGATGACCGCCACGAACTGGAAGAACAACCTCGAAGCTCCGGTGAATGTCGAAGGTCGTCGTCTCTTCACACCCCGCCGCAACCCCAATCCGAAAAACGATTGGCCGGAGAAATCCGGCGTGTTTTGCCAAGTAGGCGCGACCGTGAGGTCCCGTACGGCATGAAAGGCAGGTGAGCTTGATGGCCGCAAAGAAAAAGGCAGCAGCGAAGAAGCCAGCTAAGAAGTCAGCGAAGAAGAAGTAAGCACTTCATCGACTTTTGGGGAGTCGTACTCGAGGGGTCTTCGGGCCCCTCGTTTTTTTGATAACCTTTTCGCTCGCGCATCGTTCTCTCTCGTGGAGGACTACACCCCATGCGCAAGCAACTCTTCTTCGTGACGGCGGCGCTGCTCCTGGCCGGAGCCGCAGCGGCAGCCGACGAGGTAACCCACTCCTTCTCCACCTCATCCTCCATCTCATCGGGGCGCGCGCACGTCCGCCGCGTCGTCATCGACATTCCTGCCGGCAGCGTGAAGATCCGCAACGGCTCCTCCGACCGCATCGCCGTCCGCGGTGAAGTCCATCGGCACTTCGACAGCTACCGACACCGGGCCAAGGAACAGTCCATCGCAAACGACATCAGCGCCGAGATCGCGATCGACGGCGACGAGGCAATCGTGCGACGACACTACGGCCCGGGCGCGCAGAGTTGGAGCGCGAAGGGCATCCACTCCGAGGTCGATGTCACTGTCGACCTGCCACAGGGAGTCGACGTCGACGTCTCCACGCGCTACGGCGAAGTCAACATCGACGGCGCGTTCGGCAGAATCGACAGCGACTTGCGCGCCGGCGAGGTTCACGTCCGGACGCCGCGCGTGAACGTCCGCGACCTGCGCGCCTCGGTGCTCATCGGCGAAGTGCACACCTACTTCGGCGATCACTACATCGAGAACGAGGGCGTCTTTCCTCGGACCGCGCATTTCCACAACGCCACGGGACGATCCGACGTGAGCGTTCACACGACCGTCGGCGAGGTGCACGTCACGCTGACGCAGTAATGAAGGCGACGGCGTCCTCACGTGTCGTGACCCGGCCGGAAAGCTGCTCCTCGAGCAGAGCGCGTTTCAACTGACCGACGCGCGGGCCGGCGGCGATCATGGCCAGCGAGGCGATCTCGTCGCCGGTGAGCGACGGCCGCGTTTCGAAGTCGGGAAGATCGATTCGCTCCTCGAGGCCGAGTGCCCGAAGCATCGGCGTTAACTGTCTGGCCACGATCTCGCCCGCGTCATACAGATCGATCAGAGAGTGGGCATTGCGGAGGTGCTGCAGCGTGAGAACGTCCCGCAACAGCGTCCCGCTCAGGCGCCATCGCTTCGCAAATGCCTCGGCATTCGGAACCAGCAGCGCCAGCGCCGCGGCCAACGGCACGTCATCCGCTGCGAACGCGTGCCCATCGAGCGCCCGCCCGAAAAGCGGCACGTCGAGCGCTGTCTCGTGCAGCAGGGCGAGAGCGCGACGAAAGGACTTCGCGGAAAAGATCACGGTCAACTCGTAGGCAACCCGTTCGACGGCGACATCGGCAATGCGCGGGGCACGTTCGCGAATCGCCGCCAGCGTGGCGTCATCGATGGAGAAGTCGAAGCGCACCGCCATCCGCACCGCCTTCACCATGCGCAGCGGATCGTCGTCGAAGTTGCCTGCGCCGACCATCCGGACGATGCGCGCTTCGAGATCGGAGCGGCCACCATGCGGGTCGAGCAGCGCGCCCGAGCGCAGATCGACGGCCATGGCGTTGACCGTGAAATCGCGGCGGGCAAGATCGGCGTCAATGCTGCCATCGAGCAGCGCCGCAAAGTCGTAGACGTGCGGACCGTCAACCACACGCCACGCGCTGAGATGATCCTCGCGCCCGAGCCGGATGACGTTGCGGCCCAGCGCGCGGGCGCAGGCAAGCGGATCGAGACAAGCCACATCGACGTCAGCAGGAGCGGCGCCGAAGATCAGATCGCGAACCGCACCGCCGACGACGTAGGCATCCGCGGGAAGCGCGCGAAGGCGCGGAAAGAGGCGAAGAAGATCGTCGCGGAGAGTTTCCAAGGCGTCATCCCGCCGCGAAACACCATCGGGCGGGACGCCCGATGGCCGCGGGCGAGACGCCCGCACTCCTACGCGACAACATTCTGCAAGACCCCGATGCCTTCGATCTCGACCTCGACGCGGTCGCCGGCGGCGAGCGGGCCGACGCCGGCGGGGGTGCCGGTCAGGATCACGTCGCCCGGTTCGAGCGTCATCACCGACGTGATGAACTCGATGACCGCGCCGCAGTTGAAGACCATGTCGCGCGTGTTGCCGTTCTGCTTGATCTCGCCGTTGACCCGCGTGCGAAGCGAAAGCGCGGATGGATCGAGATCCGTTTCGATGCATGGGCCGAGGGGGCAGAAGGTATCGAAGCTCTTGCCGCGCGTGAACTGCACATCTTTCTTCTGCAGATCGCGGGCGGTTACGTCGTTGGCGCAGGTGAATCCAAGGACGACGCTGCGCCAGCCGGCGGCGGCGATGTTTCGCGCGGCCTTGCCGATAACGATGGCCAGCTCTCCCTCGAAGTCGACGCGCTGCGATTGCGGTGGACGGACGATGAGTCCATTCGGAGCGAGAACCGCTGTCGACGGTTTCAGAAAGATGATCGGCTCGGAAGGTGCTTCGTTGCCGAGCTCCTTCGCGTGCTCCGCGTAGTTGCGGCCCACGGCGACGATCTTGCGTGGATCGACAGGAGCCAGTAACAGCGCGTCGGAGAGCGCCACGGACTGGCCAGTTGCCTCGCCGAGCGCCATCGCCGAATTGCCGGAGTAGACCAGGAGACGGCCATCTTTTGCCGCCCCGACCATCGGAGAGCCATCGTGGAGAAAGCGATAGATTTTCACGGCGACGAATTGTAATCGTAGAATCCGCAACCATGGCGCAAACGACGTTGTTCTCGAAAGCTGACATCGACCGGCGTGTAGCGGAAATGGGCGCGGAGATCACGAGGGACCTCGCGGGCAGCGACCTCATCGCGATGTGCGTGCTGAAGGGCGCGATGTTCTTCTGCAGCGACCTGATGCGGCAGATCGGATTCGACGTCGCTCTCGACTTCATCCAGATCTCGTCGTACGGTAATCAGAAGACATCGTCCGGCGTCGTCACGATCCTGAAGGAGCCGCAGCTCGACATGCGCGACCGGACGGTGCTGATCATCGAAGACATCATCGACAGCGGCCTCTCGATGAATGAAGTCTTCCGTTACATCAAGCTCGACCGCGGCGCGAAAGAAGTGCGCACGGCGACGTTCCTCGACAAACCGACAGCGCGCAAAGTCGAGTTCAAAGCGGACTACATCGGCTTCTCCATCGACCCGAAGTTCGTGATCGGCTACGGACTCGACTACGCGGAGAGGTACCGGAACATCCCGGAGATTCAGGTTTTGGAAGAGTGAGTTTTACGTAGGTCGGACTCTCTAGTCCGACTCCGCGTCTTGTCGGACTGGAGAGTCCGACCTACGTAAAACCTAATGTAGGTATTTCGTCATCAACATCGCGATCATCGCCGCCCCCAACACGTACCGGTAGTAGATGAACACATGCGTCGTGTGGGTGCGAAGGTAGCGGATCAGGAACCAGATCGAAGCGTAGCCTGAGATGAATGCCACGACGATGGCCACTACGATCGGCGTCCAGCCAAGCGCGCCGAGGGTGTGACGCTCCTTGAACAGCTCGAGGAAGCCCGCGCCGCCGACAGCCGGGATCGAGAGCAGAAACGAGTAGCGCGCCGCGGTGGGACGGTCGATGCCGCGAAAGATCGCCGGCATGATCGTCGAGCCGCTGCGTGACGAGCCCGGGATGAGCGCCAGGCACTGCCCGAGCCCGATGGCAACGGCGTCCGTCACGGTCATGTCGTCGAATCCTCGGAACTGCCGCCGTTTCGCATACGCCTCGGCGATCTGCATCAGAATCGCCACCACGATCACCATCGTCGTGACGATCCAAAGTCCGCGAAACGTCGACTCGATGTGCTTCTTGAACAGGAGCCCGAGAACGACGATGGGAATCGTACCGATGATGACCAGCCACGCCTCGCGCGAGTCGACATCCGCCAGCGGCCGGCGCGTGATGAGCCCGCGAAAGAATCCGCCCATGAGGCGAACGATGTCACCGAAGAAATAGATGATCGCCGCCAGCAGCGTCCCGAACTGAATCACCGCCGACACCGCGGCGCCCGGATCGCCCCATCCGAGAACGGACGGAACGATCAGCAGATGCGCCGTCGAGCTGACGGGGATGAATTCGGTCAGGCCCTGAACGAGGCCGAGGATGATCGCTTCGGGGATGGTCATTGGTTCTCCTGGTGAAGTCAGAGAGCAGGGACAAGAGACAAGAGATCAGCGATCGGACCGATCGGACGGATCGGACGGATCGTTACACACCTTGTCTCTGATCTCTTGTCTCTGATCACTGACTCTACATCTCCCAAATCACCGGCAGAATCATCGGTCTTCGCCCCATCGACTTGCGGAAGTAGCGTTTGAGCAGGGCGCGCATCTTTTCCTGCACCAGATCGCTGTCGCGCAACTCGTCGGGACCGCACGCATGCAGCATCTGCACGAGTTGTGCGCGCACCTCGGCCAGGATGTCCTGGCTCTCGTCGACATGCAGTAATCCGCGCGTGATGATCTCCGGCTCGCGGCCAACGAGGCCATTCGAGTCGATGGCCACGACGACGATTACGAAGCCGTCCTCGGCCAGATGCCGCCGGTCGCGGACGACGACTTCGGGCACTTCCTCCGCTTCCGAGTCGATGAAGACCTTGCCGTACGGCACGCGCTCTTCGAGCACGCGGATCTCATCGCCGGCGATCTCCGCGACCTGCCCGTTCGTGATGACGATGTCGTGCGGGACGCCGACGCTCTTCGCCAATCGCGCGTGATGAACGAGATGCCGCAGCGTGCCGTGGATGGGGATGAAGAACTTCGGCCGCGTGACGTTGAGCATCAGCTTCAGCTCTTCCTCGCAGGCGTGGCCGGAGACGTGAACGCTCGCGTTCTCCCAGTTCAACACCTCGGCGCCTCGGCGATAAAGGTTGTCGATGACATGCGAGACGGCGCGCTCGTTTCCAGGAATCGTGCGCGCCGAAAGAATGACGACATCGCCTTTCTGAATCTCCACTGACCTGTGCTCGCCGATAGCCATACGCGACAGAGCCGATGACGGCTCGCCCTGCGTTCCGGTCGTGAGAATGAGCACTTCGTGGTTCGCGTAGTCGGACGGCTTCGCGTTCGCTCCCGGGCGCTGCTCCCGCGGAATGCGTAGGTAGCCGAGGCGCTCGGCGGTCTCGGCGTTATCGACGAGCGAGCGTCCGATGAGAAAGACTTTGCGCTTGTGTTTGCGCGCCGCGTCGACGATCTGCTGCACGCGGTGGATGTGCGAGGCGAAGGTCGTGACGATGATGCGGCCTGTGAGGTTCGCGAAGATGTTGCCGAGCGCGTTGCCGACCGACTTCTCCGAGGGTCCGTGACCAGGCACGAGCGCGTTGGTCGAATCGCTCATCAACGCCAGCACGCCCTCTTCGCCGTACGCCGCGAAGCGCGCCAGATCGGTGCGTTTGCCATCGACCGGCGTGTGATCGATTTTGAAATCGCCGGTGTGAATCAGAGTTCCCACCGGTGTGCGAATGGCCAGGCCGAGGGCGTCGACGATGGAGTGCGTCACCTGAATGCCTTCGACGCGAAACACGCCGGCATCGACGACATCGCGCGGCATGAACGGCCGGAGATCGACGTCTTCGATCCCGAACTCTTCCAGCTTGTCACGCACGAATCCGAGCGTGAGCGGCATTCCATACACCGGCACGTGCAGTTGCTCGACAAGAAACGGCACGGCACCGATATGGTCTTCGTGGCCGTGCGTGAGAAAGACCGCCTTCACGCGCTCCGGCCGGTCGAAGAGGTACGTCATGTCCGGGACGATGACGTCGACGCCGAGGGTCGCGGCGTCGGGAAACATCATCCCGCAGTCGACGATGATGGCCTCGTCGCCATACTCGTAGACCATCAGATTCATCCCGATCTCGCCGAGTCCGCCGAGGGAGATGATGCGAAGTGCGGCGCCTCGCGGCGCGTTGTCGGTTGTCGGTTGCCGGTTGTCGGTATCTGCAGTCATGGCTCGCGCGGGACTCCGATGCTATCGCACCGACAACGGATGAACGGATAACAGACAACGTGCCGCGACCAGCGGCGCACTCACGGGTAAATCCGATTCAGCATGCGCGGATACGGAATCGTCTCGCGAAGATGCGGGACGCCGCTGATCCAGGCGACGCAGCGCTCGATTCCCATGCCGAAGCCGGAGTGCGGGAAGGTACCGTATTTGCGCACGTCGAGGTACCACTGGAACTTCTCGACCGGCAGTTTGTGCTGCTTGATCCGTTCGAGCAGCAGGTCGTGATCGTGGATCCGCTGCGAGCCGCCGATGATCTCGCCGTAGCCTTCGGGCGCGATCATGTCGAGGCCGAGAACGACTGAGGGGTCGTTCGGATCGGGCTGCATGTAAAACGCTTTGATGTCGGTCGGGTAGCGGCTGATCATCACGGGACGATCGAAGGAGTTGGCGATGACTGTCTCTTCGTCGCCGCCGAGGTCGTCGCCGAATTTGGCTTCCATCCCTTTGGAGGCGAGAAGATCGATGGCTTCACGATAGGTGATGCGTGGGAACGGCCGCTTCACCCCTTCGAGCTTCGACTGATCGCGCTCGAGTGTCTTCAACTCTTCCTGGCAGCGCTCGAGAGCGCGCGTGACGAGGTACTCGACGAACTCCTCGGCCAGCGACTGCAATCCTTCGAACTCGAGGAACGCCACCTCGGGCTCGACCATCCAGAACTCCATGAGATGGCGCCGCGTCTTCGATTTCTCGGCGCGGAAAGTGGGGCCGAAGCAGTAGACCTTTCCGAATGCTGCCGCCGCCGGCTCGAGATAGAGCTGGCCCGACTGCGAGAGGTAGGCCTTCTCGCCGAAGTAGTCGGTCTCGAACAGCGTCGACGTTCCCTCGGCCGCATTCGCGGTGAGGATCGGCGAATCGATGAGGACGAAATCGCGGTCGTAAAAGAAATCGCGGATGCCTTTCTCGACTTCGTTGCGAATGCGCAGAACGGCGTGCTGCTTCGATGACCGCAGCCAGAGGTGGCGGTGATTCATCAGGAAGTCAGTGCCGTGCTCTTTCGGCGAGATCGGATAGTCGGCAGCCGGCCCGACGATCTCGATCGTCTCGACGCCGAGCTCCACTCCGCCCGGAGCACGCGCCTCGCTGCGAACCGTACCGATGATGCGCACCGACGACTCCTGCGTCACTTCGTCGGCAGCCTTCCACGTCTCTTCGCTGACTTCCTTCTTGAAAACGACGCACTGCAGGTAGCCGCTGCCGTCGCGAACGATGGGAAAAATCAGCTTCCCGGCCGTGCGCTTGTTGTACAGCCACCCATCGATGGTGACCTTTTCTCCGACATGCTGCGAAAGCTCTTTGATTCGAACGTTGGTCATAAAGGTGGGCGATTATACCTAGCGCGCTGCGTAGCGCCGCCGGCCTCGGCGGCTGTACCGCTGGCGGCTCCCCGGCGATACGAATTCACCGTGGCACCTTCACCGACAGCGATTGCGGCACGATCGTGATCGTGAGCGGCGTCTCCATCGTCACGACTTCGCCGTCGACGCCGAGGGGAAAGTGTCTTCTTGACGATTGCACTCGGACGCGCGATGTGCGGAACGAGCGGAAGCCGGGGGCGGTGCGTACGCGACCGGCGAGATAGTGAGCTACGAAACTGGTCAGCGCGAGGCGCCGGACATGCGGCAACCAATAGACGGACAGCCGTCCTTCTTCGAGCGCCGGGCGCGGCGCTTCGATGCCGAGGCGCGAGAGGTCGTAGGAGTTGTTCGAGATCATCAGAACGTGCGTGCGAATCACTTCATGGTGATTCTCACTGTCGAGCGTGACGGCAATGTGCGGGTACTTCCGGAGCGTGGCAAGCGCGGCGAGGAGACGGGCCTTCCAGCGCGGATAGTCGCGCCCTTTTTCTTCGCGGCGTGCCACCAGCTCGGGATAGAGACCCATCGAGACGTTGTTGACGAAGAAGCGATCGTTCACGCGGGCGGTGTCGATCGGCTTCGTTGCACCGGAGACGATCACTTCGAGGGCGTCGCGCCAGGCGAGCGGGATGCCGAGGTCTTTCGCGAAATGGTTGTAGGTGCCGACGGGAATGACGCCGAGGATTGCATCGGTGTTCACGAGCGGCTGGACGACCGCGTTGATCGTTCCGTCGCCGCCGGCAGCAACGAAGAGGCGTATCCCCTCCTGCACTCGCCGGCGAATGAGGCCTGCGCAATCGAGCCCGCGGGCCACGCGGATGACCTCGAGTCCGGCCTCGGCGGCCGCCTGTTGGAGAGCGTCTTGCTCCGCCCCAGGCATTTTCAGACCCGATGACGGATTGAAAAACATGACGCCCTTAACTTTTTGCTCCGGCAATATCAACTCCGATGCTGGCGTTTCCAGAACGGCAAAATGAAACGGAACAATCGACTCATCGCCCTGCTCGCCCTCCTTGCTGCAATGCAAGTTTCCGTCCTCTCGCTCGCCGCTGCTGAGCCTCCGAAAGAATGCGCTCTCTGTGCCGGTGTGGTTTCGGACCTCACGATTGTCCCTGCCACGCCCGTGCCGCTGCTCGTTCGCATCCGCCAGGATGATTTCGCGGCAGCCGGCAGCGCGCTCGATGCCATGCCGCCGGCCGTGCGCGCGAAGATGACCATCGTCATCGGATATGCCGTCGCTGCGGACAAGGACCCGATGGCCGGCGTCGAGACGCACACGCAGGCGATCGTCGACTGGGCACGGGCACACGGGCCATTCGAGGGAATCGGCATCGCCGTCGACAACGTCGAACCGGCTGTCGCCGGTTACGCGATCAAACGGCTCGCCGTCGCTGCGCAGGGGCAGAACGCGGCGTCGAGGATCGTGTTCGAGGGTGTCGGGAATCGGGGGTTGGGAATCGGAGCAACGCCCACCCTGACTCCTGAATCGCTCGCCATGCTGGCCGACACCGGTGCGCAGTCGTACGTTGACGTGCTCCTCACCGATGCCGCGAACGTGAAATCGACAGCGGCGTGGATTCTCGAGAAAGATCCTGCGAAGAAGATCTGGGCCGTCGTTCCGCCGCAATCGCCGAATGTTTTCTTCGATCTCGCCCGCGCGTTTGCCGACGGCGCCACCCGCGCCTACTCGAGTGCGCCCGCGACCGCCGATCTCCTGGCCTCGGCGGCCAGTTTCGACCGCGCGCTCATCGGCGACTACGCCTTCGACGCCACGGCCCGCATCGAGCTGCTCGACGCCAAAGGCAACAAGATCGATGAGCCCGCGCTCGCGTTCGTGCGCGGCGAGGATCTGCGCACGATCATCGTTCCCAAGGGCGATGCTTCTGCGTCGACCATCGTTTCGCTGGCTGGCGACGACTACAAACTTCCCCGCCGCTACGACGCCTCGGGAGACAAAGACGTGACCGACGTAGGCACCAAGGGCGGCCGTTTCCTGATGGGGATGCCGCCCGTGACGAAGCCGTTCGTCTTCACGGTCGAGCACAACGAAGTGCCGCGCGCGAATGTGACGAAAGAAGCGTTGAACATCACCGGCCACCGCAGCATCCCGGTCGAAGAGATCATCCGCAATCATCAAGTGTACAAGTCGTACCAGGAGTCGATAAAGCCACGCTACGTCGCGCGCGACGCCACCAAACTTCGCTTCACCATGACCGGCGGCGACGCGATCGAAGCGACCATCGCCGGCGACTACTTCTCCGATCCGAAAGGGCGCGCCGACTGGGTGTGGCAGGACTTCTACCTCAACGGGGTGAAGTGGAAGTACGGGAAGATCCCGGAGTTGCCGCTGATCCAGCCCGAGAAAGTGACGCAGCTTCCGCTCGACATCCATCTCACGAACGAATACCGCTACGAGCTCGTTCGCGAAACCGACCTCCTCGGCTATCACACCTACGAAGTGCGCTTTGAACCGCCGACAAAAGCCGCAGCCACCCTGCCCCTCTATCGCGGCACGGTCTGGATCGACACCCGAACGTGGGCGCGCATCCGCCTCTCGATGGTGCAGCTCAACCTGACCGGCGAGATTCTCTCCAACGACGAGCGCGTCGACTTTCAGCCGTTCGCGCGCACGACGCACGCGCCGCTCACGGCCGCAGACGTCGCCAAGACCGATCCGCGCGAGATTCTCTGGCTGCCCAGAGTCGTCAGCGCGCAACAGGTCGTCTCGGCGGCCGGACACGGCACCGTCGTTCTGCGCGAGACCGACTTCACCGACTTCCGCATCGATCCTGCCGACTATGACACGCACCTCGCGGACGCCGAGAAATCAGACGCTCGCATGGTGCGCGAGACGAAGGCGGGCTTGCGCTACCTCGAGCGCACACCGACCGGCGAGCGCGTCGTCAAAGAAGGCTTCGACTCCGCGCGCACCTTTCTACTCGGCGGCATTCATCACGACTCCGGCCTGCAGTATCCGGTCGTCCCACTCGGCGGTATCGACTACTTCAACTTCGATTTCAAGCACACGGGCATCCAGACGAACGTGTTCTTCGCGGGCGTCGTCCTCGTCGCCAACGCCACGAATCCGAACGTGGCCAAGACGCAGACGAACGTCGGCGCGGACCTTTTCGCGATCGCCATCCCTTCGACGCAATCGCTCTATCGCAACGGCAAGGAGCAACTCGGCGAAGAGGTGAAAGCGCTACCGACGCGCATCTCCATCCGCGCCGGGCATCCGTTCCTGCAGTTCGGCAAGGTCGATGTCTCGCTGACCGTCGAGCACGACACCTACATGCGCAGCGACAACACGGCATCAACGTTCACCGTGCCGTCCGATACGTTCGTCATCACCCCGTCGATCGACGGACAGTACGCGCGCTGGGGCGCCACGGTCACCGGTTTCTTCGACTACAACAAACGAACGACTTGGAAGCCCTGGGGAAACCCGGCGGAGTTCGATCCGAAGCAGAAGACGTACATGGACTTCGGAGGCTCGATCGCCAAGAGCATCTATCTGCCGAAGTTCCAGCGCATCGGCGTGGAAGTCGATTACATGGACGGAACGCGCCTCGATCGTTTCTCGCAATACGGCTTCGGCTTCTTCGGCGCGCAGCGGATTCACGGCATCAAGTCCGGCTCCGTCCTCGCCGACCGCGCCATCCTCGGCCACCTTTCATACGGCTTCGTCTTCTCCGATCAGTTCCGCCTGGAAGCGTTCTACGACCACGGCCTGATCGACAACAAGCTCGCCGGCTATCAGCGCGAGCCGTTCCAGGGCCTCGGCATCGCCGGCCAGACGGTGGGTCCGTACGGAACGCTGCTGCGCCTCGACATCGGCAAGACGATCGGACGCAACGCGCAAAAGGGGTTCGTGGCCGATGTGGTGTTCCTGAAGTTGTTTTGATACGGGGGAGTGGGTGTGGGGGGTGGGGTGTGGGAGAGGAGCATGCTCGGTTCTCAGCGACGGGCAAATGTTACGATCTGGTCGGTCGGTCTAACGCGACAGGACAGCGGTCAAACGCGACAAACCGGCGGATAACCGTGATCGTCCGGCGGCTTGTCGGGGCAATGCGCTTTTGCTCCGACTCCCGACCCCCGATTTCCGACTCCCGCACCAGGATGCCCCCTCCCACCCCCCCAACAAAACAACCGTGCAGGGCCGCCGCTCGCTCCAGCCGTAGCCGTGCCCAACCGTGGCCATCGAGGGGGCCTCTGCACGCATTCAGTTAGACGGACACACGCTCCCACTTTTCCGGCTCGCGACCACAATCGCCCCTTTTATCCCGCCATGATTGGTCGGGATGACGCGCGGTTCCTCGCAGCCGTGCCTGCGCAGGATCGCGGTTACGCGCGCAAGGTCATACTCGTTCATCTGCATGTAGGGCATCGGCCGCTCACCGCGCATGCGCTGGGCGATGCGATGCACGAGCGGCACGCGGCCTCGAATTGTGCGGGCCACGCGGCGCAGGAATGAGCCGGGACGGCGGAAGGTGAATTGCAGCGCTGCCACGCCGTCAGCCGAAAGGTGGCTAAGAAGCTCATCGAGCAACGCCTCACCCCGTCGCACGGGGATGTGCTGAAAAACGATCAGCGAGACGATGAGGTCGAAGCGCTCGTCAGGAATCTCCGCCGAAAACGTGGCCTGCGGAACATTCTCACGCGCGATCCGCAACATGCTCGACGCAACATCGACTCCGGCGACGTGTTCGATCCGCTTCGCCAGCGCGCGCGTGAGGCGGCCGACACCGCATCCGAAATCGAGTGCGGACTTCGGCGCGAAGTCGGGTTGCGCGATGAGATCGAACAAGTGCACGATGTCCTCCTCCCCGCTGGCGAAGAACGCTTCTCGATCCTCCTCGGACATACGCTCACGAAGAAAGCGCTCGTCGGTGAGGACGGCGAAGAAGGGCTCCGCTTCACCCAGAGCATTCCAGTCGTCGGCGGAGCGGTCGCGCATCGAGAAGAGCGTAGCAGGTGAATGCGGGCGCGGTAACGGCGGCGGGACG
>OLLN01000034.1_pt1 | contig 17238 bp, 17 predicted proteins | sample 1604281 | NCBI WGS metagenome assembly OLLN01 (sample SAMEA104055716, study PRJEB20765) | soil metagenome | biome: Arctic tundra; feature: Polygonal ground; material: soil | place: USA | collected 2011-09 | depth 0-0.5 m | reverse complement strand
GACCGTGCAGGCGCACTCGTCGCTCATGTCAGGACGATGCAGTCGGCACTTGGGCGCACCGGTACTCGCCGCAAGGTGAAGAAACCGGCACTCAAGCTCGTTCCGCAGCAGCAGCAGTAAAATGCAGTAGATGTGAGGACGGCCCGCGCGAGACGTCGCGCGGGTCGTTCTTTTTGTCGCGATGGGCTAGCTCGGCGGGCGAGACGCCCGCGGTCCCAGGCTCGCGGACGGAACGCTGGCGTCTCGCCGCCACCCGAGCGGGAAGAACAGGACCCTGCCTTTCTTCCTGAGTTAACCCGCCGTAAGATGGACCGCATCACTCCCTGACGATTTCGAGGAGATGCTGCCATGAAGCGGTTCGCGATTCTTGCTCTTCTGATTGCATTCGCAATGTCTGCGCGTGCCACGCTTTACGAAGCCCGCACGCAGCATCACGCGGTCGTCATCCACGCGTTCCCGGCCGCCGGTGACGACGTCGTCTACCGCGTGACCATCAGCGAGTTGCCCGGCGAAAATACGCTCGCGTCCGTACAGATGCGGGCGAAGACCGGCGCCGCGGTGGAGAAGCAGGTGAGTGTTGACGGCCAACAAGTGTCAATCCATCTGGCGCCGGCAGGCAATTTGATGGCGTACAAAGTCGAGATCAGAAAGGGCGATGTGACCGACTCGATTCAGAGTGCGGGGGCAACACCGTCCGCTCGAGCGATGTACGCACCCGGTGACCCGCCTCTCCGCGTTGGGGGCGACGTCAAGGCACCGGTGGTCATCAACCGCGTGGAGCCGATCTACACGGTCATGGCGAGAAAATCGCGGATCAGCGGCATCGTAATCCTCGAGGCCATCATCGATCACACCGGGGTCGTCAAGGATGCTCAGGTCCTCAAGCCGTTGCCATATGGGCTGGACCAGGCTGCGCTCGACGCGGTGAAGCAGTGGAAGTTCCGACCAGGCACGCTGAATGGACAGCCGGTCGACGTGATCTTCAATCTCACGGTCAACTTCCGATATGCGGAGCCGGCAACCACTGCTGTCGATTCAGTTCAGAGCAATGGGGCGACCCAGCCGGTACTCTCGCTCAATGCGCCAGGTGCTCCGCCTTTCCAAGTTGGTGGCGACGTCACGCCTCCGGTCGTTCTCAATCACGTCGCGCCGATTTACCCGGTCACTGCGCGGAGGGCGCGGATCTCCGGCGCTGTCGTCATCGAGGCGGTGATCGACCGAGCGGGCGTGGTCAGGGATACGCGGGTAGTGAAGCCACTGCCGTTCGGGTTATCCGAGGCGGCGCTCGATGCGGTGAGGCAATGGAAGTTCCGGCCAGGCACGCTCGATGGAAAGCCGGTCGACGTAAAGTTCAATCTCACGATCAACTTCCACCTGCCGCAACCACCACCCGAGCCACCGCCGCAATGACTCAGCTCGCGCTCTTGTACGCCGCCGCGTAGCGCTTCGATGCTGCCGGGTCGGAGCTGACTTTGCGGATCGCGGCCTCGAACGATTCCTGCGTCAGGCCCTGATCGGCGAGAAGCTTGTCGGCGTTGGCGGGCTGCTTGTTGATCAGTGCGCCGAGCTGGCCGAGCTGCTCCGGCGTCATCGATGGCGCCGTCGTCGCTGCGACGCTGCTGCCCGCTGTCGCTTGCGTCGATGACGTTGTGGTTGCCGTCTGATTCGCTTTGCTGCAACCGCCGGCGAGGAGTGCCGCGGAGATTGCGAGTGTGATGAATGTCGTTCTCATTGCGCTAATCCTTTCCATGACCTTTGCCGCCTTTGTCTTTCTCTTTCTGCTGTCCGGGAGGGCCCTGGCCACCGGGACCGCGTCCATGGTCCTGGCCGTTGTTCTGCGCCGGCGGCGGAACGAAAACCGGTGCAGGTGCCTGCGCTGGAACCGCTGATGCCATCGGCGGAGGTGCAACGATTGTCTGCTGGACCTGGCCGCGCCCGTGGGCGTGACCGTTACCGTTGCCATGTTCCTGTCTGGCTACTGGCGGAACGGCTGACGCCATCGGCGGAGGTGCGGCGATTGGCTGTTGGAAGACCTGCCCCTGTCCGCGGGCGTGACCGTTGCCATGTTGCTGCTGAACTGCCATTCGCTCAGCCTTCTTCGCCTGGCCCGGCGGGATGCGCGCGACCTGCGGTGCAACGTAGGGATTCTGCGCCATCCCCGGCTGCGGCACGAATGCCCGCTGCGGAACGAACGACGGTTGCGCGATCGCGCGCGGCTGCCGTCCGCGGTTTCCGCGTTGCTGCGCATACGACGGCTGCACGGCCGGCTGCTGCGTGTAAACAGGCTGCGGCGTATAGACCGGTTGCGCGATGGCAGGTTGAGGAACGTAGGTCTGCCCGTACGCCTGCTGCGGGTAGCCGCCGTTGAGTTGCGCCTGCTCGAAACGCGTTCTCACCGGCTGGGGGATGTAGTACTGATCGTTGAGAACGTAGTCCGGCGTGAACGCAATCGACCGTGACGAGTACGAGGGAAGGCGCGGATAGATCGTGTCGTAGAGTTGGATGCCGAGAACCCCGTTTCCGATCTGAGCCTCGATGAACGGAACGAAGTCCGGCCGTTCGACGAAGACCGCGGGCGCGTAGCGGACTGTGTCGATGAACTGCTCGGGCGGGAGATAGCCGCGATTGAGTGAGCCGCAGAATCGCCCGAGGTCGTCCTCGCGGATGCCATCGAGGCCGCTGACCCTGGCCACTGCAAGCGGCATCTCGATCAGGAACTGCATCGATCGCCGGTCGTAACGTGGATGCGTGTAGCGCGTGTCGTACACCTCGCGGCGGCTGGAGGAGGAGTCGTTTCGAGGGATGTAGTTATCGCTCAGCACCCAGGCCGGCGTCGTCTCGATGCGTCGAACCGTCACGCCGTAGCGTGGCAGCCGGCCGTTGATCGCCGTCACGAGCGCCGCACCGGTGACGCCTTGCGAGATCTCGTTATCGACGAACGGGAAGAAGTCCGGTTGCTGCAACGCGATCGGTGCGTAGCGAACCGTCTCGACGAACTGCGGCGGCGGTACGTTGGCATCATTGAGCTGTAACGCAAACCGTCCCAGCTGATCGTCAGGCACACCCGATCGCGAGCAGGCATCGACGGCAAGAGGCATCGCGGCGAGCGACCGGTAGTAGGTGTTGTCGAACGCGTACAGGCGTGCGGGCAACAGCGCCAGAAGCATCAACAGCAGCGGAAGTTTCTTCATGAGGTCACCATCCGCTGTGCCATTTCTGCAAGTGTCAGGCCTTATCATTGATGACATGGCGAACGAGAATGAAGCTGGCGGAGTCAACCGCAGACACTTCCTGGAACTGGCCGCGCTGGGCTCAGCAGTAGCACTTGCGAAGCCGCTGAGTGCGGTTGCGCAAGCGGCCTCAGCGCCGGTTTCCGTAAAGCCTGAGCTCGAAGAAATCACCATCGGCGAGCTACAGGATGGAATGAAGAGCGGACGCTGGACGGCGCGCTCGATCGCCGAGGGATACATGTCGCGGATCGACGCGCTCGACGGGCGTGGGCCGGCCATCAACGCCATCATCGAGATCAATCCCGATGCGCTTGCGATCGCCGATGCGATGGACAACGAGCGGAAAGCGGGATACCTGCGCGGGCCGCTGCACGGCATTCCCGTCGTGATCAAAGACAACATCGACACGGCAGACAAGATGAAGACGTCGGCCGGCTCGCTGGCGCTCGCGGAGAACGCGGCCGCGCGCGATGCCTTCGTGGCCGCGCGCCTCCGCGAAGCCGGCGCCATCATCCTCGGCAAGACCAATCTGAGCGAGTGGGCGAACTTCCGCTCGACGCATTCGACGAGCGGATGGAGCGGCCGCGGCGGACTTACGCTGAATCCGTACGTCCTCAATCGCAATGCCTGCGGATCGAGCTCGGGCACGGGATCGGCGATCGCAGCGAATCTGGCGGCGATCGGCGTCGGCACGGAGACGGACGGCAGCGTGGTCTGCCCGTCGTCGGCGTCCGGACTCGTCGGCATCAAACCGACCCTCGGGCTCATCAGCCGCGCCGGCATCATCCCGATCGCGCACAGTCAGGACACGTCCGGTCCGATGGCCCGCACCGTCCGCGACGCCGCCATCCTCCTCGGCATCCTGACCGGCGCCGACGAGCGCGATCCGATCACGGTCTCGAGCCGGACGAAAGGGTATTCGGACTACACGCGCTTTCTCGATGCCGAGGGGCTCAAAGGAGCGCGCATCGGCGTGGCGCGGCAGTATTTCGGATTCAACGACGCCACGGACAAACTGATGAAGGACGCCATCGCCCTCATCAAGAGCCTCGGCGCCACGATCGTCGATCCCGCCAACATCGCCACGAACGGCAAGTTCGACGCGACCGAGAACGACGTGCTGCAGTTCGAGTTCAAGGCGGGCATCAACAAGTACCTGGCGAACGCGCCGTCATCAGTGAAGTCCCGCACGCTTGCGGATCTCATCAAGTTCAACGAAGAGCATCGCGCCGAGGAGATGCCGTACTTCGGTCAGGAGATCTTCGAACAGTCGGAAAAGCGCGGGCCGCTGACGGAGAAGAAGTACCTCGATGCGCTGGCGAAGAATCACCGAATGTCGCGCACCGAGGGCATCGACGCGACGATGACGAAACACAAGCTCGACGCGATCATCGCCCCGACCGGGGGCCCGGTGTGGACGACCGATCTCGTGAACGGCGACCACTTCACCGGCGGCTATTCGACAGCGTCCGCAGTCGCCGGTTACCCGCACATCACGGTTCCCGCGGGAATGGCGTTCGGCTTACCGGTCGGCCTGTCGTTCTTCGGCGGCGCGTGGAGCGAGCCGGCGCTGATCAAGTACGCGTACGCGTTCGAGCAGGCGGCGAAGGCGCGGAAGAGGCCGAAGTTTCTGGCGACGACGGGATCTGCGTGATCTGCGGATAAAACCGGATCCGCAGATGACGCAGATGAAACGCAGATGAAGTCATCAAGGAACCGGACAAATCCCATGCAGCATCTGCCATGCGAACGAGATCGCGATCAAGGCGATGAAGGCGGCGTAGAGAGGGAGGAGTTTGCGTCTCACGTCAGTTCAACACCTTCGATCGTGGTCACGAATTCCGCGCCGAAGTATTTCGCGGGGGTGAAGCTGCCCGGCCTTCGCGGCGACGCGAGCAGCCGGTCCACTGCCGCCAGCGCGCTCAGCACCGTGAACGCGTACCCCTCGGGAGTCGTCATCGTCATCGTGACTTCGTCGACGCCGTTTGATGCGCGGCCCCAGAGGTAGGTTCGTCCCATCGCGCGCGCCGCTTCGCCCGGTCCGCTGCGGCGATTGGCGAACGACTGCAGCAGCCGTTTGACCGGCTTGATTCCGAGTAGCGGCAGGAACGAACGGATGCGCCGCATGCGCGCAACCGACTTCGGCGACGCGCCGGTATAGACGCGGATGTTCGGGATGCCGGTGGTGTGAAACGCTGTGGAGACATCGCCCCACGGAATGGTCATGGCCATGCGCGGACCGCAGGAGAACGGGATCGTGCGCGCGTCATACGCGGGGGGGACGCGCACGATCCTGCCGTCGCGGCGGATGGCGCCGCCTTCGCCGATCGATTCGATCATCGTCTTCAGCGTGCCGCGGCTCAGCTCCGCTTTGGGCGTAAAGAACGCCAGCTCCAGCTCCGTCGCACCTGGAAGCCTTGCGGCGAGCATGGCAGCGAGGCAGTCGGTGGGGACGACATCGAAGCCGACGCCGGGAATGAGCGTGACATCTCGCTGAACCGCGACATCGTTCCTGGCCATGATCGCTTCGAAGACAGAGATCTCGCCAGTGATGTCGAGGTAGTGAACGCCGGCATCGAGACAGGCCTGCACCATCGGTCCGCTGGTGTGCACGAACGGTCCTGCGCAATGAAGAACAGCATCGACGCCATTGAGCCTCGGCGCGCTGAGCGGAAACGCGCGCGACTCAAGGCCCAGCTCGCGCGCAAGCGGCTCGACCTTCTCCGCACTTCTTCCCCCGACGATGGGCCGCAGTCCGCGGCGCACCGCCTCCCGAGCAATCAACTCGCCGGTGTAGCCATTTGCGCCGTAGATGAGAAAAGTCATTGCGCTGCGCGGATTATGCTCCGGGAAATGGTGTCGATACGGTTCTCACGCGAAGACGCGAAGACGCGAAGACGCGAAGACGCGAAGACGCGAAGACGCGAAGTTAGAAAACCTCCGTGCTCTCCGCGGCTCCGCGTGAAACGGTTTTTGCTCAATCGCAGACTTACCTGATACTCGCCATCACGCTGTCCGGCTTGTTCATCGCTTCTTCGAACTTGTCCATCGACACGACCACGCGCACGATCGTCGTCTCGGAGCGCTCGTGGGCGAAGATCAGGAGAGCGACGCGGTCCTTGCCCATCGGATGCGCGTAGATCTGCGTCACTTCACCGTTGCGGCTCGAGCGCGTGCGGACGATCGGCCGGAACTCCTCGCCGGCGTTGCGCGTGACGATCTCGGCCAGGCCGCGCTCGTCGTCGATGTGCGTATGTTCGAACGTCGCCAGTTGCAGATCGGAGACGCCGTCGGGCTGCGCCACCCAAAGCGCGAAACGGACGAGGCCAAAGAACGGAATCCCCGTGTGATGAACGTGGTAGCGGGACTCGACCGCGCGGACGACGTCATCGAAACCGGCGCGCGCCGGCGTCGCGCCGAGGGTGAGGATGCTCATCAGCGCGACGAACAGAAGGATGCGGCGGCGATTAGTCATGATGCTCTTCCTTGCCATGCTTTGATGACTTCACCTCGCGCGAGAAGTGCGGGATGCCGAACTGCCCTTCGAGCCCGCTCAGTTTCCCGAGATCGACGGGACCGATGATGTTTACGACGGTGAACTCTCTTGGTTCTGCCGAGATGATGAGCAGTCCGGTGATGGCGTCGCCGTGCATCTCGGCGTAGATGTCGACATCCTCTTTCGTCTTGCTGGTGACCTTGACGATCTTCTTCCACGAGGGGCCGAGCTGCGTGCGGATCCGCTCAGCAATTGCTTTGTCGTACTCCCCTTCGTGCTCAAACTCGTAGCTGCGGACGTAGATGCCGGAGAGGCCGTTGATCATCTCCCTCGCCGAGCGCTCATCGGCGTCGGTGCTGGAGAGAAACTTGCCGGCCAGGCGAAGCATAGGTCCGTCGAGCGTGACATCGACCGTCTCGCGTGCCTTGGAGGCAAGCTCCGGAAAGTCCATGTTGATCCGCGGCGTCTGCGCCTCGGCGGCAAGCGGAAACGCCGCGCTGGCGATGATGGTGAAAAGAAAACTGAGAAGAAGTTTGGTTGCGTTCATGGGGTTCCCTTTCGTTGGTTCGCGTGATGGTTCGTCTGTGATCTGACGGATCTGACTGATCTGTCTGATCTGTCTGATTTATCTCTGATCTCTGCCTTCAATCCCTCGCCACCGCCCGTTGCGCGACGCGCATTTTGGCGCTGGCGATATGCAATGCAGTCATGACCTCACGTCGGGCCAGCTCTCCCTCGGCGCGGCGATGTTCGGCGATCTGATGCGCGGTCAGTCCGCCGAGGGCGGCGGTGAAGAGGATGGCGGCAGCGATGCGGCGGAGCGTGGATGCAGACAGCCAGCTCCGTTGCGGCTGCAATTGCGGATCGCTGATACGAGCGAGTACGCGATCTGCGAAGCCCTCGGGTGCGGACGTCCGCGCCAGAGTCCGTTGCAGCGCTTCCTCGATGTTCTTATCCGTGATGTTCATGACGTAGCTCCCAGCCACTCGCGCAGCGCGGCCAGCCCGCGGCGAAGATGGCTCTTGACGGTGTTGAGCGGCATCCCCAGTACCGCTCCGATCTCGGAAGGCTCGAGTCCCTCCTGGTAACGCATGGTCAGCGCGAGGCGCTGTTGTGCGGGCAGACGCTGCAGCATCTGACCGACTTTTCTCTTGAGCAGCGGGTCCGTCGCATCGGCGTCGTGCGCAACATCAGTTGCTTCGTCGAGTGTGACGATGCGCCAGCGCCCGCGGCGCGATTCATCGATGCAGCGGTTGGATGTCACGCGGCGCAGCCAGAACGTGAGATGCGCCGGCGATTCAATCTCGCCGAGCGTGCGATAGAGCTGCAGGAAGACCTCCTGCGCGATCTCCTCGGCGCGCCCGCGGTCGTGCAGAAAGTGCCAGGCAATGCTGAAGACCATGTCCTGATGCTGGTGGATGAGCGTCGCGAACGACTCGTGATCCCCGCCCGCCGCCCGTTGCAGCGTCTGGTCACGGGATCCGAACATCAATGGCGCCGTGGCAGTCATCTGAGGCTATATACGGCGGAATCGGGCGAACGAATGCAGGGGGCGTGAAAACGGGTCTCTGCAAGGAGAGTCGTCATCTGGCATGTCCACCCAAAGTGTCATCCTGAGCCTGCCGGAGGCGCCCGCACTGCTCGTTGCTTTCACGCAAACCTTCCTCGGCGCCGCAGGACGGCGAAGGATCTCAAGTTGCCACGCACATGGCAGGCGCGTCGTAATTTGAGATCCTTCGACGTCCTGCGCCGCCACATCTTGCGGCGCGACGGCTCGAGTACGAATGGCGGCTCCGGCGCCTCAGGATGACACGTTGGATGAGACCTGGGATGCGCATCTGCGGCGCGCGCGAGACGCTTACTTGCAGCCAAATAGCTTGGCGCGGACTTCGTCCCACGGACGAACCGCGGACCGGTTCGCGTAGTACGACTCCAGGCGGCGATCGAGCTCCGCCTTCAGCTCATCGCTGACCGGGACAGCTTCAGGAACCTTGGTGAGTGAGTCCCAAATCGCTTCGATGAGACGAAGACGGTCTTCCGTTGGCAGCTCGAGAATGCTGGCCAGGTCACGCATCGAGTAAGTCTATCCGAGGCGCCCGCGCTATCCTCCCAGTCAATGCGCGTTGGTGATGAGCTTACGGTTGCGCCCACAGAACTGGTAGCCGGCGGCGCAGCATTGGCCAAGGTCGATGGCTTTCCGATCTTCGTTGCGGGCGCTTATCCCGGCGACGTCGCGGTCGTGCGGCTGGTCGAGGTGAAGAAAGGGTTTGCGCAGGCTGATCTCGTGCGGTTGGTCGAGGCGAGCCCGTTCCGGCGCGCGATTCCCTGTCCGGTGACGAACGAATGTGGCGGGTGTGATTGGACGGCGTTGCGGCTCGACAAGCAGCTCGAAGCGAAGCAGCGGATTTTGACTGAGTCGCTGCGGCGGGTCGGCAAGATCGATCCAGCTACGCTGCCGCCGATCACCGTGCATCCGTCGCCGCTCAACTACCGGATTCGCAGCCGGCTGCATCAGGACGGCGGAAGAGTTGGGTTCTTCGCGTCGCGGACGAATCGGGTCGTACAGCTTCCGGCGGAGTGCGAAGTGGTGGGGCCGGAGACGGCGCGCGCGCTTTCATCGGGCGCGGGCTTTACTGGTAGTGAGACAGAGGAGATTCAGATCTGGGAAGTCGATGGGAAGCTCGTCACCGAGGGGGAGCTGACGATCGATGGGTTCCACGTTACGACCGAGGTCTTTTTTCAGGTCAACCGGCATCTCCTGAGCACGCTGCGGTGGCTGGTCGCGGACATCGCATCGCGGTCGGCGAAGAAGGAGACGGGGGTCGACCTCTACTCGGGCGTTGGTTTTTTCAGCGTGCCGCTCGCCGGTGTTTTCGCGAACGTCTCGGCGACCGAGGGATCGGCTGCGGCGCACGCGTGCGCGGCGCGCAATGTGCCGGAGAACGTGACGCTCGTGAATGCGCCGGTGGAGTGGTGGGTAGAGCGGATGCCGCGCGTCGACTTTGTTTTTCTCGATCCACCTCGCAGCGGAGCAAAGAGGAACGTCATCGATGCCATCGCCACGCGCGCGGGCTCGATGGTTTGCTTCCTGGCCTGCGATCCGGTAACATTTGCGCGAGACGCGAGCCGGCTGATCGCGTCTGGCTGGCGGCTCGCGTCGCTGGACCTCCTAGACCTCTTCCCGAATACGCATCACGTGGAAACGCTCGCTTCGTTCGAGCGTGCGCAGTGACGTTCCCGCCGCACTTCCGCTGATCGCTTACGCCGCCGGTCTGGCCCTCGGGCATTCGTATGCCGAGGCTGCAGGCTTCGCGGCGGTGGCGGTGTTGCTCATCGCGCTTCGGAGGACCCGCATGGCGTTCGCCTGTCTAGCGCTTGCCGGCGGCGTCTGCGCTGCCGCCCACGCGCGTGAGGCTCTTCGTGTCGATGACGCAGCGATCGCGCCGCTCATTACGGATCGGTTCATCACCGTCGTCGCTCCGATCGATCGCGATTGGTCGGTTCGCGGCGAGGCGCATGCCTTGCGCTGCGCGCGCTTCGTGGCGAACGGCATCGCGATCGAGCAGCCGCTGACGATGTACACACGGTTCGTGCCGCCGGAGATCGGCATGGAGCGCTCGATCAGGGCGGAGGGCTTTCTGCGGCGCAGTGAGCGGGGCGACCTCGCGCTGACGATCAAGTCGCCGCGTTTGATGGCATACGAAGGGAAGTTGAATCCGCTGGCACCGGCGGCGTGGAACCGCGCGCTGGCGAACCGGATACGGCCGTTCGCCGGCGTGCATCCCACCGAGGTTGCGCTCGTTGAGGCGATTGCGCTGGGAAGAAGCGAGCGGCTCAGCGACGAGGTGCGCGACAGCTACAAACGAGGTGGGACGTACCACCTGCTCGTTTTCTCCGGATTGCAGATCGCGTTCGCGGCGGCACTGATCGCGCTCGCGCTGCGGTGGTTGCGTGCGCCGCGGACGGCGGACTGGTCGTTGCTCGTTTTTTCGATCATCGCGCCGCTGTTCATCGGACCGACGGCTTCGGTGTCGCGCGCCACGATCGGCATCGGGCTCTACGCGATCTCACGGATCCTTCATCGTCCGACGACGCTGGAGAATCTCTGGTGCGTCGCGGCGCTGCTGCGCCTCATCATCGCGCCGCACGATCTCGTCGAGCCGGCCTTCCACCTGACGTATGCGGGCGCGGGTGCGCTGCTCTTCGCTGGCAAAGCGCTGGCGGTGGGGCGTGCGCGCTGGATCGCCTACGCAGGCGCCGCGGAGATGTCGATCACGCCGCTGACGCTCTTTCACTTTCACCAGTACGCGCTCGGTGGTTCGGTGATGACGATGCTGCTGACGCCGATCGTTTTCGCGATGCTCGTGTTGTCGGCGGCGATCTGCGTCATTCCGTGCAACGCGCTCTTCGCGGCGCTGGGGTTTCTGCACCAGCTCTGCACATTCGTCAACGGAGTGGCGGCGCCGGTCTGGGGTTTTTTCGCCGCGCCGCCGTTGATCGCGCTCGTGATCGGCTATGCGGCTGCGATCCTCGCGGTCGCGTTCTTGCGAGATCGAGTGCGCGCGTTCGCGATTCTGGCTGCGATGCTGATTCCGCTCGGAGGCGCAATCGTCGTCGCACGGCAGGATGTCGCGGTGCCGCGGTTGACGATGCTCGATGTCGGTCAGGGCGACGCGCTGCTGCTCCGTTCACCGGATCACGTCGTCCTGATCGACGCTGGCGGCCGTCTTGGCGATGCTCACTTCGGCGAGAGCGAGTTGCTACCGATGCTCCTCGACCGCGGTGTGCGCCGGATCGACGTCGCTGTTCTGACGCACGTGCATCCCGATCATTGCGGCGGTCTGCCGGCGGTGCTCGCCAACATCGACGTCGGCAGCATGTGGATCTCCCCGCGGCGTTTTCGCGGCGACTGCGCGCAACGCGTTCTGGAAGTGTGCTCCTTCCGATCAATCCCGATTCATCTTGTGCGAGATGGAGAGACGCGCGTGGTTGGACCGATGACGCTTCGCGCCTTCGTGGCTGACCGGACGTTCAAGCACTCGCCGGAGAACAACAGCTCGGTGGTTCTGCTCGCGACGATCGGCCGATGGAAAGCGCTGCTAACCGGTGACGTCGAGCGCGACGCCGAGGAGTCGCTCGCGTCGCACGACATCAAGGCGGACGTGCTCAAAGTCGGGCATCACGGCAGCAGGACCTCGACCACCACCGCTCTTCTTGATGCCGTCCGGCCAGGCACTGCGCTCATTTCGTGCGGATTGCACAACACGTTCGGGCATCCACATCCCGCGGTCGTCGAGTCGTTGCGCGCGCGCGGGGTGCGAACCTGGATCACCGCTCGCGATGGCACGATCGATCTCGATTTCCTGCCCGGCCGCCTGGTGGTGCATCGCCAATTTGACACTCCGCGATGAGCGTCCTACAGTGATTTTTTCGCATGTCATCGACCCTCTTGCGCCTCGGGCTCTGGATCATTCTTCTCGTCGTGATCCTGTACGTACTCCAGCAGACCTATGAAGAGGCGCCGTTCGTCGACTACTTCGCCCCCGCCATGCTCGAGAAGGCGCTCGTCCTCGGCGGTCTTCTCGTCATCGCCGGCATCGTTTCCCGGCTCATGGAGCGCGGAGCGAAGGTGGTCACGAAGAACCGTTGCGTGACCTGCAAGGCTCCGATCGACAAGGGCGCCATCTATTGCCGCCAACACCTCCGCAATGTCCTGAGCCGCGAAGATGATCGGACGCACATGACGCGCGTACGAAAGTGACGCGCCGCCCGATCGTCATCGCCGGCCCGACTGGTGTCGGCAAGTCCGACCTCGCTCTGCGGTTGGCCGAAAGCCTCGGCGGAGAGATCGTCAACTACGACTCCGTGCAGATCTACCGCTGGTTCGACATCGGGAGCGCGAAGCCGTCGGCCGAGGCGAGGGGCCGGGTGCCGCATCACCTGTTTGACATCGTCGATGCCAGCACTGAGTTCAACGCCTCGGCATACGCAACCCTCGCGCGCGCGACCTGCGAGGAAATCGCCGCCCGCGGCCGCCGCGCCATCCTCGCCGGCGGCACTTTCTTCTACCTGCGCGCGCTGCTGCATGGGCTGCCGGAAATGCCTGCGCGCGACGAAGCGATTCGCGAGCGGCTTTGCCGCATCGCAGGGCGTCCGCGCGGAGCTGCGCGACTGCATCGCTGGCTCTCGAAGGTTGACCCGCAAAGTGGTAAAAGAATCGCGCCGGCGGACCGGCACCGGGTCGAGCGCGCTCTCGAAGTCTGGCTGACCAGCGGACGGCCGATCTCGGAGTGGGAACGCCCCGGAAGTGGCGGGACGGAAGGGATGGCGGCCACGAAGATCGGTTTACAGATGGAGCGAAGCCGTCTCGTCGAACGGCTCGACGAGCGGGTGGCGGCCATGTACGCGGCCGGACTCATCGACGAGACACGCAGCCTGCTGATGCAGTTTCCGCGAACGGCCCGCCCGTTCGGTGCGATCGGATACGCTGAGGCGGCGGCAGTCGTGAGCGGCGAAATCGATGTCGATGGCGCGGTCGCTGAAACGCGGCGGCGGACACGCGCGTATGCCAAACGGCAGATGACGTGGCTGCGGTCGGAGCGCAATGTGCAATGGATTGACGTGACGTCGGGTGACGATCCCTTTCCAGCCGCGATGCGGTTGGCGGAAAAGAGTGAGGGCAGCGATTGAAGACGAGGACGATTCTCTTTCTGATTACGGCAACGGTCGTGCTGGGACGCTGCGCGCCGGCGCCGCCGGTCGTCGCGCCGTCTGCGCCGCAAGGCAACGACCGATACCTCATCGATCCGCGGACCGGTTACGAGACGCAACTTGCGCCTGCCAATGCCAAGCGGTTCGATGAAGCGTGGCGCGCGATTCTGGCGGGCGACTACACGACGGCGCGCAAACGCCTCGACACGATCAACGCCAAGGAGCCGGGATACGTGCCGGCGCAGCTTGCCGAGGCTGCCATCGATTTGCGGGAGGGAAAGACCGACGCCGCGCGCCCGATCGTGGAGCGCGCACGTGCTCATCATCCGAATTACACCGCCGCGCAGGTTTACGCTGCGGAGATCGCTATCGTCGAGAAACGGTCGCGCGAGGCGTACTCCGTTTATCGCGATATCGCGTCGCGTCCCGGCGCGCCATCCTTCGTTGCCGAGCGTATCGCCGAGCTTCGGACAGAGCTGTTCGATCAACTGTACGGCGCCGCCCTGGCCGCGCCGGACGAGGATGCGGTTCGTCTTCTTCGCGACGCGCTCTCGATCAATCCCGAGGGAAACGCAGCGCGCATTCTGCTGGCGCAGAAGCTGGTCGGGCAGCATAAGTACGACGAAGCGTTGGTCACGCTCGATCCGCTGATCAATCCATTGGTCAAGGGTGCTGACGCCGACCGTTCGGAAGTCCAGGAAGCGCTGGCGGAGATCGAGCTCAATCGCGGGCGCTACGAGAAGGCGATCGCGCGCTACGAGCGTCTCGCGAAACACGACCGGCGATTCGCCGCGCGCCTCGACGAGATCAAGCAGAACTACGCGGAGTCGAACATGCCTTCGCAGTTCCGCCGCGCCATCGAGAGCGAGGCGGTCACGCGCGGCGATCTGGCCGTGCTGATATATTGGAAGGTGGCGTCGGTGCGCTTCGCATCGAATCTGGCCGCGCCGCCGATCGCCATCGACGTGAGCGCATTTCCCGGCCGCGACGAGATCGTTCGCGCCATCGCCCTCGGCATCTACCAGGTCGACCCGGTAACGCGACGCGTCAATCCATTCTCGGCGGTCAATGCCGGAGCGCTCGCTCGAACCGCCTCGCGCCTTCTCGCGCTCCGCGGTGCAGCCTGCGCACGCGGCGCCGGAAACGATCCGCAGAAAGTGCTCGCTGCATGCGCCATCGTCGATCCAGCGCTCGGCGCCGGCGCCGAATCGCCCGTGAGCGGGCGGGCGGCGGCAGGGGTGATGGAGCAGGTGGATCGGGCGCTTTCGCGGTAGCGAGGTAGCGGGGTCGCGAGATTCCGAGACCGCGAAACCGCGATTCAAAACAGCGTCAGCCGCGGCAGGCCGAACTTCTCGCGCACGAGGCGTCGCAGGTTCGCTTCCTCTGTCCGCGCTCGCGTCTTCGCATCGAGTTTCGGCGCGTCCGCGAGTGCGTTGGCGATGTCGGTGCGGATGGCTTCGATCTCGGATGGTGCGGCGGCGATGAAGGCATCGATCAGTTCGCGCTCGAGGTCGATGAGTCGTTCCTCGATCTTCGGGACGCTTCTTTCGGACGCGAGCGCGCGGACGCGGGCAGCGAAGGGCGCCGCGATCTCCGATGCCTCCAGTTGCACAGCCAGTGCGTCGAGCAAGGCTTCGGGGCCGGACTCAGGCGTCACCTCGCCGCCACCGACATAAAGCGTGCGCCGCTCGTTCCACAGTTCTTTGATCGAGTGGCGGCAGTAGCTGAGGCTGGAGATGATCTTCTTCCGGCCGCTGGTCTCATTCCGTTCGAAGACAGCGTCGATCGCTTCGATCACCACCGGCAGCGGCACTCCCTCCTCGCGCCACTTCTTCATCAACGCCCAGTCCTTCGCGCTAAGGATGAACGGCGTGCCGCGCCGAAGCGCAAAGTGAGCCTCGATTTCCTGGAAGTACGTTTCGGGCGAAGCGTCTGCGGTCACGGTGGGACTGTAGCAGTTCATCCCGCGCGAAGACGCAGGATCTCCGGTCGTCCCGAGGGGCTCTCACCTAGCTATAGCTAGGGGCAGCGATCGTGCGGTGGAGCAAGAGATCCTGCGTCTTCGCGCAGGATGAAGTTACAATGCGCGTTCCCGATTCGTCTCAAGCCTGCGGCCCACTATGGAACCCATCGCCCCTCGCGCTGAGGTCACGGTCTATTCGCCTCTGTTCTCGCCCTTCCGGCAACAGTTGCAAGGTACGGCCATTTCGATCGGCCGCGCGTCCGACTGCTCGATTCCGATCAAGGATCGTTATCTATCGCGGAAGCACGCCGAGATCATCGTCGAGCGGGGTGCGTGGATCCTCAAGGACTGCGGCAGCGCGAACGGCACCTACCTGAACGGTGCGCGCATGGAGCGCGATCATCCGTTGCGAACCGGTGACCGCATCCGGCTGGGCGACACGGAGATCGTCTTCGAGACGGCCGAGCACAACACGGACCGGATGCTCGCGGTGGCGGACACCTCGCCGAGCATGACCATCTCGATCCCGGTGAACGAGATCGAGCAGCCGGGCGGAAAGTCCGACACGGGCGATCTCGCCAAGCTCAAGACGCTCAACCTGCTGGCGCGGGAGCTCATCGAAGATCGTCCCACCGAGGAGCTTTTCGGTTTCATCGTCGACAGAGTTCTGGAGCACACCGAGGCATCGCGCGCGGCGCTCGGTCTGCTCGGGCCGGACGGCAAGTCGTTCGTCAACGTCGAAGTGCGGCGGCAGGACCGCAGCGACTCGTCGGAGCTTCGCATCAGCCACACGGTGCTGAGCGAAGTGGTCGAGGAGAAGAAAGCGCTGGCGTTCATGGACGTCAGCGTCGACGAGAAACTGAGCCGCGCGCAGTCGATCATCATGCAGGGCATCCGCTCCATCCTCTGCGCGCCGCTGATGATCGGCGATGCCGTCGTCGGTGTTCTCTACGTCGACTACCTCTTCACGCAGAGAAAGATCTCCGAGGATGACGTGCGCCTCGTCGCGCAGATCGCCCGTTTCGCGGCGATCAAGCTGGAGACGACCCGCCTTCGTGAAGAAGCGATCCAGAAACGCATCATGGACGAGGAGCTGAAGACCGCTTCCGTGATTCAACGCGGCCTTCTCCCGCCGGCACCGTCCGGCATCGATGGCTACACGTTCTCCGGCGCCAACCGGCCATGCCGAACCGTCAGCGGCGACTACTACGACTTCGTTCGCCGTCCCGACGGCCGGATCTATTTCGTCATCGCCGACGTTAGCGGCAAAGGGATCACTGCGGGTCTGATGATGGCGGGCCTGCAAGCATCGTTTCGCATCTTCTGCAAGAACGACCCGACGCCGGCCGCGCTGGTCTCACAACTGAACGATGCGTTGAAGGACACGCTGCCGCAATCGAAGTTCGTCACGCTTTTTCTCGGACGGCTGCATCTGGCCACCGGCGTGATCGAGTACGCGAACGCCGGCCACACGCCACCGCTGTGGTTGCGCAGCGATGGCGTCGAAGAGCTGGGGGAAACGGATCTCGTGTTGGGAATCGTGACGCGTGCCGATTTCCGCAGTCACACGCTGCAACTCGCACCCGGCGACTCCCTCATCCTCTTCACGGATGGAGTGACCGAGGCGGAAAACGAAGAGGGGCAGGACCTGGGAAGCCTCGATCACGTGAGGAAGCGTCTGGCAGCAATGCACGGCGACGACGCCGACGCCCTGACCAGCGCGATCGAGGCCGTGGTGTTCGATCACATGGGCGACGCCCCGCTGGCCGATGACGTGACGTTGCTCGTGGTGAGTCGAGACCGGGAGTTGTAGGGTTGGGGGGTGGGGAGTGGGGTGT
>OLLN01000355.1_pt1 | contig 17551 bp, 18 predicted proteins | sample 1604281 | NCBI WGS metagenome assembly OLLN01 (sample SAMEA104055716, study PRJEB20765) | soil metagenome | biome: Arctic tundra; feature: Polygonal ground; material: soil | place: USA | collected 2011-09 | depth 0-0.5 m | reverse complement strand
GCGGCGGCGGGACGCCGCCGGGCCAGCCGGCGGGACGCCGGCGTTCCACTGCGCGATGGTATGTGCGGTATCAAGCGGGGAGCAGGAGCGCGGGGCATCGACGGTGGGCGCGAGTCTTATGCGCGCCTCGGCGTCGCGCGCTGCGCGCGAGCGATCTCGTTCGCAATCGGGATCTACGATTGCGCGATTCAGGATGGTGAATGGGACGCTGATTCCGTCTGCGCGCACGTCGCGCGCGAGGCGCTCCGTCTGCTCGACCACCCATGGTTCGGACAGCGTCACGGGGATGAATACGGTTTTCGCGGAATCGGTGAGCAATTCGCGCGTGTGGTTCGCTTCCGCTTCGAACTGATCGATGAACGCGTCCATGGCGTCGCGAATATCACGGCACGTGAACTGCCGCACCATGCCGCGATGCTTGGCCTGCATCGACTCGAGTGCCTCGGCGAACTGGCGGAAGTGATCGGCCGACGAGAGCATTCGCAGCGTGTGGCCGGTCGGCGCGGTGTCGACGACGATGGTCGTGTCGGGGTTCTCTGCCACGAGCTCGCCGATGCGCATCCACGCCATCAGCTCGTCGACGCCCGGGAACGAGAGCTCGAAGAATCGCCGCAGCTCATCTTTGGCGAGATACGTTCCGCGGTCGCCGAGCTCGAGAAAGCTGTCGAGGTTGCGGTCGAGGAAACGCTGGTAAAGCGCTGCCGCATCGAGCGCTTCGGTTCGCAGCTCGCCGTGAAGGATGTCGGTCAGGTTCGACGCAGGGTCCGTCGTGAAGAGAATGACCCTACGCGATGCTGCAATGTGTAGGGCCGCTGCGATCGAGACCGTGGTCTTGCCGACGCCGCCTTTCCCTCCGATGAGGATCACGCGGCGGCCGGCGAGCTGGTCGAACGCGGCGGCGAGCGTCACTGACCGTATCCGGTGAAGATTCCGATGCCGCCGTCATCGTCATCACCACCGCGCTGCTGGCGGGCGATCTCTTCCTTGCGAGCCCGGATCTCACGCAGAGCCTGAAAGACCTGCGCCTCCTGCTGCGTGTACTCCTCTTCGGTGAGGTCGCCGACCTCGAGCATCATCTGCAGCTCGATCAGTCGCTCCTTCCACGGCTGATCGTTCAGCAACTCCTCATTCGCCATTGTCTGGATCTGCTTCATGATCCAGTTGAAGCCCGCGATTGGGAGCTTCATGGGAAGCATCAGGATGTCGTCGAGAAGGAACATGGCTGGCTTGCCGGGTTACCAATCAACTACCGCTCTGCCCTCTCTCCAACTTCAGCCGGATATTCACGAAGTTGTACGGCGGCCACGGGCCGGTGTAGAGGAACCACAGCTTGTTCTCGTACTTTTTCGCGATCTCGGTGATCTGGTCGTCGAACGTCTTTGTCTTCTCGCGGTCGACAAGGAAGGCCGCGTTCATGATCATCTTGTCGCCGATCGGTTTGTTCGACCGTGAAGCGATTGCGGCGTCGCGCAGGGCCTCGTAAATCTCGCTCACGTACGCATCAGCCTTCGCCTGGAGCGCCGATTCGACGACGCGGCCGAGCTGCATGCGTGAGAAGTAGGTCGACGTCGACGTGTTCGATAAGATCTCGTCCTTCAGCCGGCGGATCTCCTCGTTCTCAGTCTCGATCTCGCGGATGACCTGGTCCTTGTCCCAATTCACTTTCAGGCCGAACTCGATCTTCCCGTCCATCTTCTGGAGGACGTCGGAGAGTGCGTCGTAGGTGCCTTTGAGGAACTCTTTGATGTCGTTCTCGGTGCGGAAAACGGTGCCGAAGCTCATCGGTAGCACGGTGAAATCCTTCATGACGAGCTCGTTCACGTGCTCGTGTGCGAGGGCGTTTTCACGCGTGGGATCGAAGACGATCAGCGGGCAGTTGGAGACGACGGCAGCGAATTCTTTGTAGGGGACGCTGTAGACTTTGTCGCCGCGGCCACCAATTCCGACGGGGCCGAAGTCGCGCGGGATTTCGGTCTTGATGATGCAGTAGACGTACTTCCCCTGCTCGGTCTCGGACTGCTGCGTTTGCGCTTGATCTTCCATTGTGGCGGCCCCGATAAAGAGCATGGAAAGCATACAATACAAACGAATTGCCAACACCCCGGCTCGCCTTCCTGACCGAATCGTGGTTCCGGAAACACAAGCGCCCGCTGCCTTGGCGTGAGGGCTACGAACCGTACCGGGTCTGGGTGTCCGAGGTGATGCTGCAGCAGACGAGGATGGAGGTCGTCCTCGGATACTACGAGCGGTTTTTGCGGCGCTTTCCTACGGTTCGTGATCTTGCGTGCGCGAGCTTGGATGACGTCACAGCAGCCTGGTCCGGGCTCGGCTACTACCGCCGCGCGCGCATGCTTCGCGAGGGGGCGATTGACGTGATGGAGCGCTTTTGCGGCGTGATCCCGAAGTCGGTCGATGACTTGATGTCGATCGCGGGAATCGGGCGCTACACGGCCGGCGCGATTGCTTCGATTGCTTACAGGCAGCGAGCTCCAATCGTCGACGGTAACATCGCCCGGATCGTGGCGCGGCTCTTCGCGATCGAGGCGACGCTTTCGTCATCAGCGTTGATGCGTGCTGCGTGGGCACACGCAGAAGAGCTGATCGCGTCATCGAAATCGCCGCGTGATCTCAATCAGGGGCTGATGGAGCTAGGCGCGCTTGTCTGCACACCGCGCAATCCGGATTGCGGCGTTTGTCCGTTGCGACGGGGATGTGCCGCGTTTTCCGCCGGCCGCGTCGACGAGCTTCCTCGGCCAAAAGCAAAGGTGGCTACGCGCGAAATGCATATCCCGCTCTATCTCGTCGTCGATCGCGCCGGACGTGTGCTGATGCGGCGCGAGTCGGGCCAACTGATGCGCGGGATGTTTCACCTCCCGCACGGCGACACGTCCCTTCTGACCGGCGCACCCCTCCGCGTCGGCATTGTCGAAACGCTCGGGACGTTCCGCCATACGGTGACGAACCGGCGGATCACTTTCGAGGTCTTCGCAGTAACCCGGCGGCTTCGCACGCGGGGCCGCGAGTACGCCTGGATCGATCCGGCCCTGCTCTCAGCAATTCCGCACCCGTCCTACGTCCGTAAAGCGTTGCAGCTCGCCGGAATCGGCCAGTAATCGCTCGCGTTCGCGGATGCATGAGATTCACAACTGCTCTGGTAGTGCTTGCGGTCGCCACCACTCTTCACGCCGACTCGCGCACGTACACGATCGCGAAAGGCGGCAACAACGTCGCCGAGTTTCATGTCGAGGATACATACGACTCGTTCGACGGAAAGACGAGCGATGTGACCGGCACGATCGTCGCCGATCCAGCGAATCCTGCCGCGTCGAGCGTCCAAGTCACCATCAACATCGACTCGCTCGATACCGGAGTGAGCCTGCGCAACAAAGAGATGCGCGAGCGTTATCTCCAGACCGACAAGTTCGGAACTGCCACGTTCAAATCCGACAGTGTCACCGGCCCGGCTTCGATCGCTCCGAACCAGCCCGCCGAGATCAGCGTCACCGGCGACTTGACGCTGCATGGAGTCACGAAGCGGATGACGATCCCGGTGCGTGTGGTCCTCATTCCCGACGGACGCATTCACGTGACGAGCAACTTCAAGATCCACATGCCCGACTTCGGCATCAACGTCCCGCACACCATCCTCGTGACTGTGAACGACGAGGTGCCGGTGCGCCTGGATGTGTGGGCGGCGGGGAAATGAGACATACAACCTACGCGAAAGCCAACGCCAACCTGAAGGAGTTGCCCGACGAGGTGGTTGACGGCGGTGAGCCAGTGATCATCGGTCGAGGGAAAGGACGCAACGTCGCGCTCATCTCGACCAGGGACCTTCGCAGTTTGCTGGAAACCATTCACGTGCTCAGGTCGCCCAACAACGCACGACTCCTACTGGACGCATTGGAGCAATCGAAGCGCGGTGACGGAAAGCCGCAGACGGTTGAGCAACTACGCGTGGAGTTTGGGTTGGACCTGTTGGATCACGACCGCTAGAATCCTCACCATGTTCGGGCGTGTGGCGGTCGCGGTCTCACTTCTCCTCGTTTCATTCGCAGCCTTTCCGCAGTGCAATCTCACGCAGGTTGCCAGCGTCCCGTTTCGCGCTTCGTATCTCGACATCGCGATCGATGGGAACGACCTCTGGGCGGCAACCTCGTACGGGGTCTCGCTCTTTGATCGGAGCGTCGATCCGCCCGCGCTCGTCGTCGTGTTTCCTCTGCCCGGTGTCACGCGCGTCGTCCGCGCCGCAAATGGTCTGGCGTACGTGGGAAGCGGATCTTCGTTGTTCGTCGTCAGGAAGAATGGACGGAACCTGCAACTGCTGCGAACGATCGACGCCGGCGCGACCGTCAACGATCTGCTGCTGACGGCGCTCGATCTCTATGTGGCCACCACAGCCGGCCTTACGCAATGGGACCTCCTCGATCCGACCACGCCGTCCAAAACGCCGGCGATCTTCACGACCAGCAGTCCGAACGTGCGCTCGCTTGCGATCAGCGGATCCACGCTGTTTGCCGCGGATGGCGACACGTCGGTCGAGACGTTCAATATCAGCGTCCCGTCCATTCCGAACGGCATCGGCACGATCACATCGCTTCCGGGCTCGATCGCCGTCAGCGCCGCGAACAGCCGGTTGTATGTTTCTGACGGCTTCACGACGGACATCTTCGCCAACGCCGAGGGCGGCGGCAGCAGTGCGGTCAAACTGGCGCGTGATTCGTTCGGCGCCGTGGCCATCGCACCGATCAACACCACCGCGATCTTCGCAGCCGGGGCCGACAATCGAGTCCGCGCCTTCGATCTTGCCGCTTCTGCGAGCCCTGTGGAGTTGTTTCGCGCGGAGCTCTTTCCTGGAGGAGGCACGGTCAATCGCATCGGACGCATCGCCGCCGCTTCCAATCGCCTCTACGTTGCCGGCGGCGACCTCGGCCTGCTGACCTACGACACGACGTCGTTCTCGACGCCGTTCGCGCTGCGCAGCTATGCAACCGGCGCAACGACTTCGGTCGTCTCGCTTGCGACGAGCACAGGCATCAATGTTTACGTTTCGCGCGCCGCCACCGGCATCACCGAGTTCAGCCAGACGTCCGTCGGTGCATTGACGCAGCTTCGTTCGTGGGACAGCGGCAACGACACCGTTTGGGATGGTGCGAACAGTTTTCTCCTGACGTCGTCCGGAGCGACTGCATCACTCTGGGCCTTGAGCTCAGCGACGCCGACGCTCGTCTCCACTCTCACCCTTCGCGCGACCATTGCCTCCGCGGTGCTGATCGGAACGACCGGCTATTTCGTTCTCAATGAAACTACGGGAGGAACGCTCTGGTCCGCCGATCTCGCGCCGGCAACTCCGACAGCACAGCAGATCGCGCTCACGGCGATCAAGCCGTCGTTCATCGCGCGCTCCGGATCCGCGCTGGTCCTGGCCGAACTGAAAACGGACGGCACGACCTCGCTCACGACACTCTCGTACTTTGCCGCTGCGGATTTTACGAAGGCGCCGGTCACATCGAATGTCGCCGGACTCGCGACTGGCGGCGTCGCGCTCTCCGGCTCGACCTCGGCGGTGTCGACGTTCAGCGGCGTGACGCTCGCCGACTTCGCGAGCGGCTCGACCGCACTTCTTCCGCAATCGAGTGGAGCAATCGCGCGCCGGCTTGCCTTCGCGGGTACGACGCTGGTGGAGCTGACCGACAGCGCACTCCTGCTCTGGAACACGCAGACACGAACGCTGACGAAGCAATTCACGCTGCCCGCCGTTCCGGTTTCTGTGCACGTCGGCCCTGACAACGCTGTGGCCGATGTCGCCACCGAGGATGGCATCACGAGCGTGCAACTCGCAGCGACGACGCGCGTCCCTTCGTTGCTCAATACGGCGAACGGCAACGCCTACTACAAGAAGGTCGTCGCCGGAAGCCAGCGGCTCTATCTCTTCGACGGCCACAATATCGACGTTTTCACGAACACGATGCAATACACAGGCGGCATTCGCACGCCGCTCGTTGTCGACGTTGCTGCGAGCGACAGCGGTGTATTCACGATTCAGAACAACCTGGCGGTCACGGCGTACGGCCGCGAAGGAAACGCGCTGACGACGTCAGCGATCAACGAAGGAACCGACGTGCAGGCGCAATCGATCGCCTCTGCTGGCGGCACGGCATGGGCTTCGATCGTATTGAATTGCCACAGCAGTGGTTGCGAGGGAAAGACGATCGTCTTCGATCCGAAGAGCGCCTTTGCACAGACCGCGACGATGACCGGCGCCGTACGCGACGTCGTGACCAGCGCCAACCGCGCCTACGTTCTGACCGAGTTGCCGAACGAGGTGCGCATAGTCGACATCAGCGATCCCGCACATCCGGCTGTTCTGTTCAGTCACGCGACGGAAGGCGCGCAGCCGCCCTCCTCGATCGCCTTCGCCAACGGTACCGTTTACGTACTCGGCGAGAAGCTTTACACCTACGCGGCCAGCGATCTCTCGAAGACGGGAGAGCAGCTCGCGTCCGCCGTCTTCGATCCAGCCACGCAGAAGATTCGCGCCGATGGAGCGTGTGTCGCCTACACCGGCCGCGACTTCTCGCCCCAGTTCCTCGGCGGAACGCCGGTCGTGCCCTCGCCGGCCAACGCCCGTTTTGTGGCCTGGCAGCTAGGCACGCTCTATTTCCTGACCGACTACTCGCTCGAGATCTGGTCGGCCAAGCCCTTGCCGCAACCTGCGCGCCGCCGCCCGTCGCGATAGCATCTGCCAATGCCGAAGATCATCTTCTCGTCCGACGAGAACGCGTACCGCATCACGCTTGCCGATCCGCCGCTTCACATCCTCGACATCACCATGCTCGAAGAGCTCCGCGACGCGATCGCACGCGTCGCTCCCGACCGGCACGTTCTGATCATTGACTCGCAGGGCGAAAAGGCATTTTCCGCCGGCGCGAGCGTGCAGGATCACCTCGGCGACCGTGTGGCCACGATGCTCAGCCGCTTCCACGATTGCTTTCGCATGCTGGCGAAGCTCGACGTCGTGACGGTCGCGCTCGTGCGCGGCGCGGCGCTCGGCGGCGGATGCGAGCTGGCCTTGGCGTGCGACTTCGTTCTGGCCTCCGAACGCGCCAAGTTCAGCCAGCCCGAGATCAACCTCGGCGTTTTTCCTCCCGTCGCGGCTTACCAACTCTCGCGGCAACTGCCAGCACGCAAAGGCCTCGAGCTTCTGCTGACCGGCGATTCGATCGATGCCGCGGCCGCCGATCGCCTCGGCCTCGTCAACGCGGTTTTTCCACTCGCCGAGTTCGACGCCCGCGCCGATGAATGGCTGCAGCGGCTCTACAAGCAGAGCGCATCGTCGCTGCGCTTCGCGCGGCGGGCGTTCCGGCTCGCACAGACCGCCGATTTCTACGAGCGGCTCGGCGCCGTCGAGCGCCTCTATCTCGACGAGCTAATGGAGACGCATGACGCCAACGAAGGGCTGAACGCGTTCGTCGAAAAGCGAAAGCCGGAGTGGACGGGGCACTGATCGCAGTCGGTCAGTGCACGCCGCCCATCAAACGGCGGATCGGCTTCACCAGCAGAAACAGGATGAATGCCGCGGCGAGCGTCGTGGCGGACACCGCGCCGAAGAGTTTCGGCAGCGGCAGACGATCGAAGAAACCGGCGCAATAGCCACCGAGCTTGTTGCCGAACGAGATCGACAGGAAGAAGACGCCCAGCATCAGACCCACGATGCGCGGCGGCGCCAGTTTTGTCACCATCGATAAACCCACGGGGCTGAGACAGAGCTCGCCGACCGTCTGCAGGAAGTAGACGCCGATCAGCCACATCGGGCTGACCTTGATTCCCTGAGATTGCGCGATTGCCGCTCCCGGAACCAGCAGCAGGAAGCTCAGGCCGACGAAGAAGAGTCCGAATCCGAACTTGGCCGGACTGGAAGGGTCGAGTTTCCCCATCCGCAGCCATATCCACGCGAAGATGGGCGAGAAGATGATCACGAACAGCGGCTGCACGGACTGAAACGTGCTCGATGGAAAATTGAAACCGAGAAAGTTCAGGCGTGTCAGTCGGTCGGCGAAAAGATTGAGACTCGATCCGGCCTGTTCGAATGCGCCCCAGAAAAGCATCGAGAAGACGAAAAGGATGGCGATGACGCTGATCCGCTTCCATTCCTGAGGCGTGAAGGATGCCGGCTTTCCCGCAGCGCGCTCGGCGATACGGTCAGCCGCTTCGTTCTTTGCCATGCGCTCCAGTCCTGGTGCGATGTGCTTCTTCCCCGCAATGTATTGAATGATGCCGAGCGTCATGCCGACACCCGCCGCGCCGAAGCCGTAATGCCAATTGATGCGCTGCCCGAGCGGGCCGCAAATCAGCGGCGCGATGAAGGCGCCGAGGTTGATGCCCATGTAGAAAATCGAGAAACCGGCATCGCGCCGTACATCTTCTTTCGAGTAAAGAGTTCCGACGATGCCGCTGACGTTCGGCTTCAACAGGCCGGTGCCACAGACGATGAAGATCAAGCCGAGGTAGAACGTCTGGATCGATGGATACGCCATCAGGAAGTGACCGGTGGCGATGATGACCCCCCCGAGCAGGACCGATCGGTAGAGGCCGAGGAGCTTGTCAGCGATCCAGCCGCCGGGGATCGACATCGCATACACGCCCATCGTGTACCAGCCGTAGATCGACGCGCCTTTCTCAGTGGCGAATCCGAGCCCGCCTTTCTCGATGGGCGCCACCATGTACAGCAGAAGCAGCGCCCGCATCCCGTAGTAGCTGAAGCGCTCCCACATTTCGGTGAAGAAGAGCGTTGCCAAGCCGCGTGGATGGCCGAACCACTGTTTTTCTGCGACGGCGATGTCTGACATGCCGGCCATTCTCAGGCAGCGATGATGCACAATGCAACGGCGATGACGGAGTCGTTGCAGAGTGTTGCACCGCGCCGGCTGGAGCGGAACGTCCCTCTCGCGCCGCTGACGACCCTCGGGATCGGCGGACCGGCGCGGCTTTTCGTTCGCGCGGAGACGGTGGATGAGATCCGCGAAGCCATCGCCTGGGCTGCGTCGCAGCATGAACCGCTCTTTGTTCTCGGCGGCGGCAGCAATCTCCTCATCGCTGATGAAGGCTTCGACGGTGTGGTGTTGCAGATCGATCTGCGCGGCATCACGATTCGCTCAGAATCGCTGGAAGCGGTGATGGTTTACGTTGCCGCCGGCGAACGCTGGGACGACGTCGTGGCGTTCGCCGTGATGCGCGGCTGGGCCGGCATCGAATGTCTTTCCGGCATTCCCGGCTTGACCGGCGCGACGCCGATTCAGAATGTGGGTGCGTACGGGCAGGATGTCAGCGAAACGATCGTCCGCGTCGAGGCGATCGAGCGCGATACCGGCCGGGTCGTGACGTTCACGAACGGGGAGTGCGGCTTCGGCTACCGGCAGAGCATTTTCAAGAGCTCGGCGAAGGATCGCCACATCGTCGCCGGAGTTACGTTCCGTTTGACTCCCGGTGGCGCGGCGGCGATTCGCTATCCCGAGTTGCAGACATATCTCGACGAGCACGAGATCGACCTCAGCGATCTGCGAGGAGTGCGCAGCGCCGTCATCGCCATCCGCAAGCGCAAAGGAATGGTGCTCGATCCCACGGATCCCGACACGCGCAGCGATGGCTCATTCTTCATGAATCCGGTCGTGACGCAGTCGACGCTCGATGAGATCGTTCTTCGCGCGGGCACGAAGAACGTGCCGCACTTTCCGTCCGGCGATCAGATCAAGCTCTCCGCCGCCTGGCTGATCGAGCATGCCGGTTTCCACAAAGGTTTCGTCCACGGCAACGCCGGCCTCTCGTCGAAACACACGCTCGCCGTGATCAACCGCGGCGGCGGCACCGCGCGCGAAGTGCTGGAGCTCGTGGCAATGATCCAAGGACGGGTACGCGAGGAATTTGGAGTCGAGATCCAGCCAGAGCCGAATTTCATCGGGTTTTGAGGGCGCGAGCAGAATCAAAGCGTGGCTGATTGCGGGCGCTAACTGATTATGGCTTCCACTTCGAAGATTTCCTGCTCCCGCGTTTCGGCTGACTCGGTAGATCAGGTCTCAGGCTCGGGACATGGGTCCGAGCACTGAGCCCGGCAACAATGCGAAGATCCTTGAACGGTGATTGCAGAAAGATGTCCGACCATCCCTGTGACTTCAACTGCTGCGCTGTCTCGGCAACATCCGAATAGATGGCGTTAAGTTGTTCAAGAGTGGGGCGCTGACGCTGCCGGGCAAGCGCATTCGACACAGCCTTGAGAACCGAGGCTGCGCTGCCGTCGTGAATCTGGACGTTGACACCGCTAATGTCGCTGAGCGACTTCGCCGCGCGATGAGCGACTTTATCGAAGAGAAACCATCGATGCCGGCGATTGGCTGATAACGCGATCGCAACTGCAAGGCCCAGCTCGAATGGCATGTTGAATCTCGGGGTCCGCGGTGAGGGAGGGTCGAGGCTCACGTAAGAGAGATCGTGGAACGAGATCGAAGACTCCTCGATCAATCGATAGATGCGGCTCAATTGCGGATCGCTTCCCGGATCGTGCAGCGCCGCAACGGGCGCGAGACCAAAGCCGGCCAGACTGGCTATTAAGCCGAGGTAGAGCTCCTCGTTAGATGTGACGTATGCGAGATTGATGAACGCGGTTTCATCTGGTGAACTGCGCCCCAACGTCGACTCCTGCGTTCAGCGTCGGGCGCGACTGCCGCGTTTTGCAACGGTGTGAGCCGCACGCGACTTCTCATTCTTCCGCGCGCTCTTTGCGCTCTGGGGGTAGCCTGGCACTGTTTGAGCGTTATGCTTCTGAATCTGCACCAGCTCCTCGGCAAGCTTGTTTATCCGTGCCATTGGCACATGGTAAATGCGAGCCAGATCGCGCGCGGTTGGGTACTTCGATGTGATGAGTGCCTTCTTCAGTTTTGCTTCAGGCATTGATTTCTCCTATGTCATGGTACGCCGTCTCGGCATCAAGGAAAAGCTGTTTCAAGGCCCACGTGATTCCGGCACCAATGGGTCAACCCTCCACATACTTCGCCAACTTCTCCCTCACCTCATCCGGCACCGCCGTCGGCTTGAACTCGCCGCGCTTCACGGCCACGAGGATGTACTTCCCGGTGGCGACGATGATGTCCGGCGCTTCGCTGCGATGCACCTCGAAGTTCAGATGGATCGAGCTGCTGCCGATCTTGCCGAAGTAGGCGTCGACGATCAGGAGCTCGTCGAGCGTCACCGGGTGGAAGAAGTCGCACTCGACGTGGACGCGCGGCAGCCAGAGGCCGAGCTCGTCGAATAGCGTTCGGTACGAGAGGCCGCACGAGCGGAACAGCTCAACCTCGGCCAAGCCGAAGAAGCGCAGGTAGGCCTGATAGTTGATGATGCCGGCGGCGTCGATGTCTTCCCAGCGGACGTACTCGGACACGGAAAAGCGCATATCGATAGAATTCTAGTCATGAGACAACTCCTCGCTGCGTTCTTTCTTTTGTTTGCATCGACGCTCTTCGCGGCCGAAGCTCCACAGATTCTCGTCGCCATTCGCGCGGCGCGCCTCATCGACGGACGCGGCGGTAAGGTCGTGTCGCCCGCGGTAATCGTCGTACGTGGCAACAAGATCGAGTCGATCGGCGGTGCCTTCCCCGCTGGCGCGCAGGTCATCGACCTCGGCGACATGACGCTGCTGCCCGGACTGATCGATGCGCACGTCCACACGCTGCTGCAGGGCGACATTACCGCAGACGACTACGACGTGCAGCTCTTCAAGGAGTCGCTGGCGTATCGCGCGCTGCGTGCAACGAAGGCGTTGATGATCGCGCTCAATCACGGATTCACAACCGTGCGCGATGTCGAGACCGAGGGGGCGATGTATACCGATGTCGACTTGAAGCGCGCCATCAACAACGGCGTGATCGACGGACCGCGCATGGTTGTCTCGACGCGCGCGATGTCGGTGACCGGCGGATACGGTCCGAGCGGCTACTCACCCGAGGTCACGTTTCCGATGGGCGTGCAAATCGTTGACGGAGCCGATGCCGCGCGCAAAGCGGTGCGCGAGCAGATCGCTCACGGCGCCGACTGGATCAAGGTCTATGCGGACCGCTCCTACTTCGTGGCGAAGGACGGCACGCTCTCGTCGACGCCGACGTTTACCGCCGAGGAGATGAAGGCGATCGTGGACGAAGCGCACCGGCTGCGGCACAAAGTGGCGGCGCATGCGATGGCGCGGCCCGGAATCGAGAACGCGATCAACGCCGGCGTCGACTCGATCGAGCACGGCATCGCCATTCCTGACGATCTGCTCGACGTCATGGTGGCGCACGGGACGTATCTCTGCCCCACGCTGACGGTGACCGAGTTCGTCGCGCCGGGGCGCGTTGCCGCGGGCGGCGCGATCTGGGGAAAGATCCCGGCGTTTCATCACGACAGCTTCGCGCGGGCGCTGAAGCGCGGCGTGAAGATCGCGTTCGGCACCGACGCCGGCGGCTTCGCGTGGGATGCGATCAACGAGGCGAGGGAGTTCGGGTACGAAGTGCAGTTCGGGATGACGCCGATGCAGGCTATTCAGACCGCGACGCGCAACGCCGCCGAGATGCTGGATATGTCCGACCGCATCGGCACGATCGAAACCGGCAAGCTGGCCGACATCGTGGCGGTTCCCGGGGATCCGCTCGCTGACATCACGGCGATGGAGAGGGTCGCATTCGTGATGAAGGATGGGGCGGTTTACAAGCGGCCGTGATGTGTTTTCGAAAGAAAGCCAGCACCACAGAGACACAGAGATCACTGAGGTAGTTCTTTTCTCTGTGGCCTCTGTGTCTCTGTGGTGCTGGCTTTGAGCATCAACATCATCAACGCCTGCTAACCTAGCACCGTGTCGAACCTCCTCGTCATCGACGTCGGCAACACCAACATCGTTCTCGGCGTTTTTCGCGGGAACGGACTGGTCAGCTCGTGGCGGTTGGCGACGGCGCGCGAACGGACCGCGGACGAGTACGGAATCCTGGCGCGGCAGCTAATCGGCGAGACGTTCTCCGATACTTTCGAGGGCGCGATCGTCTCGTCGGTCGTGCCGCCGCTCAATCACTCCATTGCCTCGATGGTGCGCAAGTTTTTCGGGATCGATGCGTTCTTCGTCGAGCCGGGAGTCAAGACCGGCATCGCCATCCACACCGACAATCCGCAGGAAGTGGGGGCGGACCGCATCGTCAATTGCGTGGCCGCGCACGCGGAGTACGGCGGTCCGGCCATCATCGTCGACTTCGGCACTGCGACCACGTTCGATGTCGTTACCCACGATGCGCGCTACATCGGCGGCGTGATCGCGCCTGGCCTGACGATCTCCGCGGAGGCGCTGTTCGCGCGCGCGGCGCGGCTACCGCGTGTCGACATCCGGCGTCCCGAGTCGGTCATCGGCACGAATACGATCGTCAACATGCAGTCGGGCATCTACTTCGGTTACCTCGGGCTCGTCGACGGCATTCTCGGGCGCATGAAACGCGAGGTGCCGGATGTCAAAGCCGTCGTCGCCACCGGAGGTCTGGCGTCGCTGCTCGCTCCCGACTCCGAGCACATCGAATACGTGGACGACGATCTCACGCTCAAGGGACTAAAGATCATCTACGAGCGCAATCGAGCCCCGCGCCGGGGACGGAAGTGAGGCGAAGGGGAAGCACAGACAAGAGTGTCTGTGCCACACAATCCGGCGATTTGGCCACGCGGCGGTTCAGTGTGGCACAGACACTCCTGTCTGTGCTTGTGGCAGTTGCAGTCGCCCTCCTGCTCGCGACGAACGTCTTCGCTGGTTCGAAGGTCACAGCCACTCACGCCGCTATCGCCACGTCCTCGCCTGCCGCGACGCAAATCGGCTTGCGCGTTTTGAAGAGCGGCGGAAACGCGATCGACGCCGCCGTCGCCGTCTCGTTCGCTCTTGCTGTCCTGGAGCCGCAGGCCACCGGCCTCGGCGGTGGCGGATTTCTGACGTACTACGACGCCGAAAGCGGCGGTGTCTGGACGCTCGATTTTCGCGAGACCGCGCCCGCCGCGGCGAAGGTGCTCGCGAGCAAAGGGGCGGCGTCCGCGTGTGTGCCGGGGTTCCTTGCCGGGCTCGACATGATGCATCGTCGTTTCGGTTCGCGTCCGTGGCGCGAGCTGGCCACGCCGGCGCAACTCCTGGCCAAGGACGACCTGGCGAAGACGCTCCAACGAATCGGCGAGCAGGGAGCGCACGACTTCTACGACGGCGACTTGGCGCACAAACTGATCGAGGCTGTTCAGGCAGCGGGCGGCTCGTTTTCGTACCGCGATCTGCGCGAATACAAGCCCGTCTGGCGGGCGCCGGTGCGGATCGACTTTCGAGGATACGAGATCTATGCGCCTGCTCCTCCGGCTGCCGGAGGTCTCGCGCTTGGTACGGTTCTGAAGATCGTCAGCGGACTCGATCTCGGCGGCAGTGGCTGGCAATCGACGAAGACGCTGCACCTTCTGCTCGAGGCCGAGCGCCGTGCCGCAATCGACCGCGACAAGTTTCTCGGCGATCCCGCCGGCGGACGCGTGCCCATGCACGATCTCCTTTCCGACGAGCGCGCCACGTTCTGGCGGGCATCGATCGATCCGAAGAAGGTGACGCCGACGATCGCAATCGCGGAGCCTGGCGCGGTCACCACGACGTCAGGCCACACGACGCACGTGTCCATCGTCGATGCGCACGGCAACGTCGTGTCGCTGACCACATCCCTCGGCGACGACGGAGGAAGCGGCTTCGTCGTGCCGGGCCTCGGCGTGCTTCTGAACAATGCCATGAGCAATTTCTCCTCCGCACCGAACACCCCGAACACCTTGCAGTGGGGCAACCGGCCTGCGTCGCCGCTTTCGCCGGTGATCGTGCTCCGCGGCGGAAAGCCGGTCCTCGCCATCGGCACGCCGGGAGGCGCAACGATCACGACGACGATCGCGCAAATCCTTCTCGACATGTTCGTATTCAAACGCACGCTCGCCGAAGCCATCGCCGCACCGCGGTGGTCGCAGCAGGCCACTCCGGAGGAGATCTGGTACGAGAACGGACGCGCGCCGCAGGCAACACTCGATGCGCTCACCGCCCTCGGCCACGGCATCACTGCCCGCGAAGCGATCGGCGATGTTCAGGCCGTCTCGATCGACCGCGGAAAATTGCTGGCCATCTCCGATCCCCGTCACGGGGGGGCGGCGGGCGGGTATTAGCCGGATCTCAGCGGCAGCGCCGGTTCGACATCCTTCTCGGCACCTTTTTCAGCGCCTCCTTTGCGTCGAGCGCCTTCCGACATCGGAACCGTTGCTTCCAACATCGAAACCGTTGCTTCCGGCATCGGAACCGTTGCCTCCGGCATCGGAACCGTTGCTTTCGATATCGAAACCGTTGCTTCCGGCATCGGAACCATTGCTTTCGACATCGGAACCATTGCTTCCGGCATCGGAACCGTTGCTTCCGGCATCGGAACCGCTGCTTCCGTCATCGGAACCGGCACTGGGTCCGTTTGAACTCTCGGTTGTGACAGGTGGCAATCGACTCCGATGCTACGATTCGTAGATGGCGTGGGGCGATTTTGGTGGACCTATAAGGTACTGGCTCGCAGCAGCCGCGCTTGCCGTTGGCTGCCGCGATGCCACACGTGAGGCGAATGCGCCGTCGCCTGTCGGTCGCTACCAACTCGCGGCAACGCCGACCGGCGTCGTGAAGATGGACACGACGACCGGGCAGACGTGGCTCCTGCTTCAAGGGCCATCCGATGCAGACATCCCGCGCTGGACGTTCGTGTCCGATGGAAAGATCCTGCGGTCGTCTCGCGGCAAAGACGGAATTCTAACGCTCACGATTCAGGACCGTCCCGATAATCCGCTGAGTCCTGATCTCTACTGGAACACCAAAACGAAGTCGTGGCAACCCGATCGGGTCATTACCGACACCGCCGAGATCATGACGATCTTCGGTAAGAAACAACCCTGATGCCGACGAAGAAACGCAGGACCGTGAAGAAGCCTCCGCGCGAGGACTTCAACCAAGCTGCGTTCCGCATCGTGCAGCAGGCCACCGGCCTCGCGCCAAAGCCGGAACCAACCGGAGGCGTGACGCGGAAGCCTGATCGTCGCGGCATTCTTAGAAAGCCAAAACGGTGAGACTATCCAAACCGCCGTTCACTTCACTACGTCTGCCTTCCTAAAACCCACCACTTGAGGCTCCCGCCCCGCCGCACGAGCGGCGTGTAGTTCTTCCGGCGTGCAAACGATGTATGTCTCCCGCGTTTCACCGCACACGACAAGGCTAACGATACCGCGCGCTGACGTGAACTTAAGTTCTTTGTTTGTAGGTAGTTCCGCCATACCTTCTCCTTTGCGTGCGGATTGTCGCGTATACCGCGTGACATGTCACGTGAAAATCTTCGCGAATCCGGCTTGCAATGTGTTCGGTATACCGGTATAGTTTTTCGGTAACGCAAAAGAGGTGACGGTATGACACCAGACAAGGATACGAGGGTTAGCGCGGTATACGTCGGATGGAACACGTTTAACAACGGGATGAATAGGCTCGTTCAGGCCATGCCGAACCGAATTGACAAAACGGTCTTTACGGGGCTTGCCGGTGGCGTTCAGTCACAGTTGCTCACTGGCATGCGATTCCTCGGCCTGATAACGAAGGACGGCAAGCCAACGGATGCGCTTCGGGCATTCGCCGTTCGAGATGAGCCGGAACGCAAAAAACAACTGGCGAAGATCCTCAAGGACTCCTATCCAGCGCTGTTTGATCTTGACCTGTCGAAGACGACGGAGGGCGAGCTTCGCGACCAGATGTCAGCGTCGTACGGCGTGGCTGGAGCGACTACTGATCGCGCGCTGCGATTCTTCATCGCTGCCGCAAAGTTTGCTGAAATCCATATCTCCTCGCACGTGAAAGTCGGGGCCGCGAATGGCACTACGTCGCCACGTCGTCGCCGTGTCTCTAAACGTCCACACGATCTTCCGCTCCCGAATATCGCAACGGGCGGCGGCGGCGAAACGCGAACCGTGCGGCTCGTAAGCGGCGGAACGCTTACGTTGTCCGCGACTACCTCGTTCATGTTGCTCTCGCCGACTGACCGATCGTTTGTATTCGAGTTGATCGATAAGCTCAACGAATACATGAGCGCACATCCGGTGCCGGAGGCGCCACCGGATACCCCCGAAGCTCCAAGCGCACCCGAAGCTCTGGATGAGGAGGTGGCCAAAATTGAATAGATACCGAGGTGGTGATGCTATGAGAGATGAGAAGCCAACCACGTGCGACGGGCACCCGGCGTGGACGGCGGATAGTGCAAGGGGCCGTTCCTGACTTCGCTGGGGAGCAGGACAGGAACGACCCCCGTGGTGACCAACCCTCAACCCCGACTGCACGGTACTCAACTGGATGTGAGTGCGAACCGGAGTAAGTCGGCATCTTATCAACTTTAACGGTCGCCGGTCCAGCGGCGACAGGGAGTACTTTTTTATGTCTGGAAGCACCGGTCACAAGTGTGAGCAGTCTGGTATCTATCGTTCG
>OLLN01000032.1_pt1 | contig 17558 bp, 16 predicted proteins | sample 1604281 | NCBI WGS metagenome assembly OLLN01 (sample SAMEA104055716, study PRJEB20765) | soil metagenome | biome: Arctic tundra; feature: Polygonal ground; material: soil | place: USA | collected 2011-09 | depth 0-0.5 m | reverse complement strand
CGCCACCGCCCTCTCGGAATGACAGCGTGTCATTAGAAGCCGCCGAAGCCGCCGCAAGTCTCGCTGCTCTGGCCCCGGCAAGTATCGGCGGCGAAGACAACGAAGGACCCCCTGATCATGTGCGGCGTTTTTCTTGCCCTCCCAACCGGCAGGAATCAGGGGGTCCTTCGACCGTCCTCCGCCGCTACGCCTGCCGGTTGTGAGCGCTGCGGGAAGGCGCGGCTTCGGCGACTCAGGAGGACAGCGAGGTCGCTCCGCTTGCAGAAAGTCGCGACAGATTACGAGGAGGGTGCCTCACATCCCTGCTATAAATCAGCACGTGCCCCGAAAAAAGAACCTTTTCGTCGTCTGCGCCGTCGATGCTGACGTCGTGGCTCAGATCCGCAGCGGACATCCGCGATGGAACCGCGCGAAGTGGGATGCCTCGGTTGTCGATTCGCTCCGGCGGCTCTATACCCGCGTTGAGGTGATCGGCGTCGAACGCGGCGATCTGAGCGCCCTGGCCCGATACACATCGAGCGATGCGGTCGTCTTCAACCTCGCGTTGTCTGCCACGCCGCTGGAACCGGCCTTCGCGGCGTGCGTGCAATTCGGAGGTCTGCGCTGCACGGGGTCGGGCATGCTCGCCATCGCGCTGGCCAACGACAAGATCCGCTCGCGCATCCTGCTCGCCGCGGCCGGCGTGCGCGTTCCTCGGTTCATCGCTCTCGATCCGGGCGCGAATCCGAGCCGGATCGATTTGACCCCTCCGGTAATCGTCAAGCCTGCGTGGCAGGGGAGCTCGTGGGGTATCGCGCGCGACTCCGTGGTCACGACACGCAAAGGTGTTCTCGATCTCGCCCGGAGAATCTGGAATCGATTCGATGAACCTGCCGTCGCCGACGAGTTCATCGAGGGCCGCGAATTGCGCGCTGGTTTCGTCGAGGGCGCGGGCAGGAAGTTACAGATTGCCGGAATCGGCGAGTGGTCGTTTCCCGAAGGCACACGCGGCGTCAGGACCGAAAACCGCCGCAAGAACCAGCGTCTGGAGATGATCGGACCGTCTCAACTGCCCGCGGCTCTGCGCAACGAGATCATCGCCATCGCCCAGAAAGCATTCGACACGCTCGGCATCCGCGGCTACGCCTCACTCGACATGCGCCTCGATGACCTCGGGCGCATCACCGTCCTGGAAGTGAACGCCAATCCAGGCATCTCATCGGACAGTCCGGTCTGGTCGGCACGCGGATTCGACCGGATCGTCCGGTTGATCGTCGAGGCGGCGCTTCGGGCGTAGTGGCATCGGTCTCGCCAGCCCTTCTCATTCAACATCCAACACGCAACAGTTACCATTCAACATTCGCTTTGAAAACGATCATGGCCACGGCACGAAAAAAGACCACCAACGGACAGACCACCACGCCTCAGCTCGAGGAACTGCGCAAAGAGCAGGTGAAGAAGCGGTCGCCGGTCGATCCTTCGCACATCCTCGACAAAGCCATCTACCAGCTCTGGGACACGATCAACGATCTCGATCAGATCCAGCCGGAGCGCGTCGAGCACTACCGCGTTTCAGTCTTCGGCAGCTCGCGCATCCGGCTCGGCGATCCGATTTACGAGCAGGCCAAGAAGCTCTGTTTCGAGCTGGCGCGGATGGGTGTCGACATCGTCACCGGCGGCGGTCCGGGACTGATGGAGGCCGCCAACTCCGGGGCCATGGAAGGGCAGGAGGGTCAGGGCGATAGCCATTCGCGCTCGTTCGGGCTGGCCATCCATCTTCCGTTCGAGTCGGACGCGAATCCGTTCGTCAACAAAGTCTTCCGGCACCGGACGTTTTTCTCGCGTCTGCACCACTTCATCCGCCTCTCCTCCGCCTTCATCGTTCTGCCGGGTGGCATTGGTACGGCGCTGGAGCTGTTCATGGTGTGGCAGCTTCTGCAGGTCAAGCACGTCACCGCGCATCCGCTCATCCTCGTCGGTACAATGTGGACCGGTCTGATCGACTGGATCAACGAGGTCATGATCACGCGCGGGCTGGCCAGTCCGCAGGACATGAACGTCATCTCGGTGGTCAGCTCGTACGAAGAGGCCATACCGATCATCCGCGCCTCGTACGAACGCTACATTCAGGAGAAAACGAATGCCGACGAAGGAACAGATTCTCGAAGCGCTTAAGGGCGTCAAATTCCCCGGACTCTCGCGCGACATTGTGTCGTTCGGGTTCGTCCATGACGTCGTCGTCGATGGGGGCAACGTCGCCTTCACGGTCCGCTTCCAGACCGAGAATCAAAACGCCAAGGAACAGATCACCCGCGATGCGGAAGCGGCGGTACGTGCTTTGCCCGGCGTCGAGAACGTGCGGATGGCCGTGGACGCCGGCTCGCGGCAGGCCGCACCGATGGGTGGCGCACCGGCCGAGATGCTGCCCGGCGTGAAGTACAAGATCGCCGTCGCTTCAGGCAAAGGCGGCGTCGGCAAATCGACCGTCTCCACGAACCTCGCACTTGCACTGCACGCACTCGGCTACACCGTCGGCATGCTCGACGCCGACATCTACGGCCCCTCGCAACAGATGATGCTCGGCATCGAAGGCCGTCCGCAGATCGACGAGACCGACGAGAAGATCATCCCGATGATCAACCACGGGATCAAGACGATGTCGCTCGGCCTCATCACCGATCCCGACACGCCGGTCATCTGGCGCGGGCCGATGGTGATGAAAGCGCTCGACCAGTTCCTTACCGATGTGAAATGGGGCGAGCTTGATTTCCTGATCATCGATATGCCGCCCGGCACCGGCGACGCGCAGTTGACGCTGACGCAGAAAGTGCCGCTGTCCGGCGCTGTCGTCGTCACCACGCCGCAGGATGTCGCGCTGATCGACGCGCGCAAAGGTCTGGCGATGTTCCGCAAGGTCAACGTTCCCGTCCTCGGCATCATCGAGAACATGAGCTACTTCATCTGCCGTCACTGCGGCGAGCGCGAGGAGATCTTCGGACACGGCGGCGGCCGCAAAACCGCCGAGCTCCTCGGCGTCCCCTTCCTCGGCGAGATCCCCATCGATCCGAAAGTCGTCGTCGGCGGCGACACCGGCGCGCCAATCGTAGTGCTCGATCCATCGTCAGCCGCAGCGCAAGCGTTTCGAACGCTGGCAGCGACGGTGGCGCAGCAGGTGGAGTCGGGCGCTCCCGGACATACGCACGAGCCGTCGCACGCCCACGCGCATTAGAGACTTGTCACGCGGAGATGCGGAGAAGAACCTCCGCGTTCCCCGCGTCTCCGCGTGAAACGGTTTTCAGCAAATCAAAACAGCAAGCGCCCAGCCGCCTGCCCCTTCGCCAGCATGTCGAGGAACAGGTTCCGCCGAATCTCGCGTGCGCCCAGCGCCTCCATGTGCGGCGTCATCACCTGACAATCGATCCACGTCGCGCCGCGCTCCCGAAGATGCTCAATCAGGAACAGCAGCGCGATCTTCGAAGCATCCGGTGCGCGATGAAACATCGACTCGCCCGTGAACACGCCACCGGCATCAACTCCGTACAAACCTCCTACTAACTCCGAACCGCTCCAGACCTCCACGCTGTGGGCATCGCCGGCGCGATGAAGACGGGTATACGCCGCGATGATGTCCGGTCCGATCCACGTTCCGACATCGTCGCCGCGCGGAACCTCGGCGCAGGCCGCGATCACGTCGCTGAACGCCTGGTCGATCGTGCATCGGTATCCGCTGCGCCGTTGTGCTTTGCGCAGCGAGCGGCCGGCGTGCAGCTCATCGAAAAGAATCACCGTCCGCCGGCGTGGTGAGAACCAAGGCAGCGGCAGTTCTTCGTGCGGCCACGGAAAGATGCCGTGACGATAGGCGTCGCGCAACGTCTCCACGCGCAGATCGTCGCCCATGGCCACGATGTCGCCACGCGCATAGCGGGGATCGGGAAAACGGGACATGCGGTTGCGAGGTTAACGCGGTTGCGGGGTATCGCGGTCACATGGTCGGGCTGAAGGAGCCGATCGACTCCGAGTCCAATCGCCCAGACCTTGAGGGACACCGACATCCATACTTGAGCGCTGACCTGCTCGGACAGAGCCTGGGAGGAAATTCGCCAAACCACCGTAATCAGACGCATGTTTCTTTGTCCTTGAGGTAGGGAATCCACCTTCCGGCGACACACCTATGTAGGGCATGTAGGGCACAGAGCCCACCCATGCCTGAGAGGAAGGGCGATGCAGACTCATCATGTTGCACAGGTTCTGGGAAAGCAATACGGACGAAAGACCCGTGCACATTGGAGCACCACGCCTGCTCGACACGTTGTCGTTTTCGTCCACGGATTCGGCGGTCATCCGATCAAAACCTGGCCGAACTTTCCGTCGCTACTCCCTAATGCGAGTGTTCCACCGTTCGATTTTCTCTTCTTCGGCTACGATGGCCTACAGCAACAAACAACGAACAGCGCAGGGGAATTGTTGCGTTTCCTCGAGGTCTTTCTCGCCGATCCGGCCACGCTTATCAATGCGACGATTCCTTCGTTAGAGCGGCGCGCCTCGTTCTTTTATGACCGCGTCGTTATCGTTGCACACTCCCTGGGTGCGGTCGTCACGCGCCGCGCGCTATTGGACGCTCGCGCAGGGGAGGGCTCTGGCAAGAGCTACCCGTGGCTTGCGAGGACTCGAATAGTGCTCTTCGCACCAGCACACATGGGTGCTTACGCGGCGGCACTTGCTAGCAGCGCGCTCACGGGCCAGCCCTGGTTCTTGGGTGGGCTCGTGGGACTCTACGTTCGCTATCGGAGCCCGCTCCTGACGGATCTGCAAGCTGGATCGACCGTCCTCACGGCACTAGTCAACGACTCTCAGGTCGCCGGTGCCGTGGGTCCAACTCCTTCTTTCATAAAGTCGCACAGCGTGTGTCTGGCGACGAAGGATCGCGTGGTGATCAATGCAGGCTTTCCGTTGGATCCGCCACCGCGGTGGATCGATGCGGACCACTTGGCGGTATGTAAACCGCGGCGCGCGGATCATGACGCGCTCACTGCGGTATGGGAGGCCATCCGATGAGCATCAAGGCAGCGAATCTTCGCGCGATCACCGATCGCTACTTCGGCGCTGCGGCACGGCGCGCCGCCGCGTTTCTAGACAATGCGTCGCCTTCGCGCCTTGCGCGCGCCTTGGAGAGCCACCTCCTGCATCAGCCGAGCGCACGCAGTATTGCCGTTAGGGACGATGTCGACTGCCTGTTGAGGTATTACAGCGTACTGGAGCTGGCATGGCTCACCAACGCAATCGACAGCTGGCCGGAGGATACGGCAGCCGTGGCACGGCATCTCAAAGAGCCCTTTGTACGCCGGTATTACGAGCGCTACTATCCGCTTCTCCTACCGCAGCTTCTTCGCCACCGCCTCGAAGGTTCTGGCGTGTCGGGGAATGGAGACCACACAGATGCCTTCCTTCGACTGGTGGACCTCGACGAACTACGCGATCGCGAGGAGACACCCATGTTCCTGTGGTTTCTCGATGATGGTACTGAGGTCTGGGACGATGAAGAGTACGGACTGACTGACGCTCTGAAGATCATCGTGGATGGGGACCGATTCGTGAAGAGGCTGACACTGAAGGAGTCAGACCAAACACCTGCGGATCGGGCCGTGCGCGGTTTCATAAACTTTCTCGCATTTTCGCGTGAGTTGGAGGCGCTGCTTGATCGCTTGAGTAGCGATCCGATTGTTCAATCAGCATTCTGGCATCACCACGGTTATTGGTATCAGCAACTGGGTGGTCAAGTTCTCGGTGTGATGACTGCGGGTATCGAGGCTTTTCGCGGCCACGTGTCAGCTTCTGTAAACGCCGAAATTGAAAGTCAAACGTCGAAAGATATGATGCAGGAAACAGATCTGTTCACGGAATCCGCCATTGAGGCGACTCATCGTGACATGAATCACGCAGTCCGAGTTCTCCAGAGGCTGACCTCAAGCGTCTATAGATTTGCCTTGGAGTCGTATCTTTATGGCGAACGCGCAGCGCTTGAATGGGAGGATTTGAAGGCAGTGGTACAGCGACGCGTATCCCCGGTCTACAAGGACGACAGCCCATTTGTCGACGAGCACGAGACCGAGGAGGAAACCCAGCCGGAGAGCAAGGAAGAAGAGTACGAAGTTTAAGCGATCTTGCTCTGATGCGCGGGGCAGACCGTGACACGCGGTCGCGAGGATACGCGGTCTTGTGGTCGCGCGGCATGAGGAGATCCGTGCACTGCGAGCCCGCGCAACCACGCAACCTCAGTACTCCAGAGTCAACGTATCCCCACTCGCGCCGACGACGACGTTCCCGCCATCCTGCAAGCTTCCAAACAGGATGGCATCCACTAGCGGCTCCTTGATCTTCGAATGGATCAGCCGCGCCATCGGCCGCGCGCCGAACGCGCGGTCGTAGCCGTTCTTCGCGAGCCATGCGCGTCCGGCCTCCGCTAATTCGAGCGTCACGTTCTTCGCGCGCAGTTGCACGCGCAGCTCTTCGATAAACTTGTCGACGACGCGCTCCGTGGTCTCGAAGGACAGCGCCTCGAAGGCGATCCAGGCGTCGAGGCGATTGCGGAACTCAGGAGTGAAGGTCCGCTCGATCGCGCCACGCCCCTTGCCCTTTTCGCCGCTGGCGTTGCCGAACCCCATCGAAGAATCGCTCATCTCTCTCGCGCCGGCGTTCGTGGTCATGATCAGCACGACATTGCGGAAGTCGGCCTTCTTGCCGTTGTTGTCCGTCAGCGTGGCGTGATCCATGACTTGTAAGAGTATGGAGAAGAGATTGGGATGCGCTTTCTCGATCTCGTCGAGCACCAGCACCGCGTAGGGCGTGCGGATGATCGCGTCGGTGAGCAGGCCGCCCTGATCGAAACCGACGTAACCCGGCGGCGCGCCGATCAGCCGCGAAACGGTGTGCGGCTCCATGTACTCCGACATATCGAAGCGAATGAACTCGACGCCGAGCGACGTCGCAAGCTGCCGCGCCAGCTCCGTCTTGCCGACGCCGGTCGGCCCGGAGAAGAGAAACGATCCAACCGGTTTTTCCGGCTGGCCGAGTCCCGAGCGCGAGATCTTGATGGCGTTGACGACTTGCGCGACGGCGTGGTCCTGGCCGTAGATGGCGCGCTTCAGATCAGCGTCGAGACTCTGCAGACGCTCTTTCTCCGACACGGCCACAGTTCGCGGCGGGATCTTGGCCATGCGTGCCACGACGTATTCGATGTCGTCGATGCCAATGGTCGTCGGAGCCGGCGCCGCCGCATCGGAAGCCGGCTGCGATGCCGCGCCGGCCGCACCTGCCTCGCGAATCCTTGCCCGCGATCCCGCTTCGTCGAGGACGTCGATCGCTTTGTCGGGCAGATGACGGTCGTGCATGTACTTCGCCGAAAGCTCGGCGGCGAGCTTGATCGCGTCGTCGGTGAAGGCGACGTTGTGATGTTTCTCGTAGTACGTCTTGAGGCCTTTGAGGATGTCGATCGTCTCTTCGACCGTCGGCTCACCGACTTCGATCTTCTGGAAACGGCGGGCCAGCGCGCGGTCGCGCTCGAACGATGACTTGTACTCGGCGTACGTCGTCGAGCCGATGCAGCGCAGCTTCCCCGAGGCGATGGCGGGCTTGAGGATGTTCGAGGCGTCCATCGTGCCGCCGCTCACTGCGCCCGCGCCGACGATCGTGTGGATCTCGTCGATGAAGAGAATCGCGTCCGGCTTGGCCAGCAGTGCATTCACGACCGCTTTCAACCGCTGCTCGAACTCCCCGCGGTACTTCGTTCCGGCGAGAACGGCGCCCATGTCGAGCGACCAGATGACGGCATCCTTGAGCACCGCCGGCACCTCATTCTTCGTGATCTTGAGCGCCAGCCCCTCGGCGATCGCAGTCTTGCCGACGCCGGGCTCACCAACGAAGAGGGGATTGTTCTTGCGGCGCCGCCCGAGGATTTGAACGGTACGCTCGAGCTCCGGGCCGCGGCCGATGAGAGGATCGATCTCGCCTTTCGCGGCTTTCTCGTTGAGGTTGACCGCGAAGAGTTTGAGCGGATCGCCGCTCTGCTCCTGCGCCGGCTGTTCATCGCCGACGAACGCCGGATTCGGCGCGGGAGTGTCTTTGCCGATGCCGTGCGAGAGGTACTGCAGGACGTCGATCTTGTTCACGCCCTGGCTTCGAAGCAGATAGACAGCCTGCGAGCGCTCGGCCTGATAGATCGCCGCCAGCATCTGGCCGGTGTCGACTTCCTTCTGGCCCGACGACTGCGCATGAAGCTGGGCGTACTGAACCACCCGTTGAAGCATTGCCGTCAGCACCGGCTGAACCTCAGAATCCTCAGCGAGCTGCTCGAGCGTGCGGTTCATGAAATCGTCGAGTTGCTTCTGAAGGAGCGGGATGTCGCCGCCGCAGGCGCGGATGATGTCGATGACGTCGCGGTCGTGCAGCAGGGCGTAGAGGAGATGTTCGAGCGTGACGTACTCGTGGCGCCGTTTCATCGCCTCGTTGAGGGCGAATTCGAAGGATTTCTGGAGCTGTCGGGCGATCATGGGTCTGGGTAGTGAACGAAGAGAAGGCTCCCCGGATTTCGTCAGGCCGGCTCCAGCGTGGCCAGGAGCGGATACTCCTGCTCGCGCGCCAGCGCCGTCGTCTTCTCCACCTTCATCTCCGCCACCTCGAATGTGTAGATTCCGGCCACGCCGACGCCGGTGATGTGGACGTTGAGCATGACCTGAATGGCCTGTTCTTCCGTCATGTTGAAGACCGATTCGAGAACCCAGACCACGAACTCCATGGTCGTGTAGTCATCGTTATGAAGCAGCACCTTGAACAGCGGCGGCTCCTCGGTCTTCTCGCTGCTATCCGCAACCGGCGCCTCATCAAGCTCTGCATTCGGCAGCATGCGAATTACTTTACCGCGGTTTCCGGGGCGGGGAGTGGGGTGTGGGGGGTGGGTGTGAGCGGTGGAGCACGATGAGAAATCCCCTGCTTCTGCGCGAATGACTTGCATCTTCAGGGGATTCCTCTCCGCGCTCCACCGCTCCCCCCAACCTCCCGCCCCCGCGGTTCCGCCGGATCGGAATGACAAAACTAGAGCGGCGACACGTCGATTCTCCCCGGCTCCACCTCCACCGCCTCCCGCCCCCGCCGAAAAACCCGCGCCGTCTTCTCCCCGAGGAGAGTGGTCACCCCATCCGAGACCCGCAACGAAGATCCCTCGCGCATCCCCACCACCGGCGTCGCATTCTCCTCATGAAACTCCCGAATCCGATCCTCGCGCGTCTCCCCCTTGTGTGTCGAAAGAGGATCGGCATCGAGATAGTGCGGGTTGATCTGGAAGGACACGAGGCCCAACGAATCGAACGACGGCGGATAGACGATGGGCATGTCGTTCGTCGTCCGCATCGTCGGTCCGGCGATGACCGTCCCGGCACTCGATCCGATGTAGGGGAGCCCTTGCCGGACGAGCTCGCGAATGACATCGAGAAGATTGCGGTCATACAGCGTCTTCAGCAGCCGAAATGTATTACCGCCGCCAACGAAGACCGCGCCGGCGCGATTGAGCTCGTCGATGGGCACGACCTCGAGATCCATCCTGGACAGCCGCTCGCGCATCTTCACCGTGTACGCATCGTGGTCGTGCGCCGCGAACGGCACGAAGGCCACGCGGCGAGCGGTGCCGAGGAAGGCGCGGATCTCCGGCTCGGGCTGATCGAGGTAACCGTAGCCGTGTACGGTTGAGGAAGAGATCAGAAGAAGACGCATGTTGTGCGGAGTCTAATGCTTGCCATCGTCCTTGCCGCCGCCGTCGCCACCGCACTCACTGCACCCGCGCCTCCCGCCGATCTCAAGGCGCCGCCCGCTGACGCGCAGAAATCCGCGGATGGATTGCTCACGAAGCAGCTCGCTCCCGGCACTCCGGGAGAGCATCCCACCGCCGCCGATTTCATCCATCTTCGCTACGCGGTCTGGAAGGCCTCGGACGGTTCCGTCGTCGACTACACCCGCCTCAGTTCGCCCTCCTTCATCGAGATGGCGAAACTGCTGCCCGGGATGCGCGAGATGTTCGAGCAGATGACGCCCGGCGAGCAGCGCCGCGCCTGGATCCCGTCTTCCCTCGGCGGCGGCAGAATCGCGGAAGGGGAGACATTCGTCGTCGAAGGTCAACTCATCGACATCGTCCACCCACCGGTGCCGCCTTCCGATGTCGCCGCCCCACCAGCAGACGCAACGAAGACCCCATCGGGCCTCGCCTACAAGATCCTGCGCCCGGGAACGGGAACGCGACGTCCCGCCCGCCGCGACACCGTCACCGTCCACTACAGCGGCTGGACCACCGACGGCCAGATGTTCGACAGCTCGATCATCCGAGGCGAGCCCGCCGAGTTCCGCCTCGACGAGGTAATCCCCGGCTGGACCGAAGGCCTGGAACTGATGACCGAAGGCGAACAAGTCCGCTTCTGGATCCCCGAGCGCCTCGCGTACAAAGGAAGAGCGGACAAGCCGAAAGGGATGCTGGTGTTCGATGTGGAGTTGGTGAAGGTGAAGTAGCTGTCCGCTTGGAAGCACTTAACATCTCGCTACTGTTTCAATGAGTTACTGCCATCAAAAGAGCAAAGGCCTGACCCTCCTGATTTCCCCCCGGGAAGATCGGCGTGAAGCCCGCCTAATGTTTTTCCCGAACGCGTAATTTAGCCCTCCAGTGATGGGGGGCTTTTTTGTTCCGGCGAGGTCGGTGTTTTCGCCCGAAAGCCGCGTGCGATCCATCGAAGAGTCGCGTACGTCAGGGCCAGGAAGGCATAAATTGCCGTCGGCGGGAGCACCGCAAATGAGAGCGTCTCGCGCCAGTGTTCGCGGCCAAACGCATGCAGGAACCTGCGATGAAACGGCATGTCGGCGCGCACGGTAGCCAGCTCTTGCTGTTTTGTCGAGTACGCAAGATCCTTCGCTTCGGCTTCTACCTGGATGATGTCGAATATGTTGTACTTTTTCGGAATGGAGAAGGCCCGCTTCAGAAGTCCTGTAATGGTGGCGTTATCGAGGCTGGCCGGAAAGTCGATCAACCCGACGCCGGCGAGCTTCACTTTTCGGGTCGCGCCTGGGTCGTCAAGGTGGTAGCCGGCGGGTACGGCGGGTAGGGCGGGTACCTTCTGGCCGTAGGCGATGAAGTCCACGATCGTTATGCGCTCGGGCGAGAGCGTGCTTTCGGGAACCTCGTCTGCGATCGATTCACCAGTTGCGGGGTCAAGGTACTTCGGTGCGTCGAGCGTGTAACCGGCAGGCAGATGCGGTGGCGCAGTTTGCGGGACGGTCGCCGCAGCCTCTTTGAACGTTAGGTCAAGGTCCCGTTCCCGGGAAGCCAGCGGTCCGAGAAGCTGATGGGTCTTGATGAGAACGGCGACAAGAATCCAGATCGCCGAAAGAACAAAGAAGAGACGGTGGAACCCACGTTTCCAGTTCAGGCCCGTTTGGCTCTGTGCGCTCACTTACCGGCCTGCAACTTTATGACCGCGATCGCTTTCTCGCGGCCTTCTTCCTTTGCGATCTTCTGGAACGCTGCCCGGCGGGACTTCGGAAGGTTGCGGAGCGCGCTGATGTACTTCCCTTGAAGCTGACGAGAAGCTTTGACTGCAGCCGAGACGTGTTTCTTCCGCTTCTTCGCAGGCTTTTCCTCTTTCGCGGGGAAGGGACCGTCGCCGCCTGCGACCTTGTTCTTCCCAAGCGGGAAGGGCATGTCGCCGCCGAAGATCCTCTTCACCGGACCGACGAAGGCATCCTTCAATCGATTAAGTCGCTCCTCGATGGACGAGATCTCGTGGTGCATCGAGGCCACGTAACGATCCACATCCGCCGAGGTGAGCCTCCGATCGAACACAGCTTTCTCGAGGACGTAGAGGGCCTGGTGTGCAGAAAGGGAGAGGGTGACGGGGTTCCGCGGTCGCGCCATTCGAAGTTCTCCTGCGGGGAAGTTTAACGCAGACTCCTACCCCGCGTAGAACAGGAAGGTGTGCGCTTCGCTCCGGCCCGCCAGCACACACCGCATTCTTCCCGAATCAGTCGAAAAATCCGAAGCTTTTGCACAGAATCTGCGGATGAAGATACGAGTCGAGAAGACTGGCGGAGTCTGGCACGGGTATCTCGAAGGACACCCCGAGGTGGATGAGCGCGCGCTTACCGCCGAGATTGCACGGCAGAAAGTTGAGCGTATCGTGGAAAGGAAAGTCTCAGAGTCGAGCGGAGCACTTCGTGAACGACGAAAAGAAAAAGCCTGACGTGTTGCCGGAACCAGAGGGCTTGGTTGATGAACCGACGATCGCCGAAATGCTGCGAATCTGGATGACACCGGAGGGAAAGATATACGGGTCGTGGGCGGATATTTTAGACGGTGGGAAGAGCGGGTTGGGAGGATTGCTTGGTTCGATCGCGCAGATGATCGTGGTAACCACTGACAAGGAGGAAGCAGCAGAGCGGTTGCGCGTCGTGACCCGCGATTTCTTGTCAGCGGCGGCTCGCGTACCGGACAAGATGCCAGAGGTCTTTCCGGAGCTGTTCAGTTATAACAAGATTGTCGGTGCATTTCATGAGGAGAAGGACCGCTCGGCCGGGATTCTGGCGGCGGCGTGGTTAGACAGCTATCTCGGACAGTGTCTGCGCTATTTTCTCGTGCACGACTTGGATGAAAGCGCGAAGTTTGTGGGCAGTGAGCAAGAGCTAGAGAAGCCGCTCTCTTCATTTGGTGTTCGCGCGCGAGCGTTGTATCTTCTCGGCCTTATCAGCAAGGAAGCGTTTGCTGATTTGAAGCGGATAAGTCGCATTAGGAATCGATTCGCTCATCATCCGGATGTTCTAGATTTCGAAGATGCGAAGATCAAAGGCGAGTGCGGAAATCTGCGCACGGCACAATTGCAAACGGGACAGAACGCCCGGGAGTGGTACCTCTTCGCAGTTAGCATGCTGGTTTCCGACCTGAACAACACACTGTTGCTCACGCATCCACGAGAAGCGGTTCTCCTAACAAGCTTTTGAACTGAATGAAGCCAGTTCCTCCAACCTCCGCGAAGTAGGATTTTGCGGGCGAGGGTTTTCAATGCCTCCTAAATTGTTCTGGAGTTCCTCCATGTGAAGCGGGGTTGATTTGATACTAGCGCGCTGGACGAGCCGCGCAAGGTGGGAGCTGGGGATTGCGATACAGGAGGGCGGATGTGAGACAATCGTGCGTATGACTGAAGAAGAAGCTATTGACCGGTTGGCGAAAGTGTTACTACGTCTGTTTCCGCAGGCAGGGAAGATACCTTACGACCAGAGAGGTGACGAGTTCGTGATGGAAGTGCCTTGGGACGCAGGGGGGCAGGTGCGAACCTTCAGGGTACTATTCGCGGAGGAGGTAATTGACGACTACCGCGACACGGACGAAGGGCGAAGGGAAGATGGCGATGAGAGGCTCTTAGAACTCGTCCGTGAGGCTTTACGTGATGGTCTTAGTACGACCGGTCGGATTGAGCGCCTGACCACTTAGGGATAGAAGCCGAGCGCTGATCCGATGCCGTATCAAGAGGTAGAACAGAACCAGCGAGCCGAGGAAGATGAAAGTCTTCATTTCTTGGGTTTTGGTTTTGTTGAGTGGCGCCCCTTTGATGATGTTGATGGTCGAGTTGCGCTGGTGTGGGAGTGCCGGAGCGAGCGTTCCTTTCTTGTTGGTACCTCCTAGCCAGACTCTGCACGACGCCGTCGTAGGCGCTTGCAGAGATACCCTGATCTCGAAGGATCATATGGAAATCACTGCCGGACTCAACAGACCCTGAGTTGCCGACGTCGCAAGGCGTCTCGGCACGGCGCCGATCTTCTAACGCGCGGCTTATCCATTAATCTCGGCGACGAACTCGTTGATTACTCGGTGTGGCAGTGGCGGTTCCGCGTAGAGCCGCCAACCGTCTGAATCGTTTGGCTCCTCAAGCGCACGCCGGAGCTCATCGTTCGTGTGATCTTCCACCCATTCAATGGTGAACGCCTTCTTGCTCGCGCGGTTGTAGTACGCCATCCGGTCGAAGTCGTATACGTACTCGGCAGCTTTCAGGATTGGTTCTTTGTCGGTTCTCACATTCGTCTCTTAGGCCGAACGCATGGCATGCCAAGACGTGGCGTCAGCGCTCAGCCCTCACTCCGCACCAATCACCCACTTCTCATCCGAATCCCCCGGAAGTTCGCGGATGAAGCGCGACGGCTCCATCAGGATGTCGAGGCCGCCGCGGTCGTGGGCCATGAAGGGAAGGTGAGGTAGGGCAGGCATTCTTGCCTGTTGCCGCCGGGCGTCCCTGCCCGGCGGTGATTTTGGATTTGGCGCACGGCCACGAATTGTCGCGACGGCTCCGGCCTGCCCGTGGGCGTCCGACGATTCCGGAATTGTGACGCACATGAGAAGTGGCCGCCTCGAAAATACCCGCCGGGCAGGAATGCCCGACGGGAGCAGGCAGGAATGCCTGCGCTACGTTTCATACGAATCCCCTGAGCCGTTTCCGCTGCGCATTCGGGCCGGACGTGCGCGGCGTCCATCCGCACGTGCGCGGCGTCCATCCGCACGAGTGCGGTGTCCATCCGCACGTGCGCGGCGTCCATCCGCCACGTGTGCGGCGTCCAACCGGACGTGTGCGGCGTCGAGCCGGACCTGCGCGGCCTCCGGCCGGACGTGTGCGGCGTTCAGCCGGGTGGCTGCATCGTCCCGCTCGGGCGGTGAGTCGCTCAGCCGACGCGGACAATCATCGGGCCCGAGAAGTAAGTCATCACGACGGAGTGGAACGGCACTGGGTGTTACCTGAGAGTCGCCGAGTGTGCGCGGACAAGAAACGCACTCCTACTCCGCACCGATCACCCACTTCTCATACGAATCCCCAGGCAACTCGCGGATGAAGCGCGACGGCTCCATCAGGATGTCGAGGCCGCCGCGGTCGCGGGCCATGACGGGGAAGACGAGGTAGAGCTCCTGTTTGGCGCGAGTGACGGCGACGTAGAAGAGGCGGCGCTCTTCCTCTTCGCCCGGAATCACGATCTCGACCTCGGGGGAGGCAGATGCAGCCGCGGCATCGGCGTCGCGAAGTTCCGGCGGGAGTTCTTCGATCGCGAGATCGTCCTTTTTCATCAGCGCCCCGGTTTTCATCAGGGCATCGGTCAGCTCGAAGGCTTCGTGTAGCTCCTTCGGCTGCACGCGCACGATACCGCCCGGCACGCGTAGTGCCCGTTGCGAGGGGAAGCGGCCGTCGGCGAGCCAGATCACGAAGACGATGCGCCACTCCAATCCCTTGGCTTGATGCACGGACGAGAGCACGACCTTCTCATCCTCGGGGCCGACAACAGCGACATCCTCCCCGGCGATCGGATTCGATAACGCGACTTCGTCGAGAAAGAGATTCGTGTCGTCGTAGCGGAGCGCGTATTGCGAGAGCTGCTCGAGGTCGTCGAGCCGCGCCTGGGAGTTGGCGAACTTCGCGCGGGCGTAGTCGGCGTAGCCACGCTCGACGATGAGCCGGATCGACTCCGAGGGATTGTGTTGCATCGACTCGCTGCCGATGAGGCCGAGGACGTTGCCGAGGCTCTTGAGACTGGCGGCCACGCCGCGGCCGGAAACGTCCTTCAATCCGTGAAGAAACGTTTCCAAAGGATTGGAGTCCTTCCCGATCCTTCCCCACACTTCCGCCGCCGTTTTCTCGCCCACCTTCGGATACAGCTTCATCACGCGCTTCCACGACAGCTCGTCGCGCGGGTTCGTGACGATCTTCAGATAGGCGATCACGTCTTTGATGTGCGCCTGTTCGAAGAAGCGGACGCCGCTGCGGATCTCGTACGGGATCAGGCGCCGCGAGAGCTCCATCTGCAGTTCGAGAGACTGGTAGTGCGAGCGGTAGAGGACGGCGATGTCGGAGAGCGGTTCGCCCTCGTCGCGCAGCTCGAGGATGCGTTGCGCGACGAACGAGGCCTGCTCGAAAACGTCATCGACGCCGACCACCGCCGGATCGGGACCATCGCCGCGCACCGCGTGCAATTCCTTCTTGAACTGGAAGCGATTCTGGGCGATCGAGGCGTTGGCGAGCCCGAGGATTTGGCGGGTGGAGCGATAGTTAGTCTCCAGCTTGTAGATCTTCGCTTCGGGGAATCGGAGCGGAAAGGTGATGATATTTTCGAACGACGCGCCGCGAAATGAGTAGATCGATTGCGCGTCGTCGCCGACCACCATCACGTTCCGGCGCACCGAGGCCATCGCATCGACGACCTCCGCCTGCAGCTTGTTCGTGTCCTGATATTCGTCGACGAGGATGTAGCGATAGCGACGTCGCAGCGCTTCGCCCGCCTCGGGATGATCATCGAGCAGCAGCTTCCAGTTGACGAGCAGATCGTCGAAATCCATCGCATTCGCTTCGCGCTTTCGCTCTTTGTAACGACGGAAAACGTTGATCATCTCGTCGCGGTAGACGCCGAAGTGCGGGTAGTTGTTCTCGAGGTGCAGCTCCAGCGGCGTGCGCGTGTTGATCAGGTACGAATAGATGTCGATGAGGACGTCGCCCTTCGGAAAACGCTTCTCCAGAGTCTTGATCCCGAGAGAGGAAATCGCTGATTCCATCATCTCCTTGGCATCCTCGGCATCGAGAATCGTGAAGCTCGACCGATAGCCGATCGCGGTCGCGTGCTGGCGCAGCAGCCGGTTGCCGATCGAGTGAAACGTCCCGCCCCAGATGCGCCGCGTATCGATCGTGACGAGCTGCTCGACGCGGCTGAGCATCTCCCGCGCCGACTTGTTCGTGAACGTGAGCAGGAGGATGTCCGCCGGATCGACGCCGTCTTCGATGAGGCGCGAAACGCGATAGGTCAGCGCGCGCGTCTTCCCGCTGCCCGCGCCGGCGATGACGAGCATCGGCCCCTCGCCGGCCATGACGACATCGAGCTGCTCCTGATTCAGTTCGTCTTCATATCGGACGCGATACTGCTTCTGCGCCTTCGCCGGTTGTTTGAGGACGTAACGTCGGATCTTCTCGGCCACGGAGGAAGCGTAGCAGGGTGGGGAGTGGGGAGTGGGGGGTGGGGAGGAGAAGAGCCAGACATTGGCTGCACGGGCAAATACCACTAATCACGGAAGCTACTCCACGACATTTCCACCAATTTTGTCATCAGCATCGTCGAAATCGTCTCTGCCGTCGTCGAGAATGTCGCCATCAACGGCGAGAATCTCGGGATCAACAGCGAGAATGTCGCTGTTAACAGCAAGAATCTCGACATCAACAGCGAGAATGTCGCTGTTAACCTCGAGAATCTCGGCATCAACAGCGAGAGTGTCGCCGTTAACATCGAGAATGTCGCAATCAACAGCGAGAATCTCGCCGTTGATATCGAGAACGTCTTCAACGCTGCCGTGTCGAGCCTCACCTTCAGCAAGGATGAGCTTGCCGAAGCAATCGATGACGTGGTTGCTCGCACCCACAGGTGGGCCCTTCGACTGTTCTCCTGAATGCTACCGCGGGGAGAATAGAGTTCCGACTCCCGACCCCCGAGGTCCTACGACACCCGCACACTCCCACACCCCACCCCCAACTCCCCAC